>Ga0315271_10002743_pt1 | contig 11074 bp, 9 predicted proteins | sample C3_top_MG_FD_204664 | JGI IMG/M metagenome (GOLD analysis project Ga0315271, IMG submission 204664) | Sediment microbial communities from Yellowstone Lake, YNP, Wyoming, USA - C3_top | ecosystem: Environmental > Aquatic > Freshwater > Lake > Sediment | place: USA: Wyoming | collected 2017-08-01
CGATCTGGAAGCGGAAGTGCCCGGGCTCGATGATGCCGGCGTGCACCCGCCCGACCGGGATCTCGTGCACGCCGTCGCCGGTGACGCGGACGAACGGGTAGTCCTCCTCGCCTGGCTCCCACTTGGGCGAGGCCTCGAAATCGCGCCGCAGCGGAAAGCGGTCGATCGGCCAACACGCTTGCCACAACCACGGCCGCTGGTCGTCGTTGTCGGATTGGAGTCCGACCAGATCGAACGCAGCGCGTTGCATGCGGTTCGCGGCCGGAAAAATCGTCGCAATGTCCGGGTAGTGGAACTCCGCGTCGGGCGCCGTGTATTCGAGCAGCGTCAGGCCCTCCTTGTCGTGCAGCACGACGCGCACGCAGTAGCCGCGGTTGCGGTCGCGTTCGTCGCTCACCCACAGCCCGGCGAGCTGCCCGCCCTGTTCCCAGGCGAGGCGGCAGGCACCGAGCAGCTGGCCCGAGCCGACCGGGCAGCGCCGTGCCGGCACGGCCGAGGGCAGCGCGGCGGCGGCGATTCCGAGGGCGGAGAGGTTCATCCGATCAGCCGCGCCGCCTGCCGGTACCATTCGGCGAGGAACGGCGGAATCCACATCCCCAGCATCAGCACGATGGCGAGATGCACGAACACCGGGATCATCGCGGGACGGTACGGCAGGCGCTTCGCTGTGGTCTCGCCGAACACCATCGGCTGCACCCGGGAGAACACCGCCGCGAAGGCGATGCCCAGCGCGCCCAGCAGGAACGGCGTCGCCCACGGCTGCTCGCGCATCGCCGTGGTGAGAATCAGGAACTCGCTCGCGAACACGCCGAACGGCGGCATCCCGAGAATGGCGAGCGTTCCCAGCACGAGGCCCCAGCCGATCATCGGGCTGACCGTGATCAGGCCGCGGATGTCGTCCATCACCTGCGTGCCCGCCTTCTGCGTCGCATGGCCGACCGCGAAAAAGATTGCCGACTTGGTGAGTGAGTGCACGGTCATGTGCAGCAGCCCGGCAAAACTCGCGATCGGGCCGCCCATGCCGAACGCGAACGTGATGATGCCCATGTGCTCGACCGACGAATAGGCGAACATCCGCTTGATGTCCTTCTGCCGCGACAGCAGGAACGCGGCGACGACGACGGAGAGCAGGCCGAAGCCCATCATCAGCTCCCGCGCGAACGTGTTGTGCAGCGAGCCTTCGACCAGCACCTTGCAGCGCACCACCGCGTAGAGGGCGACGTTGAGCAGCAGCCCGGACAGCACCGCGGACACGGGCGTCGGACCTTCGGCGTGGGCGTCGGGCAGCCAGTTGTGCAGCGGCACCAGGCCGACCTTGGTGCCGTAGCCGACCAGCAGGAACACGAAGGCCAGCGAAAGCACGGTCGGCTCGAGCTGGCCCTTGACGCTGTTGAGCTCGGTCCACAGCAACGCGCCGCCCTCGGCGCCGAGCAGCCGCTCGGCCGCGAAATACAGCAGGATCGTGCCGAACAGCGCCTGCGCCAGGCCGACGCCGCAAAGGATGAAGTACTTCCACGCGGCCTCGAGGCTCGCCGGGGTGCGGTAGAGCGAAACCAGCAGCACCGTGGCCAGCGTGGCCGCTTCCATCGCCACCCACAGGATGCCGAGGTTGTTGGTCAGCAGCGCCAGCAGCATGGTGAAGTTGAAGAGCTGGAACATGCTGTGATAGAGCCGCAGCCGGGCCGCGTTGAGCCGCCCGTGCTCGCGCTCGATCCGCATGTACGGCCGCGAAAAGAGCGACGTGGTGAAGCCGACGAAGGCGGTGAGCGCGACCAGGAAGACATTGAACGGATCGACGAAGAACTGCTTGTCGAGCACGAGCAGCGGGCCTTCCGAGATTACGCGCGCGGTCAACGCCGCCGCGGCGGCGAACATGAGCAAGCTCACCACGATGTTGACCGTGGGCGCCTCGCGGCGATGGCCGATCAGGGCGAGGATGATGGCGCCCGCGACCGGCAAACCGAGAACGGCGAGGATTTCTATCACTACTCTGCGCCCTCCTTGCGCCGGCGTTGCAGCGTGACAGTCCGCGCGTCGGGCGCGCTCGGTCGCGCGGCGCCGGCCCTGCGGGTCTCGGCTGCGCCCGCCGCGCTCACTCGCCCTCCTTCAACTTTTCCATGTGCTTGAGGTCGAGGCTGTCGAACTGCTCGCGGATCTGGAAGAAGAACACGCCGAGGATCAGCATGCCGACCAGGACGTCGAGCGCGATGCCGAGCTCCACCACCATCGGCATTCCGTAGGTGGCGCTGGTGGCGGCGAAGAAGAGCCCGTTCTCCATCGACAGGAAGCCCACGACCTGCGGTATGGCCTTGCGGCGGGTGATCATCATCAGGCACGACAGCATGACGCTGGCCATAGCGATCCCCAGCGTTGCCCGCGTCACGGTGCTGGCGAGCTGCGCAATCGGCAGCGCGAGGTTGAACGAGAACACGACCAGCACGATGCCGATCAGCATGGTCGTCGGGATGTTGATCAGGCCTTCGACGTCCCATTTCACGTCGAGCTGGCGGATGAGGCGGCGCAGCAGCCACGGCAGCAGCATGACCTTCAGCACGAGCGTGAGTCCCGCCGACCAGTAAAGATGAGGCTGCCGCGTGCCGTACGCGACGATTGCGGTGGAGACCGACAGCGCCAGGCCCTGCGCGGCGAACAGGCTGATCAGCGACCACACCCGCCTCTGCGCGAGCATCGCGAACGACAGCAGCAGCAGGACCGCCGCGAGCAGGTTGATGAGTTGCGCGTAGAGGGGGAGGGTGGTCATCGCGTCAGCTCCCCAGCAGCAGGTTGACGAGCATCGCCAGCACCGCGAGCAGGAACGCCGTGCCGAGAAACTCCGGCGCCCGGAAAATGCGCAGCTTCGCCGACAGCGTCTCGATCAGCGCCAGGAAGAAGCCGCCGATGGCGAGCTTCGCGATCAGCGCCGGCGCGGCCCCCAGGATCGCCAGCCAGTTGCTCGCGCCCACCGCGATGCCGAACGGGAAGAAGACCGCCAGGCCGATGCACGAGTAGTTGAACAGCTTGAGCGCCGATGCCCACTCGATCAGCGCGAGGTGCCGCGCCGAATACTCGAGGATCATCGCCTCGTGGATCATCGTCAGTTCGAGATGCGTCGCCGGGTTGTCCACGGGAATCCGCGCATTTTCGGCCAGCGACACCATCGTGAACGCGACGCCGGCGAAAGCGAGGCTCGGATAAATGGCGAACTCGCGGTGCGCGATCGTGTCGACGATCGTCGGCAGCGAGGTGCTGCCCGTGATCAGCGAGGCGGTGAACAGCACCATCAGCAGCGCCGGCTCGGCGAGGAAGCCGATGAACATCTCGCGCCGCGCGCCGAGCGTGCCGAACGCCGTGCCGATGTCCATCGCCGCCAGCGCGCTGAAGACGCGCGCCAGCGCGAACAAGCCGACCAGCGCGATCGCGTCGGCGGCGCTCGCGAAGGGCAGGTCGGTGGCCAGCGAAGGCACGATCGCCGCCGCGCAGCACATGGCGCCGAACACGATGTACGGCGTGATGCGGAAGATCGGCGACGCATGCTCCGCCACCACCGCGTCCTTCATGAACAGCTTGCGGATCATGTGGTAGGGCAGGAGCAGCGACGGCGCGCTGCGGTTCGAGAGCCAGGCGCGGCACTGGTTGACCCAGCCTACCAGCAACGGCGCCAGCAGCAGCGCGATCGCGAGCTGCAGCAGCTGGGAGAAGAAGCCGGCCAGCGTCATCGGACGAAGAACAGGAGCGCCAGCAGCGTCACGAAGCTGTAGGTCAGATAAATCGAGATCCGCCCCTGCTGGATCCTGCCCACCAGCCGGGCGAGGAACTCGGCGCCGCTCGCCACCGGCAGGTACAGCCAGAACCAGAAGTGGTCGTCGAGCTTGACCGCGTACCTGGGCGCGGTGTCGAACGGTGAAGGCAGGTGGCGCTCGATGCGCAGGACCGGCGCGAACACCTCGCGGATCGGCTGGCCGAACCCTTCGGCGGTGTCCTGCATTCGCGGCGTCTGCAGCGGGAAGCCGCAGTCCCACGGCGGCGCGCGGCGGACCCGGCCGTGATAGAAGCGATGGACGACCATGATCGTCAGCAGCACCACGGCAACGATCACGACCAGCACGATCAGCGGGCTGTAACTCGACCGGTCGGCGTTGATCGGCGCCAGCAGCAGCCAGTTGCCGCCGCCATGAAGGGCGCTCGACCCGAGCAGCATCACGTTGACGGGGTCGAGCATCGCGATCACGGTGACCGGAAAGATGCCGAGCAGCACGCAGCCCGCCGCCAGCCAGACGAACGCGATGCGCTCGCGCCAGCCGGCGTCCTTCGCATAGGCGAGATTGGGCTCGCGCGGACGCCCGAGGAAGATCACGCCGTAGAACTTGACCATCACGTAGGCGGACAGCGCGACCGCCAGCACCAGCGCGCCCGTGGCGAGCGGCACCAGCATGTTGACGAACGATTGCGGCAGCGTCGGCGTGAACAGGAACGCCTGCAGCAGCAGCCACTCGGAGACGAAGCCGTTCAATGGCGGCAGCCCGGCGATCGCCAGCGTGCCCACGAGCGCGGTCCAGGCAACCCACGGCATCCGGTGAATGAGGCCGCCCAGCTTGCCCAGGCTGCGCTCGTGCGTAGCGTGCAGCACCGAGCCGGTGGCGAGGAACAGCAGGCTCTTGAAGAACGCGTGGTTGAGCGCGTGGTAGAGGACGGCGGTCATCGCGACCGCCGCGAGCAGCGTCTTGCCGTAGCTCTTGAACAGGATCACGAGGCCGATGCCGGCGATGATGATCCCGATGTTCTCGATCGACGAGTACGCGAGCAGCCGTTTCATGTCGCTCTGGACGCAGGCGAAGATGACGCCGAAGAGCGCAGTGGCAAGGCCCAGCACCAGCGCGAAGACGCCCCACCACCAGAGCTGCCCGTTGAGCAGGTCGAACGTGACGCGCAGCAGGCCGTAGATTGCGGTCTTCAGCATGACGCCGCTCATCAGCGCGGAGACCGGCGACGGCGCGGCCGGATGCGCCTCCGGCAGCCAGATGTGCATCGGCAGCAGCCCCGCTTTCGCACCGAAGCCGAACAGGGCGAGAAAGAACGCGACGCTCGGCCACCGGCCGGTCAGCACCATCGAGCGCATCGACCCGAACGTGTAGTCGCCGTTGCCCCCTTGCAGCACGCCGAAGCAGAGCAGGATCGCGATGGCGCCGACGTGCGCGATCAGCAGGTAGAGAAAGCCCGCGCGGCGGATCTCGGGCATGCGGTGGTCGGTGGTGACGAGGAAGTACGATGCCAGCGCCATCAGCTCCCAGCTCACCATGAACGCATAGGCATCGTCGGCGATCAGCACCAGGGCCATCGCCGCCAGGAAGACGTGATATTCGAAGCACAGCAGGCCGGGCGCTGCCCCTTCCTCCGACCGGAAATAGCCGGCGGCAAAAAATGAAATCCCGGCGCTGGCCGCGCCGAGCAGCAGCAGGAAGAATGCCGACAGCGAATCGAGGCGCAGGTGGAACGGCAGGTCGGGGAGCCCGAACGGCAGCACCTTGGACTGCGGCAGCGGGCCGATCGCGAAGAAGGCAACCACAGCGAGCGCAAGCCCCACGGCGGCGCCGAGCGGAAACAGGCCGTGGCTGACGAAAGCGAGGCTGCGCGGCCGGACGAAGCCCAGCACGCCGATCACGAGCCACGCCGCGATCGCGGCCAGGACCCATCCGAGCAGATCGTTACCCACGCGGCGCGGCGCTCAGCGCCCGATCCGCCGGCGCACGGAGAACCCGCCCCCGGTCACTTGACGCGCATCCCGGGCAGCGCGCCCGCATCGGGCGCGAGCAGAAAGATGCCCGGGCCGTCACCCGCGGCGGCGAGCACCATGCCTTCCGACAGGCCGAATTTCATCTTGCGCGGCGCGAGGTTGGCGACCATCGGCGTCAGCCTGCCGACCAGCGAAGCAGGGTCATATGCCGACTTGATCCCGGCGAAGACGGTCCGGTGGCGTCCTTCGCCGGCGTCGAGCGTGAGCTTCAGCAGCTTGTCGGCACCCTCGACGTGCTCGGCATTCACGATCCGGGCGATGCGCAGCTCGATCTTCGCGAAATCGTCGATGGAGATCGTGTTGTCGGCGCTGGCGGGAGCCGCGGTCGCGGGCGTGGAAGCAGTTGCGGCTCGCGCGGGCCTGGCGCCCTCGCCGCTGACCGTAGCGGGCTGGGAGCTGGAGGAGGTGGGTGTCGCAGCCGCTTTCGGACCCTCGAGCAGCGCTTCGATCTGCTTCGGATCGATGCGCGTCATCAGGTGCGCGTACGGTCCGATGGACGTCGCCTCGGAGGCCGCGTCCGCCCACACGAAATCGCGGGAGAGGCCGTAGAGCTCCCGCGCGACGCGCGCCGCGACGCCGGGCAGGACCGGCGCCAGCATCACGGTGAGCAGGCGAAAGCCGTGCAGCGCCTTCGAGCACACCGTCTGCAGGCGGTCGCGCTGCGCCGGGTCCTTGGCGAGCAGCCAGGGCTGCGCGGCATCGAACTGCTCGTTGAGCGCGTCCGCGATGCGCATCGCCTCGCGCATCACCTTGCCGAACTCCCGTGCCTCGTACAGATGGGCTGCCTCCGCGGCCTCACGGCGAGCCGTGGCGAGGCGCAACGCCGTCGCCTGCGCACTCTCCGCCGGCGTGCCGAGCTTGCCGCCGAAGTGCTTCGCGATGAAATTCGCCGCCCGGCTGGCGATGTTCACGTACTTGCCGATCAGGTCGCTGTTGACGCGAGCGATGAAGTCGTCGGGATTGAAGTCGAGGTCCTCGACCTTGGCGTTGAGCTTGGCCGCGATGTAGTAGCGCAGCCACTCGGGGTTGAGGCCGAGGGCGAGATAGACATCCGGGCTGACGCCGGTGCCGCGCGACTTCGACATCTTCTCGCCGGAGACGTGGAGGTGGCCGTGGACGAACACGCGGTCCGGCACCTTGTAGGGCGCGCCGGCGAATTTCAGCATCGCCGGCCAGAACAGCGTGTGGTGGTAGACGATGTCCTTGCCGATGAAGTGGACCTGCTCGGTGGCGGGGTCGCCCAGCAATTCGGCAAACGTCTGCGCGGTCCCGGCCTTCGCCTTCGCGCCGCCCGAATCGAACCAGGCCTTCAGGCTGGCAAGGTAGCCGATCGGCGCGTCGAGCCAGACATAGAAGAACTTGCCCGGCGCGTCCGGAATGGGAATGCCGAAGTACGGCGCGTCGCGCGAGATGTCCCAGTCCGCGAGCCCCTTCCCCCCTTCGCCCAGCCACTCCTGCGCCTTGTTGTAGACCTCGGGCTGCAGCCTCGTCGCGCCGTCGGCGCCGGCGCGGGTCCAGTCCTGCAGAAACGCGATGCACGCCGGATCGGACAGCCGGAAGAAGAAGTGCTCCGACGACCGGCGCACCGGCGTGGCGCCCGAAATCGTCGAATACGGATTCTTCAGTTCGGTCGGCGAGTACACGGCGCCGCAGACCTCGCAGGAATCCCCGTACTGGTCCTTCGCGCCGCACTTCGGGCACTCGCCCTTGATGTAGCGGTCGGGCAGGAACATCTCCTTCACCGGATCGAAGAACTGCTCGACCGACCGGGTGGCGATCAGCGACGGCCGGCGGTCGCGCAGCTTGCGGAAGATGTCCTGCGACAATTCGACGTTCTCCGGCGAGTCCGTCGAATGCCAGTGGTCGAACGCGATGTGGAAGCCGGCGAGATGCTTCGGGCGCGTTGCCGCGATCCGCGCAACCAGCTGCTGCGGCGTCACGCGCTCGGCCTCGGCCTTCAGCATGATTGCCGCGCCGTGGGCGTCGTCGGCGCAGACGAAATGGACCTCGTGCCCTTGCATCCGCTGGAAGCGCACCCAGATATCGGCCTGGATGTACTCCATGATGTGGCCGATGTGGAACGGGCCGTTCGCGTACGGCAGCGCCGTGGTGACGAACAGCCGGCGACGCGCTGGAGAAGGGCGCTGGGGTTCGTCACTCATGGGCGGCGGACATCCGGAAAACCTTGCGGGCGGCAGGGGGAAAACTCAATTCTAGCAAAGCGACCCCCGGCGGAATATCGAAAAGGCGGGTTTTTCGCTAAACTCCAACGCTTATCCCGAAATTTTCTCGAGTTTTCCACGGAGCACCTGATGGCCATCACCGAGGCCGACGTCCAGGCCAGCATGCGCACGCTGAACGATCCCAACACCGGCAAGGATTTCGTCGCCGGCAAAGCCGTCAAGAAAATCGCCATCGACGGCAGCGACATCGCCGTCGACATCCAGCTGGGATACCCGGCCAAGACGCAGCACGAAATCCTCAGGAAGCTGATATCGCAGCACCTCGCCGCGCTGCCCGGCGCCGGCCGCGTCAGCGTCCACATGACGCAGAAGATCACGTCGCACGCGGTGCAGCGCGGAGTGAAGCTGATCCCCTCGGTCAAGAACATCATCGCCGTCGCCAGCGGCAAGGGCGGTGTCGGCAAATCGACGACCGCGGTCAATCTCGCGCTGTCGCTGGCGGCCGAGGGGGCCAAGGTCGGCGTGCTCGACGCCGATATCTACGGCCCGTCGCAGCCGACGATGCTCGGCATCGCGGGCCGGCCGGAATCGACCGACGGCAAGACGCTGGAGCCGTTGGAAGCCTACGGGCTGCAGGCGATGTCGATCGGCTTCCTGATCGACCAGGACACGCCGATGGTCTGGCGCGGCCCGATGGTGACGCAGGCGCTGGAGCAGCTGCTGAAGGACACCAACTGGCGCGATCTCGATTACCTGATCGTCGACATGCCGCCGGGCACCGGCGACATCCAGCTCACGCTGTCGCAGAAGGTCCCGGTGACTGGGGCCGTGATCGTGACAACGCCCCAGGACATCGCGCTGCTCGACGCGCGCAAGGGCCTCAAGATGTTCGAGAAGGTCGGCGTGCCGATCGTCGGCATCGTCGAGAACATGAGCATCCACGTCTGCTCGAAGTGCGGCCACGCCGAGCACATCTTCGGCGAAGGCGGGGCGCAGCGGATGTGCGCCGATTACAACGTCCCGTTCCTGGGCGGGCTGCCGCTCGACATCCGCATCCGCGAGCAGACGGACTCGGGGCGGCCGACGGTGGTCGCCGACCCGGACGGCGCGATCGCCGAAATCTACCGCGGCATCGCCCGCCGCGTCGCGATCTTCGTCGCGCAGAAGGCCGAGGACTTCTCGGCGAAGTTCCCGAGCATCGTCATCCAGAACACCTGAACCGGCGGCTCGGGCGGCACCCCCGCGCGGATCCGTATCTGGCTTGACGGGACATGTTGCTCTGGCTATGATGGCCAGATGAAAAGCGCGACGATTTCGCAGGCAAAAAACCATCTTTCGGAGCTTCTCGCCCGCGTCAAGCGCGGCGAGACCGTGCTGATACTGGAACGTGACCGCCCGATCGCGCGCATTGTTCCGCTCGGGGACACGCAGCTTGCGGACGACGGACGCCTGGCGGACCTCGAGCGCAGGGGCGTGCTGCGTCGCGCGCCGCGGGGTCCGTTGCGCAAGCTGCCGCCGCCGATCGATTGGCCGGCGGAGGCGGATCTGGTCGCGGCCCTGCTGAGCGAACGCGAGGACGCGCGGTACTGATGCGATTCTGGGACTCGTCGGCGCTGGTGTCGCTCCTCGTGCCCGAGCCCGCGAGCGGCGTCGTATCGCGGCTCTTGCGGACGGACCCGGAGATCGTCGTCGCCTGGACGGCGACGATCGAGTGCGCGGCGGCGTGCGTACGCAAGCACAGGGAGCGCGCTGCATCGTCGGCACAACTGGCCGGCGCGCTGGCGCGGCTGCGCGACCTGAGCGGATATTGGAATGTCGCCGAACCGACGATGGCGCTGCGGTCGATTGCCGAAAAGATCGTTGCGCGTCATGCGCTGCGTGCGGGCGATGCCATCCAGCTTGCAAGCGCGACGGTGGCGGCGGAAGGCGGCGAGGAACCGCTGGAATTCGTGTGTTTCGATACGCGGCTCGCCCTGGCGGCGACGACGGAAGGTCTGCGCGTCGTGCCCGAGCCATCGCGCTAGGAATCGTCCATGGCCATAAAATCCGATCGCTGGATCCGCCGGATGGCGAAGGAGGCGCGGATCATCGAGCCCTTCGAGCCGCAGCAGGTGCGGGAGGTCGACGGCCGCAAGATCGTCTCCTACGGCACGTCGAGCTACGGCTACGACATCCGCTGCTCGCGCGAATTCAAGATCTTCACCAACATCAACTCGACGATCGTCGACCCCAAGGCCTTCGATGCCGGCTCGTTCGTCGATTTCACCGGCGACGTCTGCATCATTCCGCCGAACTCGTTCGCGCTCGCGCGCACGGTCGAGTATTTCCGGATTCCGCGCAACGTGCTGACGATTTGCCTCGGCAAGAGCACCTACGCGCGCTGCGGCATCATCGTCAATGTGACGCCGTTCGAGCCCGAGTGGGAAGGCTACGTCACTCTGGAATTCTCGAACACGACGCCGCTGCCGGCGAAGATCTACGCCAACGAGGGCGTCGCCCAGGTGATCTTCTTCGAGTCCGACGAGGTCTGCGAGGTCTCGTACAAGGACCGCGGCGGGAAATACCAGGGCCAGCAGGGCGTCACGCTGCCCAAGATCTAGGCTTGCCCGTTCGCGGCGCCGCGGATCGACGACGATGCAGTGCGCCGCAGACCGGGCAAAAGGGGGACAGACCCCGATTTCCGGCGTGGACCAGGCCGGATGCCCGCCGGCGTCAGGAAAATTGGAGACTGTCCCCGTTTTTCCCCCATAATGCGCGCCTTTCCCCCCGCAAACGCCGCGGGGCGCTGTTCCCCATGAGGAACCGAGCCAAATGAAATTCCGCTTTCCGATCGTCATCATCGACGAGGACTTCCGCTCCGAGAACACCTCGGGCCTCGGCATCCGCGCGCTTGCCGACGCGATCGAGAAGGAGGGAATGGAGGTGCTGGGCGTCACCAGCTACGGCGACCTCTCGCAGTTCGCGCAGCAGCAGAGCCGCGCGTCGGCGTTCATCCTGTCGATCGACGACGAGGAGTTCACGCCCGGCCCGGAGATCGACCCGGCGGTGGTCAACCTGCGCACCTTCATCCAGGAGATCCGCTTCCGCAACGCCGAGATCC
>Ga0315271_10002744_pt1 | contig 11073 bp, 5 predicted proteins | sample C3_top_MG_FD_204664 | JGI IMG/M metagenome (GOLD analysis project Ga0315271, IMG submission 204664) | Sediment microbial communities from Yellowstone Lake, YNP, Wyoming, USA - C3_top | ecosystem: Environmental > Aquatic > Freshwater > Lake > Sediment | place: USA: Wyoming | collected 2017-08-01
CGGCCCCTCCTCGGCGTGTCGCAAGAACACGCGGTTGTCGGCTCCGTGCCGCGCCCGGGGCCTCATCCATCGGCCCTAACCGAGGCGCTACGGTCGAAGGACGCACGACGGGGCCTCGCCGTTCATGAATGGGCCGGGCTAGTCCTCCTCCGAAGCCGCGCGGTCCTCGGGGACTTCCGCCCCTTCCGGAGGCTCCGTGGGGATCGCGTCTCGCCCCCCCTTCATGATCTCGTCGAGCACGACCGTCGCGAAGGAGCCCGGGGGCAGCGTGAAGCGGGCGAGGACGGTGTCCGGGCCCTCCACTTCGAGGGAGGCGTCCGTCAGCGGGACGCGGTAGGGGCGCCGCGAGCCCCGTGTCCGGATGGCGGGCGCGCGGAAGAGGTCGTCCGAGAGGCCCTCGCCGTCGAGGACGGCCTGCTCGGTCGCGAGCGGCTCGCCGCTCGGCCGCCGCATGTCGTATCCCGGGAGCGGCCCCGTCGCGGACGCCTCGAGCCTCGAGGCGCGGGCCTCCTCCGCCGCCGGGTCGCGCACCTCGTACAGGGCGCCCGAGCGGTGCTGCCAGGCCAGGTCCCCCCGCAGCAGCCGGGCCTGGGTCCCGGCCTCGAGCCGGGCGTCGAGGCAGCGGTTGAAGAGCCACGACTGGTACGCGGAGACGTAGATGCGACGGGGACGCTTGCCCAGCGCCTCGAAGGCCTGGGCCGGATCGCCGGTCCGGATCAGGGCGGCGAGCGCCTTCTTGGGCACGCGGTGCTTCATCGGGAACCGGTCGAACGCCTCCTCGAGGTCGCCTCGGTCGTACGCCTCGCGGGCGTAGCGGACCCGGACGTCCCCCTCCCGGGCGTCGGGTCGACCGAGCAGGTGCGAGAGGAACTCCGCGTAGTCGCCCCGGACCAGGGCGCGACCCATGAAGTGGCCGTCCTGCTTGACGCCGAATCGCTGGACGCCGTAGGCGTTGGGGACGCCGTGTTCGGCCAGTCGTCCGAGCGCCTCCCGGGCGGCGCCGACGTGCTCCGTGCGCGCGCCCCGGACGCGGATCGTGAACCGGTTGCCCTTCAGGTGCCCGATGCGGACGCGCGTGGGGTGTCGCTCCGCCCACAGCACGCGCACGTTCGGGCGCCGGAGCGCGAGCACGCGACCGGGCGGCACGCGATGCACGGACATGACCTGGCGCGTGACGGCGTGGGCGTCCTTGAGGCCCGCGTAGCCGATCTGGTGCTCGGACACCTTGACCGACTTGCTGACCCACAGGAGGGCCTCGAACGTCGAGATGCCGCGCTTCTCGAGCCCGAAGAGGACGTGGTCGCCGTCCCCGGTCGGCTCGTAGAGCGGGATCTCCTCCACGACGAAGTCCTCGGGGACCTCGCGGATGCGGCCGAGCAGCCCGGGGAGCCCCTCGGTCAGCCGGCGGACCCGCGCGGGGTCGGTCACTTCGCGGGGTCTTTGATCGTGAAGGAGCGGACGACCTCGGCGATGTCGTCCTTCCAGATGGTCCAGCCGTCCTTGCGCGCCGTGACGCGGATGACGAACGTGCGTTCGCCGGTCGAGAAGCAGTACTGCACCTGCGTGTCCTCGCCCCTGCGGGGCTCGTTGCCCGTCATGCACCAACGCCACGTCTCGTGCATCGACTCCGTGCCCATCTTGATGCCCTTGGACTCCGCGGCGACGCCGGCCTCCTTCATGTCGCCCACCGTGACGGTCTTGTCCTTGTCCGCCTCGGGCGGTCGCTTGAGCTCCTTCTTCTTCGTCATGTCGGGCAGGGAGAGGAACGGCGACCTCACCGAGACCGGCGGGAACGGGAAGGTCGCGATGAGGCCCTCGGGATGCTGCTTCAGGAACCCCGTCCAGAGGCCCGTCAGGTAGCTCTTGATGTCGAAGGCGGTCGCCCCGGCACGCCCGATCCAGTAGACCTGCAGGTCGACGAAGACGTCCGACCCGCCGGACTGCGCCTTGAACTCGAACCCGAGCACACGGTCGGCCTGCGTGCTCCGGTCGAGCTCGCGCGCCGTGAACTTGGCGGGCTTCACCACCTCGAACCCGAAGGTGAGGTCCTTCAAGACCTCCTTCTTGGCGTCGGGCTTGTCCGGGCCCGGGCCGCCGTTGGCGCCGTCCATGCCGCCGTCGCCGCCCTTCGGGGCGTCCGGCTTCTTCGGGATCGCCTCCTTCTTCGGGACGTCGAACGACAGCTCGATCATGTCGAGGTCGTCGCGCAGGTGCTCGCGATCCTTCGGCGTGGCCCACTTCCACATCGCCAGGCGGTAGAGCCGCTTGCGCACGACGAACAGGAACATACGCCCTTCGCACGGGCCGACGACGCCGGTCAGGTTGGCGCAGGGCGCCGTCACCTTGAGGCGGACGGCCGGGATGCCCGCGAGGTCGATCGCCTGGCCGTCGATCTCGGGCTTCGGCCAGCGCTTGGGGTCGCGGTCGAAGCGGGAGAGCAGCAGGTCCCAGTGCTCGGGGTGCGTCTCGACCCACTCCTGGAGCGTCTTCTCGAGGAGCTCCCGCGCGGCCGCGATCTTCTGGATGAGGTCGGGCGGCACGGGATCGAGGGGCTTCGCCTGCGCCTCGAGGTCCTGCCAGGTCCGGAGGAACGTCTCGTAGTCGGCGTTGAGAGTCGCGGGCACCCCTTGCACCGACAGCATCACGCGAGCGCCCTGGCCGTCCGCCGCCGTCCCGTCCGCCAGCTGCGTCAGCCTCCGCTCCGCGGCCTCGACCACGTTCATGGCCTTGAACGGCGCCACGTCCAGCCAGTTCCAGGTGTCCGGCACCCGCAGCTCGAAGTTGAGCTCGTCGTTGTCGTGGATCCGCTCCGCGCCGGCCGACGCCGGCACCGGGGCCGCCCCGAAGACCAGGGCGGCGAGGCCGAGGGCGGTGGCTAGACGCTGCGGGCTTCTCATGGGGGACTCCGACGCCTCACTTGAACTTGATCGACTTCATCAGGGCCTCCCAGTCGTCCGTGAGGGGCTTCTCGGCGTCCTTGCCCACGAACTGGGCGCGGACCCAGAACACGTTCTGGCCGCTCTTGACGACCCAGCCGTGCTCGACGACCGGGTTGCCCTCCTTCGTGCCGCTGAAGTCGTACGAGGAGCCCTTGCCCCCGCGGAAGCTGTCGGCCTTCTTGTTCTGCTTCTCCGACTTCGGGCGGGTCTTCGGCTCGTCCATCCCGTTCTTCCACTCGTTCTCGAAGTCGTCGATCAGGGAGTCCGGCTCCTTCTTCTGCGTCTGGAACGCCTTGGCGTCGAAGCGCCGGATCCCGACGAACACGAGGCCTTCGGGCGCGCGGGCCTCGCCGGCGAAGACCCAGGTCTTGAAGGGATCGTCGGTCGCGACGAACTTCAGGCGGCCGAAGGCCGGCGGCTTCGTCAGCGAGAAGGTCGAGTGCTCGAACGGCGCCTTCTTGTCGAAGTCCTGCCAGTCGGTCCCGCGATTCTCGGACGCCGTCGAGAACGGCGTGACGTAGGGCCCGCGCACGCCGCTCTTCGTGTCGTCCCAGTGCAGGCCGTCGAGCGCCGCCTTGATCCAGTCCTTGTTCGTGATCTCGGCCCGGTCGTGGGCCTCGACGCGGGCCAGGTAGAGCTGCTTGCGGATCGTCGTGGCGTACCAGCGGAACCAGAGAGGCCGGCCGTCCTTGCCCTTGCCCGACATGGTCCGGCTCGAGGCGAGCGCGTTCCCGAGGTGCGTGTCCGCGTCCATCGCGGGGAAGGGGACGCCCTCGAACATCTCCTTCGCCCCGTCGAAGTTGCCCTCGTTCTTGATCACGTCGAGCGAGGAGACGTCGGCCTTCGCCTTGGGGAGCTCGAGCAGGATGACGACCGCAGCGGCTCCGTCCCTGTTGAGCACGCCCACGCCTGCCAGCCCCGACTCGAGGAGGGCGATGTCCTTGTTGCCCTCGGTCCCGAAGCCGACGTCGTACTTCGACGGCTCCTTCTGGTCGCTCCCGGGCGGCGGCTCGGTCGGCTCGGGCGCCTTGGGGAGCGTCCAGGTGAGCGCCAGCTTCTCGAAGCGACGCTTGAGCGCGTCGTCCGTGCCCGGCTGGGCGCCCGGCGCCGGGTCATCGGCCGCCTTCGCCCCGGCGAGGAATCGGTACCCCTTCGCGGCCGCGGCGATCTCGCCCTCGATCTCGTGGTTGGCCCCGTTGGCCGAGCGCAGGTCGAGCTGGTGGTACTTGCCCGACACGATGCCGCCGTAGACGAGCGAGGCCACGACGCCCTTGTTCTCGGCCTTGCCGAGGATCCTCAGGACGTGCCCCTGCTCGGCGCCGGCCCAGCCCACCGACTCGATCTTCGCGTCGACGTCGGTGAGCTTGCGGGACTTGTTGTCGCGCACCTGCTGCAGGTTCGCGTCGACGGACGCGCCGCCCGCGTCGCGCACGAGGACGTAGCCCGTGACCTCGACGCCGGGGCTCACGACCCGCCTGGCCGTGACGACGAACCCGGCGGACTTGTCGGCTTCGGCGGGATCGGCGAACTCCCACTTCGCAGGCACGGTCCACTTGAAGTTGTGCTCGGGGAACTCGCGCGTCGAGCCTTCGGGAGCGGTCGCTCCCCCCAGGCCGTCCTCGGCACGGGCTGCGGGCCGGAGGACGGCGAGCGCGGAGAGGGACCCGAGCAGGAGCGGGGCGAGACGAAGACGATGGCGCATCGAGGGAGGTGTCCCGATAGGGGAGACGCGAGGGGATCCCACGCGAACGGCGTACCGATCCCCCGATTCTAACGCCGCGACGGGTCGCTCCGCACCGGGGCCGCGGGAGGGCGGGAGAGGGGCTTCCGCGTGCGCCGGCCCGCGTGGCGGGGGGCCCCCGCCGCGCGGTGCTACCGGGCCGTGACGGCGGCTACTTGCCCCCGCCGTCCCCGCCGCCGGCCTTGGGCCCGCTCCCGGGACCACCCAGCGGGAGGATGGACTGGCCGTCGCCGTCCACCTCGTCGTCCTCGTGGACGACCCGGGCCACGGAGACGATGCGGTCCCCCGCCTCCAGGTCCATCAGCTTGACGCCGCCGGTCGAACGCCCGATGACCCGGACGCCGCCGACCGACTGCCGGATGGTCTGGCCCTTCTCGGTGATGCAGATCACGTCGTCCTTGTCGGTGACGGTCTTGACGCCGATGACGTCGCCGTTGCGCTCGATGAGGTCGGGAGAGAGGTTCTTCAGGCCCGAGCCGCCGCGACCCTGGGCCTCGCCGCCCCGGAGGTACTCGTCGAAGGACGTGCGCTTGCCGTACCCGTTCTCGCACACCGTCAGCAGGGAGGCCGTGTCGTCGACCACGGACATGTCGACGACGCGGTCGCTCTTCTCGAGGCGGATGCCGTTGACGCCGTAGGACGAGCGGCCCATCGGCCGCACGGAGCTCTCGTCCACGACGAAGCGGATCGCCATGCCCTTCGCGGTCGCGAGCACGACCTGCTGGCCCTCGCGGACGAGCGAGACGCCGACCACGGCGTCGCCCTCCTCCAGGTTGAGGGCGATGATCCCGCCCCGGCGGATGTTCTGGAACTCGGACAGCAGCGTCCGCTTCACGTAGCCCTTGCGCGTCGCGAAGAGGATGCCGACGTCGGTCGCCTCGAGGTTCTCGACCGGGAGGAGCGCCTGCACGCGCTCGCCCGGGCCCATCTCGAGGAAGTTGACGATCGCCCGGCCCTTCGCGTAGCGCCCGAGCTCGGGCAGGTTGAGCACCTGCTCCTTGTAGACGCGGCCGCGGTCGGTGAACGTCAGCAGCCAGTGGTGGGTGTTGGCCATGAGGAGGTGCTCCATGAAGTCGCCTTCCTTGGCGTCGCCGCCGATCAGGCCCTTCCCGCCGCGCTGCTGCTTGCGATAGGTCTCGAGCGCCGTGCGCTTGATGTAGCCCTCGTGCGAGAGCGTCACGACCACGTTCTCCGCCTGGACGAGGTCCTTGAGGTCGAGCTCGCCCACGGCCTCGGTGATCTCGGTCCTGCGCTTGTCGGCGTGGCGCGCCTTCAGGTCGACGAGGTCCTCCTCGATCATCTGGAGGATCAGCTTCTCGTCCGCGAGGATCGCCTTGTACTCGGCGATCTTGGCGAGCAGGTCCTTGTGCTCCGCCTCGAGCACCTTGCGCTCGAGCCCGGTCAGGCGCTGCAGCTGCATGCGCAGGATCGCCTCCGCCTGGATCGGCGAGAAGGCGTACTGCGTGACGAGCCCCTCCTGGGCGGTCGGGGCGTCCTTGCTCTTGCGGATGAGCGCGATGACCTTGTCGATGATGTCGATGGCCTTCAGGAGGCCCACGACGATGTGCTCGCGCTCTTCCGCCTTCTGCAGCAGGTACCGCGTGCGCCGCGTGATGACGTCCTTGCGGTGGCGGACGTACTGCTCGAGGATCCCCTTCAGGGAGAGCAGCTCGGGCCGCCCGTCGACGAGCGCGATCATGATCACGCTGAACGAGTCGCGCAGCTGCGTGTACTTGTAGAGCTGGTTGAGGATGATCTCGGGGTCTTCGCCGCGCTTGACCTCCACGCACAGGCGCACGTCGTCCGCGGACTCGTCCCGGACGTCCGAGATGCCGGAGATCTTGTCGTCCTTGACGAGGGCGACGATCTTGTCGATCAGCGTCTTCTTGTTGACCTGGTAGGGGAGCTCGTCGATCACGACCAGCTGCTTGCCCTGGCGGCCGCTCTCGGTGTGGCACTTGGCGCGCACCTCGAGGATGCCGCGACCGGTCGTGTAGGCGTCCTTGATGACCTGCCGCCCGCAGATGCGCCCGCCCGTCGGGAAGTCGGGGCCGGGCAGGTGCTTCATCAGCTCGGGGACGGTGATCGTCGGCTTGCGCAGCAGCGCCGTGATGGCGTCGCAGACCTCGCCGAGGTTGTGCGGCGGGATGGAGGACGCCATCGCCACCGCGATGCCCGACGCCCCGTTGACGATCAGGTTCGGGAAGAGCCCCGGGAGCACCGTCGGCTCCATCCGGGTCTCGTCGTAGTTGGGGCGGAGGTCGACCGTCTCCTTCTCGAGGTCGGCCAGGAGGTCGACCGCCGCCGCGGTCATCTTCGCTTCCGTGTACCGCATGGCGGCCGGCGGGTCGCCGTCGACGTTGCCGAAGTTCCCCTGTCCCTCGACGAGGGGGGTGCGCATGTTGAACGACTGCGCCATGCGCACGAGTGTGGGGTAGATGACGCTCTCGCCGTGCGGGTGGTAGTTGCCCGACGTGTCGCCGGCGATCTTCGCGCACTTCCTCGACTTGGCGCGGGGCCCGAGCCCCAGGTCGTTCATCGCGACGAGGATGCGTCGCTGGCTCGGCTTGAGGCCGTCACGGACGTCGGGCAGGGCCCGGTCCACGATGACGCTCATCGCGTAGCGGAGGTAGGAGGACTTGAGCTCGTCCTCGATCTTCGTCTCGAGGATCCGTTCGCCGAGCATGCGCGGGCCCTTCCGCCGGCAGCGACTGCCAGACACTGACTTTCCGGACACCAACTCCCTTACCTCACCGGCCGCACGTCACGCGTTCGACCCGTTCGTGCCGCCATCGGTCGCCGCGATCGCGGTGCCGAGCGCGCGACGTACCGGCGCGTCGAAAGCCCACGCGGGGAACCCCTGCAGGTCTCCCGCGAGGGCGTCCCCGACGGACGGTCCTCGACGGACGTCTCCCCACCCGGAAGCTCGCGTCGAAGCGGGGGGCTGCGAGCCCCCCTCTTGCCGGTGCATCCCTTGACGGAACCACCCGCAAAACAACGACTTATGACCATCCAGGTGAAGGTGGAGCAGTCTACCCGATGGGGCCCCCATCCCGCACCGGAAAGCGGGGTGGGAAGGAGGCCCCAGCGCGTCTATACCGGGGCCCCATGACGTACGTGGAACGCGAGCCAACCCAGCCTCCGGCGAGCGGGATCGAGGGCCTTCGGAACGGGGGACGCCAGGGGTCCGTGGTCGCCGGCGGCTCAGGGTCGCAGGGGGCGTGTCGGGGGGGCGCCGAACACGTCCCGAGCCGAGGCTCCCGACGGGTGGGTGGGCCGCCTCGGGGGCGACCCCGGAGGCTCGGCTGGCTCGTAGCCGCCTCTTGCTGGGCTACGGCCTGCGGCACGTCGGCGGAGGTGGGGGGGAAGGGCGAGCGGCGCAATCTCGGCGCGGGCCTCGTGATCGGCGCGGTCCGGGTCGAGGGGACGCCGTACGAGATGGGGTGGAGGCACGGCCGACTGCTGACCCAGGAGATCCGGGACCGCCTCCGGGTGCCGATCGAGGCGTCGATCTTGCCTGCGCTGACGGCGTACGCGCGGCAGATGCGCCCGCTCCTCCCGGTCGGGGTCGAGGAGGAACTGCGGGGCATCGGTGCGGGGGCCGGGGTGTCGGCCGACGAGCTCTTCCTACGCGAGGTCGAGCGGGAGGGGAGCCGCTGGCACCAGGAGGAGGCGCCCCTTCTGCAGGCTGCCCTGGTCGTGCCCGTCGGAACTCCCGCGACCGTGCTCGCCGCGTACTACCGCGTGGAGTACGCGCCCGTGGGACGGACGTGGGTGGTGCTCGAGCGACACCCGACCGGTGGCGTGGCGACCTTGGGCCTCGCCTGGCCGGGGTCGGTGGGGCTCGTGGCCGGGCTCTCGTCTTCCGGTCTTCTCGCGGCGGAGGGGGAGGTGCCGGGCGTCCTCCCCGAGCGCCGTTCCCTGCACGGGATGCCGTTCACGGTCGGCCTCCGCGTCGCGCTCGAGCGCGCCGTGGACGTGAGCGACCTCGTCGAGCGGCTGCCTCGCCTGCTGGGGAACCGGGTCGCCGCGGCCGACCGGCACGGGGGGAGGATGCTCAGTCTCCTGCACCTCGGCGCGCCCTCCCCGACCCTGGCCCACGGATGGGCCTTCGCGCCGATGGGCGCTTTCGTCGAGGACGACGTCGCCTGGAAGCGGCAGGAAGCCGCGGCCTGGGCCACGCGGTCGGGCCCCGCGGAGGAGCAGGCGCGAGCGGTCCTGCTCGCGGGGGGGGGGCCGGGCGCACCCTCGTTCACGGTCACGCTCTCGGCTGCCCGGGGGCTGACCATCGAGGCCGGGTCCGCTCTCCAGACGTTCGCGCTCGTTCCCTAGCCCTTGCGCGGGGGGGCGAGGTGGAGCTCTTCGGCGGCGTCGCGCGCGAGCTCCTGCCACTCCTCGGAGTCCCCGGCCGGCTTCGTCTGGTGCTCGAGGTCCCGACGGGCCTGGTCGGCCACCGAGGCGTCGGGGTCCCGCAGACGAATCGCCGACTCGAGGAGGCGCTGGCGTGCGCTCCGGTAGGCGCCGTCGAACTCCGCGTCGGGGACGGCCGTCGCCTCGGCGAGCCACTTCCTCGCACGATCGACGCCCGCCGGCGGGTCGACCGGGTCCCGGAGCGCGAGCCGCCCGAGCTCGATCCGGGCCAGGACGTCGATCCCGCCCCGAGACCGCCGTCCGAGGCGCTCGAGCAGGCGGAGCGTCCGCTCGAAGCCGGCCGCGGCGTCGAGGGGCTGCACGCCGTGGTGGATCGTCGTGTCGGCGGCGTTCCAGGTCGCCGTCACGGCCACCGCGAGCAGGCCGAGGTCGTCCGGCCGCTCCTCCAGGAAGCGTGCGGAGGCCTGGTAGCGATCGAGCGCCGTCGCGTAGTGCGCGGCCGCCCCGGCGGCGTCTCCCGACTTGCGGGACACGTCGCCGGCCTGCGACGCCTCGAGCCCTTCGCGCAGGGCCAGCGTCGCGTGACCGCGCACGATCCCGCCCGGGATGCGCGCCGCCGTAGACGCGAGCGCGACGAGGGCCACGAGCCAGAGCCCCGCGCGGATCCGGCGGCTGTCCTTCCCGAACTCGCGACGCACGGGCTCCTGGGTCGCGTAGGCCGCCAGGTAAGCCATCCGCTCGAGCGGGGGCCCGTGGCGGTGGTGGCGGCCCGGGGCCGCGTGCGCCGAGATGCGCTGGAGCGCCGAGATCATCATCGCCGTGCCGAACGGGAGGAGGGTCGAGAGGCCCTCGAGGGACGTCGGGGGGGCGTCGGGGGTGAGCGCCCCCGCGTGCGTCGCGCCGAACACGTCGGCCTGGCGCTCGAACCGTCGCGAGAGCCATCCGAGCATCACGAACCAGAAGAAGGCCAAGGAGAGCAACGAGAGCAGGAGGTCGGCGCCTTGCGGGAGCAGCGGGAGCGCCAGCTCCTCCGCCGAACGCAGGAGCAGCATCAGCGAGAGGGACAGCGCGAAGTAGGCAGGGAGGTGCCGCAGCTTGGCGTGGCCGGCCTCGTGCGCCACGACGGCCAAGGCCTCGGGGCGCGGCAGGGCGGCGAGCAGCGCGTCCGTGACGAACACGTAGCGGGTGCCTCCCGTCAGGCCCACGACCATTGCGTTCAGCACGCGGCCCTTGGTGTCCCAGAGGAGGATGTCCTTGCAGCGCACGCCGATCGTGGCGCACAGATTCTCCATCTCGCGCCTCGCCTCGCCGTCCTCGAGCGGCTTCGCGCGGAGGATGCGGCGGACGATCTCCGGACCGAACCACGAGAGGACGACGAGGAGGCCCAGGACGACGACGGCCTCGGTGTCGGGGAAGGCCTCGTGCCAGAGGAAGATCGTCCGGAAGCCCGGCACCTTCCAGGCGTCGAGGACGAAGAGCGCCTCCTGGAGCGCCAGGAGGATCAGCATCGGCACGAGCACGATGGCGTTGCGACGCAGGCCCCGCTTGACCGCGCCCCACGAGGTCGGCGCGTGGAGGGGGTCGAAGCGGGCCTCGACCCGGCGGGCCGCGACCCAGGCGCTCGAGACCATGAGCGCGAGGGGCGCGAAGAGGAGCAGGATCGGGAGGAGGAACCAGGTGCGGGGCACCACGTCGCCGACCAGGGAGCCCCAGTCGAAGACGAAGATCACCAGGCCCCAGCCGACGAAGGGGATGAGGCCGGTCGAGCGCCCGGCGCTCAACAGCGCCCGGCCGTCCTGGTCTTCCACGGCGCGAATGGCGCGATCGGCCGCCATGCGGCACAGGGTCGCCACCACCAGGACGGCCGCCGCGGTCCCCGCGATCGCCTTCCAGGGCTCCATCGTCGGCTCGCCCGTCGACCCGTACGCCGAGAGCCCGAGCACCAGGGCAACGAGGAGGGTCAGGTCCGGGAGCACGGGGGGGCGGATTGTACGGGCCTCCTCGGGGCGGGCCCGTGGGCGC
>Ga0315271_10002745_pt1 | contig 11067 bp, 6 predicted proteins | sample C3_top_MG_FD_204664 | JGI IMG/M metagenome (GOLD analysis project Ga0315271, IMG submission 204664) | Sediment microbial communities from Yellowstone Lake, YNP, Wyoming, USA - C3_top | ecosystem: Environmental > Aquatic > Freshwater > Lake > Sediment | place: USA: Wyoming | collected 2017-08-01
CACCATCGTCGATATCCGGGTCCACACGAAGGACATGACCGAGGCGCAGGTCCGCGAGTTCGTCACGAACGAGGCCTTCCAGGGCGAGCAGCTGGCCCAGAACATGTGGATGCGGACGCTCACCACCGCGCCTCAGATCACCAGCTACTTTCTCGGATACGACCAGGTGAAGACCCTGTACGAGGACGCGCGTCAGGCCCGGGGCTCGGCCTTCGTTCTTCGCAGGTTCATGGACGGCATGATGGAGATGGGCCCGGTGCCGGTCAGTGAGTACCGAAAGCGCCTGCTTCCGCCTCGAAAGTAGGCCGCTATTTCGACATCAACTTTTCGATGCGCTCCAGGCGCGCCATGGCCTCGGAGTGGAGGTGGTCGAACTTCTCATGGAGCTGGGCGACCTCGAGTTCGGCTTTCAGATTGACGTCGTATTCGATGTCGCCCCGGATCTTGTCCTTGGCCGCCTGCCGGCTCTGAGACAGCAGGACGAAGACGGACAGAACGATCGCTTCCAACGACACGGTCATGGTGAGAAGGCCGTACGGAAAGGGATCGAACCCGGTCATGGCCTGGATCCAGGGGGTCTGTATGCCCGAGGCCCAGCTGGTGTTGAGGAGGATCCAGGAGAAGAACCAGAGGACGTGGAGAAAGAGGAAGGTGAGGCTTCCCGAGAACTCGGCGATCCAGTCGGCCACGCGCTGCACCGTGGTTCGCGTGTCCTCCACTTCCTGGTTGACGTTGCGTGAGGCGGTCTGCCGAAGGAGACCGACGGTCTGGCGGAGTCTTCGGCCGGTGGCCGCGAGTAGATCCATGGCGGCGTGCGGATGCGCGCGGATCAGGGTGTCGAGATCGTGGCGGTCGACGCGGATGGCCTCCATGTCTTCCTTGACCACGACCGAGGCGGTCCGAGGCCCCGCGTCCAGCAGGGAAATTTCTCCGAAGAACTCTCCCACCCCGAGGGTCTCGAGAACCACGCGATGGCCGGTGGTGTCCTTGAAGTAGATCTCGGCCGCGCCCCTGGTCACGACGTACAGGGAGTCGCCGGGGTCGCCGACCGCGAACATCTCGTGGCCGGCCGGATGACGCACGATTTCGATCTGTCCGGCCAGGGTCTTGCGCTCTTCATCGTCGAGCTTCTCGAAGAACGGGACATTCTGAAGGACGGTCTCGTTGTCAGGGGCCATCCATCAAGTGTCTCAGACCGACCCGTCCACTACAAGCGGATGGGCCAGGGGCTCACTCGTCTTCGCGGGTGGCTTCGAGGACTTCGAGGGCCTGGCGATCTCCCGGCCTTCGCTCCAGCGCGAGCTCCGCCATGGCGTGGGCCTCGGGCTCGCGGCGCAGGCGCATGAACACGTGGGCCAGGGCGGCGGCGGCTCCGCCCTTGACGTCGAGGGTGACCGCGGCGGCGAGCGGGATGATGGCGCGCTCCGGCTGGTTGAGTTTCATCCAGAGGCCGCCCAGCATCTCGAGCGCCAACGGGTGCGGATCGAGGTCGACCGCGCGCTGAAGCGTCTTCACCGCCGCGGCGAGCTCGCCCTTCTCGACCTGCTGCTGCGCCTTGTGCACGAGCCGCGACGACGCCGGCCGTGACAGCTCGTTGGTCTGGAACAGATCTTCCTCGGTCAACTGTTTCCCTTACCCCGAAAGTCTAGCCCTTTCTCAACTTCCGGCCCGAGCCTGCTCCAGACTGCGCATGAGCGTCTCGAACATGTCGAAGGTCAGGGCCTGCGGCCCGTCGGAGAGGGCGGCCCTGGGATCGGGATGGATTTCGACCAACCCCCTTACCGCCCCGCCGTCAGATGCTCCAGCACGAGCCCCACCGCGGTGCGGCGCGAGAAGCCCTTCCAGTACGTGTGCGCCGCCGTCGGCTTGCCGTCCTTGTCCACCGCGAAGATGCCGTCCTTCCCGTTCGGGGTGACATCGAGATAGGCCTGCTTGTCCGCGTCGCCCTTGAGGCGCGCGTCGAAGAACGCGGTCGCGAAGTGATCGAGGATGTTGTTCATGCGCACGGTGTCCCAGACCGCATCGTTGTAGTGCGTGAAGCCCGGCGGGCGGCCGTCCTTCGAAAGGTAGGTCTCCTCGGGTGCAGGGATCGGGGCGCCGGCGTTGTGATTCGCGTTGAGGAAGGTCAGCAGGTAGCGGTCGGCGTTCGTCGCGGCCAGGTAGATCGCTCGCGTCCCCTTCTCGTATCCGGACACATCGTCGGCGCTTCCGGCCACGAAGAGCACGGGCGTCGTGATGCCCGCGAGTCCGGAGGCGTCCCAGTAACCCTGTTCCATCCCCCACGGTGCGATGGCGATCGCGGCCCTGATGCGTGGATCCATCGACTTGAGGTACGCGGGGTTCGTTGCGCCGCGCTCGCCCAGCAGTCCGTTCGGCGGCGACGTCTCGCGGGTCTCCATGGCCTTCGCGAAGCCGCCGCCGACCAGGTTCACGACGCCGTAGCCGCCCATCGAGTACCCGACGACGCCGGTCCGCGACGCATCGATGAGGCCGCTCCACGCCGTGGCCGATTCCTTCCCGCCGAGGCGCTGCGCCTCGTTCAGCACGGAGAGGTCATCGAACGGCCGGTTGTAGAGCGTGCTCCCGAACGCCTTCTGGTCGTCATAGGTGCTGTCCTTGTGGTCGATCGACGCGACCACGTAACCCTTGCTCGCGAGGTTCTCGCAGAGATGGCTGAGCAGAAAGCGGCCGCCGGGATAACCGTGCGAGACGATGACCAGCGGATACCCGCCTTCCTTCGCGAGCGGCGCCGCGTCGCGCACGGCCCGGCCATGAAGGGTGACCACCACCGAGGGGTCGCGCGTGATGACGCCCGGATAGTCGCCGCGTTGAGGCTTTTCGGGTGCGAGTGCCGCGGGGTACCAGACCTCCACGGTGAGGGTGCGGTCGTAGCGCGCGGTGGGCTCGCCCGGCTTCGTGTTGAGGATGTCGGGGCGATTCCGGTCCGTGACCTGGATCGTCCGCACGCCCACCGCGAGGGGACCGTAGCTCGCAAGCTCGGGGGCCACGGGCGTCACCGTGTCGATGCGATTCTGCGGCGAGGCCGCGGCGGCGAACAGGACGAGAGCGAAGGCGCAGCCGAGGGCGCGCGCGGGATGGACCATGGAACCTCCGGATTCGGGGAGAGGATAGCTGGTAGCCTCTCCTGCGCTATGCGACTTCAGCGGATGCGGCGCCCGGCTTTTCTCGCTTTTCTCCTCGCGATGGGCGCCTCCGCGCCGCCTTCGGCCGGGCAGCCGGGGGCTCGTTACGACCTCCTGCTCCGCGGCGGCACCGTGGTCGATGGCACGGGCGCCCCGCGCGTCGCGCGCGATGTCGCCATCCGCGGAGACCGGATCGTCGCGGTGGCGCCGTCCATCGATCCGGCTCTCGCGACCACCGTGGTCGACGCGCGCGGCCTGATCGTGGCTCCGGGCTTCATCGACAACCATGCGCACGTGGCCCCCACGATTCCGGAGTTCCCGCTCGAAGAGAACTTCATCCGGCAGGGGATCACCACGATCATCGCGTCGCTCCACAGCACCGATCAGCCCTGGCCGCTCGCGCCCTACATGGCGAAGCTCAAGATGGCCCCGAACGTGGGATTCTTCGCCGGACACACCTGGATTCGCAAGAAGGTGATGGGACTCGACAACCGCGCGCCCACCTCCGCCGAGCTCGAGTCGATGAAGGCCATGGTCGACCAGTCCATGCGCGAGGGGGCCCTCGGCTTCTCCACCGGTCTCGAATACGTGCCTGCGACCTACTCGACCACCGAGGAGGTCATCGAGCTCGCCAGGGTCGCTTCGCGCCACGGCGGGATCTACGTGTCGCACGTTCGCAACGAGGACGTGGACAGCCTGAAGTCGATGGACGAGATCCTCCGCATCGCGCGGGAGGCGAAGATCCCCGTGCAGGTGAATCACCACAAGGTCGCCGGCGCCGCCCAGTTCGGAATGTCAGTGAAGACCCTCGCCATGGTCGACGCCGCGCGGGCCGAAGGTCTCGACGTGAAGATCGACGTGTATCCGTACACCGCCTTCAGCACCTACTCCGAGGTCATGTTCCCGGCCTGGTCGCTTGCGGGCGGGCCCGCCGAGTTCGCGAAGCGGGTGGCTGACCCCGCGACACGGACGCGGATCGAGCGGGAGATGACGACGATCTTTCCGCAGCAGGCGGGCGATGGACCGAAGAGCATTCAATTCCGCACCCTCGCGCGGCATCCCGAGTACAACGGCCGGACGCTCGCCGATTTCCTGGCCGACCGGAAACAGCCGGCCACGATTGCGGCCGCGATCCCGGCTCTCATCGAACTTCAGCTCGAGGGCACCTTCGACGCCATCTTCCACAGCATGGACGAGGCCGACGTGATCCGCTTCATGCAGTACCCGGGCTCGATGTTCGAGACCGACGGCGATCCCATCGGCCTCGGTCAGGGTTTCCCGCATCCGCGGAGCTACGGCTCATTCCCGCGAGTGCTGGCCCGCTACGTTCGTGAGTTGAAGGTCCTCACCCTTGAAGACGCGGTTCGCAAGATGACCAGTCTCGCCGCCGATCAAGTCAACCAGCCCGACCGCGGCCGCATTCGCGAGGGGGCCTTCGCGGACATCGTCGTCTTCGACGCCGCGAAGATCCAGGACCTTTCGACCTTCACCGACCCGCACCGCTTCCCGGCGGGCATCGTCCATCTCTTCGTGAACGGACGCCCGGTGATTCGCGCGGGCGCCCTGACTGGCGAGATGCCGGGCCGGGTGTTGCGCGGCCCGGCGCGGCCGAGTCGCTGACCGCCCGCACGATCTTCACCATCGACCGCCGCGACTTTTCGGTCTACCGGCCGCTTGGCCTCGGGAAGTTCAAGATCGTTCCGTAGGCGTTACCGGGCCGCCGCCTCCTCGCGGACCAGCAGTTCGGTCAGGCCGCCGTCCGGCGCGATGGAGACCGTCACCAGGAACGTGCGCGAGCCGTAGTGCGCGCGGTAGACGAAGCGACGGTCATCACCGATGTCGTTGCGGGTGAGCGCGTCGAGCCGATCCGGGGTGGTCAGGCCCTGGAGCCGCTGAGCGAGGGCCGCGCGCATGCGCGGCAGGAGGCCCTGCCGCACGAAGGAGAAGTCCTCGAGGGAGAGTTCGCCCCGGGCCGCCCGCTCGAGCGTCTTGCGAACCTTCGCGGTGACGACGGGATCCGCGTCGCGCAGTGGGGTGGAAGGGAGAGGAGAAGGCGCGAACGCGGGATTGATCGCACCCGCCACTGCCGCCGTTATGGCAGGCGGGTCATCCGCGCCGCTGTTCGTGAGCACCACGATGGCGAGGTCGTCTCCGGTATAGCGCGAGAACTGAGTGCGGAAGCCCTGCCAGGAGCCGCCGTGCTGATGCACGACCTGTCCGCCGGCCGAATCGACGAACCAGCCGAAGCCGTACGGATACGACTTCCCGCTGTTGAGGGTCAGGGCGCCCTGCATGAGCGCCCAGCTCTCGGGCTTCAGGATCCGCCGGTTTCGCACCGTCTCGTTCCAGGCGATCATGTCGTTGAGGCTCAGGAGCAGCGAGCCGTCCGCGGTGGTGTTGAGCTTCGGCGACACCCAGTCCTGATTCCGGAAGCCCGTCTCGGTGGGGAGGTAGCCCGAGGCGCGGTGAGGCACGATGTCCGACTCGCTGATGATGCGGATCGTCTTCATGCCCGCGGGATCGAAGATCCGCCGGCGCAGGAACTCCCAATAGGGCGCGCCCGTCACCTTGCTGACGATGCAGCCGAGCACGACGGACCCGGTGTTCGAGTAGTTCCACCGGGCGCCCGCCTTGAACTCGAGGGTGAGGCTGTACGCGAGCTTCAGCAGGTCCGGCTCGGTGTAGTCCTTTCGGAAGTCCATGTCGGCCGGGTAGTCGGGGATGCCGGAAGTGTGGGAGAGCAGGTGCCGCAGCGTGATCGGTTGCCACGTATCGGGGGCATCCGGCAGGTAGGTCCGCACGGACTCATCGAGCTTGAGGCGTCCGTCTTCGACCAGCGCCATCACCCCCGCCGACGTGAACTGTTTACCCAGCGACCCTGACTCGAACATGGTCTCGGGCGTAACTCTGATCTGATTCTCCAGGTCGGCGAACCCGTAACCCTTCGCCAGGAGGACGCGGCCCTTCTTCACCACCGCCAGACCCACGCCGGGGATGCGCTGCTGATCCATCTGACCGCGAACCGCGACATCCACCGCGGCCTCGTCGAAGGTCGCGGTTGTCGAAGGGCCCGCCTCCCGCTGCCACCATGGCTTGTTCAGCGGCTCGGGGTCCGGCCACACCCGGTCGAGCGTCTCACCGTCGTAGAGGAAGCCGTTCTTCATCACGCGATGGATCGACGTGGTCGCGCGGATGTCGGCGAGCGGGTTGCGGTCGAGCACGACGAGGTCGGCCATCTTGCCGACTTCGAGGCTGCCCAGGTCCTGCGACAGGCCGATCGCCTTCGCACCGTTCAGAGTGGCGATGCGCAAGACCTCATGCGCGGTCAGGCCGCCCGAGGCGAGCAGGCGCATCTCCCAGTGATTCTGCAGGCCCTGCATCTCGCCGTGGCCGCCCATGGCCACGTGCCCGCCCGCGTGCGCGATGTTCGCGACGTCCTTCGCCTGATCGGGGAAGCGCGAGTCTTCATCGCGGAACCAGAGAAGACGGGTCGCCGACTTCTGATACAGCTCCTCGGCCGGGAAGAAACGGCGGAGCTTCGGATCGTCCGCCGGATTCTCCTCGGCGAGCAGTCGATAGATCGGGAACGGGCCGCCGAAGGCCACGAGCAGCGTCGGCGTATAGGCGATGCCGCTCTGCGCGAGGAGCTGTACCGCGTCGCGATACAGGGGCGTGTCGGGGAGAGCGTGCTCGTTGCCGCTGAAACCGTCGAGCGCGTGGGTGAGATTCATCTTCGAATCCGAGCCGCCCTCGGTGGTGGGCATGAGGCCGAGTTCGCGGCAGGCTTCAACCATCCACTGCCGCTGTTGCCGCGTCCCCACCAGGTACGACTTGATGAGGTGGGTCTCGTAACGGTCCTTGTATCGACGCAGGATCGCGCGCGCGTCGTCGAGCGAGCGCAGGTTCGCGTTCTCGAACACTCCGGGGCCGGTGGAGAAGACCCGCGGGCTCGGCATAAGGCCGGCCTCGGCGAGATCGGCGAGCGCGAAGATGTCGGGGGTGGTCTGCGGATCGCGCACCGTGGTGACGCCGTAGGCGAGATTCGCGAGCGGGGAGGTGGAGTCGGGCTTGAGCAGGCCGCTGTAAAAGCCCCAATGGGCATGGACGTCGATCAGGCCGGGAATGATCGTGCGGCCGGGGAGGTCGATCACCCGAGCCTTCGCCGGGATGGTCACCGAGCCCCGCGGCCCGATGGCTGCGATGCGGTTGCCTTCGACGACGATGTCCGCGGACTCGATGACTTCGTCGCCCTTCATGGTGACGGCGCGAGCGCCGCGCAGGACGATCGCGCCTTCGGGCTTCACTCGGGGCGTCTCGACTACGATCTCGGTGGAGGTGATGGGCGCGCCCTTCGCTCGCGCGATGTGGAGAGCGCGGCCGGTGACCCACGAGAGGGAGGTCCCATCGGTCGACCAACTGATGGCTTCCGGCGAATCCTTCGCGAGGATCTCGGTGTCCGTCGACATCGGGTCGAGGACCGGCGGCGCCCCCCCGGGCGGAGGCGTCGCGGGCAGAGCGAAACGCATCAGCGTGCCGCCGGCGAGAAGGGCGAAGGCCTTGCCATCCGGGCTCAACAGGCCATCCGCCTGAACCGGGGGTCCCATCGGGGGCGGGGCGGCGGAGCGGGAGATGGTGGCGTGCGTGCGCCGGTCGGCACCGTCGAACTTCATCGAGACGAGACCGCCGGCCATGGAGAAGGCGTAGACGCGGTCCGGTTCCTGAGCGAAGTGCGGACGACGCAGCGGCCCCGCGAGGTTGATGCTCGTGACCGCGCCGCCGGAAGCGTCGATCCACGCGATCTCGGCGTCCTGGGGAATCGGCGTGGGCTGGGTGCGGGCCGAGCCTTCCGGGGCGCGCAGGAAGACGAGGCGCGTCCCATCGGGTGACCACGCGGGCTGCGAGTAGAACGCGGACTCGGTGGTGAGACGCACCGGCGGCGTCCTGCCATCGGCCGCGGCCTTCCACAGCTGACCGCCTTCCGAGCCCCAGGTCACGAAGGCGATCCACTTCCCGTCCCGCGACCACGCGGGCTCGAACTCCCGCGCGTTCTTCGTCTGGGTGAGCCGCCTGGGCGTCTTCAGGAGCGGGTCGGTGACGTAGATGCGCGCGAACGCGGAGGCGGCGAGACGTCCGTCCGCCGCGAGGGCGGGATGCTGCACGAAACGGGCGCGCACCGGCCGATCGTCGAGACGCCTTGGGAAGCTGAGCGGCGCCACGGTGTCGAGGCGGACGTGAGCCTTGAAGGCGATGGGCGTGTCCGTCGCCGCGCCGTCATTCACCGGGAGGCGATGCAGGCCGCCGTCGAACGAAGCGATCACGGCCTTGCCGTCGGGCGTGAAGGCGTAGTCGGGAAGCACATCGCGACTCGCGCGTGCCTCGAGTTCGTTCCGCTGCAGGGGATACCGCAGCCACCACTCGCGGCCATCGCGGAGACGCCGCACTCGAAGTCCGGTGCGGCCGCCCTGCTCCGCGCCGAACGCGAGCAGGGTGCCGTCGGGAGAGAGCACCGGCTTCATCGGATTGGTGGCGTCGATGGCCACCGGCTCGGCTCGGCCGGACGCGCGATCGAGGCGCATGAGCCGGCTGGTCGATCCCGCGCGCACCCCGTACGCCCGCGGCGTCACCGACGCAAAGTAGACGAACCGCCCGTCCGCGGACGCGTGTGCGCCCATCGGCCCCGGCGGCGGCTCGGACACGAGCCCCGACGGCGCGCCGTTCGTGTTCTCGACGACGCGCCGGCCCGCGCCGGTCGCGACCTCGAACTCCCACAGTTCGCCCGTGCGCGGCGCGGTCTTGCCGACGAGGGTCACGAAGATGTGGCGGCCGTCGTGGCTCCACGCGGGCGACGTCATCAGCGTACCGTTCTCCTTCGTCACCGCGCGCAGGTGCCGGCCCGACGCGTCCGCGATCCACACGTTGTCCGAGCCGTCGCGATCGCTGACGAAGGCGACCGAGCCGCCGTCCGGCGAGAAACGCGGCTGCGAGGCGAAGTCCGTCCCGCCGATCAGCAGCGAGGCCTCGCCGCCGGAGGCGGGCAGCGTGTAGAGGTCGCCGAGCAGGTCGAAGACCAGAGTCCCGCCGTCCCTCGACACGTCGACCGAGATCCATGTGCCTTCGGAGGTGTCGAACTCGAGGACACGCGGCGGCGTCTTCACGAGTCCGGGCATGGGGTCGCGGTTCTGGGCGATGGCGGAGGCAGGCGTGGCGAGAAGGAACGCGAGCAGGATGGCGGTGGGATTCATCGGATCTCCTGGAAGGGAACGCCGAAGCCTACCCGCGATCCCCCTGCGGCTTGACCGTGCGGCAGGCCGTGTGGTCGCCCGCCTGAGACCGGTGGGGCGAAGGGTCAGGCGCTGAGGATTTCCCGGGCCGCCGCGACCATCTCGTTGATGTCGCCCTGAAGCCCGCCGGCCTGCGCCATCTCGGGCTTGCCGCCGCCCTTGCCGCCGAAGCGGGCGAGGAGCGTCTTCACCACCGTCGACGCGTCGATGCCCGTGTCAGACGCGCGGCTCACGACCACGAGAGCCGGCACGGTCGTGGAGAACAGCGCCGCGCACACGCCCTGCGAAGCCGCCGCGGCCGTAGCGATGGTCTTGAGTCCGACGGCATCCCAGCCTTCAAGGGCCCGGGCCACGACGACGCGCCCGTTGGACGCGGGGGCGCCCTCGTTCACCAGTTCGCTCGCCACATGCCCCGCGAGCTGGTCCTGCATCTCGCGAACCGTCTTGCCCAGCGACTTGTTTTCGCCTTGCAGTCGCTCGATGGCGGCCGCGAGCCCGGAGGGAAGAACCGAGAGCACGCGGCTCGTGGCCGAGAACACATCGCGCCATTCGCGGATGCGGCCGAGGGCGCGCCGGCCGCAGAGGAACTCCACGCGCGTGCCGCCCTTGAACTTCTCCCAGCCGGTGACCGCGATGATGCCGATGACGCCGGTTCGCGAGACATGCGTCCCTCCGCAGGCCGACCGGTCGAAGTCCGCGACCTCGATCAGCCGCAGCGTGCCCTCGCGCGCGGACTCCTTTCGAAGTGCTATGGCCGCGCCTTCGCCGGCCGTGGCGAACTGCAGCTTCACCTCGCGGTCCTGCCAGACGATCCGGTTCGCCTCGTCCTCCGCCGCCGCGATCTCCGCGGGCGACAGCACCTTGTTGAGGTCGATGGTCGACGACGCGGCGCCCAGGTGGAAGCTCTCGGTGCGCGCGTGGCCGATGGATTCGAAGGCGGCCGACAACATGTGCTGCCCCGAGTGCTGCTGCATGTGGTCGAACCGGCGCGGCCAGTCGACGACGCCCTTGACCCGGGCGCCCGGTTCCATCGGCCCGTCGACCACGTGCACGATGCCCGCGGCCTCGTGGTCGATCACGTCGAGCACCGCGCGTCCGCCCAGGGTGCCGAGATCGTTCGGCTGTCCCCCTCCGGTCGGGTAGAAGGCGGTTTGGGCGAGCGACACCTCGAACCGCCCGTCCCGGGGCGTGCAGGCCGTCACCGGCGATTCGAATTCGGTCAGGTAGGAGTCGGTGTAGTAGAGGCGTTCGGTCATGGTGGAGCCGGAAGGGAGTATCCCACGGCATCGTCGCACCGCGTCCGCCCCTCAGTGCCGCGGGTTAGAGTGTGTTGTCCCCGCCAATGGAGGTGCCGTGCGCCAACTCTACCCACCGATCGAACCGTTCCACGACGGTTTCCTGAAGGTCTCGGACCTGCACACCGTTCACTTCGAGCAGGTCGGCAATCCGAAGGGGAAGAAGGCGGTCTTTCTCCACGGCGGGCCCGGCGGCGGGCTCGATGCCGACTACCGGCGCTACTTCGACCCCTCGAAGTGGCACGTCACCCTCTTCGATCAGCGCGGCAGTGGCAAGAGCACGCCCGCCGCGGAGCTTCGCGAGAACACGACCTGGGATCTCGTCAAGGACGCCGAGCGACTCCGCGA
>Ga0315271_10002747_pt1 | contig 11059 bp, 9 predicted proteins | sample C3_top_MG_FD_204664 | JGI IMG/M metagenome (GOLD analysis project Ga0315271, IMG submission 204664) | Sediment microbial communities from Yellowstone Lake, YNP, Wyoming, USA - C3_top | ecosystem: Environmental > Aquatic > Freshwater > Lake > Sediment | place: USA: Wyoming | collected 2017-08-01
AGGACGCTGACGGGGCGGCGGGGGCTCGCGCCCCGGCCGCCTCCTTCCATCGTCCGTTCGTTCGGCGCGCCGTCTACACTTCCGTCTCGACGCGTCCTCCCCGGCGCCGCAACAGAAGGATGACGATGATGATGATGATGACCGCCGCGATCACCGCGCCGATGATGACGCCGGTGTTCGAGCCGCCGCCGGTCTCCGCCGCCACCGTCTCGGGGTGCACCGCCACGTAGGTGTCGGGCTGGGTGTTGTACCACCACGCGCCCTTGTTCTCGTTGGCCCGCACCCAGCCGGCCCACGTGCCCTTGTTCGCCGCCTCCAGGTCGAGCGGGTAGACGAGCGGGATGTACGGCGACTCGTCGTAGACGATCTGCTGCATCCGCTTCACGATCGCGATGCGCTCCTGCACGTCGATCGTCGTCTGCTGCTCGAGGAAGAGCTTGTCGTACTCGGCGTTGGACCAGATGCAGTCACTCCAGTTCTCAATCGAGTCCGTGGTCAGGATGGAGAGAATGAAGTTCGGGTCGACGTCCCCGCCCCAGCCCCAGATGAACAGGTCGAAGTCCGGCGCGTAGTCGTTGCCGTCGTAGTTGTACTGCTTGTCACCGAGGGCGCCGTCGTCGATGACCTGGTAGTTGATGTCGAGGCCGATCTGCTCGAACCAGCCGGTGATGAGCTTGCCGCAGTTCTGGCTCTCGGGAGACTCGGAGCGCGCGTACAGGCGCAACTTGATCGGCTTGCCCTTGTACTCGCGGATGCCGTCGCCGTTGGCGTCGGGGTACCCAGCGGCGTCCAGAGCCTGGCGCGCCTTGTCGAGGTCGAACGTGTACGGAGACGGCGGCGTGAGGTGGTAGTCGGCCTCAGCCGCGTAGAGGTCGCGCGTGATGATGGTGTCCGCCGGAGCGGCGTTGCCGCTATAGCCGATGGCGACGATCTTGTCCTTGTCGACCGCCCACTGCAGGGCGCTGCGGAACGCCGGGTCCTGCAGCACCGGATGGCCGGTGGACTTGGGGTAGATCTTCTTGTCGGCGCAGTTGAAGCCGATCTCGTCGAACCCGATCGTGACGGCCCTGATGGCCTCGAGGTTCGGGTCGCTGTTCAGCGCGTTGAACTGCGCCGAGGGGATGTTCCAGCCGGTCTGGATGGCGCCGGTCTTGAGGTCCTGCGCCATCGTGTCCTGGTTCTGGTAGGTCTGGAAGATGACCTCGTCGACCTTGGGGGCGCCGCGCCAGTAGTCCTTGTTGGCCACCATGCGCGTGTACGCGCCCTTCTTCCACTCCACCGTCTGGAAGGGACCCGAGCCGATGATCGGCGGCGGGTTCTTGAAGCTCTTCTCGACGTCCTTGGGCGAGACCTTGCTCCAGATGTGCTCGGGCAGGATGGGGATCCAGAGCCCGAGCATGTTCGCCTTGGGCTTCGAGCAGGTGAACACCACGTGCGTCGCGTCCGGCGCCTCGACCTTCTCGATGAACTTGACGTAGTCGGTGAACATGCCCAGCTGGTTGTCGATGATGTAGTTGAAGGTGAAGGCGACGTCCTTGGCGGTCAGCGGAGGGCCGTCCTGCCACTTCGATTTGTCGGTGATCGTGAACGTCCAGATCTTGCCGTCGTCGGACGTCTGCCAGTCGGTGGCGAGGCCGACGCCGGGGACATTGGCGTAGTCGCTGGCGCGGAAGCCGACGAGCAGCTCGTAGTTGATCGCCCAGATCTCGTAGCTGGACGACTCGTAGCCGATGAACGGGTTGAGGTTGTCCGGGTCGTTGGTCCACCCGAGGCGCAGGATGGTCTTGCCGGCGGCCGGCGACGGGCTGTCGCTCGACGCCATGGCGCTGGTGATGCCCCAGAGCAGGCCGACTGCCAGCAGGACGGCCACCCCCAACGCTAACAGCCGACGTTTGGACTTGAGAGTGACGACCACGTTGACTCCTTCCGTTCCCCCTACGGACAGACCGTGCCGGTCCATCCTACCAAAGCACGAACACCGAGCTCGGGACAGCACACCGGTGCTATACTCCGCGCCGTGATCATCGACGACAGCAGAGAGCCTCGGCTGCAGCTTGGCGACGCGGAACCGTTCCGCATCGACAGCGCCGAGGTCACCCGCGACATCGAGCGCTCGACGCTCACGAACATCGTCCTGAACGGTGACCCGTTCCGGCTGCCGGTCGGGGCCCGCGTCACTCTTTGGACGGGCCCCAACGTCGTTTTCGTCGGCAAGGCGGTCGACGAACACAACGTCCTCGACCTGCTTTCGACCGAGACGGACGACGAGCTCGCCGGCGACGAGACCATCTGACCCTCGGGCGCAGGGGGCACGCCCATGAAAGGCCTCATCCTGAGCGGCGGCGCGGGGACGCGACTGCGTCCCATCACGCACACCGCCGCCAAGCAGCTCGTTCCCGTGGCCAACAAGCCGGTGCTCTTCTACGGCCTCGAGGCGATGCGCGCGGCGGGCATCACTGAAGTCGGCATCGTCACCGGCGACACGCGCGCCGAGATCGAGGCCGCGGTCGGCGACGGCGGCCAGTTCGGCCTCTCCGTCACGTACCTGCCGCAGGAGGCGCCGCTGGGCCTCGCGCACGCGGTGCTCATCAGCGAGGCCTTCCTCGGCGACGAGCCGTTCGTCATGTACCTCGGCGACAACCTGCTCAAGGAGGGCATCGAGCCGTTCGTGCGGGCCTTCGAGGCCAGCAGCCCGGACGCGCTGATCCTCCTGCAGAGAGTCGCGGACCCGCAGAGCTACGGCATCGCCGAACTCGATAGCGACGGGCACGTCTCGCAGCTCGTCGAGAAGCCGGCCGAGCCGCGCAGCGACCTTGCCCTGGTGGGCGTGTACCTGTTCACGTCCGCCGTCTTCGAGAGCGTCAAGGCCATCGCGCCCAGCACCCGCGGCGAGCTCGAGATCACCGACGCCATCCAGCACATGGTCGACCGCGGCCTGCACGTCGAGCCGCACGTGGTCACCGGCTGGTGGAAGGACACCGGCAAGCTCGAGGACATGCTCGAGGCCAACCGCCTCGTGCTCAGCACCCTCGTCGGCGACGTCCGGGGCGAGCTGTGCGAGACCACGATCGAGGGACCCGTGGTCATCGGCCCCGGCAGCCGGCTCGAGCGCTGCACCGTGCGCGGTCCCGTGGTCATCGGTGCAGGCTGCCACCTCAGCGACACCTTCGTCGGCCCGTACACGTCCATCAGCGACGGCGTGATCGTCGATCACGCCGAGCTCGAGCACTCGATCGTCCTCGAGAACAGCCGCATCTCGCACCTGCCGACGCGCATGGCCGACAGCCTGATCGGCCGCGACTGCGTCATCGCGCACAGCGAGGCGCGCCCGGTCGCCTACCGGTTCCTGGTCGGCGACTCCTGCCAGATCGGCATCCTGTAGGCACGGCCCCGCGGCGCGGGGAGGAGGAAGCAGATGATCGACGGCGTCATGGTCAAGCAGCTCAAGGTCGTCCCCGACGAGCGCGGCAGGCTCATGGAGTGCCTGCGCTGCGACGACGACCTGTTCATCGGCTTCGGTCAGTTCTACATGACGACCACGTTCTCGGGCGTCGTCAAGGGCTGGCACCTGCACGACGCCCAGTGGGACAACATCGTCTGCGTCAAGGGCATGATCAAGCTCGTGCTGTTCGACGGCCGCGGGGCCGCCGGCGACGCGGCCGCTCCGGGGCACGCGCCCTCGCCCACGGCCGGCCAGATCGACGAATTCTTCCTCGGCGAGCACCGACCGCTGCTGATCCGGGTGCCGCCCGGGCTGTGGCACGGCTGGAAGTGCGTCAGCCCCGAGGAGGCGTACATCGTCAACGCACCGACCGAGGTCTACAAGTACGACGATCCCGACCAGCTCGAGTTGCCGCACGACAGCGACGCGATCCCGTACGACTGGGGCGTCAAGCTGCGCTGAGCGCGGCCGGCGAAGCTGCATGCCGCGCTGGTTCATCACAGGGGCCGGTGGCCAGCTGGCCAGCGCGTTCTCCAGCCTGCTCGACGGCGAGGTCTTCCTCAGCCGCGAGGCGACCCTGGACATCCGCGACGCCGGGGCCGTGCGCGCCGCGATCCATACCTTCGCCCCGGACTGCGTGCTGCACTGCGCCGCCTACACCGACGTCGACGGCGCCGAGGCCGATCCCGACACGGCCGAGGCGGTCAACGTGCTGGGCACGCGCAACGTCGTCCAGGCGGTGCGCGGCACGCACACCGCCGTCGTCTACTTCAGCACCGACTACGTCTTCGACGGCAAGAAGACCGCGCCGTACGTGGAGAGCGACCGCACGCGGCCGCTCAACGCCTACGGACGCACCAAGCTCGCCGGCGAGAAGGAGGTCCTGGGCTGGGTGCACGGCATCGTCTTCAGGACGGCGTGGCTGTTCAGCGAGACCGGCCACAACTTCGTGAAGACGATCCTGGCCGCGGCACAGCAACGCGCCGGGACCGGCGAACCGCTGCGGGTCGTGGACGACCAGGTCGGCTCGCCCACCTACGCGGGCCACCTCGCCGCCGCCGTGGATGAGGCGCTGCGGCGGGGCATCAGCCCCGGCCTGTACCACCTCGCCGGCAGCGGCTACTGCTCGTGGTGCGAGCTGGCCGGCGAGATCGTCGACCTCGCCGGCCTCGACGTGGAGGTCGTACCGATCACGACGGCGGAGGCCGGCCGGCCGGCGCGGAGGCCGGCTTTTTCCGCCCTCGACACGGAGCGGCCCATCCCGCGCCTTCCGCACTGGGCGCAAGGCGTCGCCGAGGCCGTCGACCGGCTCATCCCGCTCGGCTAGGCTACGCAGGCCAGCACATCCTGAGGAGGATCTCGTGAGACTCGTGGTCACCGGCGGCGCCGGGTTCATCGGCTCCAACTTCGTGCGCTACTTGCTTGCCAGACACGACGACGTCGAGATCGTGAACCTCGACAAGCTCACCTACGCCGGCAACCTCGAGAACCTGCGCGACGTCGAGGACGACCCCCGCTACAGCTTCGTGCACGGGGACATCTGCGACGCCTCCGTCGTCGCCGCGACCCTGCGCGGCGCCGACGCCGTGGTCAACTTCGCCGCCGAGACCCACGTGGACCGCTCGATCAGCGGCCCGCAGGACTTCATCAGCACCGACGTCCTCGGCACGCACACCCTCCTCGAGGCGGTGCGCACGCTCGAGATCCCGCGCTACCTGCAGATCAGCACCGACGAGGTCTACGGCAGCATCGAGTCCGGCGCCTTCACCGAAGAGTCGGACCTCGACCCGTCCAGCCCGTACTCGGCGAGCAAGGCCGGCGCGGACCTGCTCGTCCTCGCCTACCACCGCACCTTCGACACGCCGGTGCTGATCACGCGCAGCTCCAACAACTACGGCGCCAGGCAGTACCCGGAGAAGATCGTCCCGCTGTTCATCACCAACGCGATCGACGGCCTGCAACTCCCGGTGTACGGGGACGGCCTCAACGTGCGTGACTGGCTGTATGTGGACGACAACTGCGCCGGCATCGACCTGGTGCTGCGCGAAGGTGTGCCGGGGCAGGTGTACAACATCGGCGGCGGCAACGAGGTGCGTAACCTCGCCATCACCCACCAGATCCTCGAGTTGCTCGGCAAAGGCACGGAGCTCATTCGCTTCGTCACCGACCGGCCTGGCCACGACCGCCGCTACGCGATCGACTGCTCCAAGCTCAAGGCGCTGGGCTGGAGACCGGAGGTGCCGTTCGAGGCGGGACTGGCGCGCACCGTCGAGTGGTACACCGGCCACCCCGAGTGGTGGCGGCCGATCAAGTCGGGCGAGTGGCGCTCCTACTACGCGCAGCAGTACGGCGAACTCGCCTGAGCCACGGGCCGCCCGGCTGACCCGGTCCGGTGGCGGCCGGCCCCTGGTTCAGGGCACGTTCCAGACCGGCGTGCCCACGTGCACCCTCGAGTACAGCCACGTGATGTTCGCGTTCGAGAGGCGCGTACAACCGTGTGAGTAGTTGCGCGGGTTGCGGTCGAGCAGCCACGGCTCGTTGGTGCCGTGTATCGCGTACAACCCGAGGTAGCGCATGCGGAATGGCCCGTAGGGCCCGCTCATGTGCGGGTCCTTGGCGTAGATCTTGAAATGGCCCCTCGGTGTAGGCAGCGACGGGCGGCCCAGCACGCAGTTGAAGACCCTCACCACATTGCCGTACTCGTGGTAGTAGAGCTTGTACTGGCTGAGGTCCACGAGGATCAGGTGCGGGTACTTCTTCGGCACGCCGTAGGGGTTGCGGCGGTCGTAGACGGTGACCTTCCAGGGCGCGCTGTGGCCGGCGAGGTGTTCCGCGTCGGCGGCCACGTCTGCGCGCACGACGAGCCGTCCCGGAGCGCCCGCGCGCAGCGAGACGGAGACCTTCGAGTCGGCGCCGAGGGTGAGGTCCTTGAGCGGCGCCCACCCGGCCGCCGTCCAGTGCTGCAACTGCACTGTGGCGCCGGGGTGCGCCGGGCTCACCGTCACCGTGTAGCGCACGCGCTGGTCCTGCAGGAGGGGCTTGCGGGCGACGGTGGCGAGCAGCACCTTGTGACGCACGCCGACGCTGGTCTCGGCGAACGCCGCCGCCCAGGTGTCGCCCTCGGCAAGATCGACGCGGAAGACCGCCGACTGCGGCGGCTTCCGCGTCCATTCGGTCACGCCCTTCGCATCGGCGACCGCCGAGTCGACGGGGGTGAAGTCGGCTTCGCCGGCGCGCTTGCGGCTGAGCGTGAGCGTCGCACCGGCGGGCGCGCCCTGCGCCGTCAGCGTCGTCGTGCTGCGGTAGGTGACCGCGGCCGGCTCGGCCGTCAGCGTCAGGACCGGCTGCTCGATCGCCCGTGCCGCAGCGGGAAGGAACGCGGCGAGCGCGGCGACGAGCAGGAGCAGAAGGACGGCGACGAGGTTCGGACGTGCGTTCACGGCGGGCCCCCAAGGTCGGTGCGTGCTGACGGGGAGTCTACGACACGAGCCGCACGAGAGGCGAGCCCAGGGCAGACTCAGCGCAGGTTGTGCACGCGCGTGCCCACGGGCACGCGCGCGTACAGCCACAGCACCTGACGGTTCAGCATCCGCGCGCAGCCATGGGAGAAGTTGCGCGGGATGGGCCTGCGGATCAGGTACGCCTGGTTGGTGCCGTGGATGGCGATGCCGCCGAGGTGGGCGTAGTACATGGCGCAGGCCCCGAGGGCTCCGCCCGCTGGCTTGCGCTTGGCGTAGATGTGGAAGAAGCCCAGCGGCGTGCGGTACCCGGGGCGGCCGAGCGCCACGTCAAAGCCGCGGACGAGGACACCGTGCTCGTAATAATAGAGCCGGTACTCGTGGCGGACGATCACGATGTAGTGCGCGAAACGCAGAGGCACGCGGTGCGCGTTCGGCCTGTTCACTATGACGAGCTCAGATTTCGAGACGCCGGCATCGTGGTCGGCGTCGGCCTCCATCCTGGCGCGCAGACGGTAGTAGCCGAACGCGTCCGGGATCCAGTGGAGCGCGAAGCGCGAGTCGGTGCCGAGCTCGGCCGTGGTGAGCGGCTGCCACGCGCCGTCCACGCGGCGCTCGATGACGACTGTGCCGCTCGTGTGCAACGGCGCGACCAGGCCGCGCAGCACCACGGTGCCTCCAAACCAGGGGCTGTCCGGGAACGCCGTCGTGATGAGCGGCCGCACGTGGAGAGTGCCGTCGAATTGCGCGGCATCCTGACCGGCGGTGGCCGCGAAGGTGACGCGGTAATCCATGGAGACTGAAGGCTTCACCGTGAAGCTGAAGGCGCCGGCGGCGCCGGCGGTAGTCGTGACGGGGTCCGTCCACGCGGCGTCCACGGGCGCACCTGCAGGCCGCTTGACGAGCGCGAGCTCGGCGCCGGAGAGCGGAGCCCCGTCGGCGCCGGTGATCGTACCGCTGATGGTCGCCGACCCGTGATACGTGACCGCGGCAGGAGCAACCGTCGCGGTGAGCGTCGTCGCTGTGGCCGCGGCGGCAGGCCCGGCCCAGAACGCCGCGGCAGAACAGGCGAGCACGAGCAAGGCCAGAAGCGCCGGCGGGCGTACGAAGATTGACGAGCGGCTCAACATCCAGCGAAGTGTAGCGTGGAAACGCTCCGGAGTGCGACGGCCGCCGTTCGCGCGAGGCTCGCCAACGTCAGTGCCGCCGGCCTCGGTCAGGGCTGCGCCCGCTCGGACGACACAGGCGCCGGGGACGCCGTGGTGGCCTGCGGCGACGGCGCCGGCGATTCCACGGCAGCCGGCGCGGCGGACGGAGACGCCGAGGGCGACGGCAGGACCAGCTCGGCCGCCGTGAGCACCCGGCGGCCCCAGGCGAAGTTCTGCTTGTAGTACGTCGACGTGTTCAGCGAGGAGATGGTGACCCCGTCGGTCGAGCCCGTCGAGTGGATGAACCAGCCGCGCCCGAGGTACAGGCCGGCGTGGTAGATCGACTCGACGCTCGAGCTCGGCCCCTTCGGCCCGAAGAAGATCAGGTCGCCGCACTTGAGGTTGCCACGGGTGATGCGCGGCTTGGCGACGGCGGCCATGTCGTGGGCCCCACGCTGGTTGACGGTGATGCTGTCGTAGCCGAAGTGCATCTTCATGACATAGAAGACGAAGCCCGAGCAGTCGAAGCCGCCGGACTTCTGCGCGCCGTAGGGCGAGTTCGGCGTCGGGTACTCGCCCGCCCAGATGTACGGGTAGCCGACGAACCTGAGCGCGAACTTGACGACCTGCTTCTGGCGGTCGCTGAGCGGCGGGAAGGTGACGCTCTTGTAGCCGGCGAGGCCGTAGAGCTCCCATCCACTGGCCACCTGGTAGCCGCGGTAGAACATGTAGGCGACCTCGGCGCGGTCGATGGGCTGCTTCGGGGTGACCTCGTGGCCGTCGCCGTCCGTCGAGTGGTTGTAGCGCAGACCGAGCTGCCGTGAGGCGACGATCGAGGGCAGGTAGGAGGGAGCGCCGGTCGTCCAGCCCGCGTTGGGCTGCCAGCGGGTGGGCGCGAGCGTGCTCAGCAATGACCAGTCGGAGGAGGAGTAGCGCTCCTTGAGCCAGCGGATCACGACCGTCTCGGCGGCCGATGCGGCCACCGGCTCCGTCGGCCGGAAGTTCCCGGCCGCGTCCGGCGCCATGTAGCCGTAGTGCACCGCCAGTTGGATGACCGTGTAGTAGCGGTAGCCCTTGGGGACGTCCTTGATCTCGACCGGCGTGATGCGGGAGCCGTAGTGGCCGGAGGCGAGGACGATGGAGCGCGCCAGGAGCTCTCGCGTGATGGCGCGCTCGGGTTTGAACGCGGCGCCGTAGTCGTCCAGCAGTGCGTGCCCTGCCGCCGCCCGCTGGGTCACCGACGAGATGTACGAGTACGCCCAGTGGCTCTTGGGCACATCGGTGTAGGACTTGGCGAGGGCCGGAACGACGAGGGCGAGCAGTGTCGCCGCCGAGAGCGCTGTGAGAGCGAGGATGTGAAGGAGGATGCGGCGTAGGGTCATGTCTCGTACTGCTATCGGCGTGTCGGCCGGCGCCTTGAGCGCGGCCGGAGCCTGCCCTGCGGGCCCGGCCACGCTTTCGCCGCCGGCCCCGCCTTTCCCCTGTACGAAGCGCCAAGGGTAGCACGCGGCGAACCGTAGCGCGCCCGGGCGCCGCTCTCCGCCGGCCCGGGACTCAAGGAAAGGAGAACCGGGCCGATGCCAGAAGCAGTCATGACGACCGCAGGCACGTTTGCCCCGCTCACGCGGGGAGCGGTATCCTCGAGCCAGGAGGCACTGGTGCCTCAGGAGCCCATGCAGACCCCACACTCCACATCCCAGAGCCCGCACGCGCCCTCCGCGTCGCCGCGGCGCGCCCGGCGCCGGAGCAGGCTCGCGCTCGCCGGCGCCCTCGCCCTCCTGGTCCTGCTGACGGTGGCCGGCCCGGCCGTCGCGTTCTCCACGCAGTACGCGTTCACCATCCAGGGCCACGGCTGGGGGCATGGAGTGGGCATGTCGCAGTGGGGCGCCTACGGCTACGCCAAGCACGGCTGGGTCTACAAGGACATCCTGAAGCACTACTACACCGGTATCTCGTTCTCCAGCGTCGCCAACTCGGTGATCCGCGTGAACCTGCGCAGCGGCATGAGCGCGATCAAGCTGAGCTGCCCCAACGACTACACGGTCCAGGGCACCGGCGCAGCGTCGACCATCCCGGGTGGGACCACGGCGACCACGACCCACACGAGCTCCGGCTACCGCGTCGTCGCCGGCTCCCTGCGCAAGACCTTCACGGGGGCCCCCACCTTCACGCCGACCACCGGCTCGCTCCGCCTCATCACCAAGACGGACCTGGGTGATGACGGCGTCTACCGCGGCACGATCAAGGTCGTGTACAGCGGCGGGCTCATGATGATCAACCACGTGCCGCTGGAGAGCTACCTGCGCGGCGTGATCCCGCACGAGGTCTCTCCGAGCTGGCCGCTGGAGTCGCTGAAGGCGCAAGCGTGCGCCGCTCGGGCCTTCGCGCTCGGCAGCCGGCAGCCGGGCAAGGACTGGGACGTCTACTGCGACGTCCGCGACCAGGCCTACGTGGGCGTCGGCATCGAGGACTCGCGCACCGACGCCGCCGCCCGCGGCACCGCCGGCATGTGCCCCACGTACAACGGCAAGCCTATCGTCGCGACCTACTTCTCGTGCTCGGGCGGCCACACCGAGAGCGTCGGGTACGTGTGGGGCGGCTCCTACCCCTACCTCAAGGGCGTCAGCGACCCCTACGACTCCTACGGCTCGCTCCACGACTGGGGCCCGCTGCGCCGCACCCCGTCGCAGATCGGCCGCCCGCTCGGCGCCAGCGGCACGGTCCGCGCCGTCTACACGCTCAAGCGCGGCGACTCGCCGCGCATCGTCAAGGCGGCGATCCTCGGCAGCACCGGGACCAGCTTCATCGACGGCGGCTCCCTGCGCATGAAGCTCGGCCTCAACAGTTCCTGGGCGATCTTCACCAGCATGGGCATGAGCCCGGCCGCCCGCGACGGCGCCAGCGTCACCGCGGGCGGCAGCATCACGCTCAAGGGCCGTCTCTACCCGGCGCTCGCCGACGGCGCCAAGGTCTACCTGCACTCCTACTACGGCGGAGCCTGGCACAGCAAG
>Ga0315271_10002748_pt1 | contig 11059 bp, 7 predicted proteins | sample C3_top_MG_FD_204664 | JGI IMG/M metagenome (GOLD analysis project Ga0315271, IMG submission 204664) | Sediment microbial communities from Yellowstone Lake, YNP, Wyoming, USA - C3_top | ecosystem: Environmental > Aquatic > Freshwater > Lake > Sediment | place: USA: Wyoming | collected 2017-08-01
TCACCTTGAACTGCCGGCCTTCGGCGGCGAGCGCCTGTGCGACCGGGATGCAGCGCGTGAGCAGCGCGGGGAGCGAGCGCTCTTCGTTGTAGGCGGGGAGCGCGAGGTAGAGCGTCTTCACGAAGCCTCCGTACCGTGGTCGCCGCGCAGCGCGCGCACGATGCGCTCGCCGGCATGGCCGTCGCCGAAGGGATTGCGCGCGACCGCCATGGCGCGATAGGCCTCGGGGTCCTGGAGCAGGCGGTCCGTCTCGGCGAGGATGTGATCGTAGTCGGTGCCGACGAGGCGCGCGGTCCCGGCTTCGATCGCCTCGGGCCGCTCGGTACGGTCGCGCAGCACGAGCACCGGCTTGCCGAGCCCGGGCGCCTCCTCCTGGATCCCGCCCGAGTCGCTCAGGATCAGGTGCGCGCGCTGCATCAGGTGGACAAAGCTCAAGTAGTCCTGCGGTGCGAGCAGGTGGACGTGCTCGAGCCCCTCGAGCCGCCGCGCGACGGCGGCGCGCACGTTCGGGTTCGGGTGCACCGGGTAGACGATGCTCGCCCCGGTCGCGTCGGGCCGCGTCGCGAGCGTGGCGAGCGCGCGGCAGATCGAGTCCAGCGGATCGCCGAACGACTCGCGGCGGTGCGCCGTGACGAGGATCATCGGCCGGTTCGGCGACAACTTCGCCAACTCGGGTGGCGGCGGGGGCGCCGGCTTCGCGAGCGCGAGCTGGAGCGCATCGATCGCCGTGTTGCCGGTCACCAAGACCCGGTCCGGGGCAAATTTCTCGTCGAGCAGGTTCTGGCGCGACTGCTCCGTGGGCGCGAACGCGAGGTCCGCGAGCGCGTCGATCGCCCGGCGATTCCACTCCTCGGGGAACGGCTCCTGGATGTTCCACGTGCGGAGCCCGGCCTCGACGTGCCCGACCTTGACGCCGCGGTGGAACGCCGCCATCGCGGCCGCGAGGCTGGTCGTGGTGTCGCCCTGGACGAGCACCCAGTCGTAGGGTTCCTTGACCAGGATCTTGTCGACGCCCTCGAGCACCTTGACCGCGACGTGGGTCAGCGTCTGGCCCGGGGTCATGAGGTCGAGGTCCTCATGCACCGGCAGGTCGAACACGCGGATCACCTCGTCGAGCATGTCGCGGTGCTGGGCGGTCAGGCAGACCCGGCCGTCGAAGCCCTGGGCGTTGCGCAGCGCGAACACGACCGGCGCCATCTTGATGGCCTCGGGGCGGGTGCCCATCACGACGAGGACTTTCACAGCGCGCCTCCCGTCCGGACGGCGAATACGGTGACGTCGCGCGCCGAGTCCGCGTGGTCGAACACGAGCGCCCGCGGCAGCGCGCCGCCCGGATAGCGCGCCGCGAATTCGTCCAGCCGGCTCGTCGGCAGCGCGGCCCAGCGCACCTTGAGGCGGTCCATCACGGCGTCGAAGCGCCCCTCGTCCGCGATCACCAGGTGGACGCTCGGGCGATCCGAGAACCACGACCAGTACGACGTGGTCACCGCCAGCACGGCCTCGTCCTTCGCCAGGTGCGCGTCGAGGAATGCTGCCTCGTTCTGCGCCGCCGCGATCTCGGGGGGCGCGAACTGCCTGAGTTCGCGGCGCGCGGTCATGACCTGGAGCACCAGCACGAGCGCGAGCATGGCGCCCATCAGGTGCCCGCCGCGGATCGGGCCGGCGAACTTGAGGTCCGCAAGCGGGCTCGCCAACGACAGCGCACCGAGCGCCGTGAACAGCGCCCACAGCGGGACCGAACTCGTGAAGTAGCGCGCGTCCCAGTGCACGGCCGAAATGAAGATCAGCGTCACTCCAAGGTACAGATACGCAAACAGCCAGCGCCGGGCGTTCCTGAGCGAGAGCAACACGCCGGCCGCGAGCGGCAGCATCCAGAGCGCGTGACCGACGACCATCTCCGGCAGCGAGTGCACGAAGAACTCCGCGAAGCTGTGCGCCATGTGGGCGAGCACCTGCGGCACGTGCGCCAGCACGAACGGCACCACGGCCGGCGGGTGGTCGAGCCCGTGCGAGAACGTGAGGTGATCGACGTACGGCCACAGCCCGTACGCAACGACATCGCTGTACATCGGCGTGTGGAACAGGCTCAGGTTGCGCAGCCACAAGGGCGAGGCGACCGCGACCGCCACGACGAGCGCGAGCGCGATGCGCGGCAGCGCCGCCTTGAGCGCGCGGGCTTCGAGCATCAGCGCGAGCAGGGGCAGGAAGAGCAGCAGCGTCTGCGCGCGGAACAGGAACGCGAGGCCGAACAGCGCCCCGGCCGCGAGGTCGTCGACCAGCGTGTGACCGCGCTCGGACCGCGGCGCCGCGAGCAGGAACATCGAGGTCACGACCAGGGCGAACGACGCGTCGACCATCACGCGCACCGACTGCAGGAGCGCGAGCGGGCTGGCCGCGACCAGCGCTGCGGCGAGCAGTGCGGCGCCGCGGTCGAGCCCGCGCCGCTGCGCCAGTTGCCACGTGACCCACGGCAGCGCGGCGCCGGCGAGCAGCGACAGCCACTGCCCGGCGCGAAACCAGTCGCCGAGCGGCCGCGCCAGGTGCGAGATCAACCACGGGTACGCGGGCTCCTTGAACGTCTCGGGCATGGGCAGCGCCGCGGGCTGGATCCACGCGGGCCAGGCGGCCGGGTTCGAGAAGCCCTGCCCGTTGGCGAAGCAGCGTGCGATATTCAGGAAGTGGGCGGCGTCGGGGTCCATGTTGGACACGGTCGACAGCCGCGAGAGGGCCAGCCGGACGAGCAGCCCGATGGCCACGATCGCAGCGAGCGCAAGACCGCCGGGCACACCGGTACGGCTGGTTACATCGCGGTGCATCCGGGGACTCTCCGTGGCTCGGGGGGCGAGGGCGCGGGCATCGTCGCGCCTCGAAAAGCTCGTACGAGTATAGCGGTCCGGCCGCCGCCTCCGCAAGCGTAATTGCAATTTGCAAAGAGACTTAGGGGCGGCGTTGCCTCGCGGCCGGGCGCTGCTCTATGGTGCGCGGGCCGGAACCAACCACTGCTCGAAGGGATACCCCTGGCCAGTCTCGCTCACCTCTATCTCGCGCTCTTCTTCTTCGCCCTCCCGGGTGGGGCCGTCGCCGCGTGGCTCATGCCTCGCTCCACCGGCCGCGCGGTCCGGCTCGGGACGGGGCTCGCGCTTTCGCCGGCGCTCGGGGGCGTGGTGATCGCGCTCCTGCTCCGCGCTGGCGTGCCGCTCAAAGCCGCCGCGATCGATCTCATGCTCGGCGCGGCGCTGCTGCTGGTCGGCGCGGTGATCCGAGATCGCGGGCGCCGGGGCCCGCGCGCGCTTCCGGATGCGCGCGCCACCTGGTGGCTCCTGCTCGTATTCGTGGGTGGGACCGCGCTGTTCCCGGCGCTCTCCGAGTGGTGGCGCATCTACTCCGACGCCTGGACGCATTCCGGCATCGTGCGCGCGATCGCGGTTGCCGGCGTTCCGCCGCTCGACCCGGGCTTCGCCGGCGTGCCGCTGCAGTATGCGTGGATCTACCACGCGTTCGTCGCGGGGGCGCAGGCGATGACGGGCGCAGACGTCTACGTGTTGATGGTGCTGCTCGAAGCGATCGCGCTCGCGGGAGTCATCCTGTGCGCGGGCGGCATGCTCCCGGGCGAGCGGTCCGCCACGGTCGTCTGGACGCTTCTGCTGCTCCTGCTCGGGATGAACGCACTGTTCCCCCTGTTTTTGCCGGTCCAGCTCGCGCGTGCGTTCACCGGTGAGGTCCGCGGCTGGGCCGAGGTCAGCCGGCAGTTCGCGCTCTGGCCGCTCGAGTGGGACAAGACCGGCATCTTCCTGCGCAGCCTGGGAGGCAAGGAGTTCTTCCTCGACAAGTTCATGGTGGCGACGCCGTTCGCACTCTCGCTCGCGGCCCTGACCGCATGGCTTGCGAGCCTCCGCCGCTGGTTCGACGACGGCGCTACCTCGGAGCTGCCACTCGCCGCCCTGCTCACCCTCGCGGCGGGCCTCATGCACCCGGTCGTCGGTCTCCACCTGGCCGCGATCACCGCGCTGCTGTTCGCGCTGCTCGCGGTCTTTCATCGGGGGCGCGGAGGCCTCGTGGGACGCGGGCTGCGCTGGTCGCTCGCTGTGCTCGTCGGCGTGATCCCGGTGCTGCTCTATACGAAGGCGATCATGGGCGGAAAGGGCGGCACGCATTCGGAGTTCCCGTTGGACCTCGCGCCGCTCAAGTTGCTGGGCTACGCGAGCTGCCTCGGGCTCGGGCTGGTCCTCGCCATCGGGCCGCTTCGGCGCATGCTGCGCGGAAGCGATGCCGAGCGGGCGTGGGCCTGCGCGCTGCTCGCGGGTGGGGCGGTGGCGCTCGTCGTCCGGTTGCCCGGTCCATCACCGTTCTTCACCGTCGACAAGTTCGCGTACCTGGTCTGGATCCCGCTCGCGATCACCGCGGGTCCGGCGTTTGCGGCGTTCCTTGCGGCGCGGTCGCGCCCCGTGGCGTCGGCGCTCGTGCTGCTGCTCTTCCTGCCCGTGAACGGACTCGTTCTTGCGACCCGGATCGCCGATCCGCACAATCACGTTCGCCAGCCTTGGGATCGCACCGTCTACACCTGGCTCAAGGCGCACACACCCGCAAACTCGGTGCTACTCACGCCCGCCGCCGATTGGGAAACGGCGCAGTTCGCCGGACGCGACCAGTACTACTCGCTCGGCCATCCCACCGTGCAGCTCGGCTACGACCTGGCCGAGATCCACGCGCGGGCCGCGCTGGTCGATCGCCTGTTCGCGACGGGCACGATGACGACCGCCGATCGGGCGCGCCTCGCCGCACTCCATCGCCCGGTCTACATCGTCTGGACCGATTTTCGCGAGCCCCAGTGGTTGACGACGCCCGCGGCGTTGGCGCGCAAGGGCCTCACTCTGGGCGACCAGCCGCAGTTCGACCCCTCGTTCCAGCCTCTGTTCCGGGCCGACGGGCAAGTGGTGCTCGCGCTCGGGCCGTCAATCCCCGGTGGCCCGGGGGCCGCTCCGGGCGGTACAATTGGCGAGCCCGATTCGCTCTCCGTGCACCCCTGAGGACCCCATGACCGACCCTGCGACCACTTCTCGCGATTACTTCTACGACCGCATGGTCGCGTCGGGGGACTGGGACGACGTCGCAAACGTGTACGAGACCTCGCGCCGCACCGAGCTTGTGTTCGGCCGCCTGCTCGAGGGCGTGAAGCTCGAAGGCGCGCAGTTCCTCGACGCTGGCAGCGGGGGCGGTCACTTTTCCGCGCTCGCGGCGCGGCGGGGGGCGCACGTGGTCTCGATGGACATGGGGCTCAACCTGCTCGCGGGCGTGGCGCGGCGCTGCCAGTCGCAGCGCGCGGTCGGGAGCACGCTCGAGCTGCCGTTCAAGGATGGCGCGTTCGACATCGTGCTGTCGACCGAGGTGCTCGAACACACGCCCGAGCCACTCGTCGGCCTGCGGGAGCTGACGCGCGTCGTCAAGCCCGGCGGCCGCCTGATCCTCACGACCCCCGGCAGGCTCTGGCAGCCGGTCGTGCGCGCGGCGAGCGCGCTCCACCTCAGGCCGTACCAGGGGCGCGAGAACTTCCTGTGGCCCGAGCGCGCGCGCGAAGAGGTCGAGCGCCAGGGCCTCAAGATCGAGACGTTCGAAGGCTTCAACGTGCTCCCGCTGTTCCACCGCGTGTTCGATCCGGTGAACCGCGGCCTCGATGGGCTGGGGAGGATTTGGCCCTCGATCTGCGTCAACTTCGCCATCCGCGCGTTGCGCCCTGGCGCCTGATCCCGGGCGCCCGCGTGACGAACAGACAAGGACGGCACGACACGATGCGCTCCGGCGCGCTGTTCGCCGGGGTGCTGACCGCGCTCGTCCTGTTTCTCCTCTACCTGCGTACCAACTATCCCGTAGTGGCGAACGGCGACAGCGCCGAATTCCAGACCATGGCCGCAACCGGTGGCATCGCGCACGCGGGCTATCCCACGTTCGTACTCGCGCTCGAGGCGTTCGGGCGGCTCGCGTTGTCGACGGTCGCCTTCCGCGCGAACCTGCTCGGCTGCATCTGCGGCGCGCTCGCCGCCGGGGGTGCAGCGTTCCTCGGCGCGCGCATCTCGGGGCGGCCGTGGGCGGGCGTCTCGGCCGGGATCGCGTTCGGCCTCGGCTTCCAAGTCTGGCAGTCCTCGACGGTCGCGGAGATCTACGCGTTCACGCTCGCGCTTGCGGTTGCCCTGTTCCTGCTCGTGCGCCGGCTCGCGCACCAGCCGACCTGGCCCGTGGCGCTCGTGGCCGGGTTGCTCGGGGGCCTCGGGATCGGCAGCCATCTCACGATCGTGGCGCTTGCGCCTGTCGTGCTGCTCGCGCTGGCGATCGCGTGGAGGTCGAAGCCGTTTTCCCGCGCCGTGCCCGTCGCGCTGGTCGTGGGTTTCGTGATCGGCCTCGCGCCGCTCGGATACTTCATGGCGCAGGATCGCCCTGACCGGCCGATGAACTACCTCGCGCTCAAGCTGCTCCCCGGGCCGTCACGCGAGGCGCATTCCGGGCGTTCGCTGACCGAAGGCGCGGGGCGCGTGGTCTACCTGCTCTCCGGGCGACAGTACCTCGGAAGCCACGGCAGCATCCGAGGGCCGCGCGGCACATTCTGGCGCTTTCGCTTCGTGTTCCTCGACTTCGTGATCAACGAATTCTTCCTGCTCGGCCTGCCGCTCGCGCTCTACGGGGCGTGGAAGCTGTCCCGTCGCCCCGGGCTCGATGCGGCGCTGTTGGCCGCGTGGCTGGCGGTCAGCGTGTTCCTGATCTGGTACGCGGCGGTCTCCTATGACATGGCCGCGACCTATTTCGTCTACGCCTCGTGGATCCTCGCGATCGCCATGAGCGTGGGCTTGGTCGCCCTCGCGCAGCGGCGGCGCTGGCTCGGCTGGGTGGTCGCGGCGGGCCTCGTGCTCGCGCCGCTCGTACGCTCGACGCTGCCCTCGCCCTTCCGCGGCGACGGCTGGCTCGCGCAGACCTGGGCGTGCATGCCGGAACAATGGAACCCCTGGAAGGAGGATCGCTCCTGGGAGGCCTACGGCCGGGGCGTGATGGACGCCCTGCCGCCGCACGCCGTGCTGCTGAGCAACTGGACCGAAGGGATGACGATGAACTACGCGCATTTCGCCGACCGCATGCGGCCCGACATCGACATCGTGCTGACGGAGAACGCACGCGAGCTGGCCGACTATGCGCCCGGCGCGCTCGCGCTCGGGAGGCCGTGCCTCACCACGCTGCCGGTCGCGCCCAAGACGGAGATGCCCGGACTCGGAGTGACCGCGGCTGGAGATTGGCAGCGGGGCGGGCTGTGGGCGATCACCGCGGGTGCTGCGCCGGCTCAGGCTCCGCCCGGCGGGCGCTGAGAGTCATCGCCGAAGCCGGTCCGCCCGCCCACCATGTAGCGCGGGCGCCGCTTGACCTCGCGCGAGATCGCGCCCACGTAGCCGCCCAGGATCCCGAGCAACAGGAACTGCACCGCGCTCGCCATGAGCGTGATCAGGATCTGCGACGACCAGCCCTCGATGCCCTGGTGCAGGATCAGCCGCACGTACAGCACGTAGACGGCGTACAAGAGGAACAGCGCGAGGAACACGAAGCCAATGACATACCCAAAGTAGAGCGGTGCGAGCGAGAAGCTGAAAAGCGACTCGGAGGCGAACGCGAGCATCTTGCGGAACGTGTACTTGGTCACGCCGGCGAATCTCTCGGCCGGCACGTATTCGATCTCGGCCGAGGGGAACGGCAGCTTCGCGAGCAGGAAGCGCACCGGCAGCGTTTCCTCCTTGTACTCGCGCACGAGCTGGATCACGCGGTGATCGATGCCGCGGAAGTCCGCCATGCCCGGGCGGATCGGGATACCGGTCACCATGCGGAAGACATTGTAGTAAAGGCGCGAGCTGATGCGCTTGAGCAGGCCCTCGTGCGCCGTCTCCTTGCGGATCGTGTTGACGACCAGCGCCCCGGCCTGCCATTTGGCGATGATCTCGGGGATCACCTCCGGCGGATGCTGCAGGTCCGCGTCCATCGTGATCACGAGCTCGCCGTCGGCATGATCGATGCCTGCGATCAGCGCCTTCATGTGCCCGCTGTTGAGCAACAGGTGAATGCCCCGCACGCGCGAGTCCTTCGCGTTCAGTTCGTCGACCACGCGCCAGGTCCCGTCGCTCGAGCCGTCGTTGACGATGATCAGCTCCCAGTCCGGGCCGGTACCGAGGACCTGGCACAGGCGCTCGTACAGCGCGGGGAGCGACCCCGCCTCGTTGTACGCCGGGGTGACGATGCTGAGCTTCATCGGGACGACTCCTCCAGCGGCCGGTGGAACACGAGACGCTCGACCCAGATTCCGAGCGCGATGAACTGCCCGAACACCGCCGGCACCAGCAGGCGCGCCCCGAGCATGATCGGCAGGTGCGATAGCACAAGATACAGGTAAGGGATGGCCAGCAGCACCCCCCAGCGCCAGTGGCGTCGATCGATCACGATTAGCGCGAGATTCGCCATGAGCAACCCGAACCCGAGCACGCCGAACAACAGGCGATCCCAGTACGCGAGCAGGACTTCGCGCGGGTGCTTGAACACCGCCTGGGCTGGTGAGACGCCCTGCTTGAGGTAATCGTAGAAGCCGTGTCCCGCGTAGGCCGGGTTGTCGAAGCCCCAGTGGTAGAGCGGCACCAGGCCGATCGGAATCCGCTTCAGCGCATTCGTCAGGATGAGGCCCGGGTTCTCACGCAGGATCGCCGCGTAGCGCCGGCGGAACCACTCGTCGGCGCGCGGATCGTCGAGGCCGTCGAACCCCGCAGCCTGCGCCTGGACCCGCATGACGTCGTCGTCGAACACGATGCCATAGGGATTCGGGAACTGCCCGATTCCCTGGTAGAGCGCCATACCACCGGCGTGCGTGGTCACGTTGAAGTCGCCGTGCGCCCGCTGGTTCCGCAGGCCCCACGGCACCAGTACGAGGAACGCGCATACCGCGATCGCAAGCGAGCCCACGAGAGCTGTGCGCCAGGGCACGGTGAAGAGCGCGCCAATCAGGAAGAACGACGGCAAGAGCAGGTAGTCCGGGCGAAACAGGCACGCAAGCCCGAGCGCGGCGCCCGTCGCCGCAAACCAGGCGAGGCGGCGAGTGTCGAGCGCACGGAGCCAGAGCGCGAACACGCCGAGCAGGAAGGCCGGCATCAGCGCGTCCGCCACGCGCGAGGTCACGAGGTAAGCCTGCGGCAGGAACAGCGCCGCGCACCAGGCCGCGAACAGCCCGACGCGTGGCCCACCGAACCGGCGGCCGACGTGGAACAGCAGCACGCACGCCGCGGCGTCGAGCAGGGCTTGCAACGCCTTGACCCATGGGAACAGCGGCTCGCCGACGATGCGATACACGAACTCGAGCACGCCGGCGTACCCGGGGGGATGGAGCGTGGTCGGACGCCAGAGCACCGGATTCTTGGGCGGCACCGTGGCCGGCGACAGCTTCTCACCGCGCCGATCGAGGCTGTCGGCGAGCGCGATCAGGTCCAGCTGCTGTGGGACCGATTCGAGTGGGCTGACAAAGCCGTAGCCGGCGGCCATCGCGTAGGCGTCGCGCTCGTAGCGATAGGCGAGGCCCTCCATCTCCCCGCGGCCGTTCGCCCACACGCCGATCACGGCGCGCAGTGCGAGTGCAGCTGCGAACACGAGAGCGAGATGTCGGCGCGGGACTGTCCCGATCGGTGCGCTCACCGGGGAGGAACGGCCGGCGTCGCCGAGACGCTCATACGGGGCGAACCCGTGGCGGCCCGCGATCGCACTCGCTCGAGCTGCGGGCGCGCCGGCGCGGCGCCCTCGACCACGCTCAGGGACTTCGCCTCGAGCCGGGCGACGTTGCCGACCGCGAGGATCAGGCCGAACAGGAACCAGGCGAAGAACGAATAGGTGCCATTGCGCAGGTAGTCGATCTTGACCTGGTCGAGCATGAACATGAACAGCATCACGCGGACCAGCACGGTCGCGCTCTGTACGTAGGTGCCCGAGCCGAACGAAGCGGCCATCGGCCGGCTCGTGACCCACAGCTGGCGCAGGATCCACAGGAAGAAGAAGAGCCCCACGAAGCCGGTGATGTACGCGTAGTACAGGTACACGTTGTGCGGCCACCACTCGAGACCGAGGCCCTTCTCGATCGAGTAGTAGGGTCCGTGACCGATGATCGGCGACTTGATGACCTCGGCCCACACGGCGGCCCACGCCGGCGCGCGTGAGTCGGGCACGCCGTTCTTGAGCTGGGAGGCGAACAGGCGGGTCAGCACGCTGTCCGAGTTCGTGAAGTGCGACACGATGAAGTCGCCGCCGCCGATCAGGCCGACGACGAGGCAGACTGCGGTCGTCAGCTTGATGAAGTTCAGGCGCGCGCGAGTCAGCCACGCGAGGTAGATCATCCCGACCATGAACGTGACGATCGCCCCGCGTGTCACCGTGGCCAGCAGGCAGTAGAATGTGAGCACCATGAGCCCCGAGAACATGGCTTTGCGCGAGCGCGAATCGGCGTGCTGGAACATGAAGATCTGCAGGACGATGTTGATCGCGCAGAACTCCCCAAACAGCTCGTAGTCGAGGAACGTGCTGCCGATGCGCACGCCGAGACCCATGGTCGCGCGCGTCTCGGTGAAGTCGATCCACCCGGGGACGAGCGATCCGCCCGGGTGGGTCTGCTCGAATATCGCCGCGAGGCAGACGAGGAAACACGATACGCACTGGGCGGTGAGGATCTTGCGCACGTCCTCGCTGGTCCGCACGATGTTCACGACCAGATAGAACAAGAAGACGTAAGTCAGGAAGCGCGTGAATTGCCCCCATGCGAGGGGGATGAACTCGGGGACGGCCACGTTGATGAACGACAGGCCGTACGCCATGATCAGGCCGAGGATCGGGAGATCGAGCGGCGTGCGTCCGGCCGGTTTCGTCCGTCCGGTGGTCACTCGGAAGATCCAGACGAGAAAGATCAGCAGCATGAACGCCATGTTCGTCGAGCCGTAGGACGTACCCTTCGGGAAGGGCAGGAACAGCACGGCGAGCATGAGGCCCGTGATCAGGCGCGAGCGGAACA
>Ga0315271_10002749_pt1 | contig 11058 bp, 10 predicted proteins | sample C3_top_MG_FD_204664 | JGI IMG/M metagenome (GOLD analysis project Ga0315271, IMG submission 204664) | Sediment microbial communities from Yellowstone Lake, YNP, Wyoming, USA - C3_top | ecosystem: Environmental > Aquatic > Freshwater > Lake > Sediment | place: USA: Wyoming | collected 2017-08-01
TCGCCTCCTTGCACATCCGGTGGGTGCCGTGCGGGTCGCTCAGGTCGCCGGCCACGAAGATGAGCTGGGGCCGGACCGCCTCGAGGAGCGCGCGCACGATCGTCACGTCGGCGGGGCCGATCGGGTCCTTCCGCACCTTGCCGGTCTGGTAGAACGGCAGGTTGAGGAACCGGGCGTGGTCGCGGCCGAGGCCGATGGTCTCGAGGGCGCTTACGGCCTCGCCCTCGCGGATGATCCGCTTCAGGTCCTGGATGGCCTCGCTGTCCACCGCCCCCGGCTGCTTGGTGGCCAGGAACTCGCGCACCCCGAGGGTGAAGCCGGGCACGTCGGCCTTGCCGATGTTACGCTCCCGGGCCAGGCGCTCGAGGAAGTCCACGTAGCGGCGCACGTCGTGGTCGAAGACGGCGATGTTGCCGCTCGTCATGTAGGCCACGGTGATCTCGTTGCCGTTCTGCGCCAGCTTGTGCAGGATGCCGCCCATCGAGATCACGTCGTCGTCCGGGTGGGGCGAGAAGACCAGCACGCGCCGCCCTTCGGGGAGCTTCGACTTGCCGCGGATCTTGGCGCCCAGCGCATTGAACACCAGGCCGTTGACCGCGCCGGGTGAGCCGTGCCGCGCCACCAGCGAGGAGAGCTGGTGCTCGGCGTAGTCTCCCTGCGTGAGCTTGAGGATCGCCTTGCCGGTCCGGAGCGAGAGCCACACCACGGCGCGCACCGCGAGCTCCGGGGTCCAGGTCACCTCGTCCACCAGCCACGGTGTGGCGATGCGGGTGAGCTCGGCGGCGGCGGCGGTGTCGAGATAGAAGGTCGTCCTGGGGTGCCGCTGCAGGAAGGTGGCGGCCACCTCGAGGTCCACGGCGCCCTCGACGGCGCGGCGCACGATGGCCGACTTGTGCTCCCCCGTGGCCAGGATGGCGATCTCCCGCGCCTCGAGGATCGTGGCGATGCCCATCGTCATCGCCTCGCGCGGCACGTGTTCCTCGCCGAAGAAATCGGCGGCGGCGTCCCGGCGGGTGACGACGTCGAGCTGGATGAGGCGCGTCCGGCTCTCCGCCCCCGAGCCCGGCTCGTTGAAGCCGATGTGACCGGTCTTCCCGATGCCCAGGAGCTGGAAGTCGATCCCGCCGGCGGCGCGGATGGCCGCTTCGTACGTTTCGGCCATCGTGCGCACGCCCTCGCGCGGCACGGTGCCGTCGGGCACGTGGGTATCGGCGGGGGCAATGTCGATGTGGTCGAAGAGGTTTTCCTGCATGAAGCGCCGGTAGGAATGGATGCTCTCCGGCGCCATCGGGAAGTATTCGTCGAGGTTGAAGGTCACGACCCCGCGGAAGCTGAGCCCCTCGTCGCGGTGCATCCGGATCAGTTCGCGGTACACGCCGATGGGGGTGGAGCCGGTGGCGAGGCCGAGGACCGGCCGGGCGCCGGCGGCGCGGCGCTCGGCGATGACCTCGGCGATCCGGCGCGCGATGGTCCGGGACAGCTCCTCGTGGCTCTCGAGCACCACGGTGGGGATCTTTTCGAGTCGGGCGGCGGGATTGGACATGGGAGGAATCTATAGCGCGTCAAGGCGCTTGACGGCCCCTTGACCCCCCGGCGGCACAGTCCAGGCGTCCCGAACCTGGAGTCCATATGCGGTTCCGTCCGATGCTTTCCGCCGTCCTCCTGGCCGCCTACCTGCCGGCTTGCATGAGCTACCAGGCCACCTCCCAACCCATGGCGGAACTGACGGCTAGCCCGCAGCCGCCGGACCGTGTGCAAGTCACGACCACTAGCGGCTACAGCTTCGTGGTGGATGCGCCTCGGGTCGTCCATGACAGCCTGTTCGGGACGACCGGGGCGGTCGACTCTCGCGGTGCCCCAACGTCCCGGGCCGTGGCAATCCCGCTTGCGGAGCTCCGCGCGGTGGAAGTGCGCAAGTTTGATGTCGGGGGGACCCTGATCCTGGTCGGCGGTGTCGTGGGCGTCTTTGCGCTCCTTGGGGTCGCCGCGTCGAACGCCATGGAAAACTCGCTTCAGGGGATGTCGTTCAGCCAATAGCGCGCGGCATTCCGCAGCCCCGCGGTTAGATTGCGACCTTCGATCCCTGCCCGGAGGCCGTCCGATGGAGTCCCGCCGCGTCGAAGCCCTGGCCGATGGCGTTTTCGCAGTCGCGATGACGCTGCTGGTGCTCGGCGTGCACGTCCCCGAGCTCCCCGAGCCGGTGACCGGTGCCGCGCTCCTCGCCGCGCTCCGTACCTTGGTGCCGAGCCTCGCCGGGTACGCGGTCGGCTTCCTCCTCCTCGGCACCCTCTGGCTCGGGCACCACAACCAGTTCCGGTTCATTCGCCGGGCCGACCGCACGCTCCTCTGGATCAACCTCTTCTTCCTGCTCGCGGTCGCGTCGGTGCCGTTCACCACCGCGCTCATCGCCCGCTATCCGCTCCAGCCCGTCGCGATGGCCATCTTCGGCGGCACCCTCCTCGTGGCCGGCGTCTTTCTCTTTGCGCACTGGAGCCACGCCGTCAACGCCGGGCTGGTGGACGACGAGGTCACGCCGGAAGCGGCCGAACTGGTACGGGAGCGGATGTCCATGGCGATGGTGGCCTGCCTGGTCGCCACGATCATCGGCGCCTTCCTGCCCAAGGCCGGCCTCGTCCTGTTCGGGTGCATGCCCGTGCTTTCGATGCTGCCCGGCCGGGTGGACCCGGCCCTGGCCGGGGAGGCCTCCACGACCGACTGAGATGGCCTTGACGCCCGCTTGACCCGCCCGGGGCATCCTCGAACCGTCTCCAGCGAGGATCGCCTGATGCGGATCGTCTCTCTTTCCCCGGCATTGCTCCTCGGCGTGTTCATCGCCGCCTGCACCACGTACCAGAACCTTGCCGACCCCGCGAACGAGCTCCAGCCCTCCCCGTCGCCAGTCGCGCAGGCTCGTGTCACCCTTCGGGACGGGGAGCGGTTCGACCTCGATGCGCCTTGCGTCGAGGGTGATTCGCTGACGGGAATGTCGGCGGAGGGCCTCCCGAGGCACGTTGCGCTGACGGAGGTGTCGAGAGTTCAGGTCCCGAAGCGGGGCGCTGGAAGGACCCCCGCGTTCGTGGATGCGATGGTCCTGGCCAACAGCGACATGTGGATCCGCCGCCAGCCTTCGAGCGGCTGCCCGCAAGGGGGGGAGTGAACATGACACGGCGATTTGGACGGATGACGGCGACCCTGCTGCTCGCCGGTCTTTCGGCCTGTATGAGCTATCAGGCCCTCGCCGACCCGGCAGCCGAACTGCACCGCTACCCGTCGCTGGTGGGCCCCGCCCACGTCACGCTCCGGAACGGGGAGCGCCTCAAGTTCGACTCACTGCAGGTCGATGGCGATTCGCTGCGGGGATTCCTGAAGGGAGGGGTGCCGAGAAGCGTGGCCCTGGCGAGTGTCGAGGCGGTCGAACTCCGCATGCAGGACGACGAAAAGACCGCCCAGCTGACGGACGCCATCTTCTGCGCGGTCATCTCGACGTTTGGCGGCGAGAGCAGCGATTGCACGTCCGGTGATGAGGAGTGAGAGGGACCGCTTGACTCCAGCGACGCCAGATCACGCGCCTCCCGCGTCGAGCCCCGACTCCATCGCGAAGCGGGTAAGTCCCGCCACCGTGCGGATTCGGAGCTTCCGCATCAGGCTCTCGCGGTGGGTCTCCACCGTCCGGTGGCTGATGCCGAGCCGGGCCGCGATCTCCTTGTTGGTCTCCCCCTTCACGATGCCCAGCAGCACGTCGCGCTCCCGGCCGGTGAGCGCGTCGAGGGCGTGGCCGCGCTGGGCCTCTTCCAGCTCGCCGCGGACGGCGGTCGTCAGCATGGCCGCGATCTGCCGGCTGTAGTACGACTCGCCGGCGTGCACCGCCGACACCGCCGCGCGGAGCTCGGTGGCGGCCAGGTCCTTCAGCAGGTAGGCGTGCGCCCCTGCGCGCACGGCCTCCAGCACGTACTCCGGGTTGTCGTGCATGCTGAGGATCACCACCCGCACGGCGGGCAACTCCTCGTGGAGCGCCGCCGCCACCGCGAGCCCGGTCATCCCCGGCATCGTGATGTCGAGCACCGCCACGTCGGGCGCGTGCTCGCGCGCCATGGCCAGGGCCTGGTCGCCGCTCGCCGCCTCGGCCACCACCTCGAAGCCCGGCTCCTGCCGGAAGACGTGGCGAATCCCCTCCCGCACGATCGCGTGGTCGTCGGCGATGAGGATGCGGATCGGTTGGGTGGGGTCGGTCATGTTGGTCTTCCTCGATCAGGTGTGCCCGCGCGGGCGGGCGCGACGAGCGGGAGCTGCACGCGCACCAGCACGCCGGCGCCCGGCGGCGTCTCGACGGTCACCGTGCCGCCCAGCGCGCCGATCCGTTCCCGCATGCCCGCGATGCCCATGTGCCCCGGTCGCTCGATAGTGGCGGGGGTGATGCCGCCCGAGAGCCCGCGGCCGTCGTCCTCCACCGTGAGTTCCAGCGCGGTGTCGGTTTCGCGGATGCGGACCGTCACTGCGCGCGCCTCGGCGTGCCGGGCCACGTTGGACAGCGCTTCCTGGAGCGCGCGGAAGAGCGCGAGTTCGGCGTCCTTCGAGAGCGGCGCCACGCCGGCCGGCGCCTCGAGCTCCACCTGGAGCCCGCTCCGCTGCGCGAACTCGGTAATCAGCGAGCGGAGCGCCGGCAGGAGCCCGAGGTCGTCCAGCAGCGACGGCCGGAGCGAGTGCACCACGCTCCGGATGCCGCGGATCCCCGTGTCCACCATCGCCAGCACGTGCGCCAGCCGGTCGGCGGTGGCTTCCGGCACGCCCTCGCGAAGCACGCCCAGCTCCATCTTGACCGCGCTGAAGACCTGCGCCGTCTCGTCGTGGAGTTCGCGCGAGAGCCGCCGGCGCTCCTCCTCGTGCTGCTCCACCATCCGGGCCGACAGGTGCGCCAGCTCGACGGTGCGCGCCTGGAGGCGGCGGGTCAGGTCGGCGTTGGCGAGCCCCGCGCCCACTTGTTGCCCCAGCGTGACGAGAAACCGCTCGTCGAGCGCCGCGAAGGGGTCCCGCGCGTCGCCGGTGATGACGAGCGCCCCGGACACCTCGCTCCCGCGGAAGATCGGCAGCACCGCCTCGTAGACGTGGTCGCGGGCGCTCTGCCCGGTGGCGGCCGCGACCTGCGGCCGGCCGGTGGACATCGCGAGTCCCAGCGCCGCGGCCAGTTCCAGCGGCGGCGTGGGAGGCCAGGTGGTGCAGGCGCCCGCCCCCTGCACGCAGCGCGCGCCGTCGGCGGTGCGCACGTAGAGCGCCGTCCCTTTCACCGCCGGGAGCGCGAGCGGGCGCTCGAGGAGCGCGGCCACGACGTCCTGGTCCTCGCGTCCCGCCCGCTGCAGGTCGCCGGAGAGCGCGCCGAGGGCGCCGAGGCCGCGGCGGAGGTCGTCCAGCACCAGGAGGAGGATGCCTCCGCCCACCGCCAGCTCGAAAAGGATGTCGAGGTAGTAGCCCCAGGGATTCCACGCGCCCTGGGCACGAAGCACCAGGTAGTCGAGGTGGTGGACGCCCCAGAGCAGGAACGCCCCGGCCAGGAGCCCCGCGCCCGTTCCTCCCACCCGGTCGAAGTGGCGGAAGAACACCCACCCCGTGGCGAGCGTCGCGAAGGCGAGGAACAGCACGGCCGGGAGCGCGGCCCACACGAAGTGGTCGAGCCGGTAGATCGCGATGAACGACCAGACCAGCGGGAAGAGTGCCACCAGGAGGTATCGGTGCTGCCAGCGCGGCCGCCTGGCGAACATGAGCGCCGCCCAGAGCAGCGCCAGCGCCGTCCACCCCGTGAACACCTGGTGCCAATAGAGCCAGCCGGGTCGCGCGCTGGTGAGGAAGCTGAGGATGGCTCCCATGCGGAGGACGTAGAGTCCCCACGCCGCCGCGAACCACGCGAAGTACGGCTTCCGGTACCGCCGGTAGAGGTGCAGGCAGAGCGCGGCCAGCGCGGCGAGGATGACCGCCTCGAGGATGGCCGCCGCGCGTTCGAGCCCGACCGGGGGCATGGGCAGTTGCATGGGGGGAAGATAGCGTCCCTCCCGGCCGCCCTGCCCGGACCCCCCGCCGCGCGGTATCTTCGCAGGACCCCCTCACCCGGACGCCCTCGCGTGACCGCCAGCCCGCCCCTCGTCGAGTTCCGCCGCGTCAGCAAGTCCTTCGGCGACGTGCGCGCCGTCGACGCGGTGTCCTTCTCGATCTTCCGCGGCGAATTCTTCTCGCTCCTCGGCCCCTCCGGTTGCGGCAAGACCACGACGCTTCGGCTGCTCGCCGGGTTCGAGGCGCCCGACCCCGATGGCGGCGAGGTCCGGATCGACGGCGCGGTGGTGAACGCCCGTCGCCCCTACGAGCGCCCCATCGGGATGGTGTTCCAGAGCTACGCGCTCTTCCCCCACCTCTCCGTCGAGCGCAACGTCGCCTTCGGGCTCGAGCAGCATAAGGTGCCCCGCGCGGAAATCCCGGGACGGGTGGAGCGGGCCCTGGAGCTGGTGCGGCTCGCCCCCGGTACCTTCGCGCGCCGCCGTCCGCACCAGCTCTCCGGCGGTCAGCGGCAGCGCGTGGCGCTGGCCCGGGCCCTCGTGCTGGAGCCCGAGATCCTCCTCCTGGACGAGCCGCTCGGCGCCCTCGATCTCAAGTTGCGGAAGGAAATGCAGCTCGAGCTCAAGGCGCTCAACCGTGAGCTGGCGATGACGTTCGTGTACGTGACGCACGATCAGGAGGAGGCGCTCACGATGTCGGACCGCATCGCCGTGATGAGCGAAGCCCGCGTGGCCCAGCTCGGCACGCCTGCCGAGATCTACGAGAACCCGCGGACTGAGTTCGTCGCCGGGTTCATCGGGGAGGTGAATCTCTTCCAGGGCAGGGCAGCGGGACAGGGGGGCGGTGGGGCAGGCGGCACATGGACGGTCGTTCCCACGAGCGGGCCGGCCTTCCAGGTGCCGCACCAGGCCGCTTTCGAGGAAGGCGCGCCGGTGCGGATCGCGGTGCGGCCGGAGTGGCTGGATCTCCACCGGCCGGGCGAGGTGCCGGCCGGCGAGAACGCGGTCCCGGGCGTCATCCGCGAGGTGGTGTACCTGGGCGAGACGATGCACGTGGTCGTGACCCTGGCCTCGGGCGCGGTGGTGCGCGTGGCCCTCCGGAACGAGGGACAGCTCCTCAAGCCGCTTCCCTGGCGGCGGGGCGACGCCGCCCTCGTGGCCTGGCGGCCCGAGGACTGCCAGGTACTGGAGGCCGACTGATGGCAGGCGCCCGCCGCCGGCTCCTCTCCTGGTTCGCCCGGCGCCCCGCCGCCGGCGCCTGGGCGCTGCTCGGTCCTGGCCTCGCCTGGCTCACGCTGTTCTTCGCGGTGCCGCTCGCGGTGCTTTTCGGTTACAGCCTCATGCACCGGGGCACCTATGGTGGCGTGGCCCCCGGGTTCACGCTCGAGCACTACCGGCGGTTTCTCGATCCGCTCTACCTGGTGGTCGCGGGCCGGACACTCTGGATCGCCCTCGCCACGACGGCGCTTTGCCTCCTGCTCGGCTATCCGGTGGCCTACGCCATTGCCCGCGCCGGCCGGTGGCGGAACGCGCTGCTCCTCCTCGTCGTGCTGCCCTTCTGGACCAGCTTCCTCGTGCGCACCTACGCGATGATCGTGCTCCTCAGGGACAGCGGCGTCATCAATGCCGTCCTGCTCGGCCTCGGCCTCACCTCCGCGCCACTCGACCTGCTCTACACGCCGGGGGCGGTGCTGGCCGGCCTGGTCTACGGGTATCTCCCCTTCATGATCCTGCCCATCTACGCCTCGCTCGAGCGGCTGGACCTCGCCCTGCTCGACGCCGCCGAGGCGCTCGGCGCCCGGGCACCCGCCCGCTTCTGGCGCGTCACCCTGCCGCTCTCGCTCCCCGGCGTGGCGGCCGGCTCGCTGCTCGTCTTCATCCCCGCCCTCGGCGCCTTCCTCACGCCCGATCTCCTCGGTGGCGCCAAGACGATGATGCTCGGCAACCTGGTGCAGAACCAGTTCGGGGCCGCGCGCGACTGGCCCTTCGGGGCGGCCATCTCGTTTGCGCTGATGGGGGTGGTGTTCGTGGCCCTGCTCGTCTGGCTCCGGGTGCGCGACGCCGGAGAGGCCGCGTGACGCGCCGCCTCCCTCGTGCGCTGGTCCACCTCGTGGGCGCGATCTTCGTGTGCCTGCACCTTCCGGTGGCGGTGCTGGTCCTCTACTCGTTCAACGCCTCGCGCTACGCCGCGGGGTGGAGCGGGGTCACCCTGGAGTGGTACCGCCGCCTCCTGGACCGCCCCGACATCCTCCGCGCCCTCCGGCTGAGCCTCGAGGTGGCCTCGCTCAGCACGATCCTCGCCACGCTGCTCGGCACCCTGGTGGCGCTGGGGCTCGCCCGGGGTCGCTTCCGCGGCCGCTCGGTGACGGAAGGCGGGCTCTACCTCCCCATCGTGACGCCGGAGATCATTGTCGGGGTGGCGATGCTGATCCTCTTCGCGGCGCTGCGCGTCCCCCTCGGCGTGGGCACGATCGTCGTCGCGCACGTGGCGTTCAACATTCCGTTCGTGGCTGTCGTCGTGCTGGCGCGGCTCCGCGGCATGGACCGCTCACTCGAGGAGGCGGCCCTGGTGCTGGGCGCCGACGAGGCCACCGCCTTCCGGCGCGTCACCCTGCCGCTCCTGGCCCCCGGGGTGCTGGCCGGGGCGCTCCTCGCCTTCACGCTTTCGCTCGACGACTTCGTGATCACCTTCTTCGTGTCGGGCCCCGGCTCGACCACCCTGCCGGTGCTCGTCTACTCGATGGTCCGCCGGGGGATCGAGCCCACCATCAACGCGGTGAGCGCGGTGCTGGTGTTCGTGACCACCCTCACTATCGTGGCCGCCGAACGCCTGGCCGCCCGCCGGGCCTGAGGTTCGCGGGGCAGGGGTTCGGCGTGTAGTATTTGACTTTCCTCTCTCTTCCACCGGTCCGACGCCGATGTTTCCAGACGTACCGGGCAGCACGCAACCCCGCCCGCCCGCCACCGCGATCAGCCGGCGCGACTTCGTCCGCGCCACGGCCGCCGCGGGCGCGGCGGCGGGGCTCGCCCCGGCGCTCGCGGGCTGCGACCGGAGCCCGCGACTCAACCTGTACATCTGGTCCGACTATCTGGCACCCGACACCGTGCCGGGCTTCGAGCGCGAGACCGGCATCCACGTCACGGTGGACACTTTCGAGAGCAACGAGGAGCTGGCCGCCAAGCTCCTCGCGGGCGCCCAGGGCTACGACGTCGTCGTGCCGAGCGCCTACGTCCTCCCCGGCCTCGTGAGCCAGGGTCTCCTGCTTCCGATTCCGTCCGGATCGCTCGCCCGCCTGGACAACATCGCCCCGGTCTTTCGCGGCGGAGCGGCCAACCCGGCGCCGGGCTTCGCGGTGCCCTATCACTGGGGCATTTCGGGCATCGCCTGGCGGAAGGACAAGATTCCCGTGCTGCCGGCCACCTGGGGCGTCTTTCTCGATCCCGCCCACGCCGGGCCGATGACGATGATGGACGACGGCCGCGAGGTGCTCGGCGCCATGCTGCGCTTGCGCGGGCACTCGATCAACTCGACCGAACCCGCCGAGCTCGAGCAGGCCAGGGTGGACGCACTCGCCGCCCGGCCGAACCTGCGCGCCTACGTTTCCGCGCCGGTCAAGGGGCAGCTCGTTTCCGGCGATGTCTGGATCGCGCAGCTCTGGAACGGCGACGCCGCGCAGGCGCGGCAGGAACAGGCGGACATCGCCTGGCTTGCCCCAGCGGAGGGGGCCGCCATCTGGACCGACTTTCTGGCCATCCCGGCCAACGCGCCGAACGTGCGGGAGGCGCTGGCGTTCATCGACCACATCCTGCGCCCCGATGTGGACGCCGCCATCGCCACCGCCACGGGCTACGGGTCCTGCAACGCCGCCGCGACGGCGCTCCTCGCCGATCCGGTCCCCGACCCCACGCCGGAGGAGATGGAGCGGCTCGAGTACATGCACGACCTCGGGCAGGCCACCGAACTCTTCGACCGCATCTGGACGGAGATCAAGGCCGGATGACGCGGTCCGACGGAGGGGGGCCCAGTGGCGGTTGACGCGCGCGTCGCGACGTTCGTCGAGCAATTCGGCCGGCTCATCGCCGCCTACCGATCGGGAGCGTCCGCGCGCGACGCGACGGCGCTTCTCTCGAAGGTGGCCTGGCTCGTGGCGTCGGCGCCGGTGACCATCGAGGCGGGCCTCTTCCGCTCGGGGGAGTTCGACGTCGCGAACCTCCGCTCGCACCTCTTGCGGCGGCAGATCGACGTGCTGACCGTCGCCACGGGTGCCCGCGCGGAGACCCTCGAGCGGCTGGCCCGCGCTCTCGGCGGCGACGCGCCCCTCCCCGAAGAGTCCTCGCTCAGGTACGAGATGGTCACCGCGATCGTCCCGGAATCGGCGCCGCGCGTGGTGGCAGCGCCGCCGCCCGAACGGGCCGGGCTGGTGCTCATGGGCCCGACCGAGGAATCGGTCGAGGAGAATGAGCTCGGGTCCTCAGGCCTGGGCTCCGAGATCGCCGCGCTCATCGCCGCCGTGGCCGGGGCGCGGGCGCGCGGCGCGTGGACCGAAGCGCTCCACGCCTCGCAGGCCCTGGTCCGGCTGGCGGCCCGGGCGCCTGACATGGACCGCCGGACGGTGGCCATCATGGCCAAGAGGGCGCTCTCCCGGCCGGTGCTGGAGGGGATCATCGAGTTTGCCGTCCGGGCGCCCGAGGAACAGGCCCGCGCCGCGGAGGTGCTCCAGTGGCGGGGCGTGGACGCCGCGGAACTGATGGTGGACGTCATCCGGCGGACCGAATCGCCGGTGCCCCACCGCTTCCTCCTCGACGCCCTGTCCCGGATGCCGGCCGCGGTGCCGCTGCTCCTCCCGCTGCTCCGGAGCCCAGAATGGCACGAGGTCCGTCACGCCGCCGAGGTCCTGGGCCGCCTGATGCAGCCGGAGGCGGTGGCTCCGCTGAGCGTGCTGCTGGGCCATTCCGATGAGCGGGTTCGCGTGGCCGCGCTCGATGCGCTCTCGCGCTACCCCGGCGCCGCGGCCTTCGA
>Ga0315271_10002751_pt1 | contig 11057 bp, 9 predicted proteins | sample C3_top_MG_FD_204664 | JGI IMG/M metagenome (GOLD analysis project Ga0315271, IMG submission 204664) | Sediment microbial communities from Yellowstone Lake, YNP, Wyoming, USA - C3_top | ecosystem: Environmental > Aquatic > Freshwater > Lake > Sediment | place: USA: Wyoming | collected 2017-08-01
CCTCGGCGGCCGGCACGGCCGCGGCCGCCGACATCTCCACGTAGAAGCTGCGGGATCCGGTCGGCGCGAGGGAGGGCACCGCTGCCGAGGCGGAGCCGACGCGGTACGGACGGAGGCCAGCCTCGGGGAGGTAGACCCAGTGCCAGGGAGGCGCCCCCACGTCGCGGGCGGCCACGTTGACGTAGGTGACGGTGGCGGCGCGAAGCGCCCGGGCCGCGTCGAGCACCGCCCTGGGGGCGTCGCCGACCAGGTCCACCATCTCGGGGAGGGGGATGGTCGAGATCACGGCGCGAAACGGGACCTCCTCGCCGGAGGAGAGGCGCGCCACCTTTCGGACCGGGTCGAGGTCGGCGACCCGGACGCCGCACTCCGGGGCGCGCGGGAGGCGCCCGGCCAGCGCGCGCACGAAGGTCTCGATGCCCCCGTCGCGCGGGTAGAGGAAGCGCGCGTTGTAGCCGGCGGCATCCCCCTCCAGGCCGAGGGCGCCGCGGACCACCTGCTCGAGCGTGGGCTTCGGCACGAACCGCCCCATCCACTCGGTGCCGAGCTCCGACGGAGGCACCGTCCAGAGCTTCTGGTTGTAAGGAAACATGAAGTTCCGCGCGATGCCCTCGCCGAGGTGGCGCAGGACGTACTCGGCGAAGTCGCGAGGCTCCCTTTCCCGCAGCTGGCGCCCCTTCGCGCCGAGCTGGGCGTCGACGAACCCAAGGACGTTCTCGGCCACCACCTCCGGCGGCAGGCCGTGCGTGTTCACCTGGTAGGGGTAGCGGGTGAACACGCCGTGGGACCATATGGCGGCGCGCCGCTCCACCGACACCCACCCACCCGGGAGCAGATCCTCGGCGAGCGCCCGGACGGCCGGGTCACGAAGGTGCAGCCAGTGGCCGGTGGCGTCGAAGGCAAAGCCGTTCCGGACGTCGGTGCGGCATAGCCCCCCCGGGCGGGACTCCCGCTCCAGGAGGCGATAGCGCCCCTCCAGTGCCAGAGCAGCCGAGAGGCCGGCAAGACCGGCGCCCAGGACGAGGACGTCGCTGTTTGGTGGCGCTCGGTTCACGGGCGGCGTTACGATTCCAGATTCTAGCTAGCACGCAGGTTGCTCCCGCGCCAGCGCGCGCGGGTACCGAGGGGCTACCCCGCCATGCGAATCACCTGTCCGCAGTGCCAGGCCGGATACGACGTCGATCCCGAAAAGATCCCGGCCGGCGGGTTGAAGGTGCGCTGCCCGCAGTGCGACCGGGTCTTCTCGGTTCGCGTCGCGGAGAGCGTCGCCACGACCATGTCCGGGCAGCCGCCAACGTCTGCGGCCGCGCCGACGATGGTCGGGGCACCGCCGGCACCTTCTGTTGCGGGGCCCTCCGCTCCTCCGGTCGCGCCGCGCGGTGGAATGACCATGGTGGGCATGGCGCCCCCGCCGCGGCCTGCGGGCGCCCCCAGGCCGGATTCGCCGGTGCCGTTGCCTGGAAAGGCGCCGCCGCCGCCGATGCCGCCGGTGTCCACCCCCACCTTCGTGGGCGTGCCCCCGCCTCGCCCGGGTCCCCGCGTCCCGCCGCCGGCGCCCGCCTCCACGAACACGCCCGGCGCGATCCCGCTGCCGGCTCCGGAACCGGGCGGGGAAGGGATTGCCAGCGAGCCCTTCTGGCCGCCGCCGGAATCCGACGAGGTCGCTCCGCCGCCGGCCGCCTCCAGGAGCACACCCGGCGCGGTCCCGCTGCCGGCTCCGGAACCGAGCGGGGAAGGGATTGCCAGCGAGCCCTTCTGGCCGCCTCCGGAATCCGACGAGTTCGCTCCGCCGGCGGACGAGCCGCTGACTTCTCTCGAGCCGGACGAACCGCTGACTTCTCCCGACCCCGACGAGCCGGAGTTCGAGGCGGTGCCCGACGCCGAGCCCGACGTCATCGAGGTCGAGGCGCTCGCCCCGGACGAGGCCGACATGTTCGATGCCGTGGCACCGCCGGAACCCCAGCACGAGCCGGCCGCGGCGCCGGAACCTTTCTCCTTCGGAGAGGTCCCCTTCGATCGCGCCCACGAACCGGATCCCTTCGCGCCGCCGCGAGCCGCGGCTCCCGTGGCCGACGGGGAACTGGAGATGCTCTTCTCGCCGGAGGGCGAAGCTGCGCCTCCTCCGCCTCCGCTCCGGAAGTCGAGCGAGGTCCACTACAAGATCCGGCGCCCATCCGGGCGCGTCTTCGGTCCCTTCACCGAGCGAGAGATCGACGACATGCTCGGGAAGGGGGAGCTGAACGGCAACGAGGACGTCTCCGCCGGCGAGGGGGACGAGTGGGTGTCGATCGGCAAGGTGGCCGTCTTCGAGAAGGCCGTCCGGCAGATGCAGGAGGCGCCCCTGGTCCCCGAGTCGGCCGCGCCGTCGGGCGGAACGCGGGTGCCGGCACCCTTCCAGCCTCGGATGCAGAGCGGCTTCCGCGACGCGGTTGCGGCGGCAAGGTTGAGCCGGCGCACGCTCTCGCTGGCGGCGGGCGCGGGGGTCCTGCTCCTCCTCGTCGTTGGTCTGGGCGTGGCGGGCTCGATGTCGCGCCACGGTCCGTTCTTCTGGAAGGTCTTCCGCAGCCACAGCGACCCGGCGGTGGCGAACCTCGCCGCCGAGGGGCGCGCGGCGCTGGCCCTGGACGCGTTCCCGTCGGACGAGAAGGCCCGGGAGCTCGCCGAGCAGGGCCTGGCCCGGCGCAGCGACGACCCCCAGGGCATCCGGCTGTTCGCCAGTTCCGCCGCGGCGCTCGCGGCCCGCGGCGCGGATGGCGGCGTGCCCCGGGCCAAGCAGCTCGCCGCATCGCTCGCGGCCGCAGAGCCGGAAACACTGGCGGCCCAGGAGTCACGGGTGGCGGCGGCGCTCGCCTCGGGCGACGACGCCACGGCGCCGGCCGCGGCGCTGGAGAAGCTCCTGCCGCCCGACGCCGATCCGGAGTCGATCTTCCTGCTCGCCCGCGCGGCGCTGGCGCGCGGCGACCTCGCCAAGGCCACTTCCTTCCTCGATCGGCTCGACGCGAGATCGCCGGGGTCGCTCCGCTCCGCGCGACTTCGCGCCGCGGTCGCCTCCCGCCGCGGCGACGACAAGGCCGCCCGGCAGCTTCTCGAGGCGGCCGTCGCGAAATACCCGGACAACGCGGCCGCGGCCCTCGACCTCGCGGCGCTGCTCGAGCGGACCGGGGATCCGGGCGCCGAGGCGTCGCTCCGGGCGCTTCTCGAGAAGGACCGGCTGGCCCGTCTCGGACCGGCCGAGCGGGCCCGCGCCCGCGTCCTCCTCTCCGGCGTGCTGGCCCGGCGCGGCGACCCGGCCTCAGCCGAGGCCGAGCTGGAACTGGCCACGAAGGATCAGCCCGGCTCGGCCGATGCCCGAGTTGCGCTGGCCCGCCTGCTGCTCAAGCGCGGGGAGACGGCCAAGGCCATCGCGGCGCTCGAGCCCGTTTCCGCCGCCACCCGCTCTCCGGCTGCCTCGTCGCTGCTCGCCCGGGCGCAGCTCGCCGCGGGCAAGAAGGCCGACGCAACCACCACCATCGACGCTGCCCTGGCCCGTTCGGCCGACAACCCCGACCTCCTCCTCGTCAAGGGGCTCCTGGAGCAGCGCGCCGGAAGAGGAGCCGAGGCGCGAAAGCTCTTCGAGAAGGCCGCCGCGAAGGCGCCGGAAGGCTGGGAGGCGCCGCTCGCCCTGGCGCGGCTGGCGGTATCCGAGGGAGACCTCGCGACCGCGGCGACCCAGGTCAGGATCGCCTCCGAGAAGGGGCCGGGCGAGCCCGACGTGCTCGCCGCAGTGGGAGTCCTCGATCTCCTTCGGGGCGACCAGCCGGCTGCCGAGGCGGCGTTCTCGAAGGCCCTGGCGGCCGAGCCGGGAAACGCGGCGGCGCTGTCCGGCTCGGCCCGGCTGGCGCTCGTTCGCGGCGACCTTCCCGCGGCCCGCGCACTGGCCGAGAAGGCCGTGGCGGCCGACCCCGGTTCCGCCGATGCGCAGCTCCTTCTCGGCTGGACGCTCTGGCGGTCCGGCGAGGTGGAGCCGGCCCGAAAGGCCCTCGAGGCCGCAGTTACCCTCGATCCGCGCGGGGCGCTCGCGCGGGTCAGGCTCGGCGCCCTCCTGCTCGAGCAGAAGAAGGCCGACGAGGCGCTGAAGGAGCTCGACCAGGCGACGAGCCTCGACGCCAACCTCGCCGAGGCCCAGTACTGGGTCGGGCGGACGCTTCTCGCCAAGGGGGAGGCAGCCGCCGCGGTGGATCGGCTGCGCAAGGCCACGAACCTTGCGCCGGGTGAACCCGTCTACCACGTCGAGCTGGGCGACGCGCTCGAGCGCGCCGGGCAGCTCCCCGAGGCGATGGAGGCCTACCGCGCCGCCATCAGGGTCGCGCCGCGTGCACCCGAGGCTTACGAGCACCTGGCCCGTCTCTATGCCTCCCGAGGCGACTGCAAGCAGGCCGTTCCCCAGTTCCAGAAGGCGCTCGAGGTGGCCCCGAGGCGGGAGGGGGCGCGCATCGAGCTCGCCACCTGCCAGGCCCGGCTCGGGCGCGCCGCGGACGCGGTGGCACTCTATCAGCAGGCCCTCAGGGGCGACCCCTCCCGGGTCGAGGTCTACTATCTCATCGCGCGGGCGGTGAGCGACGGCCAGGGGCAGAAGGCCGCCGTGCCCTGGTACGAGAAGGCCGTGGCCAACGAACCGTCGAACCCCATGCCGCATCTCTACCTGGGTTACTGGCACAAGGAGCGCGGCCAGAAGGCGGCCGCCGTGCAGGAGTTCCGGAAGTACCTCTCCATGCGCCCCGACGCGGACGACAAGAAGGACGTGGAGCAGGAGATCGAGGACCTGGGCGGGAAATAGCGCCGCTGCGGCGAGGAGGGTGCGGCAGGCCGATTCTTGGAAGCGCGGCGAGACAACCTGGTGTAAACCTCGCCTGCCCATCGGAGGTTGAATGAGTCCAGTTGCCTTGTTCGCTGCCCTCGTCCTCGCCCAGGTCGCGCCGCAAGTCGCCCCGCAGACGGCCGCCCAGGCGTCCCCGCCTGCGCTCGCCAAGCCCGCCAAGGTCCTCACCCTGCGCGAGGCCATCGACTCGGCGCGCACGCAGAACCTCGACATCCAGCAACTCGACGCGCGTGTCCAGATGGCCCGCCAGCTCGCCTGGAAGGCCTGGTCGGCCTACCTTCCCCAGATCAACGCCGGCGTCCAGGTGGTGCGAAACGAGTACGAGGTCTCCTTCGACGTCCCCTCCGGGTTCTGGGTCCGCGACATGGGCACGCAGCAGGGCCCGAACAGCGGCGGCACGGTTCCGGGCAGCCCGACCAACTACCTCGTCTACCCGAGCGCCGTCTCGTCCTCGATCGTCGTGCCGCTCGTCCAGACCCAGGGGCAGGTGAAGCTCTCCCAGGCGCTCGTCGCCCCGCAGGCCATTCTCCTCATCGCCAACGCCTACAAGGCCGAGAGGGTCATCGACTACAACATCATGCAGGCGCGCCGGGACATCCTCTTCGGCATCGCCCAGCTCTACTACGGCGTGGCCAACCTGAACGAGCTCATCTCCGTCCAGGAGCGGCAGGTCGTGCTCACCAAGGAGCGGGAGCGGGACGCCCGGGTCCGCTTCCAGGCCGGCACCGGCACCAAGGTGGGCCTCCTCCGCGCCGAGATCGACAGGGCCCAGGCCGAGGAAGATCTGAAGAGGGCACAGATCGACTTCCAGCGCGCCAAGCTCTCGCTCGCCACCGCCCTCGATCGCCCCGACGACTTCGACATCGTGCTCCCGGCCACGCCGCTCCAGCCCAAGGGGCCAAACCTCGAGCAGCAGGCGCTGGAGCTGCGCCCCGACGTGAAGGCCGCAGCCGAGAACCTGGACCTGGCCTACGGTGAGCGCACGCGGCTCTACATGCAGTACCTGCCCACCATCGGCGGCTTCGGCGCCTACAACTACGCGAGCACGTCCACCTTCAATCCCAATAACTTCAGCTGGCAGGTGGGCCTGGGGCTGACCTGGAATCTTCTCGACGGCGGCCTGCGAGAGGCGTCCATCCGCGAGGCCTCCGCCAGGATCGTCGAGGCCGACGCGGCCAAGCGGCTCACGGATCTGAAGGCGGTCGAGCGGGTGAAGCAGTCCCAGCTCGACCTCGAGGCGGCCGTCGCCAACCGGGCCAAGGCCAAGGAGCGCACCGGTCTTGCCACCGAGAACGCGCGGCTGGTCGACGTGGCCTACAAGGCGGGTGCCGCCACCTACCTCGAGTCCACCGACTCCGTGCAGACGCTCCGTCAGGCCGAGGTGGGGCTCGTGTTCGAGTCGCTCAACGTCGACCTGGCGACGCTCAAGCTGCTGAACGCGGTCGGCGCCTTCGAGGAAGTGAACAACTAGGCTACGGCAGCGCCAGCGGTCCGTCGGCCGTGACCCGGTTGCCGCCCGCCTCCTGGGCCCGGAGCAGCGCGCTCCCGGCGAGCGCCAGCACCTCCAGCTCGGTGCGCCCCGGGGTGTAGGTGCCGATGGTGTCGATCCCGATCACGCCGACGCTCACCGTGATAGCGAGGTCCTGCCCTTGCACCGATAGCTTCCCGTGATCCGCCGACTTGCGGATGCGTTCGCCGAGCGCCCGCCCAGCCGACAGCGGGGTCTCCCTCGACACCACGCCGAACCCCTCCGCGGACAGCCGGGCCAGGACGTCCTCGCGCCGCACCGCCGATTTCACCAGACGTGCAGCGAGCTCGAGGACCTGATCGCCGGTCGCCCGGCCGCAGGTCTCGGTCAGCCGCTTGAAGCCGTCGACCTCGACGACGAGCAGCGACATGGGCCGGGCGTAGCGCTGGGAGGTGACCAGCTCCGCCCCCAGCCGGTCGTCGAAGTGGCGCCGGTTGAAGAGGCCGGTCTCCGGGTCGAGAAGCGCGCCCTCGGCCAGCCGGCGCTGGTAGCTGATCTCGAGATCGTCGCACAGGCAGTACTTGAGCGCGGAGTGCATCCCCATCTGGATGCGCTGCCCGTCCTGCAGGCTGCAGTCGGCGACCTGGAGCCCCTCCACGAAGATGCCGTTCGTGCTCCCCAGGTCGCGGAGCCGCGTCCCCTCCGGGCCACCGAGGACGCTGGCGTGGCGGCGGGAGACGCCGGTGTCCTGAAGCCGGATGTCGCAGGCGGGGTCGCGCCCCATCACGCTCTCCCGCCCCGCCTCGAGCGCGAAGATCTCCCCGAGCTGAGGCCCCGACACCATGAGGAGGTAGGGGCGCTTGTCGGCGGGGGCGCGAGCCGGCGCCAGGCTCCACGCCTCGGTGCCTTCTCCGGGCCGGTGATCGTCCTGGGGCATCCGGACATTCTACCCCGCGCGAGGCCATCAGTCGTCATTGCGTCCCCGGGATGCTGGCCACATGATCCAGGGCACCCATGGTTCGGCCCCCCCCGCTCCGCGTCGTCAGCTACAACGTCCGCTACTTCGGCCACGCGCTGAAGGGGCTGGCGAGCACGAGGGGGCCCGAGCACCGGATCGGCCGTGCCCTGGCCGCGCTCGACCCCATCCCGGACGTCGTCTGCCTGCAGGAGATCGAGACCATCTCCTTGCGATCGCGCCTGGCCTTCCGGCGCGCGACCTCGGGGGAAACCCAGCTCGAGAGCTTCATGTCGGCGCTGGAGCAGGCGTTCGCCGGCATGGGGGCGCCTTTTCCTTACGACGGGTTCTACTTCCGGGCCCACGTCAACCGCATCCGCAAGGTCGCCCTCACCACCACGGGCCTCGCCATCCTGGTGAACACGCGCCGGCTGCGCGTCGAGTCTCACAACGTCGACTCGCCGCACCACATCACCCACCACCACGTGGAGCGCTTCCGCGACCGCAAGCAGGCCCGCATCTGCGCCCACATCCACGTGGCCGACCCATCCGGCCGGAAGCTCCACGTCTTCAACACCCACATCTCGCTCCCGACCCCGTTCGCCCGCGGCTTCTGGACCGAGCCGGCGCGACTGGGCTGGGGCCCGAACCAACTGCAAGAGGCCCGCACGCTCGCCACCTTCGTGGCGCGCCACGCCGGGGACGACCCCTACGTGGTCTGCGGCGACTTCAACTCGGCGCCCGGTTCGCCGGTCATCCGCTACCTGACCGAGGCCGCCGGGTTCCAGAGCGCCCAGCAATCCCTCGGCCTCATCGACCCGGACGACCCCCGCGCCTGGCCCACGGCCGGATTCATGCGCATGCGGATGCACCTCGACCACCTCTTCTACGGGAACGGGGTCCGCTTCCTCGACCTCGACGGCTCCAGCCGGTTCGGAGACCGGCGCAGCCCCTTCGCGGGGCTCTCCGACCACGTTCCCATCATCGGCCGCCTGCGCTGCGACGCCGCGCACCCCTGATCCGTGGTCTACTGCTTGGCGATGCAGCTCTCCGATCACGCCGCTCGGGCGCTCGAGGTGGTTCGCCGTGAGGGGCGCGGCGTTCGTTTCGAGATCAGGAGGGCCTGCGACCAGGAGCGGTGGCGGCTCAAGGTCTGCTACGGCGTTCCCGGTGCCCGCGCCGGTGGAACGGAGGAGGTCGAGCTCGGCCTGCTCTGGGCCGAGGACCTGGCCGGGCTCGAGGCACTGAAGCGGAAACTGGAGGAGGAAGGCAAATGAAGAACCGGATTCCCTCTGCCCTGGCCACGATCGTCGGGCTCGCCGCGGCGGGCTGTTCCACGCTCATCGCGGGTGGGGCGGGCCCCGCGTCCGTCCGCGACTCGATGCGGGACTACCGCTTCCCGGTGGCCTGCGAGGCGCTCTGGGTCGACGCGCTCCGGGTGGTGGCCTCGCAGGGCTTCGAGCTGGTGGGGACCGACCGCGAGCTTGCGGGGCAGGAGAAGCAAGGGGTCATCACCAACGCCTTGAACGCCGGCCACTCCACCACCAAGGACGACCGGGGCGTCTACGAGACCGAGACCGACTTCAACAACGCACGGGAGCGCTTCCAGATCCGGGGCACTCCGGCCGGCAAGGACGGCTGCATGGTCGTCATCACCGAGATCAAGCAGGACCGGGCCAACATGAGCGAGACCCGCTTCCGCGACTACGATCAGGAACTTCTGGTGCTCTCCAGGGTCGCGCCCGCCGAGGCGGCCAGGATCGTCGACGCGGCCGACAAGAAGTGAAGGGGGGCCGTCTAGAAGACGTAGCCCAGGTTGACGGTGACGTTCACGCCGGAGAGCTTCATGGAGCCCCAGTCGAAGGTCTCCTCGCTGACGTACATGTAGCGGGCCTCGGCGCCGAGCAGGATCGGCCCGAGGATGAAGTCCACGCCCGCGCCACCGATGGCCAGGAAGGAGAACTTCGTTCCGGTGACGGTCGCGCCGGAGATCTGGGCGCTCGCGAAGTTCGCCAGGCCGCCGATCCCGAGTTCCAGGTACGGCTGGATGAAGAAGATGGGCAGGCGAAGCTGGCCGAGCACGTAGAGCGGGACGGCGTTCGCCTTCACGCCGTTCAGCTCCGACCACATGTAGCCGCCCGAGATCTGCGCCCCGATGATGCCCATCGTGGCCCCGTAGGCGAGCTCCACGTCGCCCGAGGCGGGGAACCGCCCGCTCGCGATGCCCGTGATGCCGGAGATGCCGTCCTGAGCGGTGGGGGCCCAGACGCCGCCCTTCAGCGCGAGGTAGGTGTCGGCAGCGTGGGTCGACGCGGGGACCGTGAGCACGGCGGCAGCGGTGAGGGCGGCGAGAAGCGAGCGGCGGACGGTGGTCATGGGCATCCCTTTCCGGAGAGGTGGCCCGGACAGCCTAGACAGGATCGGCGGGATGCGCCAGTTCTGGATTCGCCGGATCCCACCTGGGTTCCGCCTTCACGACCATGGCGGTCGCGGCGGTGATGGCCACGGCGCGGAAGAAGACGCCGAGCACCGGGACGGCGAGGAAGGCCACCGTCCCCACCGCGAACCCGGCCGACTCCCAGGGGTGACGTTCGGTGAAGCTCGCCTGGTGGCGCCAGGGGCGCGCGAGCCAGCCGACGAACTGGCCGACCCGTCCGACGAGGCGCAGCCAGCGCGACCGCGCACCCAGCGCGCGGAGCCCCCGCTCGAACCAGGGGGGCTCCCCCGGTCCGAGACGCCCGGGCTGGAGCTCGACCGGGATCTCGAGCGCGTCGAGCACCACCCAGTACCAGGCCCAGGCCGCGCCAAGGAGGACGGTGACCCCGTGTCCGACGCCGGGGAGAAGCTCGACGACGAAGAAGATCGGCCCGAGCCCGATGGCCACGGCCGCGGTCTGGCGCAGCGCCTTGGCCAGCTCGCGAACCAGCAGACGTGGATAGGGCTCGCCGGGCCGCTCCTCCTCGCCGGGCGCGCCGCCCACCGCCCGCCGAGCCTCGAGCCCGAGCCGCGTCCAGAGCGGCCAGAGCAGCGTGGGAGGCATGGACGAGATGGCGACGAAGAGGGCGAAGGCGACCTGGAGGAAGTGCCCCTCGCGGCCGAGGGCCACGAGCGCGGCCAGCGCCGCCGACCCGAGGAAGGTGAGGCCGGTGGGCAGGAGCGCGCTGCGCCGGAGCGCCCGGTCGGTGGCGAGCAACGAGGCCGCGCGCGCGATCTGCGCGAGGCCCCAGCGGGCGCGCCTACTTCGCGGCGGCGAGAGCAGCGTCGTAGTTCGGCTCCTGGCCGATCTCCGGAACGAGTTCGCGGTACACGACCTTGTCGTTCTCGTCGACGACCACCACGGCGCGGGCCGACAGGCCGGCGAGCGGGCCGTCCTCGATGAGGACGCCGTAGGTCTTCGCGAAGCCCTTCCCGCGGATCATCGACAGGCTCACCACGTTCGAGAGCCCCTCGGTGGTGCAGAAGCGCTTCATGGCGAAGGGGAGGTCGGCCGAGATCACGAGCACCACCGTGTTCGGGAGCTTGCCGCCCGACTCGTTGAACTTGCGGGTCGAGGTGGCGCAGGTCGGGGTGTCGAGGCTGGGGACGATGTTCAGGATCTTCTTCTTGCCCTTGTAGTCGGCGAGCGACACGTCCTTCAGGTCGGTGCCGGTGAGCTTGAAGTCCGGGGCGGGAGCGCCCGCGGCGGGGAGGTCGCCGTTGGTGTGAATCGGGCTTCCCTTCAGCGTGACGGTGGCCATCGATGGGCTTCCTTTCGCGTGGATTGCGGACCAGCAGTC
>Ga0315271_10002752_pt1 | contig 11057 bp, 10 predicted proteins | sample C3_top_MG_FD_204664 | JGI IMG/M metagenome (GOLD analysis project Ga0315271, IMG submission 204664) | Sediment microbial communities from Yellowstone Lake, YNP, Wyoming, USA - C3_top | ecosystem: Environmental > Aquatic > Freshwater > Lake > Sediment | place: USA: Wyoming | collected 2017-08-01
CGGTGGGGCCCTCGAAGGCGTACATGCCCAGCCAGTCGTGACGGCGCACCTGGCCACTGTATTGCGCACGATGGTGCTAGACGGCCGCGGCGTGGCCTGGTTGCCGCACAGCCTGGTCGCCGACGAACTGGCCAGCGGCCGGCTCGTCGCGGCCGGTGACGGGGCGTGGGCTATCGCAGTCGAGATCCGGCTTTTTCGCCAGCGCGGCGCCGCGCCGCCGGCGGCCGAGGCGTTTTGGCGCGCCGCCGTGGACGCCGGCCCGCGGCCGGGCGGCTGAAGCGGGAACGGCAAGATCAACGTCAGCGAGTTCTCGACCTACGTCGCGGTCGAGCGCGGCATTGCGCCCGAGGTGCTGCCAAAGCTGGCGAGCGCCAAGGTCAAGGGCCGCAGCGTGAAGGTGCGCTTGCTGGAGGGCTGAGCGCTACACCGTGCGCACCAGTTGGTCTCGCCGCGCCAGCGCCGGGAACCACCGCCACCACAGCAGCGCGACGGCGATCGAGCCGGCGCCGCCGAGCACCACCGAACCCACCGGCCCGAGCAGCGCAGCGGTGGAGCCGGATTCGAACTCGCCGAGCTGGTTCGAGGCACCGATGAAGACCGAGTTGACCGCGCTGACGCGGCCGCGCATCGCGTCGGGCGTTTCCAGCTGCACCAGCGACTGGCGCACGACGACGCTGACCATGTCGGCGGCGCCGCTGACGGCCAGTGCCAGCATGGCCAGCGCGAACGAGGTCGAGACGCCGAACACCGCGATGGCCGCGCCGTACACCGCCACCGCCCACAGCATGCGCGGCCCGGCGCGGCGGGCGATCGGCCAGCGCGTCAGCGCCAGCGACATCGCCAGCGCGCCGATCGCGGGCGCGCCGCGCAGCAGGCCCAGACCCCAGGGCCCGACGTGCAGCAAGTCCTTGGCGAACATTGGCAGCAGCGCCGTCGCGCCGCCGAGCAGCACGGCGAACAGGTCGAGCGAGATCGCGCCCAGCACGACCGGGTTGCCGCGCACGTAGCTCACGCCGGCCAGCAGCGTCTGCCAGGTGGCGGGTTCGCGCGGCGGCGGGCTGGCGTGCTTCACGTGCATCAGCAGCGCGGCCGCGACGGCGAACAGCAGCGTGCAGGTGGCATAGACGGTGGTGGCGCCGGCGACGTAGAGCAGGCCGCCGATCGCTGGCCCGGCGATGATGGCCAGCTGCATGCCGGCCGCGCTGAAGGCCAGCGCGCGCATCAGCAGCGCTGTCGGCACCAGCAGCGGCGTCAGCGCCTGCTGCGCCGGCATCTGGAAGGCCTTGGCCGTGCCCAGCACGACGGCCAGCGCCAGCAACAGTTCGCGCTGCGGCCCGCCGGCCAGGGGCGCCAGCGCGAGCACGAGCGCCACAGCGGCCTGCACACCGATGCAGGCCGCCGCCACGCGTGCGCGGTGATGGCGGTCGACCACGTCGCCCGTCACCAGCACCAGCGCCAGCGCGGGCAGGAACTGCAGCAGACCGACGAGGCCGAGATCCCAGGCCGAGCCGGTCAGGTCGTACATCTGCCAGCCCACGGCCACCATCAGCATCTGGCTGGCGCAGGTATTGGCCAGTCGCGCCCACCAAAAGCGCAGGAAGTCGCGCTGCGAGCGCAGGACGGCCGGGATCACGAGTACGGCCGCACCCGCGGCCGCCGGCCAGGTGTGTTGTCGCGGACGGGCGGCGAACCGGGGGGATGCATGGGGCGGCAGCGCGGCGGGGTCGCCGATTGTGCCGCCCCGCCGGCTGTCAGCCGGCCCGCACCTCGATGCGTCGCGGTTGCGCGTAGGCCTGTTTCGGGATGCGCAGCGTCAGCACGCCGTCCTTCAGGTTGGCCTCGATCTTCTGCGTGTCGAGTTCGCGGCTCAGCGTGAAGCTGCGCCGGAACCGCGGCACGCGGACTTCCGCATACACGGGCTCCAGGCCTTCAGGCGTTTGCGGCTCGACGCTGCCTTCGATCGACAGCGAGTCGCCCTCGACGCGCAACTCCAGGCGCTCCTTCGACACACCCGGCATGTCGGCCAGCAGCGTGATACCCGCGGCATCCTCGAACACGTCGACGGCCGGCAGCACGGCACGTTGTGCCTGCTCGCGTTGGTCCTTGCTCAGTGCATTGCTCATGATCGATCTCCTGGCATGCGCGTCACTGCACCGTGATGCGCGTGGGTTGGGCGGCTTCGCGGCGTGCCACGCTCACCTGCAGCACGCCATCCTTGTAGCTGGCGCGCACGCTCGCCGGGTCGACGTCATCGGGCAGCGAGACGGCGCGCAGGAACGGCCCGCTGTCGCGCTCACGCGTGTAGACGGTGACCTTGTCGTCGTTCTGCGGGATCGCCGAAGCGCGTTCGCCGGCGATGCGCAGCACGCCGCGGTCGAGCGTGACCTCGATCTTCGACGCGTCCAGGCCCGGCGCGAAGGCATACACCTCCACGCTGCCCGGCGTGCGCCCGACATTGATCGCCGGCAAGGTGCCGGCCGCGACCGAGCGGATGCTGCTGGCCAGGGCCGGGCCGCCGAACACGTCGTCGAACTCGCGGCGCAGGCGCTCGAAATGGCCGAACAGGCTACTCGGGTAATTGAGCATCGATGCGTACATGGCATGTCCTCCGTTCAGTGAGAGCACCGGCCGAAATCCAGTACCGACCGGTTCACAACGGCAGATGGGAGCCGGCGCGGCGGTTTCAAGAGCGCGTGCGAAAGAGTCGGCGCCCGGCGCTGTCGTACCGTGCAGGCCCCGAACGGTTCTCGGCCTTGGCTAGCGCGTCCCGCGTTCGAGCATGCGGCCGGCGCGGGCCAGTACCGCAGCATCGCTGCCGCCGCGATAGGCCAGGCGGCCGTTGACGAAAACCGCGTCGATGCCCAGGCTGGCGCTGATCGGCCGGTCGTAGGTGGCGGTGTCGGCGATCAGCGCCGGGTCGAACACCACCACGTCGGCCATCGCGCCGGCCTTGAGCAGGCCGCGGTCGGAGATGCGGAAGTTGCGCGCGGTCATGCCTGTCATCTTGTGCACCGCCTGCTCCAGCGAGAACAGCTTGCGCTCGCGCCAGTAGCGCGCGAAGACGCGCGGGAACGCGCCCCACAGCCGCGGGTGCGGGTGGCGGTCGTGCGGCAGGCCGTCGGAGCCGATCATCGTCAGCGGGTGGGCGATGACGCGCTCGACGTCTTCCTCGCTCATCTGGAAGTAGCAGGCGCCGCCGGGCATCAGGCGGCGGCAGGCTGCCTTCTGGTCGACGCCCCATTCGGCGGCCACCTCGGCCAGCATGCGACCGGTGACCTCGGGGTGGGTGTCGCTCCAGGTCAGCATGACGTCGATCACGCCGTCGACCAGGTCTTCGCGCAGCACCGTCGAGCCGGCGACGTACGGGTAGACGTCCATCGCGATCGCCTGGCGTGCGGCCAGCGCCTCGATCAGCGGCAGCGTCTCGCGCGTGCGGCCCCAGTTGGCTGGGCCGGCGCACTTGTGGTGCGAGATCACCAGTGGCAGGCCGGCCGCGAAAGCGCTGTCGCCGGCTTCGTGCAGGGCCTCGATGATCTGCGCCATCTCGCTGCGCAAGTGCGTGGCGTAGACGCCGCCGTGGCGGGCGACGATGCGCGCCAGCTCGGTCACCTCGTCGGCCGGCGCTGCGTACGCCTCTTCGTAGAACAGGCCCGACGAGAGGCCGAACGCGCCGTCGGCCATGCAGGCGTCGAGCAGCGCGGCCATGCGCGCGCGTTCATCGGCGCCGGCTGCTCGCGTCAGGTCCTGCATGGCCGCAAAGCGCAGCGTGGTGTGGCCGATCAACGCCGCCACGTTGAGCGCCGGTTGCGCGGCCGTCACCGCGTCCTGGTAGGCCTGCAGCGTCGGGTACCGGAACGATTGCGCGCCGAGCAGGTTAAGCGGTGGCCGGGCGGCGCCGGTCACGTAGGGCGCGAGCGAGATTCCGCAATTGCCGGTGACCAACGTGGTGATGCCCTGCGACACCTTGGGCAGGTAGGCCGGGTCGCTGAGCACGATCGCGTCGTCGTGGGTGTGCGCGTCGATGAAGCCCGGTGCGATGACCCGGCCGCGGCAGTCGATCACCTCGACCTCGGCCAGAGCCAGGCCTTTGGGCAGGCGCTGGCGCAGCCCCTCGCCCAGCCTGGCGATGCGATCGCCGACCAGCAGCACGTCGCCCGGCCACGACGGTCCGCCGCTGCCGTCGACCACGAGGCCGCTTTCGAGGAGGATGGGTGGGTGGTTCATTCGTCGCCCAGCGCGGCTGCTTGTGGCGTGCCGGTGTTGCCACTGTCCCAGCTCTGCAGTAGTGGGTGCGCGCGCACGTCGATCCCGTGCCGCTGCAGCGCGGCGTGCACGACCTGAAGGCGCTGCACCGCGGGATCGCCGCGGCGTTGCGCGACCAGCACGGTAAGGATCTCGATCGCCGTCAGGTGCGCCAGGTAGGCGTCGATGCCGACATGCATCACGGCATCGTCGGGCACTCGCAGAGCAAGGAGGATGTCCGTGCGATCGGCCAGCGGGGTGCCGGGTTGCGTCAGTGAGACGGTCTTTGCCCCCTGCCGGCGTGCGATGTCGACGGCGTCGAGCAACGACGGCAGGCCGCCGACGTGCGAGATCGAGATCACCACGCCCGCGGCGTCCTGCGCGGCCGCCGCGACGCGCTGAAAGTGGTAGTCGAACCAGGCATTGGCCGACAGGCCGAGCCGGAACAGGCGGGCCTGCAGGTCCTGCGCCATGAACCAGGACGTGGCACCGGTCGCAAAGAGATCGACGTGGCGCGCGCCGGCGATCGCGGTCACCGCGGCTTCGAGGGCGGCGACGTCGAGTTGCGTGCGCACACCGGCCACCGAGGCCGCCGCGCTGCGCGTGACCTTGGCCACCACTTCGTCGACGCGGTCACCGATATTGACGCGGCGGTGCAGCGGCGAGCCGCCCAGCGCAAGTTCGTGCGCCAGCGCGAGCTTGAACTCGCGCAAGCCGGCGAAACCGAGGTCACGGCAGGTGCGCATCACCGTGGGCACGCTGCTGCCGGCGCGTTCGGCGAGCAGTTCGAAGCTTTCGCTGAGCACGCGATCAGGGTCCTCGAGAATCAGTCCGAGGATGGCCCGCCGGGCGGCGGGCGCCCTGGCGCGGACTTGCGCGACGCGTTGCAGCAGGCCGTTGCTCACGCTGGGCAATCAGAAACACATCGACGCCGCGTCGACGACGCGGTAGTCGTCGTCAACGATCGGCATCCAGTGCCACTTGTCGAAGGTGGTGCAGGGGTGCGAGATTCCGAGGCCGACGCGCTCGCCGACAGCTGGCGCCTGGCCGGCATCGGCCGCATCCCAGCGCAGGTAGGCATGCTGGTCGTTCAGACCGGTGACCTTCCAGCTCGCAGGCACCGTGCGCGTCGCCATCGCGCCGCGCGCAGCGCGAGCGAACGGGATCGGCATCTCGATGTCGAACGACAGGTCGCGCCGGCCGGCCGCGAGGATCGCCAGCCCCGGCTCGGGGCACGACTGCACCAGGGCCCAGACCTCCAGCGCCGGGCGCAGGCTCTCGCCGCGCGCGCAACCCAGGCGCGACTCGACGACGTTGACGAAGCGCTTGTAGTTGCCGTGATCGTGGGTCACGTAGCAGCCCGAACGCAACAGGCCGCGCACCGGCCGGCCGAGCGTGGGCCGCAGGCGCGTGGCCACCAGGTCGAAGATCGCCGAGCCGCCGGCCGACAGCAGCACCTCGTCGCTGTCGAACAGGCCCTGCGTGTCGCACTGCCGGGCGATGGCTTCGACGCGGTCCATCAGGGCCTGCGCGTAGGGCGCGTCGGCTTCGCTGTTGCCCTTGGCGCCCAGGCCTTCGTAGCACTCGATGCCGACCAGGCTGACCGCCGTGCTGGCGTGCAGGCACGCGGCCAGCGCGATGGCCGCGTCCTGCGTGCGGCAGCCGGTGCGCCCGCCGGCGATGCCGACCTCCAGCATGACCTCGAACGGCAGGCTGCCCGGATGCCGTTCGGACCAGGTTTCAATCAGCGCGAGTTGGGCCGGCGAATCGACGAGGAAGGCGACGCGCAGGTCGGCGTGCTCGCGGCGCAGCATCTGGATGATTCCAAGGTCGGCGTCGGCCAAGACCTGGTTGGCGATCAGTGTGCGGCGCGCGCCGGCTGCCACGCCGATGGCGAGCTGGTTCACGGTGGCGAACGTCAGGCCCCATGCGCCGGCGTCGAGCTGGCGCGTGAAGAGCTGCGGCGACATCGTGGTCTTGCCGTGCGGCGCCAGGTCGATGCCCCATTGCCTTGCCTGCGCCTGCATCCAGGCCAGGTTGTGTTCGAGCGCATCGCGTTTGAGCACCGCCAGCGGCAGCGGCAGGTCGCCGGCGAGCACGTTCCAGCCGGCTTGGCCGATCTGGCTGCGCCGCAATGCGGCGTGGTCCTGCGGATAGCCCTTGAAGCCGGGGCCGATCAGCGGGTCGAGCAGGTCGTTGGTGTTCATGGCGCGGCGGTGATCAGCAAGTCCTTGCGCGTGCAGGCCGAGAAGCGGCCGGGGCGCACTTCGTCCAGCGTGGGCATTGCCTGCGCGCAGGCGGCGATCGCGTGCGGGCAGCGGGTGCGAAAGACGCAGCCCGAGGGCGGATTCATCGGGCTCGGGATGTCGCCCTGCAGCGGCACGCCCAGGCTCTCGACCAGCGGGTCGGGCTTGGGGCTGGCCGCCAGCAGGGCCTGCGTGTACGGGTGCAGCGGGCGCTCGAACAGCTCCGCGGTCGGCGCGACCTCCATCACATGGCCGAGGTAGAGCACGACGACGCGGTCGCACAGGTACTCGACCACGTCGAGGTCGTGCGAGATGAAGAGCATCGTCAGCGACAGGCGCTCGCGCAGGTCGGCCAGCAGGTTGATGACCTGCGACTGGATCGATACGTCGAGCGCCGACAGCGGTTCGTCGGCGACGATGAATTCGGGCTCGACGGCGAGCGCGCGCGCCACGCCGATGCGCTGGCGCTGCCCGCCCGAGAACTCGTGCGGAAAGCGGCTGGCGTGTTCGGTCCGCAGTCCGACGGTGTCTAGCAATTCGGCAATGCGGCGCTCGCGCTCGCCCGGCCCCTTGGCCAGGCTGTGCGTGCTGAGGGCCTCGCCGAGGATCGCGCTGATGCGCATCTTCGGGTTCAGGCTGGCGTATGGGTCCTGGAAGATGATCTGCAACTTGCTGCGCAGCTTGCGCATGTGCTCGCTGGACAGCTTGCCGATGTCTTCGCCGCGGTAGAGCACCTGACCGGCGGTGCAGTCCAGCAGGCGCAGCACGGTGCGGCCGATGGTGCTCTTGCCCGAGCCCGACTCGCCGACCAGGCCGAGCGTCTCGCCGCGGCGGATCGCGAACGACACGCCGTCCACTGCGCGCACCGGCTTGTCCTTGCTGCCGAAGTAGCGCTTGACGCCGCGCACTTCGATCAGCGGCACCTCGGCGGCGGCGGCGGTAGGCCTGAGGGCGGCTTGCATGCTCAGGCCGCCTTCGTCGCCGCTTCGGCGGCCGGCACGTGGATGCAGCGCGCCTGCCGTTCGTCCCCAGTCTCCACCAGCGGCGGCATCGCCTGCGTGCAGCGCGCCTCGGCCTGGTCGCAGCGCGGCTCGAAGGCGCAGCCGGGCGGCGGCGCGAGCGGGCTCGACACCTGGCCGCGGATCGCGAACAGGCGCTTGGGCCGCGGCTGCCCGGCCGCGTGCGCCTTGCCCGGCAGGCAGGCGAGCAGGCCCTGCGTGTACGGATGGCGCGGCGCGGCGAACAGTGGGCGCACGGGGGCCGCCTCGACGATGCGGCCCGCGTACATCACGGCGACATCGTCGGCATGGTGCGCCACGACGCCGAGGTTGTGCGTGATGAACAGGATGCTCATGCCGGTCTCGGTTTGCAGGCGGCGCATCAGCGCCAGGATCTGGGCCTGGATCGTCACGTCGAGCGCGGTGGTGGGCTCGTCGGCGATCAGCAGCGTCGGGTCGCAGGCCATCGCCAGCGCGATCATCACGCGCTGGCGCATGCCGCCGGAAAGCTGGTGCGGGTACTCGTCCAGGCGCTGCGCGGCGGCGGGGATCTCGACCAGCTCGAGCATGCGCAGCGCCTCGGCGCGGGCCGCGGCGCGATCCAGGTGCTTGTGCAGACGCAGCGACTCGGCGATCTGCTCGCCGACGCTGAACACCGGGTTCAGGCTCGTCATCGGCTCCTGGAAGATCATCGCGACCTCGTTGCCGCGCAGCGCGCGCATGCGCGGCTCGGGCAGCGAAAGCAGGTCCAGCGTGGCGCCGGCACGATCGACGAACAGGGCTTCACCGCTGACCTGCGTGGCCGCCGTGCGCGGCAGAAGGCGCATCAGCGTCAGGCTCGTGACCGACTTGCCAGAGCCCGACTCGCCGACGATGGCCGTGGTCTTGCCGGCGCGGATCGCGAAGCTGACGTCGGCGACCGCTTGGACCCGGCCTTCGTCGGTGTCGAAGGACGTGCTGAGGTGGCGGACCTCGAGGCGCTTCACATCGATTTCCGCAGGCGCGGATCCAGCAGGTCGCGGATGCCATCGCCCAGCAGTTGCAGCGACAGCGCGGTGACGATGATGGCCAGGCCGGGGAACAGCACGATCCACAGCGCCTGGTGCGCGTACTGCTGGCTGCCGGCGACCATCGTGCCCCAGGTCGGAATTTCCGGCGGCACGCCGACGCCGAGGAAGGACAGCGCGGCCTCGGCCAGGATGGCATACGCGAAGATGAACGAGGCCTGCACCAGGATCGGCGACATCAGGTTGGGCAGCACGTGGCGCCAGAGGATGCGCGCTGTAGAAACACCGACGGCCCGCGCCGCCTCGACGAACAGCAGCTCGCGCACCACCAGCGTCGAGGCGCGCACCACGCGCGCGACGCGCGGCGTGTACACGAGCACCAGCGCCAGCACGACGTTGAGCATCGACGGCCCAAGAATGCCCACCAGCGCGATGGCCAGCAGGATGTCGGGGAAGGACATCATCGCGTCGACCACCCGCATGACCGGGGCATCGAGGCGGCGGAAGAAGCCCGCCACGAGGCCCAGCAGGGTGCCCGCGAGCACGGAGCCGACCGCGGTCAAGAGCGCGATCGTCAGCGAGTAGCGGCCGCCGAAGGCGATGCGCGCGAACAGATCGCGGCCCAGCTCGTCGGTGCCGAGCAGGTGAGCCGACGAGGGCTGCGACAGGCGCTGGCTGACCGCGGTCTCGTTCGGATCGAAACCGCTCAGACCTGCGAGCACCGCCAGCGTCACCACGAGCGCGAGCACGATCGCGGCGCCCAGCACAATGCGCCGCCGGAACAACTTGCGCAGCACCAGCGGAACAGCGAGCGGACGCCGCGGAACCGGCTCCGCCGGGTCGCTGGCGGCGCCCCCCTGGGGGGGAGGCGGCCGCAGGTCGCTCGCGGGGGCGGTCACGTTCTCATGTCCTTACCCGAGGATCGACCACCGTGTAGAGCAGATCGATGGCGAAGTTGATGACCACGTAGATGACCGCCACCACCAGCAGCGCCCCCTGAATCACCGGGTAGTCGCGCCGGATCACCGCACTCACCACCAGGTTGCCGACGCCGGGCAGGCCGAACACCGTCTCGGTGACCACCGCGCCGCCGATCATCAGCGCCACCGTCAGGCCGATGACCGTGACGATGGGCACCAGCGCGTTGCGCAGCGCATGCTTGAGTACCACCATGTTCTCGGAAAGCCCCTTGGCCCGGGCCGTGCGCACGTAGTCCTCGCCGAGCACATCGAGCATCGAGGCGCGGGTGAAGCGGATGATCAGCGCCGAGTTGAGTACGCCCAGCACGGTGGCCGGCAGCACCAGGCAGTGGATGCGCGCGGCGAGCGACGCGCCCGGCTCGCCGTAACCCGAGACCGGGAACCAGCCCAGCGACACCGCGAAGATCTGCATCAGCACCAGGCCGAACCAGAAACTGGGCACGCTGGCGCCGAGCATCGCGAAGCCGGTGAAGACCTGATCGATGGCCTTGCCGCGGAACACCGCCGAGACGATGCCGCAGGGCACGCCGATCAGCGCGGCAATGGCAATCGCCATCAGCGACAGCAGCGCGGTCGGCTCGGCCCGCTCCCACAGCGCCTGCGTCACCGGCCGCTGCAGGAAGATCGACTCGCCGAGGTTGCCGTGCGCGAGTTCGCGCAGCCAGAGGCCGAACTGGACCGGCAACGGCCGGTCGAGTCCGTAGACCTTCTGCACGCGCGCGATGTCCTCGGCGGTGGCCTGGTCGCCGAGCAGCACCGCGATCGGGTCGCCCGGCGCGGCGCGCGTGAGCACGAACACCAGCACGGCCACGATGGCCATGACCACGAGCACGCCGCCCAGGCGGGTGAGCAGGAAGCGCGCCATCCGATGCGGACTCTTCGGTCAGCTCTTCAGGCTGGTGTTCCAGAAGAACGGGTAGGTGTACGGCGTGTAACCCTGCAGCGCCGACGAGCGCGCGGAGAGGCTCGCGAACTTGCCGACCTGGATATAGGGCACCTCGTCGTAAACCACCTGCTGCACTTTGCCCCAGAGCGGGCCGCGCTTGGCCGGGTTGGGCTCCTGGTTGAGCGCGGCGAGTGCCGCCGTCTTGGCCGGCGAGCTCCACCAGCCCGGTGCGCCGTCGCCCAGTTGCGGCGGCGACAGCATCGGCTCCGGGAACAGCCCCGAGTGCGTGATGTAGATGTCCCACAGTTTCGGGTCGCCGCGGCGCTGCAGCAGCGTCGCCCACTCGACCACGTTCAGCTCGGCCTTGAAGCCGGCGCGCTTCAGCTGCTCGGCCATGATCAGCGCCATGTTGTAGTGGAAGTCGTACTGCCGGCTGGTGAGGATGCGCACCGGCTCGCCCTTGTAGCCGGCCTGCTCGGCCTGGCTCTTCGACTTCTTGGCGTCGCGCTCGTTGTAGGCGCCGGTACCGGCGTCGGAATAGAACGGGGTGCCCTTCGGGAAGTGGTTGCCTTCGACGATGAAGAAGCGCGTGTCGCCGAAGCCGGCCGCCAGCATCTCGCCTTCGCCCAGTGCCGTCTGCACCGCCTTGCGCAGCGGTTGCTGCGCCAGCGCGCCTTCCTTGGTGTTGAACACCAGGT
>Ga0315271_10002753_pt1 | contig 11057 bp, 9 predicted proteins | sample C3_top_MG_FD_204664 | JGI IMG/M metagenome (GOLD analysis project Ga0315271, IMG submission 204664) | Sediment microbial communities from Yellowstone Lake, YNP, Wyoming, USA - C3_top | ecosystem: Environmental > Aquatic > Freshwater > Lake > Sediment | place: USA: Wyoming | collected 2017-08-01
CGGACATCCTCGATTACGCTACGCTTCATCGAGGCTACGTTTGCCATTCGCGCTGCCACACTCCAGCACTGGCGCGGCTTTCCAGCCACTTTACGCCTGCGAAGCGCGCCAGTGCTGGAGGTTGAGTGGGGGTTTCGATTCGCATGCCGGGTGTATGGAGGGCCCGCGAGACGGCGGCGCCATGCAGGGGCCCGCGCGACCTGCAAGGTTGCTACTTGTAATCCAGGAACTCCGCCTCAAATTCCGCCGGCGGCAACGGTTTCGAAAAGAAGAACCCCTGGTACTCATCGCATTCCAGATCGCGCAGCACCCGATACTGGTCCTCGCGCTCCACGCCTTCCGCCACCACGTTGAGTTTGAGGCTGTGGGTCATGGCGATGATGGCGCGGATGATGGCTTCGTCGTTGGGGTCGGTGCCGATATCGCGCACGAACGAGGAATCGACCTTGATGGAATCTACCGGCAGTTGCTTGAGATAGGAGAGCGATGAATAGCCGGTGCCGAAATCGTCGATCGAGAGCCCCACGCCCATATTGCCGAGGCGGGTCAGCAACTGCGCGGTATCGTCGATGTTCTTGAGCAGCATGCTTTCGGTCAGTTCCAGTTCCACCACGGTCGGGTCGAGGTTGGCGGCTTGGGCGAAGGTGGTGATGGCGCGAATCAGGCGGTCGCCGTCATACATCTGGCCGACCGAAAGATTGACCGCCAGCTTGAGGTCGCGCCCGCTGCGTTCGCGCCAGTCGGCGATTTGCCGGAACGCGTGCTCGATCACCCATTCGCCGATGGGCACGATCAGTCCGGAATCCTCGGCGACGCCGATGAACTTGTCGGGGGTGAGGAGGCCGCGCCGCGGATGCTGCCAGCGGATCAGCGCTTCCACGCCGGTCACGTGTCCGGTGAGGAAGGACACCCGCGGCTGGTAGTACAGCAGCAGTTCATTGCGCCGCAGGGCGAGACGCAGGAAATTCTCGATCGACAGGCGCTCCTGCGCGCGCGCGTTCATTTCATGCGAGAAGAACTGGTAATTGTTGCGGCCCTTGGCCTTGGCGTCGTACATCGCGACGTCGGCGTGCTTCATCAGCGTCTGCGGGTCCTGGCCGTCGACCGGATAGACACTGATGCCGATGGAACAGGAGGTGTTGAGATGCTGGCCGTTGATCATGATCGGCGCGGCCATGGAGGCGATCATCTTGTCGGCCACATTTTGCGCGCCCTCCTGTGCGTCGGCGCTTTCGCCGAGCGACAGGTTCTCCAGAATCACCGCGAACTCGTCGCCGCCCTGCCGCGCCACGGTGTCGGTGGCGCGCACGCAGGCGGTCAGGCGCGCCGATACGCGCTTCAGCAATTCATCACCGACATCGTGGCCCAGTGAATCGTTGATGGTCTTGAAGCGGTCCAGGTCGATGAACATGAAGGCCAGGCGCGTGCCTTTGCGCGCGGCATTCGCGACCCCCTGTTCGAGGCGGTCGTTGAGCAGCATGCGATTCGGCAAACCGGTCAAGGGATCGCGCGTGGCAAGGAATTCGACGCGATCCTCGGCGAGCTTGCGTTTGGTGACGTTGGCGGTGGTGCCGGTCATGCGCAGGGCGCGGCCGTCTTCCGCGCGCTCGGCCACCTTGCCCTTGGATTGCATCCACACCCATTCGCCATGCGGATCCGGGACACGGTATTCGCACAGGAAATCCGCAGTCTCGCCGTTGGCCGCCGTCATCAGCGCGGAACGATAACGTTCCTGATCGTCCGGGTGATTCCAGGCCAGCACATCATTTCCGCTGAAGACGGTGCCGGACTTGTCGGTCGGCCTGGCGCCCAGCAGCGTCTCCCAGTCTTCGCTGAAATACACCTCATTGGCGGCCAGATCCCAGTCCCAGATGGCGAGATTGGAGCCCGCCAGCGCCAGGTCCAGGCGCTCCTTGGCCCGGGTGACTTCGCGTTCGGCGCGTTTGCGGTCGGTAATGTCGCGGCCCACGCCGAGACAGAAACGCTGCCCGCCGATATCCAGCGCGCGCCCCTGGAACGAATATGGCGTGTCGCGGCCCGATTTGCTGCGGATCTCGGCCTCAATGATGACTTCGCTGCCGGTTTCGAAAATGCGGCGGATGGCATCGGCGGCGACGGCGCGATCCTTGGTGACAATAAAATCGAGCGCGCGTTTTTGCTGCATTTCCTCGTTGCTGTAGCCGGTGTTTTCGACAAAGCTCGCGTTCCAGCGAGTCATCTTTCCGCTGGCATCGAACATGAAGAAAACCCCCGGCAGGCTCTGGATCGCCGCGTCCGAGAAATCTTTCTCATAGCGCAGCCGGTCCTCGGTGGCTTTGCGGGTGGCAATTTCATCTTCCAGCAATTGCTCGAGACGCATGAATTCCTGCGTGACGTGCTTGAGGTGCTCATTGGCGGATGCGTCCTCGCCTGGCGCAGATGGCGGGCGTGTCGGCGTCGTTGCAAGGGATGGCGGGGCGGCCGCCTGCGCGACCGGCTTGCCTGGTCCGTGGCCAAGGCGCATTTCCTGGCGTCGCTCGGCGCGCGCTTCCAGCCGTGCCCGGGTCAACTCCGCCAGATTGATCAGCGCCTCCAGTTCACGTGGCACCGTTTCCCGCGCGCCCGAGTCAAACACCGAAAGCGCGCCGATCATCGCGCCCTCCTTCGAAATAATCGCGGCGCCGGCGTAGAAGCAAATATGCGGCGGCCCGGAGACCAGCGGATGATCTCGAAAACGTTTGTCTGCCAAGGCATCCGGGATCACAAATATGCGCAATCGGTGCTCGGTCACGGAGGCGGCCGGCAGAAAAAAACTGAGTTCGCGGGGCAGCGAGTCCACCGGGAAATTTACCCGCGCCTTGAACCACTCACGCCAGGCGCCGCGCCCGAGTCCATCCGCCGACTGCGCCGAGGGCGGGGCACTTTCATCGCCCGTGTCGAACAGCGATACGCCCGCCATGGTCGCGCCGAATACCTCGGCCGCGCGTCGCGCCAGGTCATCGAACGCGGGTTCAGGCGGCGTATCGAGAATGTCATAGCGCGCGAGCACCTCGCGTGCGAGCCGGCCGGCAGAATCAGTCGCCATCATGCGCGAGATGGGCGGTGACGCAGAAGACAGGCCGGCGCGCCATCCGCAGGCTAGCGCAGCACGGCCACGACGGGCGCATGATCCGAGGGTCGCTCCCATTTGCGCGGCTCGACATCGATGGTCGCCGCCTCACAACGCGCCGCAACAGTGGGCGTGAGCAGGATGTGGTCGATGCGCAAACCGAAATTGCGCTTGAAGCCGTTCATGCGGTAATCCCACCAGGAAAAACTCTTCTCCGGCTGCGGAAACAAGCGGAAGCTGTCCTTGAGGCCCAGATCCACCAACCGTTTCAGGGCGGCGCGCTCGGGCTCGGAACAGAGCACATGGCCCTCCCAGGCTTTCGGATCGTGCACATCGCGATCTTCCGGGGCGATGTTGTAATCGCCCAGCAGGGCCACCTCACCGTACACCGCGATCTGTGATTGCATGTAGCCGGCCAGTGCGTCCAGCCATTTCAGTTTGTACTGGTATTTGTCGGAACCGACGCTTTCCCCGTTGGGAACATAGACACAGACCACTCGCAACCCCTGAATGGTCGCGGCAATCACGCGCTTCTGTGCGTCCACGAATCCCGGCATGCCCTTGCTGACATCTTCAGGCCGCGTGCGGGAGAGGATGGCGACACCGTTGTACGTCTTCTGGCCGTCGAACGCCGCCTGATAGCCGACTTCATCAAAGGCCGCCAGTGGAAACTTGGCGTCTTCCTGCTTCAATTCCTGCAGGCACAGCGTATCCGGTTGATGGGCGCGCAACCAATCCAGCACGTGGGGCAAACGCACATTGAGGGAATTGACGTTCCACGTCGCGAGCTTCATCGCGGTGATTCCCTGACGGTGAGGCTACTGGGCCGGCGCCGGTGCAGCAGGTGTTGCCGGCGTTGCCGGCGTTGCAGGTGCTGCCGGGGCGGCAGGCTTTGCGCGTGCGCCGGGATTGGTGCGCGGATAGCCCGAACTGGTCAGGGCATCGTGCCACTCGGCGTCGGCAAAGCCCTTGATCACCCGCCCGCCGATGGTCAGGGTCGGCACCGACAGCCCGCCGGCGGCCTCTTTAAGTGCGTCCTTCGCGCTCTGGTCGGTCTCGGGATCGCGATCGGCAAACGGAATGCCGCGAGCGCCCAATAACGCACGCGCCTTGTCGCAAGGTTCGCCGCAGGCGTTGGCATAGAGCGTGACCGGATTGCGCTTCATGGCTTCCTTGACGCTGTACGGGAGTTCGTCCGACGGCGTGACGTTGTCGCCGTAGCCCTTCTGCTTCACATCTTTGGCGTCCTTGGGCGGGGGCACATCCGAGTAAGTCACTTTGCCGTCCTTATCGACCCACTTGTAGAGTTGTGCCTCTGCCGTGGTCGTCACGCATGCCAGCAGGAAGATCGCAAATAAAGACAAACGCATGGCGCTACTCCTCGAATTAATGTGTGTCCACGTGGCGCAAACAATCCATCAGGCGGCGCGCTTCATTCCATTATGGCGCAACAGCGGTTCCATGTCCGGTTTGCGCCCGCGGAAGGCGGCGAATGAATCCAGCGCCGGGCGGCTGCCGCCGCGCCCCAGCACTTCACGCCGGAAGCGCGCGCCGGTCTCCCCATTCAGTACGCCGGTTTCCTCGAACGCCGCGTAGGCATCGGCCGACAATACTTCCGCCCACTTGTAGCTGTAATAGCCGGCCGCATAGCCGCCGCCGAAAACATGTCCGAAAGCGTGCGGCGTGCGATTGAAAGACGGATACTTCACGACCGCGACGGCCTCGCGCACCTGGTTTAACAGCGCCAGCAAATCATCTTTTGCCGGATCGAACCCGGCATGGAGGCGCATATCGAACAAGGCGAATTCCAGCTGGCGAACGAACTGCATCCCCGCCTGGAAATTCCGGGCGGCGATCATTTTGTCGAACAACTCCCGCGGCAACGCGCTTCCGCTGTCGACGTGCCGGGTCATGTGCTTCAGGACGTCCCACTCCCAGCAGAAGTTCTCCATGAACTGGCTGGGCAACTCGACCGCGTCCCATTCCACGCCGCTGATGCCGGAAACGCCGAGCTCTTCGACTTCGGTCAGCAACTGGTGCAAGCCATGGCCAAATTCGTGGAACAGGGTGATCACTTCATCGTGGGTAAACAGGGCCGGCCTGCCTTGAAGCGGTGCGGCGAAATTGCAGGTGAGGTAGGCGACCGGATGCTGAAGGGTGCCGTTCTTGCGGCGGCGATTGATGGCGTCATCCATCCATGCGCCGCCGCGTTTCGCCTCACGCGCATACAAATCCAGGTAGAACTGGCCCACCAGCGAACCATCCTGGTTGCGCAAATCGAAAAAGCGTACATCGGCATGCCAGGTTTCCGCGACCGACGGTTTGACCGTCAAGCCGTACAGGGTTTCGATGACCCTGAACAGACCGGCCAGCACCCGTGGCTCCGGAAAGTATTGCTTGACCTCATTGTCGGAGAACGCATAGCGCTGTTGACGCAACTTTTCCGAAATATAGGCGACGTCCCATGCCTCCACATCCGCCATCCCGAGTTCTGCGCGCGCGTAGTCCGTCAATTCGGCCCAGTCCCTTTCCGCGAACGGCTTGGCCTTGGCCGCCATGTCTTCCAGAAAGGCGATGACCTCGCGGGACGTCTCGGCCATCTTGGTGGCCAGCGAAACCGCGGCGTAATTCTCGTAGCCCAGCAGCGCGGCGGTCTCGGCGCGCAGCGCCAGGATCCGGTTGATGATGGCGCTGTTGTCCCACTTCGGGTCCGCGCCCAGCGCCGAGGCGCGCGTCGAGTAGGCGCGATACAGGCGCTCGCGCAGGGGTCGAAAATCGCCGTACTGCATCACCGGCAGATAGCAGGGGGCATGCAGCGTGAGTTTCCAGCCGGGTTTGCCGTCCTTTTTCGCGGCCTCGCGCGCCACCGTCTTGACATCCTCAGGCAGGCCCGCCAATTCGGCCTCGCGGTCGACGAAATGGGCATAGGCATTGGTGGCGTCGAGCACGTTGTCATTGAAGGTGGACATCAATGTCGACAGCTCTTCCTGCACGGCTGAAAAGCGCGCCTTGTTGTCGCCCGACAATTCGGCACCCCCCAAGCGAAAATCGCGCAGCTCGTTCTCCAGCGATTGCTTCTGTGCGTCATTGAGGGTCGCCCAGGCAAGCCCCGCGCGCAGCGACCGGTATTTGGCAAACAGTCGTTCGTCCTGCGAAAGTTCGGTCCAGAACTGCGTGACGGCGGGCAGAGCACCGTTATAGGCGTCGCGCAACGCGGGGGAATTCACCACCGCATTCAGGTGGCCCACCACTTTCCAGGCGCGGGACATGCGCTCGGTGGCGTCGTCGAGTGGCGTGACGAAGTTCTCCCAGGAGGGCGTTGCCGCGGAATTCGCCAGCTTCTCCACCACCGCCCGGCATTCGGCGATCAGGTGATCCACTGCCGGCTGGACATGCGCGGACGTGACCGCGCCAAACAACGGCAGGCCCGAAAAATCCAGCAGCGGGTTGGCGGATAACGTCGAAACGGGAGCAAACATGAGCGGTTTTCCATCGCAGGACGCAAAGGCGGAATTATAGCGCCGTGAGCTTTGCCGCCGGCCCCGGCTGCTCCGCCAACGGCTAACCAGAGGGCGGCAATTACCTTGAACGTGGATTCCCTGTCCGAACCGCAAACGTTTCCGCTGCCGCCGTTGGTGCTGCTGGGCGGACTGGATTCGGCGGTCGCGATTTTGCGGGTCGCGCTGCTGCTGACGTTCTAGCGCCGCGAATTTCCAATGCGCGACACCAGGGGCGCCAGCTGGTTTACACGCCTAGGCCTTGAATACCAGCGCACCGTTCACCAGCGTATGCGTCACCCGCGCCTGAAGTTCGCGCCGCAGCCAGGGCGAGTTCTTGCCCTGGCTGCGAAGCGTTTGCGGCGTTAGTGCCCAGAATGCAGCCGGATCAAAAATGCACAGATCGGCGCGTGCCGCGACCGCAATCTTTCCCGCGTCCAGTCCCAGCAGGCCGGCAGGTCCGGCGGTGATTTTCTGCAGCGCGGCCGCGATGCTGACGCCCGCCTGCTCGGCCCACTTCAGCGTGAGCGGAAGCAGCAGTTCCAGCCCGGTCGCACCCGGCTCGGCCTCGCCGAACGGGACATTCTTCGCGTCCTCGTCGACCGGCGTGTGGTCCGAACAAATCGCGTCGATGGTGCCATCGATGACACCGCGCGACAGCGCATCGCGATCCGAGGGGCTGCGTAGTGGCGGAGTGAAACGATAATGCGAATCGAAGTAACCGATGTCGCGATCGGTCAGCAGCAGGTGATGAACGCCGACGTCGCAAGTGAGCGGCAGGCCTTCCGCCTTGGCCGCGCGCACCAGGTCCACCCCCAGCCGGCTGGACAGCCGCGCCAGATGAACCCTGGCGCCGGTGTCGCGCATCAGCGTCACGATGGTCGAGATCGCCACCGTTTCCGCACTCACCGGAATGCCGGCCAGGCCCAGGCGCGACGCGACTTCGCCATCGTGCGCCATGCCGCCGCGCGCGAGGTGCGCGTCCTCGGGCCGCAACCATACGCAGTAGCCGTAGGTAGCGGCATATTGCATCGCCCGATACAGCACCACCGTATCGGCGATCGGCTTGTCGCCATTGGTGAACCCCACGCAGCCGGCTTCGGTCAATTCGACCATCTCGCTCAATTGCCCCCCGCGCAAGCCGGCGGTAAGCGCGCCCAGAGGATAGACGTGCGCCTGATTGAGTGCGGCTGCGCGGCGCTTGAGCATTTCCACCAGCCCGGGCTCGTCGAGGACGGGGTCGGTATCCGGCGGACACACCAGCGAGGTGACACCGCCCGCCACCGCCGCCAGCATCTCGCTCTCGAGCGTCGCTTTGTGTTCGAGCCCCGGCTCGCGCAGCCGCGCGCACAGGTCGATGAGACCGGGGCAGACGATCTTGCCGGCGGCGTCAATCACCTTGCCGGCTTTCCAACCCTCCGGTGCGCGACCGATGGCGACGATCTTTCCGTCGGCCAGGTAGAGCGGCTGCACCTGATCGAGGTGGTTTTCGGCGTCGACCAGGCGGCCGTTGTTGATTTCGATTTTCATGCTGCCTTTCATGCTCCCTTCACCGTCGCCATGACCGCCATCCGCACCGCAATGCCGAACGTCACCTGTGGAAGAATCACGCTCTGGCGCCCGTCGGCGATCGGCGAATCGATTTCCACGCCGCGATTCATCGGCCCGGGGTGCATGACGATGGCGTCCGGTTTGGCGCGCGCCAGCTTTTCCGACGTTAACCCATAGCTTTTGAAGAACTCGTGCGCCGACGGCAGCAAGGCGCCGTTCATGCGCTCGTTCTGCACCCGCAGCATGATCACCACATCGCAACCTTCCAGTCCGCGATACATGTCGTGAAACACCGAAACCCCCATGCGCTCCACCTCGGTGGGAATCAGCGTCTTCGGGCCGATCACCCGCACGTCCGGGCAACCCAGCGTCGTCAATGCGTGAATGTCGGAGCGCGCGACGCGGGAATGCAGCACATCACCAACGATGGCGACGCTGAGATGGTGGAATGACTTCTTGTAGTGACGCATCGTGTACATGTCCAGCAGCCCCTGCGTGGGGTGCGCATGACGGCCGTCGCCGGCGTTGATCACTGCAATGCCCGGTTTGACGTGCTGTGCGATCAGGTGCGCGGCGCCGGCCTCGGCGTGGCGCACGATAAACATGTCGGCGTTCATGGCCGAAAGATTGTCGATGGTGTCGAGCAGCGACTCGCCCTTGCTGGTCGAGGAGGCGTTGATATTGAGATTGATGACGTCGGCGGAAAGGCGCTTGGCGGCGATCTCGAAGGTGGTGCGGGTGCGGGTGGAGTTTTCGAAGAACAGGTTGAATACCGACTTGCCGCGCAACAGCGGGACCTTCTTCACTTCGCGGTTGCCGACGCTGACGAACTGATCGGCGGTTTCGAGAATACTCTCGATCATGGCCCGCGAAAGCCCCTCGGTGCTGAGCAGGTGCTTGAGTTTGCCGTCGGCGGAAAGTTGCGGGTGATAGCTCATATCAGTCTTTTGTCCGGACATCGAAGCGCAAGTGATTGTCGTCATTCTTCAGCACCAGTTCCTGCGAAGCATCCAGCGTCATGGTCGCGCCGATATAGTCCGCCGCGAACGGCAATTCGCGCCGGCCGCGATCCACCAGCACCGCCAGCCTCACACTGGCCGGACGGCCGAAATCGAATATTTCATTGAGGGCGGCGCGCAGCGTGCGACCGGTGTTGAGCACGTCATCCACCAGCAGGATGTGACGACCCTCGACATCGAACGGCATCTCGGTGGCTTTTTTCGTCGGGTGCAGCCCGATCTTGCCGAAATCGTCGCGATGCAGGGTCACCGCGAGCTTGCCCAGCGGCAACGCCACGCCCAGTTTGGCGTGCAAGCGTTCGGCCGCCCAGGCGCCGCCGGTATGAATGCCGATCATGGCGGTGTCGGGCGGGAGCGTGCCGATCTTGTCGGCCAATGCGCTGATCAGTAGTTCGGCATCAAGCTGCATGGCGACTCGTTTCGTCCAGGTAGTTTTGCAGAATGATTTGTGCAGCGACCGCGTCGATATGTTCCTTTTGCGCGATGCCCTTGATGCCGCGCTCAGCCAGCAACTGCGCCGCCGCCGCCGAACTCAGGAATTCATTCACGTACTCCACCGGCAGCCGGAAATTTTCCTTCAGGCGATTGCCGAACTTGTGCGCGAGGTGGGCGATTGGATGCATCTGGCCGCCGGCGGGTTCGTTTTCATGGCTGGGTTCGCCGATGACAAATCGCGCCGGCTGCCATTCGGCCACCAGCTTGCCAACCGCCGCCAGCCGGTCCTGATTGGATTCCACGTGCAGGGTCGTCAACGGTTGCGCTCGTGCGGTAATGGTATTGCCGACCGCGACGCCGATGCGCTTTTCGCCGAAATCGAAGCCGAGAATGGTCTCCGGGAGGGAGGCGCGGTCATGCATGGCCGGCCACATCCGACAAGTTTCCGTAATTCAGGCCCAGCAATCCCATGGCGGCGTTCAAGCGGTCTTCGGGGGGCACGTCGAAAATCAGGCCGGGCTGTGCGGCCACCGTCAGCCAGCCGTTGCGCTTGATTTCATCCTCGAGTTGCCCGGGACCCCACCCGGCGTAGCCGAGCGTCACCAGGACGCGGCCGGGCCCCTTGCCCGCCGCCATCGCCTCGAGGATATCCTTGGAGGTCGTGAGCCCGGTGTCGTCGTCGATCTTCAGCGTGGAGCTCCAGTCGGCCAGCGGCTGGTGCAGCACGAACCCGCGGTCGATCAGCACCGGGCCGCCAAAATAGACGCTTTCCAGGCGCAGCGCCTCATCCTGCAGTTCGATATTGACCTGCTCGAGCAGAGTGCCAAGCGTCACGTCGATGGGTTTATTGACGACCAGACCGATCGCACCCTTTTCGGAGTGCTCGCAGATCAGTGTCAGGGTCCGGGAAAAATACGGATCAGCCATGCTGGGCATGGCGATGAGAAAATGATTGGTAAGATTAATGCTGTCCATTCACCTGTGCATTGTACCTACTTGCGTCATTCCTTTCTATGAAATCTCTCGCCGCCGGTTCAGCGCTGTTCTGGTTTCGCCGCGACCTGCGCATTACCGACAATGCCGGGCTGTACCACGCACTGAAAGCGTCGCGGCGCGTTTACGCGATCTTCGTCTTCGACCGCGAAATCCTGGAGGCATTGCCGTCGACGCAGGATCGCCGGGTCGAGTTCATCTGGGAGTCGGTGGCGGCCCTGAAATCCGCGCTACGGCAGCATGGGGGTGACTTGATGGTCCTCCATGCGCGTGCCGTCGAAACCGTTCCCGCACTGGCGCAAAAGCTCAAGGTCGATGCCGTTTTCGCCAATGAAGATTACGAGCCGGCGGCCATCGCGCGCGACACGCGGGTGCGCGAGGCCTTGCGGGCGCACGGCATCGGATTCCACACCTTCAAGGACACGGTGATCTTCGAAAAGGACGAGGTTTTGACCCAGGCGGGCGGCACCTACA
>Ga0315271_10002754_pt1 | contig 11057 bp, 12 predicted proteins | sample C3_top_MG_FD_204664 | JGI IMG/M metagenome (GOLD analysis project Ga0315271, IMG submission 204664) | Sediment microbial communities from Yellowstone Lake, YNP, Wyoming, USA - C3_top | ecosystem: Environmental > Aquatic > Freshwater > Lake > Sediment | place: USA: Wyoming | collected 2017-08-01
TGAAAACGCCCGCATGTCGCGGGCGCTTTGTTTTTGCTCGACTGCCTGCTACAGCTTGCTCGGCGGCGGCGGATTGTTGGCCGCGAAATTGGTGTAGGTGAGTTCGGCCACGCGATGCCAGAGCGTGATTTCCTCGCGGAAAGCGCGCCACGGCACGTAGATCTTCTTGAAGGCGGGATTCTTGGCGGCCTCTTCTTCGTACAGCGAGAACGCGGCTTCCTGAGCGGCCTTCATGATTTCGTTCGAGTAGGCGTGCAGCTTCACGCCCTTGCTGACCAGGCTCTTCAGCGCCTTAGGATTCTTGAAATCGTATTCGGCCATCATGTCGATGTTCGCTTCCGCCGCCGCGGCTTCGAAGGCGGCCTGGTACTCCTTGGGCAGCTTTTCCCATTCCTTCATGTTGACGTAGAAGGAATACATCGAGTTGGACTCCCACCAGCCGGGATAGTAGTAGTGCGGCGCGATTTTGTAGAAGCCCAGTTTCTCATCGTCGTAAGGTCCCACCCATTCCGCCGCGTCGATGGCGCCTTTTTCCAGCGCGGGATAGATGTCTCCTCCCGGCAGCGATTGCGGAATCACGCCCAGGCGTGCCATCACCTCGCCGCCGATGCCGGGAATGCGCATCTTGATCCCCTTGAGATCGCTGATTTTCTTGATTTCCTTGCGAAACCAGCCGCCCATTTGCACGCCGGTGTTGCCGCCGGGGAAGGAAATAATGCCGGCGTCCTTGAAGAATTCGCGCATCAGTTGCAGGCCGCCGCCATAGTACATCCAGGCATTCTGCTGGCGCTGGTTCAGGCCAAAGGGAAGGGTCGTGTCGAAGCCGAAGGTCTTGTTCTTGCCGACAAAGTAGTAGCTCGCGGTATGCGCACATTCCACGGTGTTGTTGGTGACGGCGTCAGCCACGCTGAAGGCCGGCACCAGTTCACCCGCCGCGAATACCTGGACCTGGAACTTGCCCCCGGTAATGGCCGCGAGTCGCTTCGATAATGTTTCCGCGCCACCGTAAATCGTATCGAGGCTTTTCGGAAAGCTGGAGGCGAGGCGCCACTTGATGTTCGGCAGCGCCGGGGCCTGGGCGACGGCTTGTGAAGCGGCGGCGGCGGAAATGACGCCACCGGCGGCGGCATGGCTGAGGAACTTGCGACGGCTGAAGGGCATGTGGTTTCCTTTCGAGTGGGCGGAACGAGCTGTTTAGAATAGCAATCACAATGCAATCCATATGCCAAACGCCGGTATCAAGGCTTGTAACTCGCAATCGCAGGGGGCGGATGCCAATCTCTTCCCGGCTTCATGGCGTGGCGATGGGTAATGCGTCGAATCGGTGCGACCGAACAGGGTGTTACAGCCGATGGCGCACAGCGCTGGTGCGTGTCAATCGCCTGACCAGCGCCGCGGCAACGTCCATTTGTGAAATCGCCGGGTCAATGCGCTTGGCCGGCAGGGCCCTTCTCGCGCGCGACGGCCTCCAGCTTGATGACCAGCGGTTTCTTGTCGGCGCCCTCGAAGGTCAGGGTGAGCGGCACCTTGTCGCCCGATTTGATCGGCTGTTTCACCATCATGAGCATGACGTGCATGCCGCCGGGTTTAAGCTCGACCGTCTGGTTTGCCGGGATGTCGACCGCGTCCATGGCCTTCATTTCCATCACGCCGCCTTTCATCGTCATGTTGTGCAATTCGACGAGGCCCGCAACCGGGGTCTCGGCACGGACCAGCTTGAGCGGTGTCGCGGACTTGATGCGCATGTAGGCGGCGGAAACGGTGGAGCCGGGTACCGAGGCCTTTACCCAGACATCGGTGACGGCCGGCGAGTCCGGCCCTTTTTTCTGGGCATGCGCGGTCGATGCGGCGAACAACAATGAGGCACAGGCGGCGAATGCGACGGTGGCGAATGAATTCATCGGGGCTCCTGGGTGGTGGGGACGAGTATTTGCGTGGATAAGTGTGAGGCGGCCGCGCGCGACGCCAGCCGGGTATCGCCGGTGTCGACATACGCAAGTTCGCCGATCAGCGGCGCGCCGAGCATGCGCGTAAGCGTGGACAAGTTTTCAGCGTAGGCGTTCATGATACCGCCGGCTGCCGGGGTATTGGCGATCCAGCCGGCCAGCGCGAGTCCGCGCGAACCAATCGCCTCTATCGTCAACAGCGCGTGATTGAGGCAGCCGAGGCGCATGCCGACCACCAGGAGGACCGGCAGCTGCAGGGCAGCCGGAATCAGGGCCATCGATTCGTGCTCCGACAGCGGTACCAGGAACCCGCCGGCGCCTTCGACCAGCACGCAATCGGCGCGGCCGGCGAGGTGGCCATAGGCGGTGCGAATCACCGCCATGTCGATATCGACGCCCTCACGCTTCGCCGCGATGTGTGGGGCAATCGGCTCCCTGAAACTATAGGGATTGACGGCGTGCAGCGGGAAACGGTGTCCGGTCGCCTCCATGAGCAGCGCGACGTCCTCGTTCAGCGGCACGCCGTTGACGTCGATGGTTCCGGCCGCGATCGGTTTCATCGGCGCCACCGTCAGGCCGCGCTGTTGCAAGGCATGGATCAGCGCGCAGGCAACGAAGGTTTTGCCGACGCCGGTATCGGTGCCGGTGATGAAAAAGCCGCTCACGATTTCTTTACCATGCGTTTGAATTCCGCCAGGTCGATCTGTTGCGCGCCGTCGGCGGTTTTGCGTTTGCGGAATTCGGGCTTCCAGGCGTGTCCATAAACCACTTCATAGGTCGCGGGCAGGCGCCCCTCCTTGCGGAACGATTCGTAGGCATCCACCATGCGCTGCCAGCGCTGCCGGCCCATCAGCCCGGTCGATCGGCCCGGCAGCACGTTGTGCGCGCCGATGCCCTTCAGTTCGCGCAGCAGTGGCTTCAGGTCGGTGTAGGTGAGGGTGACGATTTCCTGATCCATCACCGGGTCGGCAAAGCCCGCGTGCACGAGGATATCGCCGATGTCGTGCATGTCGGGAAAGGTATTGACGTGCGGAGCGTCGTCGATGGCCTTGAAGGCGCTGCGCAACTCCTTCAGCGTATCCGGTCCGAAAGTCGTGAACATGAAGAGGCCGCGCGGTTTCAGCACGCGTGCGGCCTCACTGGCGACGCGCTCGGGATCGCACCACTGCAAGGCCAGATTCGACATGGCCAGATCGATGCTCTCGGCGGCCAGCGGCAGGGCTTCGGCATCCGCGCACAGGTAACCCGCGCGCGCCGCTTTGCCGAGCAGGCGCTTGAACAGCGACGGACTGCCGGCTTTTTCGCGGGCGTAGCGCAGCATCGCCGGGGCGATGTCGAGTGCAATCAGTTCCGCCTCGGCGTAGTGTTCGCGCAGGCGCTGCGTCGCGTAGCCGGTGCCGCTACCGATATCAAGCACCCGTTGCGGGGTGAGCTTGATGTATTGCAGGCGTTCGAACAGCCGCGCGCCGACCTCGCGCTGCAGGAAGGCGTGCTCGTCGTAGGTCGAGGCCGAAGCGCCAAATGACTGGCTGACGGCGCGCTTGGCGGGGAGGGGAAGGGAACTCATCGCAGGGAACTCATGGCCAAGCGCTCATGTCGCCAGGAACGCGAACAGGTGATCGAGAAAAATATCGCGATGCGAAAGAAACGGCGCGTGCGCGGCGTGCTCGATCAGGCAATAAGTGCTATCGGGCAGATGATCGGCCAGCCATTGCGCGGCGCCCGTGCTGGTGAGCGCATCATGATCGCCCTGAATCACCAGCGCCGGCGCGGCGATCGCCGGCACCTGCGCGCGGATATCGCTCACCCGCAGGATCTCGAGGCTGGCGGCGAGGCTCGCCATCGATGGCGCGCCATGTGCGCTGATGGCTTCCTGCAGTTGGCGAATCACGTCGCGCATCTCCGGCTGATGGAGTGCCTGCAACGCCAGGAAATTGCGGATCGTGGCGAGGTAGTTGGTCGAGAGTCGCCGGGCAAAATCCGCCAGCACCTCGGGTTTTTTGCCATGCGGCCAATCGTCGCCGGCCACGAAGCGCGGGGTCGCCGAGACGCTGACGAGTTTGCCGACGCGCGCCGGGTGGCGGTTCGCGAGCGCCATGGCGGTGTGCCCGCCCAGCGACCAGCCCAGCAGATGGGATCGCGCCGGCATCGCATGCGCCACCGCTTCCACCAACGCATCCAGCGTGCTGACCGGCGCGCCATGCGAGCGGCCGTGGCCGGGGAGATCGATGATGTGCAAGGTGAATCGCCCGGCCAGTTGTTCGCGAATGCCGCGCCATACCGCCCCGTTCATGCCCCAACCGTGCAATAGCGTGAGATCGGGACCTTTGCCGAGCACGTCGACGAACACGGTCACCGGTTATGCCCCATCAATTCGACGTCCAGATCGGTGAGCGCGGTAATCAGGTCGAACAAATCGTCCGCTGTGTGCGCGGCGCTGAGCGAGACGCGCAAACGCGCGGTGCCCGGCGGCACGGTCGGCGGGCGGATGGCGGGCACGAACATGTGCCGGTCGCGAAGCGCTTCGGCAAAGGCGAGCGCGGTGGCGTTGTCACCGATCATGACGGGCTGGATGGCGGTCTGCGAAAACGGCAGCTTGGCGAACTGCAGTTTCAGCGAATCGCCGAAAAAATCGATCAGGGTGCGCAGATGCTTCAGCCGCTCGCGGTCCTCCTGCATGACCAGCAGGCTCGCCTGCATGGCGGCGGCGATCGCGGGCGGCGTGGCGGTGGTGAAAATATAGCTGCGCGCCGACTGCAGGATCCATTCGATGATGTCTTCATGGCCGGCGACGAAGGCTCCATAACCGCCGGCCGCCTTGCCGAGTGTCGCCATGTAGACGATGCGCTCGCTCTTGAGATTGAAGTGTTCGAGCGTGCCCTTGCCGCGATAGCCGAGCACACCGAAGCCATGCGCATCGTCGATCACCAGCAGCGCGTCGTGGGCCTCGGCCAGTTTCAGCAATTCCGGCAGTGGCGCGATATCGCCGTCCATGCTGAACACCGCGTCGGTGACGATGAGTTTGCGGCCGCCGTCTTTGGCGCCCGCCAGCATCGCGCCGAGCATCACCAGGTCGCCATGCGGGTAGCGTTTGAAGGTGGCGCGCGACAGCAGGGCGCCGTCATTGAGGCAGGCGTGATTCAGTTTGTCGGCGAAGATGGTATCGCCGCGGCCCGCCAGTGCGGTGAGGATGCCGATGTTGGCGGCATAGCCGGAACCGAACAACAGCGCCTTGGGCAGGCTGACGTAGTCGGCCAGCTTTTCCTCGAGCTCGTGGTGCGCGCGCATGTGGCCGGAGACCATGTGCGAGGCGCCGGCGCCGAGCCCGTAGCGCTTGAGCGCGCGCATCGCCGCCTCGACCACCTTCGGATGATTGGCGAGGCCGAGGTAATCGTTGCTGGCGTAATTGACGACGCGTTTGCCGTCCACCACCATCGACGCATCCTGCGGGCCGTCGACGATGCGGCGCACGCGCAGCTGGTCGGCTTGCGCGAGTTCGGAGAGTTGCTGGTTGAAGTCGGAGAGGGACATCTGGGTCTTCGGTGAGCGGGGAATTTCTCGAAATTTCAAATTGCCGTCATTCCCGCGCAGGCGGGAATCCAATTTCGCTGGCACGTCACGCTATGCAAACTTGGATTCCCGCCTGCGCGGGAATGACGGGACTTTAAGAAGTTCGTAACAGATAAACTCTAGCACTGGCGCGGCTCGCAGGCCGAAAATGCCTGAAACGCCGCACCAGTGCTAGAGTTTGCTAAAGGGAATTTCTAGAAACCCGTCATTCCAGCGAACAACCACAAGGGTTGCGCCGGGCTGGAATCCAGTCCATCGTGCTTTCAAGAACTTGGACGGACTGGGTCCCAGCCTCCGCTGGAACGACGAATCTTGGAGGTGTCTAGAAGTTCTCAAAGCGGCGTGATCCCCAGCTTGTCGAACAGCGCCCGATCGCGATCCACATCGGGATTGCCGGTGGTGAGCAATTTCTCGCCGTAGAAAATGGAATTGGCGCCGGCCAGAAAACACAATGCCTGTGTCGCCTCGTTCATTTCCTGGCGGCCGGCGGACAAGCGCACAAAGCTCTTCGGCATGGCGATGCGCGCGGCGGCGATGGTGCGCACGAACTCGGTCCAGTCGATAGCTTTTTCACCGTGCATCTTGTCATACAGCGGCGTGCCCTCGACCTGCACCAGGTAATTGATCGGTACCGATTCCGGCGGCGGATCCATGTTGGCCAGTTGCGCGATCAGTCCCGCCCGTTCGCGGCGCGATTCGCCCATGCCGACGATACCGCCGCAGCAGACGTTTACCCCGGCGTTGCGCACCCGCTCCAACGTATCGAGCCGATCCTGGTAGTCCCGCGTCGTCACGATCTCACCGTAAAACTCTGGCGAGGTATCGAGATTGTGATTGTAGTAATCGAGCCCGGCGGCTTTCAGTTGCTCGGCCTGGCCGTCTTTCAACATGCCGAGCGTACAGCAGGCTTCCATCCCCAGCGCTTTCACTTCGCGCACCATCTCCAGCACCGGGTCAAGATCGCGCTGCTTCGGTCCGCGCCAGGCGGCGCCCATGCAGAAACGCGACGCGCCATTGTCCTTGGCGAGCTTGGCGGCCGCGACGACGTCGGCGATGTCCATGATCGCTTCGCTGTCGACACCAGTGTGATGGCGCGCGGCCTGCGGGCAATAGCCGCAGTCCTCCGGGCAGCCGCCGGTCTTGATCGACAACAGTGAAGAAAGCTGCACGCGATTCGCATCGTGATGCGCGCGATGCACGCTTTGCGCGCGATGCATCAGGTCGGCGAACGGCAGATCCAGCAAGGCCAGCACGTCGGTCAGCGGCCATGCCTCCTCAGCGGGCTTGCCATGCCACGAAGCGGGCACGGCAATGGCCTGGGTGGCGATGGTGGCGGGGATGGCGACGGGTTGATCCATTTGGCAGGGGGCTTGGCGGGCGCCAGGCGGAAGTGGGAAACATGGCATGATTGCCAAAACCGCCCTATATGTCAATTTTGCATGCGGGCGATAAACGACAATAGGTCAAATGGCAGGCACATCGATTTTTGCCGCTTCACGCGGAGCGCGACTGTTCTCGCAGGATTGCCACCTGTGCGGCGTGCGCACCGACGCCAGTCTTTGCGGCGACTGCGAACGTGACCTGCCGTATCGTAGCGCCGGCGGTTGTCCGCGATGCGCGGCGCATTCGCCCGAAGGCCGGCTCTGCGGCGCGTGCCTGGCGGACAGCCCGGCGTTCGACGAGACGGTCGCGGCATTTCGCTACGCTTTCCCGCTGGACCGGTTGCTGCAGTCCTACAAATTCAACGAAAATCTTTCCCTGACGGCGGTTTTGTCGGCGGCATTGCTGGCCGCGGTCCGCCAGCAACATCTGCAAGGCGGCACCGCGCTTCCCGATCGCATCATCCCGCTGCCGCTGGCCAAAAAGCGCCTGGCCAAGCGTGGCTTCAACCAGTCCGCCTTGCTCGCGCAGATCGCCGCCCGGGATCTGGGAATCGCCTACGCGCCGCATGGCCTGTTGAAAGTCCGCGACACGCCCCCGCAAGCCGGACTGGATCGGGAGGCGCGGCTGAAGAATGTGCGCGGCGCATTCGATTGCGCCGAATCGCTGGCGGGGCTGCATATCGCGATCGTGGATGATGTGATGACCACCGGGGCGACGTTATCGGAGGCGGCCAAGATCCTGAAGAAAGCCGGCGCGTCACGGATATCGGCCTGGGTGGTGGCGCGCGCCGACAGCAGCGGTGGGTTGCTTCCCTTGGCCGACGCCACCGTGCCGTTCTGACATTGACAGGAAGCGACCCGCCGATGTTCAACGTGGTTTTGTACCGCCCGGAAATCCCGCCCAACACCGGCAATGTGATCCGCCTTTGCGCGAACACCGGCGCGCATCTGCATCTGGTCTATCCGCTGGGTTTTTCGTGGGACGATGCCCGCGTCAAGCGCGCGGGCCTCGACTATCACGAGTTCGCCAACGTGCAGCATCACGCCAGCTGGGAAGCCTGTCGGGAGGCGCTGTCGGGCTCGAGAATATTTGCGGTGGAGACGCGCCAGGCCGAACGCTACGACCGCGTTGCCTATCAGGCGGGCGATGCCTTCGTGTTCGGGCAGGAGACCAGCGGCTTGCCGGCGGACGTACTGGACGGCATTCCGGCCGAGCGGCGCGTATGGTTACCCATGCGGCCCGAAAACCGCAGCCTGAATTTATCCAATTCCGTCGCCGTGATGGTGTTTGAAGCCTGGCGGCAGATGGATTTTGCCGGCAGCTAGTACGCGTCATTTCCGCCTGGTTACCTAGCGTAGTGCTTCGTAGTCAATGCGACTTATTTTCGTAATCACCGGTTAACTCCTTCCCCCGGCAACGGGGGAAGGCTGGGATGGGGGCGATCCTTGCGAATACACCCCCATCCCAACCCGGCGCAACCCCTGTGGTTGTTCCCCCATTTTCATGGGGGAAGGAGGCGCAAGTTGGTGAGACCGCGCAAATACTCGAATAAGTCGCAAACAGAATGAAGCACCACACTAACTGCGCGGGAATGACGGAATCTGCAGCAGAGAGAATTACTCGATGGTCACGCGCTTGGCGCTGACCGGAACCTTCTTCGGCAGCACGAGCGAAAGAATACCGTCGGCATACTTGGCCTGCACACCGGCTTCATCGATATCCTGGGCGACCGTGAATACACGTGTGGTCTTGCCGAAAAAGCGCTCGCTGTGCAGGAGCTTTTCACCGGCGCCTTCGCCTTCCTTGGCCGTGGTTTCGCGTTTGACTTCGGCGCTGATGGTCACTTCGTTTTGATCCACCGATACCTGGATGTCTTCCTTCTTCACGCCCGGCAGCGCGGCCGCGACGCGATAAACCTTGGCGTCTTCGGAAACATCGATGCGAATCGGCTGGGTGGCGCCGCGCGCGTCAGCCTGCACGGGGCGGAAATAGCCGGCAAAAAAATCATCGATGTCGGCGGGATACGGGGTGTAGGCGGGTTGCAGACGGTTGTTGAGGCGTACGAGTGTGTTCATGAATGGCTCCTTGGAAATAAGTTGCGGTGATACATAGATAGGCTTCCGCCGCGTTTTTTCAAGGGCCCTGCGAGGCCATCCGCTTCGCTGATGGACGGGCACATCGCAGACCCGAAAATTTCAATAGGGCCGACGGAAAAAATTTCAAGCCCCGGGATCGCAATCCCGTTTTGTTTGCGGGCTGGGAGACCCGCCACGGCTGCTTGCCTGAATCCGGATGCTGTTCCCGGCCGTAGACCACCATGAGCGTTGAAAAGAGCATAAGATTGGCCCCTGAAATTCCGCATCGAAGCGCAGGGTTGAAGGTTTACCCGCTGATCTGTCCCGGTGGTTCCCTCCCATTCACATACACAAAGCACAAAGGAGAAACTCATGAATACCAAATTGATTCTGTCATCCGCCATTGCCGGGCTGGTCGCGTTGTCCGCCGCCGGCGGCGCCATGGCCCAGGAAAAGAAAGCCGAGAAGGAAAAGTGCTTTGGCATCGCCAAGAAAGGCCAGAATGATTGCGGAACCGCCAAACACTCTTGCGCGGGCCAGGCCGGCGCCGACAAGGCGGCGGATGAGTGGAAGTTCGTGGCCAAGGGCAGCTGCGAAAAAATGGGCGGCACGCTGAAGGTGGCTGCCAAGGATGACAAGAAGTCCGACAGCAAGACCGAAATGCCAAAACTGGCTTACTGAGGCGCCGGGCGAACCACCGCGAGTTATCGGTAGATCCCCGTAGTCTTCCAAAGGCTGATGCCCTCGCAGTAAGATGCGGGGGCATTTTTCTTCATGCCATGACGACCCCTCCGACCCCGCCGCCCGTGCGCTCCACCGCCGTATCAATTGCCGCGCGCGCCGGCATCGGCTTGCGGCCGCCCCACTATCAGGCAATGCTCGCCGAGCCGCCCGCGGTGTCGTTCCTCGAAGTGCATAGCGAGAATTTCTTTGGCGACGGCGGCCAGCCGCTGAAGTACCTGGCGCGCTTTCGCGAGGACTATCCGATCAGCACCCACGGCGTCGGACTTTCCCTGGGGTCGGCCGATCCCCTCGACCCCATTCACCTGAGAAAACTGAAACGGCTGGTGGATGCCATCGACCCGGTGCTGGTCTCGGAACACCTGTGCTGGGTGGGTGTGAACGGCCGTTTTCTGAATGACCTGCTGCCGCTGCCGTACACGCAGGAATCCCTCGAGCATGTGGTGCGCCGCGTCGGTGAGCTGCAGGATTTTCTCAAGCGCCCTATCTTGGTCGAAAACGTCTCGAGCTATCTTGAATTCGTCGATTCGACCATTCCGGAATGGGAGTTCGTGCGCGAGGTAGCTCGCCGCTCCGGCTGCCGGATCCTGCTGGACGTGAATAATATTTACGTCAATGCCGTCAACCACGATTTCGATGCGCTGACGTATCTCGATGCCATCGCGCCGGGCAGCGTCGGCGAGATCCATCTTGCCGGCTTCCAGGACACCGGCGAATTGCTGATCGACACCCACGGCGCCGCCGTGTGCGACGAAGTCTGGGCGCTTTACCGATACGCGATCAAGCGCTTTGGCCAGGTGCCGACGTTGGTCGAATGGGATACCGATATCCCGGAACTCGACGTGCTATTGGCCGAGGCCGACAAAGCCAATCACATCCTCGCCGCACTGGCACCGGAGCGTTCGCGTGTTGCATGACCTGCAACGCGCCATGGCGGGCTTGCTGATGGCCGCGGAGGTCACCGACGGCGACGTGAACCGCGCGGCCAATGGCGCGGCGGCGGCTCGCCTGGTGCGTGGCGGCAAGCTCTCGGCCGCGCGCCGCCTGGAAGTCTACCGGCACAACGTTCTCTCAAATCTGCGCGGCGCGCTCAGGGACATTTTTCCCGTTATCCACCGCATCGTCGGCGAGCCTTTTTTCCTGCATGCCGCCGATCAATTCATCCGTGCCACGCCATCCCAGTCCGGCGACCTGAACCAGTTCGGCCGCGAATGGCCGGCGTTTCTGGCCTATTACCCGCACGCCGCCGAACTGCCCTACCTGGCGGACGTGGCCAGACTGGAGTGGGCCTGGCACGAATGCTTCCACGCGGCCGATGCCGAACCACTGGACCCGCGCCGCC
>Ga0315271_10002755_pt1 | contig 11055 bp, 7 predicted proteins | sample C3_top_MG_FD_204664 | JGI IMG/M metagenome (GOLD analysis project Ga0315271, IMG submission 204664) | Sediment microbial communities from Yellowstone Lake, YNP, Wyoming, USA - C3_top | ecosystem: Environmental > Aquatic > Freshwater > Lake > Sediment | place: USA: Wyoming | collected 2017-08-01
CCAGAACACCCGCGCCGTCGACACCGTCTGCCCGTACTGCGGCACGGGGTGCAACATCACGGCCCACGTGAAGAACAACGAGATCGTCCGGATCACGTCGAAGCCCGGGACCTGGAACGAGGGGTGGCTCTGCGTCAAGGGGCGCTTCGGCTACGACTTCGTCAAGAGCCCCGAGCGGCTGACGACGCCGCTGATCAAGCGCGCCGGGCGGCTGGAGCCGGCGACCTGGGAGGAGGCGCTCGCCCTGGTCGCCGACCGCCTCCAGGAGATCCGGGGCCGGTACGGGGCGGACGCCATCGGCGGCCTCTCGTCGGCGCGCTGCACCAACGAGGAGAACTACGCGTTCCAGAAACTGATGCGCGCGGGGGTCGGCACGAACAACGTCGATCACTGCGCCCGACTCTGACACGCCCCCACGGTGGCCGGTCTGGCCGCCATCTTCGGCTCCGGGGCGATGACGAACTCGGTCCGCGAGATCGAGAACCTCGAGGTCATCCTGATCGTCGGCTCGAACACCAAGGAGACCCACCCGGTCATCGCGAACCGGATGATCAAGGCCCGCCGCCGGGGCGCGAAGATCATCGTCGTGGATCCGCGGCGCGTGCCGATGGTGAAGTTCGCGGACGTGTTCCTCCAGCTGCGGCCGGGAAGCGACATCGCGCTGCTCAACGGGATCGCCAATGTCATCCTCGCCGAGGGGCTGCAGAACGACGCCTTCATCCAGGAGAAAACCGAGGGGTACGAAGCCTGGAAGGAGTCGGTCCGGGAATTCACCCCCGCGCGGGTGGAGGAGCTCACCGGCATCCCGCAGGACGACCTGGTCCGCGCGGCGCGGCTCTACGGCGGGTCGCGGCTCGCCGGGATCTTCTACACGATGGGAATCACGCAGCACACCCACGGCACCGACAACGTGCGGGCGGTCGCGAACCTCGCCACGCTCACCGGCAACATCGGCCGGGAATCCACGGGCGTCAACCCGCTGCGGGGCCAGGGCAACGTCCAGGGGGCCTCGGACGCGGCCTGTCTGCCGAACGTCTACCCCGGCTACCAGCGGGTCGACCTTCCCGAGGTCCGGCAGAAGTTCGAGCAGGCCTGGGGCGTCCCGCTCTCGCCGAAGCCCGGCCTGACGGCCACCGAGATGATCGACGCCGCGCTCACCGGCAAGATCAAGGCCCTCTACATCATGGGCGAGAACCCGATCATGACCGACCCGCACCTCTTCCACACCATCCGGGCGCTGGAGACGGTGAAGTTCCTCGTCGTCCAGGACATCTTCCTGACGGAGACGGCCAAGATGGCGGACGTCGTGCTGCCCGCGGCGTGCGCCTTTGAAAAGGAGGGCACGGTCACGAACACGGACCGCAGAGTCCAGCGCCTGCGCAAGGTGGTCGGGGCGCCCGGCGAGGCCAGAGATGACCTGTCGATCATCATGGACCTCGCGCGGGCGCTGCGGTACCCGATGACGTACGCCTCGCCCGCGGAGGTGCTCGCGGAATTCGGCGCGCTCTGGCCGGCGCTGTCGGGGATCACCTACGAGCGGCTCCAGGCCGGCGCGATCGCCTGGCCCTGCCCGTCGCTGGATCATCCGGGGACGGCCTGCCTTTACGAGCAGGGGTTCCCCCGCAAGGTTCCCTTTGTCCCCGTGGCGTTCCGGGCGGCGGCGGAGGTGCCGGACGCGCAGTACCCCTTCGTGCTGACGACCGGGCGCAACCTCTTCCAGTACCACTCCGGGTCGATGACCCGGCGCGTGCGCGCGATCGAGAAGCATGCCGGCGAGCCGTACGTCGAGATCAACGCCGCCGACGCGGCCGGGCTCGGCGTCGAAACGGGGGACCTGCTGCGCGTGACCTCGCGCCGCGGGATGGTGCAGATCAAGGCGCGGATCTCGCGCCGGGTTTCGCCCCGCGAGGTGTTCATCCCGATGCACTACCGCGAGGCCGCGGCCAACGTGCTGACGAACGACGCGCTCGACCCGGTGGTGAAGATCCCCGAGTTCAAGGTCTGCGCCGTCGCCGTCGAACCGGTTGCCCACTGAGGATCGCCGCCTTGCAGCTGCACAGAAAGGACCGTCACCGATGAAAGAACTGCCGCTTCGCTACGGCACCAACCCCCAGCAGGCGCCGGCCCGCGTCTTCATGAAGAGCGGCGCCGAGCTGCCGATCGCCGTCCTCAACGGCGCGCCGGGGTACATCAACCTGCTCGACGCCGTGAACGCCTGGCAGCTCGTCCGCGAGCTGAAGCAGGCCACCGGGCTGCCCGCCGCGACGTCGTTCAAGCACGTCAGCCCCGCCGGCGCCGCCGTCGCCGTGCCGCTCTCCGACGAGCTGCGCAGGGCCTGCTTCGTGGACGACCTCGAGCTCTCGCCGCTCGCCCGCGCCTACGCCCGGGCCCGCGGCGCCGACCGGCTCTGCTCGTTCGGCGATTTCGTCGCGCTCTCGGACGTCGTCGACGTCGCCACCGCGCGGATCCTGGCGCGCGAGGTCTCCGACGGCGTCATCGCCCCCGGCTACGAGCCTGAAGCGCTCGAGATGCTGCGCGGGAAGAAGCAGGGAAAGTACGCGGTCGTCAGCGTCGATCCGGCGTACGAACCGGCCGCCGTTCTCGAGACCCGGGATGTCTTCGGCATCACCTTCGAGCAGCGTCGCCACGACCGGCCCGTCGCCCCGGCCGACCTGGACAACGTCGTCACCGCGCGGCGGGAGCTGCCGCCCGCGGCGCTGCGCGATCTGACGATCGCCTGGATCACGCTCAAGTACACCCAGTCCAACTCGGTCTGCTTCGTCGCCGACGGGCAGACCGTCGGCGTGGGGGCGGGCCAGCAGTCGCGCGTCCACTGCGTGCGGCTCGCCGGACAGAAGGCCGACCTCTGGCGCCTGCGCCAGCACCCGCACGTGCTGGGGCTGCCCTTCAAGGCCGAGATCAAGCGCGCCGAGCGCGACAACGCGATCGACCAGTTCCTGCGCGACGACGTGACGCCCAACGAGAAGGCCGGCTGGGGAGAGATCTTCACGAGCCTGCCGCGCCAGCTGACCACCGAGGAGAAGCGCGCCTGGATCGGCGCGCTGACCGGCGTCTCGTGCGGCTCGGACGCCTTCTTCCCGTTCCGCGACAGCATCGACCGCGCCGCCGCCACCGGCGTGACGTACGTCCTCGAGCCCGGCGGCTCGACCCGCGACGCGGAGGTCATCGCGGCGGCGAACGCCTACGGCATGACGATGGTCTTCACGGGCGTCCGCCTCTTCCACCATTAGCAGGCCGCTGAAAAAGGCCCATCTGCGGCGTTGGGCTTCGCCCTTCGTCACTGCGGCGTACGGCTCGTACGCCGCATTCCTCAGGGCTCGCCCGCCTTGCACCTGGACCTTTTTGAGCAGCCTGCTCGTCCCAGGTCAAGCAATGTCCTGCTTCTCGGCGTTGGAGGTATCGAGATCGGGGATGTCCCGGTAGAAGCGGGCGAGTCGCTCCGGCGGCACCCCCGCGTGGAAGCCGGCGATCATCGCCAGATTGCGCAGTGTCGTGCGCGCAGCGCCCAGACGCTGCCAGCGTCGGGCGGAGGTGATCACCGCCTCGCTCAGCGTCGCCACGGGGCCGCGCCGGCGCAGGCGGCGCACCAGCTCGTAGTCCTCCATGATCGGCAGCGCAGCGAAGCCCCCGAGTTCGTCGAACACCCGCTTCTCCATGAACAGGCCCTGGTCGCCATACGGCAGCTGCAGGAGTGCGGAGCGAATGTTGGCGCCCCACTCGACCAGGCGGATCCCTGCGCCGGCGCCGTCTGTCCGAAAGCGAAACGCGCCCGCAACGGTCGCCGGTCGCTCCAGCGTGCGGCGGATCAGCTCGGCGTACCCGTCGGGCAACAGCGTGTCGGCGTGGAGAAACAGCAGGTGCCGGCCTCTGGCGACTGCCGCACCCTCGTTCTGCTGCGCGGCCCGGCCGCCGAAAGCGACGAGAACAACGGCCCCCGCGTGGGCGGCGATCCGGCAGGTCGCGTCCCGACTGCCGCCGTCGGCGACGATGATCTCGACGCCGTCCGCGCGCTGGGCGCACTTCAGGGTCTGGCTGAGCGAATCGGCCTCGTTGAGCGTGGGAACGATCACCGAGAGCAGAGGTCTGGCGCTCCAAACGTCGGCGAAGCGGGGGTCGGCGCGCAGCGCGATCGTGTCGTGTGGCCGATCCACGTCGCCGAGCGTCGGCAACTCGGTGCTGGTCAGGCCCAGGCGCGCGATCGCAGCGCGAGTCTGGGCGCCGACCTGAGCTGTTCCCCAGTCGATGCCCGAGAAGAGCCCGGGCAGCTTGCGCTTCATCGCGATCAGGTAGTACCCGCCGTCGGCCGCCGGGCCGATGACGACATCGTGATTGCCCAAGCCGTCCAGGGCCTGGTGCAGCAGGGCCGGCGACAGGTCGGGAATATCCGCGCCAAAGGCCACCACCCGCCGCGCCCCGACGTCGAACGCTGCCGCACAGGCCTGCTGAAGACGGGCGCCGAGATCGCCCGGAGGCTGGGCTGCATACGCGAGATCGCACCCCAGCCAGGAGCGGAAATCCCGCCGCGGCGCCCCGGTGAAACAGACCGTGACGCCGGCGCCCTCGGCCGCGCCAGCCGCGCGCGCCACCGCGGAACTATGTTCAGCGAGGCGGCGGTGCAGGAGGGCTGCGCCGTCGGGCCCGAGCGCCGGAATCAATCGGGTCTTGGCCTGCCCGGGGACGGGGTACCGGGCGAAGAGGAGAAGGTGGTCGACTGCTCGCGCCTCCGGCATTACAGCGCAGCGTGCGGCCCGTCCTGGGCCGCGATCGTTCCCCCTCACGTGAAGCCGGCGCCGGCGGTGCAGGCGTAGCAGTGGTCGCCGGTGGCGATTGCCGTGCCAGGAGGCGGCGCGGTCGCGGCGGAGGAGACGTGCCTGCGAACACCGCCCAGCGGCAGACCGCACGCCAGGTTGAAGTCGCAGTCGTAGAGCACGCCCTCCCACGACACGGAGACCAGGTTGCGGCACATCAGCCCCCCGACCGTGCAGGGGTTGAAGCCCCCGGCGAGTTGCCGCACGTACCCGTCCAGGTTGCCCGAAGTCTCGAGCCAGGCCCGGAAACGCCCCAGGGGCATGTTGGCAAACGTATACAGGTGGCTGAAGCTGATCCCCCAGGTCCTGGCCAGCTCGCGATGGAAGAGCGCTTCGGTGGGAGCCTGTCCGGGGGGGAGAAAGGCACCTCCGGGGTTGGATACGAGATCGAGCTCCAGCGCGGAGCCTTCCCGCCCGTACCCGGCGGCGTTGAGCGTCCGGAGCGTGCCGATGCTCGTCTCGAAGACGCCGTTCCCGCGCTGGGAGTCGGTCTGGCTCGCGCTGAGAGACGGGAAGGAAGCGATGATTGACGCATTTAGCCGGGCAAGCCGGGCGAGCAGGGCGGGGCGATCGGACAACGCGGTGAGGTTCGCACGGAAGAGCAGGCGCGGGGCCAGGGGCGCCAACCGCTCGAGGAAACCCTCGATCCCCGGCACCAGCTCGGGGGCGCCCCCGGTGATGTCGATCGTCGAAAATCCGCCCTGCCGCGCGAACGCCTCGACGGCGTCCATCGTCTCCGGGGACATGACCTCGGTGCGATTCGGCCCCGCGCTCAGGTGGCAGTGCCAGCAGCTCTGGTTGCACAGGAAGCCCACGTTGACCTGGAGCGTCGTTGTTTCCCCGCGGCGCAACTCGACACCGCTGCGGGTCAGAGTCTCCGCGAACGGTTCAACCCCCGTCGCTCCCGGCGGGAGGTGAACGGCGCAGGAGTCGACGAATTTCTTCGCCAGCCCGGGGGCATTCCCGCCGATCAACGAAACGTGGCCCGGATCCTTCGGGTCGTACCAGGTCTCCGTCATCCGCTACTCCGTTCTCTCCGCGATCCGCCTCGCCGAGCCCGCTCGAGACTGACGTCCCGGCGCAGCATACCGCCCGCATTCGATGCGCACCAGTGTGTTTCGCTTCCCGGGCGCCATCGCTCAGCGCGCAGGCGGCGGCGAACAGGCGCGCCCCTTGAGGTGAAAGAGGAACTTGAGCACGCCCTTGGTGCGGTCGCTGAAGATCCGCTCCGCGAACAGCGATCCGGCGACCCGTTTTGAGATCTCGGCGAGCGTCGGGTAGGCGTGGATGGCGCCCGCGAGCGTGGAGAGCTTCACGCCGCCGTTCATCACGGCGACCCACTCGTGAATCAGCTCGCCCGCGTGCGCGCCGACGATCTGGCAGCCGAGGACCTTCCCCGCCGGGCTGACCAGCACCTTGATCGTGCCGCGGGGTTCTCCCTCGGTGAGCGCCCGGTCGTTCGTCGAGAAGTTCTCCCGGAGCACCCGGTACGCCACGCCCGCCTTGGTGGCCCGCTGTTCGTTGAGACCGATGCTGGCGATTTCCGGGTCGGTGTAGGTGCACCAGGGGACCTTCGTGTAATCGGCCTTGCGCGGCAGGCGCAGGATGGCGTTGGCGAGCGCCACCGAGCCTTCGTAGCCGGCGACGTGGGTGAAGGCGAACTTCCCGTGGACATCGCCGCAGGCGTAGATGTGCGGGACGTTCGTGCGCAGGCGCGCGTCGGTCGGGATGCCCTTCGGCGAGCATTCGACGCCGGCGGCCTCCAGGCCCAGGTTCTCCACATTGGGTCTGCGGCCGGTGGCCACGAGCAGCGCGTCGGCCTCGAGAACCCGCGTCGCGCCGCCCGACGCCGGAGCCACGCTCACGCTGATGCCGGCGCCGGCCGTCTCTGCACGCACCGCCGTGGTCCCGGTCAGCAGAACGACGCCTTCGGCTTCGAGACGCTCCCGCAGGATGGCCGCCACGTCCGCGTCCTCGGGGCCGAGGATCCGGTCGAGGAACTCGACGACGGTGACTCGGGATCCGAGGCGCGCGAGAGCCTGAGCCATCTCCAGGCCGATCGGACCGCCGCCGAGCACGAGCAGGCGCGCCGGGAGATGGCGCTGGGAAAAGAGCGTCTCGTTGGTCCAGAACGGGACCGACGCCAACCCCTCGACTGGCGGGAGCGCCGGCCGGGAACCGGTGGCGATCACCCAGGAGCGCGCCGAGAGCCGGCGGCCATCGATCTCGACGGTGTGCGCGTCGACGAAGCGTGCCGCGCCGAAGCGCACCTCGGCGCCGAGCGTGCAGAAGCGCTCTTCCGAGTCATGTTCCTGGATCTTGTCGACGACGCCGCGGACACGATCCATGACCGCGCCCAGATCGACCGGGGGCAGGTTCAGCACGGGGAGACCGAATTCCGGGGCGCGCCGTGCCAGCCCCCAGACTCCTGCGGCGCGGATGAGGGCCTTGGAGGGGACGCAGCCGAAGTGGAGGCAATCGCCGCCGAGCCGGGGGCCCTTCTCGATCAGGACCGCCCTGGCGCCGAATTGCGCGGCGCCGGCGGCAACGGTGAGCCCCGCCGCCCCGCCGCCAAGGATCCCGATGTCGTACGGATACTTCGCCATGTCGCTCCCCTTCGCCGTCAGACTTTGGTCGCCAGCGCCGACCGGGCGATGCGCGTCACGAACACGGTGACGACCACGGTTGCCACGAGGCCCACACCGTAGAGCGTCCACTGGGCGGGCGTGCGGGCGGTTCCCTGCTGGCCGAGGGTGGCGAGACTGCCCGCGAGCGAGCCGAGGTAGACGTACATCACCCCCCCGGGGATCATGCCGATCCACGTGGCGAGGAAATAATCGCGCAGGCTGACCTTCGTGATCCCGTAGGCGTAATTCAGCAGGTTGAAGGGGAAGACGGGCGAGAGCCGCGTCAGCCCGACGATCTTCCACCCCTCGCGGCCCACCGCCTCGTCGATCGCCCGGAAACGCGCATTGCCCTCGATACGCCGCGCCACCCGGTCGCGGGCGAGGTAGCGACCGACCAGGAAGGCGGCCGTCGCACCCAGGGTCGCGGCCACCGAGACGATCACCGAGCCTTTCACCACGCCGAACACGGCCCCGGCGCCGAGCGTCAACACCGACCCGGGCAACATGAAGATACAGGCCAGAATATAGATCGCGATGAAGGCGAACACGCCGGCCGGTCCCAGGCCAGCCACCCAGTCGAGCGAGCGGCGCAGCAACTCCTGCACGTGAAAGAACCGGAACGCGGCGAGCAGGGCCACCGCGGCGACGGCGATTCCCGCCAGCGCCAGACGCGACCTCGAGGATGTGCGGCCCTCGGTCATCAAAACCACCTCCGTCCCGCCCGCTACGGGAAAATTGTTCTGGTGCCCTTCGAGCATTCTCCCGGCCGCAAGGATACACCCTGCCGACGAGTCAGCGGGAGGATCCTCCGCACGGAAAGAGCGGGGCACGGATTGCAAACGGTTTACAGGCGGATCATAGTTGCGCCACAATTCACGGCAGGCGGCACGTCTGGCGGGGGCGATCCCCCGGTGAGCAGTGCGTCGTTGCAGATCACGGAGGAACGCTCCATGCAGCTCGGGATGATCGGCCTGGGACGGATGGGCGCGAACATGGTGCAGCGGCTGTTGCGCGCCGGACACGAGTGCGTGGTCTTCGACGTTCACCCTGCCGCCGTGCAGGAACTGACGGGGCAGGGCGCGACGGGCGCGACGAGCCTGGCGGATCTCGTCGGCAGGCTCAGGGCGCCGCGTGTCATCTGGCTGATGGTGCCCGCGGCGGTCGTCGATGGCGAGATCGCAGCGCTCGAACCCCTGCTGGAGCGCGGCGACGTCGTCATCGACGGGGGCAACTCGCACTACCACGACGACCTGCGCCGTGCGAAGGATTTGGCGGCGCGGGGGATCCACTACGTCGACGTCGGCACAAGCGGCGGGGTCTTCGGCCTGGAGCGCGGGTACTGCCTGATGGTCGGCGGCGAACCGGCGATCGTGCGGCACCTCGACCCGATCCTCGCGGCTCTCGCGCCGGGACTCGCCGCCGCAGCGCGCACTCCCGGACTGCGGGACGCCGTCGGCCAGGCGGAGCAGGGGTATCTGCACTGCGGTCCCAGCGGCGCCGGGCATTTCGTGAAGATGGTGCACAACGGCATCGAGTACGGCCTGATGGCGGCCTACGCCGAGGGCTTCAACGTTTTGCGGCACGCCAACGTCGGTGTCGAGGCGAACGCGGTCGACGCCGAGACCACGCCGCTGCGCAACCCCGAACACTACCGGTACGATTTCGACCTCCCCGGGATCGCCGAACTCTGGCGGCGGGGCAGCGTGATCAGCTCCTGGCTGCTCGATCTCACCGCGCAGGCGCTGGTGGAGAGCCCGGACCTGGCGAAGTTCGCCGGCCGGGTGTCGGATTCAGGAGAGGGCCGCTGGACGATCCAGGCCGCGATCGACGAGGGGGTGCCGGCGCCGGTGCTCAGCGCGGCCCTGTACGCGCGCTTCTCCTCGCGCGGCAACGCCACGGTGGCCGACAGGATCGCCTCGGCGATGCGCCACGAGTTCGGCGGTCACGTGGAGAAACCCGCCGCCAAGAAGGAAGCGTGAGCGATGGAACAACCCGGGCCGAGGCCCTGGACCCTCTTGGGAGGCGAGCCAAACGCGGCAGTTCACGAGCGGGTGCGGCGCGTGGGAAGGAGAACACCATGAACGAGAAAGAATCCGTGACCCGCCGGCCCGCCTGGCGGGCGCTCGTCGCGCATCACGTGCAGATCAGGGACACGCACCTGCGCGCATTGTTCGCCGAGGACCCGCGCCGCGGCGAGCGGCTCAGCTGCGAAGCAGCCGGCTGGTTCCTGGATTATTCGAAGAACCGGGTTGCCGACGAGACGCTCCGGCTGCTGCTGGCGCTCGCCGGCGAGGTCGGGCTGCGCGCGCGGATCGACGCCATGTTCCGCGGCGAGCGCATCAACGTCACCGAGAAGCGCGCCGCGCTGCACGTGGCCTTGCGCGCGCCCCGCGAGGCGCGGATCTTCGTTGACGGCACGGACGTCGTCCCCGGCGTCCACGCCGTGCTCGAGCGGATGGCTGCGTTTGCCGACACGGTGCGCAGCGGCGCCTGGCAGGGCTTCACCGGGCGGCCGATCCGGACGGTCGTCAACATCGGCATCGGCGGCTCCGATCTCGGGCCGGTCATGGCCTATGAGGCGTTGCGGCACTACGGCAAGCGCGAGCTGAGCTGCCGGTTCCTCTCCAACGTCGACGGGACGGACTTCGCCGAGACCGTCCGCGACCTGGACCCCGCGGAAACCCTGTTCGTCGTCTGCTCCAAGACCTTCACCACGCTCGAGACGATGACCAACGCGCAGTCCGCGCGCGCCTGGACCCTGCGGGGGCTCGGGGACGAACGGGCGATCGCCCGGCACTTCGTCGCCGTCTCGACCAACGCCGCCGCAGTGGCCGCTTTCGGCATCGACACCGGGCACATGTTCGGCTTCTGGGACTGGGTTGGCGGCCGCTACTCCCTGGGTTCCGCGATCGGGCTCTCGACGATGATCGCCGTCGGACCGCAGCAGTTTCACGAGCTGCTCGCCGGCTTCCACGCCATGGACGAGCACTTTCGCACGGCGCCGTTCGAGCGCAACCTGCCGGTGCTCATGGGGCTGCTTGCGCTCTGGTACGGCAGTTTCTTCGAGGTCCAGACGGCGGTCGTGCTCCCGTACGACCAGTACCTCAAGCGCTTCCCGGCGTATCTGCAGCAGCTGACGATGGAGAGCAACGGCAAGAGCGTCACCCTCGAGGGCGCGGCGGTGCAGTGCCAGACCGGCGCGATCGTCTGGGGCGAGCCCGGGACGAACGGGCAGCACTCCTTCTACCAGCTGATCCACCAGGGCACGAAACTCGTCCCGTGCGACCTGATCGGTTTCGCCCGGTCGCTCAACCCGCTGGGCCGGCACCACGACCTGCTGATGTCCAACATTTTCGCGCAGGCCGAGGCGCTGGCGTTCGGCAAGAGCGCGGCCGAGCTGCGGGCGGAGGGCACCCCCGAGACGCTCGTGCCGCACCGCAGCTTCGCGGGCAACCGCCCGAGCAACGTCCTGCTCGCCGAGCGGCTCACGCCCCGGACGCTCGGGGCGCTGGTCGCGCTTTACGAGCACAGCGTCTTCACCCAGGGGGCGATCTGGGGCATCAACCCCTTCGACCAGTGGGGAGTGGAGCTGGGCAAGG
>Ga0315271_10002756_pt1 | contig 11053 bp, 13 predicted proteins | sample C3_top_MG_FD_204664 | JGI IMG/M metagenome (GOLD analysis project Ga0315271, IMG submission 204664) | Sediment microbial communities from Yellowstone Lake, YNP, Wyoming, USA - C3_top | ecosystem: Environmental > Aquatic > Freshwater > Lake > Sediment | place: USA: Wyoming | collected 2017-08-01
CGCTGGCTGCGGGCAGCAGCACCTGCATCCAGGCCATGGCCAACAAAATCGCCCAGCAAGGCATGTCGGCAGCCAAGGCGCTGGAAACCGTTCACATTGTGCGTTTTGCCATGACCAGCAAGGTCATAGGTGATGCCGAGGCAGTGTTTGGCGCCTTGGCTGGCAAGTCGGCCAGCTAAAAGCTGAAACCTCAGGTGAAATGTCAATCGCCATGAAACAGCATGCCGCCCATCTGGGTGAGCATCTGCGTCACCGCCTGTTTTTTTACGCCAGCGGTGCCATTGCCATCGGCTGGGTGCTTGGCGCGAATTTTCCCCAAGCCGCCAGCGCCCATACCCGGGAGCTGGGCTGGGTCATGAACACGCTGGTGTTCCTGATGATCTACCCGATGATGATCGGGCTCAACCTGGAGCAGTTGCCCAAGGCCTTGAAGCAACCACGACCCTTGCTGTTGAGCCTGTTTTACAACTTTTTGATCACGCCGCTGCTCAGTTACGCGCTGGTGCAGGCCATGGCCGCGCCGCCCGAACTGGCGCTGGGCTTTTACCTGGTGATGCTGATTCCTGGCTCTTCGATGGCCATTGCCTACACCGGCATGGCCGGCGGCAGCCTCGAAGTGGCCATGCTGGCGCAGGCGGCCGGCTTTCTGGTGGTGCCGTTTGCGCTGCCATTTTTCATGCACTGGGCCGGTCAGTCGCAAGCGGTGGTGGTGCCACTGGGCAGTTTGGTGACCACAGTGGTGCTGGTGCTGATACTGCCCATGGCACTGGGTGACATCACCCGGCGCGCCTTGGTGCGCCGCTACGGCCCGGCCGTGTTGATGACCCTCAAGCCTTTTTTCGGGGTGATTCCGGCATTGACGATGCTGGTCCTGATGATGCTGATTTTTTTCAGCAAAGGGGTCATGCTGGCGCAAAACTGGCAGATGCTGCTACCGCTGATGGCAGCCACCCTGGCGTTTTTGCTGGTCATTCTGGCGCTGATGACCTGGCTGAACCGCCGCCTGGGCCTGAGCTACGGTGAGCACATGGCGGTGGCCTTTGTCTGCAGTGGCAAAAACAACGCCACGGCGATTGCCATTGCCATCTCCACCGCCGGTTTTGGCCCGATGGTGGCCGTGCCTGCAGCGACGCTGCCGATGTTTCAGGCGGTGTTGCTGGTGGGCTATGTGCATCTGGCCGACAGATTGCGCCGATACTACGGTGACATCCCCACCAAGCACCCTTGACCCATGAACCCTGAACTTGCTTCAACCCATGACGCCGATGCTTCGCCGTGCGCTGCGGCAATTTTGGACGATGGCAGCGGCGACATTGACACCCGCTTTTCCGCGTTTGCGCACCAGCAATGCCAGGCAGGCTTGCGGGTGCGTGGTCTGACCATGCGCCGCAGCGCGGGCGCCAGCGGTTGCAAGGCCGACCGGGTCTTGGTGGACATTGCCACCCGGGACGAATACCTGGTGTCGCAGCCCCTGGGGCAAGGCTCCAGCGCCTGCCGTGCCGACACCCAAGGTTTTGCCCGCGCCAGCCGGGTGCTTCGCGATGCCCTCGGCCAGGCGCCTGATTTGGTGATCTGCAACCGCTTTGGTGGGCTTGAGTCTGAGGGCGGTGGTTTTGCCGCCGAACTGCTGGACATCATGGCCAGTGGCATTCCACTGCTGACTGTTGTGTCACCTGCGCGTCTTGCTGCCTGGCTTCGTTTCTCGGGTCAGGCCCCGGTGCTGGCAGCTGACCCCGCCGTATGGCAAAACTGGCTGAATGCGGCTTTGCTTACGGGTCGCACGCCTTGCGTGCGGTAGTCGCTGTAACGACTCAAATCGTTATTATTTGTTAGTTCAATAATTGTTGTATCATTGCATTATGGACAAGCAACTCGCCACGCAAATTTTTGAATCCCTCGCCTCGGGCGTGCGCTTGGACATTTACCGCTTGCTGGTCAAAACCGGCCCGCTTGGGCTGGTGGCCGGTGAAATCGGCAGTGTTTTGGAGGTGCCACCCACCAACCTGTCGTTTCACCTGAAAGCCTTGACGCACGCGCAGCTGGTGTCGGTGGTGCAAGAGGGACGGTACCAACGCTACCGCGCCAACCTGGCGCTGATGCGCGAACTCATTGGCTATTTGACCGCCGAGTGCTGCGCCGGTCACCCCGAACAATGCGACGAGATTTGCCTGGAACCGATTTGCCCATGAACATTCTCTTTTTGTGTACCGGCAACTCCTGCCGCTCGATCCTGGCCGAGGCCACCTTCAACCACCTGGCCCCCGCTGGCTGGCACGCCATGAGCGCGGGCAGCCACCCCAGCGGCTACGTGCATCCGCGCTCATTGGCCTTGCTGGCGCGCGAGGGCATTGGCACCGACGGCTATCACAGCAAGTCATGGGACAAGCTGCAGCAAACGCCCGACATCGTGATCACCGTGTGCGCCAACGCCGCCGGTGAAACCTGTCCGGCGTACCTGGGCACGGTGTTGCGCACCCACTGGGGTGTGGACGACCCGGCGCACGCCAGCGGCACCGATGAAGAGATCGATGCCGCATTCATGACGGCTTACAAAATCTTGCGTGCGCGCATTGAGGCCTTTCTGGCGCTGCCTTTGAGCGAGTTGCAAAAAACACCCGACCTGCTCAAAGCCGAGCTTGATCGCATTGGCACGCTGATGCCGGCATGAATAAAACGCGTCATTGCGAGCCAGCCGTATCCGGACCGATACCGCACACGGACCTTGAACAGAGACTTCGTCACTGCGAGCGAAGCGCGGCAGTCCATGCAGTCGGAAGTCCTGGATTGCCGCGCTTCGCTCGCAATGACTTAACAAATCGCTTTCAACTTATCTCAAGGAAACCATCATGAAAACAATTCAAGTCTTTGACCCCGCCCTGTGCTGCAGCAGCGGCGTTTGCGGCACCGATGTGGACCAGAAATTGGTCGACTTCTCGGCTGACGTCGATTGGGCCAAACAGCAAGGCGCCACCATCGAGCGTTTCAACCTGGCGCAGCAACCCATGGCGTTTGCCGACAATGCCGCCGTCAAGGGTTTGCTGGAGCGTTCGGGCGAAGCGGCTTTGCCGATCACGCTGGTCGATGGCGAAGTGGCTTTTGCCGGGCGTTACCCCAGCCGCGAAGATCTGGCGCGCTGGACAGGTGTCGCGGCAAGCGCTGCCGCACCAGCCAACAGCGATGCCGCCAATGCCTACTGTGGCGGCGGAAAGTGCTGCGGATGAAATTTCTCGACCAGGCCCCGCGCTTTTTGTTCTTCACTGGCAAAGGCGGCGTGGGCAAAACATCGATTGCCTGCGCCACGTCAATCCAGCTGGCCGCTGAAGGCCAGCGCGTGCTGCTGGTCAGCACCGACCCGGCGTCGAACGTCGGCCAGGTGTTTGGCATCCCCATTGGCAACCAGATCACCCCGGTGACTGAGGTGCCGAACCTGAGCGCGCTGGAGATCGACCCGCAGGCTGCCGCGCAAGCCTACCGCGACCGCATCGTCGGCCCGGTGCGCGGCGTGTTGCCCGACAGCGTGGTCAAGGGCATTGAAGAACAGCTCTCGGGCGCCTGCACCACCGAGATTGCCGCGTTTGACGAGTTCACCGCGCTGCTGACCGATGGCACGTTGACGCAAGACTTTGACCACATCGTGTTCGACACCGCCCCCACCGGTCACACCATCCGCATGCTGCAGTTGCCCGGCGCCTGGAGCGGTTTCCTGGAAGACGGCAAGGGCGATGCCTCGTGCCTGGGGCCACTGGCCGGGCTGGAGAAGCAGCGCACCCAGTACAAGGCCGCCGTCGATGCCCTGGCTGACCCGCAAAAGACCCGACTGGTTCTGGTGGCACGTGCGCAGGCAGCTACGTTAGGAGAGGCGGCGCGCACGCACGGCGAACTCGCTGGCATTGGCCTGAGCAAACAGTATTTGGTGATCAACGGCGTGTTTCCTGAGGAGCAAGCGGCTGGCGACCCGTTGGCGCAAGCGATTGTTCAGCGTGAGCAAGCGGTACTGGCCAATCTGCCCGAAGTGCTGCGCGGCTTGCCCACCGACCAGATTGCGCTCAAGGCATTTAACCTGTTTGGGCTGGCGGCGTTGCATCAATTGTTGGTACCTGACGCGCCGGTTGCAGCCCAAGACCGTCATCGCGAGGCCGCAGGCCGTGGCGATCCAGGGTTGCGTGCCAGCGCAACGGATTGCCGCGCTGCGCTCGCCATGACGGAAGCAGGAAATGCCAGTTCCATGACGTCCCCCAGCCTGTCCTCTCTCATTGACGACATCGCCCAAGACGGCCACGGCCTGGTGATGACCATGGGCAAGGGCGGTGTCGGCAAGACCACGCTGGCCGCTGCGGTGGCGGTGGAGCTCGCCACGCGTGGCCATGAGGTGCACCTGACCACATCCGACCCGGCCGCGCATTTGATGGACACGCTCGATGGCACCCTGGAACACCTCAGCGTGAGCCGTATCGACCCGCATGAAGTCACCGAAGCCTACCGCGCCCAAGTGCTGGCCACCAAGGGTGCCAAGCTCGATGCCGCTGGCCGCGCTGTGCTGGAAGAAGACCTGCGCTCGCCCTGCACCGAAGAAATCGCCGTGTTTCAGGCTTTCTCACGGGTGATTCGCGAAGCCGGGAAAAAGTTTGTGGTGATGGACACCGCACCCACCGGCCACACACTGCTGCTGCTCGATGCCACCGGTGCCTACCACCGCGACATCGCTAGGCAAATGGGCTCAGGAGCGCACTTCACCACACCCATGATGCAGTTGCAAGACCCCAGGCAAACCAAGGTGCTGATCGTGACCCTGGCCGAGACCACGCCGGTGCTGGAAGCCGCCAATTTGCAGGCTGACTTGCGCCGCGCCGGCATCGAGCCCTGGGCCTGGGTCATCAACAACAGCGTGGCCGCGGCGCAGGTCACCTCCCCGCTGCTGCAAGCGCGCGCCCACAACGAGTTGCGCGAAATCGAAGCCGTCGCCACCCGCCACGCCAAGCGTTACGCGCTGGTACCGCTCTTGCAAGACGAACCCATTGGCGTGCAGCGGCTGCAACAACTAACCACCCAAGGAGTTTGAAAAATGAGTGCCCAATGTGAAGTGACCGGCAAACGTGCCGCTGGCGCGCCGATGAGCGTGTTTGAGCGTTATTTGACGGTGTGGGTGGCCTTGTGCATCGTGGCCGGCATTGCGCTGGGCCAATTTTTCCCCGGTGTGTTCCAGGCCATCGGGCGCATGGAGGTCTCGCATGTGAACCTGCCAGTGGGTGTGTTGATCTGGGTGATGATCATCCCGATGCTGCTCAAAGTGGACTTTTCTGCGATGCGCGAAGTTGGCAAACACATGAAAGGCATTGGCGTCACGCTGTTTGTCAACTGGCTGGTCAAGCCCTTCAGCATGGCCTTTCTGGGCTGGCTGTTCATCCGCCAACTGTTTGCACCCTGGCTGCCACCGGACCAGTTGGACAGCTACATCGCAGGGCTGATCCTGCTGGCCGCTGCGCCCTGCACCGCCATGGTGTTCGTCTGGAGCCGACTCACTGGTGGCGACCCGCTGTTTACCCTGAGCCAGGTGGCGTTGAACGACAGCATCATGGTGGTGGCATTTGCGCCGCTGGTGGCGTTTTTGCTGGGGCTGTCGAGCATCTCGGTGCCGTGGGACACGTTGCTGATTTCGGTCGGGCTGTATATCGTGATCCCGGTCATCATCTCGCAACTGTTGCGCAAGTCATTGCTGCGAAAAGGCCAGGCGGCTTTTGATGCGGCCATGGAGAAGATCGGCCCGTGGTCGATTGCCGCGCTGCTAGCCACGCTGGTGCTGCTGTTCGCCTTTCAGGGCGAGGCCATTTTGAAGCAGCCACTCATCATTGCCTTGCTGGCAGTGCCAATTCTGATTCAGGTGTTTTTCAACTCCGGCCTGGCCTATTTGCTCAACCGCGCCGTGGGCGAAAAGCATTCGATTGCCTGCCCTTCCGCCCTGATTGGCGCCAGCAACTTCTTTGAACTGGCGGTGGCTGCGGCCATCAGCCTGTTTGGCTTCAACTCGGGCGCGGCGCTGGCCACGGTGGTGGGGGTGCTGATCGAGGTGCCGGTGATGCTGCTGGTGGTCAACATCGTGAACCGTTCCAAGGGCTGGTACGAGCGGGCCTGAGCTGGATTGTCAGATCAATCGCGCATTGCCTGCGTCTTTTGAGCCCATTTTCCGTCTCCGTTATGTAACTTCACAGGCAACACCCCCTTGAAAGAAAGCCCCATGACGCAAGCCGCGAGTGCATTTTCGCAACATCTCCATGGCAAATTCATCGGCATGCTGCACTGGCCGCAATTGGATGAACTGTGGCTTAAGGTAAAAGCCGAACCACAAGGGTGGTACGCCAGTCAACCTGGCCAGGTTGAGCCTGCAGCGCCACTGGACGCCGAGGCGCTGCGTCATTTCATAGACGAAATCGATGCGCTGTTGCGACGGGAACACAAGCAGGACTTCTGTGGCATTGTTTACGCGGACAACCGCGAGCAGCCCGGTTTCATCAAAATCTACGACCCGCACAACATGGGGTCGTTCTGCAGTTGTTCCAGCACCCCCGTTGAACCGCTATGGGTGCTATCACGCATCAAGCCGGTGAGTTCTTCCAATGGCAAGCCAACCCCGTGGTGGCGCAGCTTGGCCACCCTTTCGATGGTGGCAACTGTCGTTGCGGCGGCACTGCTCGGCGCCTGGCTTTACACCCCGCCCGGCACCAAAACAAGCAGCGGGTCTGAACCTGCTAGCGTGGTCGCTCTGGACGCGGTGCAACGGGTGTTGCTAGCAGGCAAGCCCACCATCATCGAGTTCGGCGCCAACAATTGCGTGAGCTGTCGCGAGATGAAACCCGTTCTGCTTGCCCTGGCGCAAGACCCGCGCATTGCCGTGGCTGACGTGGACATCCTGAAAGAACGCGGCTACATCAGCAAATACCAGATTCGCCTGATGCCCACACAAGTTTTTTACAACGCGCAGGGCGAGGAAACCGGCCGCCACATGGGCAAGATCAGCGCCGATGACATCCTGGCGCAGTTGGGTATGCTGGAGCCCGGCACAGTGCAAAACCCGGCAACACCCAAGGCCACGCTATGACCGGCCTCGAAGGCCTGGCCGCAGCTTTTGCGGGCGGCGTGCTGACATCCGCCTCACCCTGCGTGCTGGCCGCCGTGCCGGTGGCAGTAGGCTTTGTCGGGGGCCAGGCCAACAGTTCGCGTCGCGCCTGGACCTTGTCGCTGGCGTTTGTCGCGGGCATGAACATCGCTCTGCTGAGCATGGGTCTGGCCGCTGCACGGCTGGGTTTGATGATGGGCACGCTGCCCGGCCCCTGGCTGGTGGTGGTGGGCGCGCTGGTGATCGCTCTGGCGATATGGCTGTGGCGGGCGGGCAGTTCCTGCGGCATTGGCATGCCCAGCGCCTTGCAGCAGCATTTGGCGCGCTCCGGCCTGTGGGGTGCACTGGTGCTGGGCGCCTTGATCGGCACGGTGATGAGCCCCTGTGCCACACCAGCCTTGGGCGCAGCGCTTGCCATTGCTGGGTCGGGTGCAGCCCTGGGTGCGTCCATGATGTGGGGTGCGGCGCTGTTGCTGGCCTATGGCATCGGTCACAGTGCCTTGCTGCTGTTGGCTGGTGCCATGCCGTCAGCAGCCAGCGCCATGATCGCGCGGTTTTCGCGCTGGGATGCCTGGCTACCAGGTCGGCGCACGTTTGCCGCAGTGATGTTGTTGGCCGGTGCGTGGTGGGTGGCGCAGGGGCTGGGGTTTGAGCTTTCTTGAGGCGCATCGGCTCGCTGCTTGCGCTTTGTCAACACCTCGCAAACTTCTTTGGCATCCAATAGACGATATGGACACCGCCACACCCATCGGTCGCGTCATCGAAGTCCACGGACCCGTGGTGGACATTGCCTGCGCCAACCTGCCGCAGCTGCATCGGGCGCTGACGGTGGCCGTCGATGGCGAGAGTGCGGTGCTGGAGGTGTTGCACCACCTTGACCCGCACCAGGTGCGTGCCATTGCGTTGTCGCGCACGGCGGGCCTGAAGCGCGGCACCTCCGTGTTCGACACCGGGGCACCGCTGCACGTGCCGGTGTCGGCGCAGTGCCTGGGGCGTCTGCTCGATGCCTTTGGCCAGCCGCTGGACGGTGGGCCAGCGCTGCAGCCGGACGAATATCGCAACTTGCTGGCAGCGCCGCCAGCGCTCTCTGACACCCTGCCCTCCAGCGGCATTCTGGAAACCGGCATCAAGGTCATTGACCTGTTGTGCCCCTTTATCCGGGGTGGCAAAACCGGGCTGTTTGGCGGTGCCGGTGTCGGCAAAACGGTGCTGATCATGGAATTCATGCAGGCCGTGGCCTCCCTGCACGGCGGGGTGTCGGTGTTCGCCGGGGTGGGCGAGCGCATTCGCGAAGGGCACGAGTTGTGGCACGAGATGACCGACAACGGCGCGCTGGCCAACGCCGTGCTGGTGTTCGGCCAGATGGACGAGTCACCGGGCGTGCGCTTTCGCGTGGGGCTGGCAGCGCTCACCTACGCTGAATACCTGCGCGACACACTCGGGCGCGAGGTGCTGTTTTTGATGGACAACGTGTTCCGTTTTGTGCAAGCCGGCTCTGAGGTGTCGGGGCTGCTCGGGCGCATGCCGGCCACCGTGGGGTACCAGCCCACCTTGCCGTCAGAAGTGGCCGAGCTGGAAGACCGCATTGTCTCCAGCCGTCTGGGCAACATCACCTCGGTGCAGGCGGTTTACGTACCCGCTGACGACATGACCGACCCCGCTGTGGGTGCCATCCTGGCGCACCTGGACACGCGGGTGATTTTGTCGCGCACCCAGGCCGCCAAAGGCTTTTATCCGGCAGTGGACCCGCTGGCCTCTGGCAGCAACCTGATGGACCGCCATTTTCTGGGCGACCGCCACTACCAGGTGGCGCGCGATGTGCGCGAACACCTGGCGCGCTACCGTGAACTGGAGGACATCATCACCATGCTCGGCATCGAAGAGCTGTCCGAGGCCGACCGGCAGGTGGTGCAGCGCGCGCGGCGCATGCAGCGCTACCTGACCCAGCCGTTCCATGCCATGACCGCGCAAAATGCCGCCGGTGGCGTGTCGGTGCCGCTGGCGCAAACGCTGACCGATTGCGAGGCTTTTTTGCAAGGCCAATACGACGAGTTGCCCGAGGAGCGCTGTTACATGCGCGGGGCTATGCAAGCGTGAATGCCATGGCAACCCAGAACACATTCACTATTGAGCTGCTGGCTGCGAACCGCGCCGAGACTATTCCTGAGGTGCTGAGTTTCACCGGCGAGGACGACAGCGGCAGCTTCGGCCTGCTGGCGCACCATGACCGTTTCATGACCACGCTGACCTTTGGCCTGGCGCGTTTGCGTTTGGCCGATGGCCAGCAAGACTACCTGGGCTTTCCCGGCGGCTTGCTCTATTTCATCAACAACACCCTGCGCATCTCGACCCGGCGCTATTTGCGCGACACCGATGTCGCCCGCATCACCGGCGCACTGACCCGCGAACTGCTGGAAGAAGAACAGGCGCTGGCGCAGACACGGCAAAAGCTGTACCGTCTGGAGGCCGAAATGCTCAGGCGCCTGGTGCAAATAGGCAGGGAGACTTGAGCATGATCTTGTTCATTGTGAAGGAGAAAAACCATGAACGTCACATCCGCTGATCGAAGTGCGGCCGCAAACAATGGCCGTCCCGATTTCGATACCATTGTCCGTAACTTCGCACCCTCTTGGTTCGCGGCTGTGATGGGTACCGGGGTTGTCGCCGTGAACAGTGCCAACTTCGGGCAGACCTTCCCCGTGCTGAAAAGTCTGGGCGAGATTTTGCATTGGTTCAACGTCGTCCTGTTCTTCGTCTTGCTCGTGCCCTGGCTGTTGCGCTGGGCATGGTACCGACCGCAGGCCCTGGCGGCGCTGCGCGATCCCATCATGAGCCAGTTTTACGCCACCATCGCCATCGCGCTGCTGGTGCTCGGCTTGCAGTTTCTGGTCTACGGTCAATCGGTCGAGGTCGCTGCAACGTTTTGGGGCATTGGCGTCGTTCTGACCATCCTGTTCAGCTTTCTTGCGCCGTGGGTTCTGTTTACGAGCGACCAGGTGACACTGGATCACGTGTCACCGGGCATGTTTATCCCACCGGTAGGGCTGGTGGTGATTCCTCTGGCGGGCAATCTGTTGATTCCCCACGCTGAAGGAGTGCTGAAGGAATGGCTGCTGTTCCTCAACTACACCAGCTTGGGTGCAGGTACTTTCCTTTGGCTTGGGCTACTGGCGCTGACCGTGCACCGCTTCATCGTGGGGCGCCCCCTGCCAGGGGCGATGCTGCCGACGGTCTGGATCAATCTCGGCCCAATTGGCGTCATCGTGGTGAGCCTCATCGGCCTGGTCGGCGCATCGCCCTTCGTCTCGGTCAAGGAGCCGTTTCAGGTTGCCGCCCTGCTGCTCTGGGGCTTTGGTGTCTGGTGGCTGATCATGGCCCTCCTTCTGACGCTTGCTTACAAACGCCGCGGCGAATTGCCCTTCTCCCTCACCTGGTGGGCCTTCACCTTCCCGCTCGGCGCATTCACCGCCGCGAGCTACCGTCTGAGCACAGTGTTTCATCTGGACAGCCTGTGGGGATTGGGGCTGGCCACCTACGGGCTGCTCCTCTTTTTGTGGAGCGCGGCATTGATCAACAGCGTGATGGGGGTCGTGAGCGGCAAGTTGTTCATGCCACCAGCACAAATGGCGCGCAGTGGGGTGTCAAATGGACCAAAAGCAGGGTGACCGCCATGCGCACGACTGAGTGTATGGTTGTCGATCAATGCGCCAGTGGCGAACCGCGTCTGCACAGCCCGTCTGTTCTGCGTATCGCCGAGGCAGCAGAAATCCTCGGGCGTCTGGCGGCCGGGTTGGGAGTGCACTGATGGACAACGGTGAACGCCTGCGGCAAAACATCGAAAAGCAAGCCCAGCGCATGGTGCAGGCTGAAAAAGACCGCCCCACCATGCTCGCGCAAACCGTGTTTCTTGGCACCCTGGCGCTGCTGTTTGTGTTGCCGGTG
>Ga0315271_10002758_pt1 | contig 11050 bp, 10 predicted proteins | sample C3_top_MG_FD_204664 | JGI IMG/M metagenome (GOLD analysis project Ga0315271, IMG submission 204664) | Sediment microbial communities from Yellowstone Lake, YNP, Wyoming, USA - C3_top | ecosystem: Environmental > Aquatic > Freshwater > Lake > Sediment | place: USA: Wyoming | collected 2017-08-01
CAACCATCACCGGCGACAGCCCTTCGAACGGCTCGTCGAGCAGCAGCAGGCGGACGTTGCCGGCGAGCGCGCGCGCGATTGCCACCATCTGTTGTTCGCCGCCCGAGAGGCGATCTGCCCGCGTGTCGATGCGGTCGGCGAGGCGCGGAAAGATGGTGAAGATCCGCTCGGTATCCCAATGGACGCCGCCCGCTGTGCCCGAACGGTGGTGCAGGCCGCCCAGCGCCAGATTCTCGGCGACCGTGAGGCCCGAGAACAGCCGCCGCCCCTGCGGCACCAGACCGATGCCGCGGCGCGCGACGCGCTCCGGCGCCTCGCCGTCGATGCGCGTGCCGGCGAACGTGACCGTGCCGCTCGCCGGCGGCGCGATGCCGATCACGCTCTTCAGCGTCGAGGTCTTGCCGGCGCCGTTGCGGCCGAGGAGCGCCACGACCTCTCGCTCGCGCACCGCGAACGAGACATCGTGCAGCACGTGGCTCTTGCCGTAGAACGTGTTGATCGCCGCGACCTCGAGCAGCGGCGCGCCCGTATCGTGCCCGCCGCCTGCCCGCGCGGCCGCGGAGCGCGCGGTCCCGCTGCCGAGATAGACGCGCTGGACGTCGCCGTCGTTGCGGACCGCGTCCGACGTGCCTTCGGCGATGACGCGCCCCTCGCTCATCGCCGTGATCCGGTCGGCCAGCGTGAAGACGCGATCCATGTCGTGCTCGACCAGCAGCACCGCCATGTGCGGCGCAAGGCTGCGGATCAGCGTGGTGATCCGTTCCCGCTCGGCGGCGGCGAGCCCGACCAGCGGCTCGTCCAGCAGGAGGACGCGAGGGCGCGCCGCGAGCGGGATCCCGATCTCGACCAGCCGTTGCCCGCCATACGAAAGACTCGTCACGGGCACCCGCTCCAGGCCTTCCAACCCGAGAAAGCGGATCAGTGCCTGCGTTTCCTCGTTGACCGCGGACAGCGTGGTGGCGGGGCGCCACAAGGCGAGCCGCGCGGGGTCGCGCGCCTGGCAACCGAGCCGCAGGTTCTCGGCGACCGAAAGTGAAGGAAAGAGGTTGGTGATCTGGAACGAGCGGGCGAGGCCGCGCGCCACGATCGCGTCGGTGGCAAGGCCGTCGATGCGCTCGCCCGCCAGCGTGATCGTGCCGCCGTCGGCGGGATAGAGGCCCGAGATCGCGTTGAACAGCGTCGTCTTGCCCGCGCCGTTGGGGCCGATCAGCGCATGCAGCCGCCGGTCGGCGAGGGCAAGGCTTGCGCCGTCGACCGCGGTGAAGGCGCCGAAGCGCTTGCTCACCGCGGTGCAGGCGAGGATCGCGGCAGTGCTTCCCGAGGGCGCCTGCCGCAGGAAGGCCGGCACCGGCTCGGCGGCGGGTGGCAGGACGCGCGCCGTCATCGCCGCCGCTTCGGCGGCGAACCAGCCGCGCATCTTCGCGTAGGTCGTCCACACGCGTGTGGCCAGACCCACCAGGCCCGCCGGCGAATAGAGGATGAACGCCATGAACAGGAGGCCGAACCAGAACATCCAGGCGTCCGTGTATCCGGAGAGGAGCTCCCGAAACAGGATGTAGAACAGGGCGCCCAGCGCCGGCCCGAGGAAACTGCGCGTGCCGCCGATGATGGTCATCGCGACGATCTCGCCGGAAAAACTCACGTGCACGGTGTCGGCCGACACGATCGACTTGAGGAACGCGAACAGGCACCCGGCGACGCCGGTCAGCGCGGCGGCGATGACGAAGGCGATCAGCTTGTAATGGCGGACCGGATAGCCGGCGAACACGGTGCGCTGCTCGTTCTCGCGGACGGCGACCAGCACGCTGCCGAACGGCGAGCGGACGATGCGCAGCAGCACCCATGCAGCGGCGAACACGATCGATGCCGTCAACCCGTAGAAGGCGAACTGGTTGTCGAGTTCGATGCCGGCGAGCGCGGGGCGCGCGATGCCGCGCAGGCCGGACTCGCCGCCGGTGAAGTCGGTCCAGCGGTAGGCGATGAAGAACGCGAGCGCCGTGAAGGCGAGCGTCAGCAGCGAAAAATAGACGCCGCGCCGGCGCAGCACGAGGAAGCCGACGAGAAGGCCGAGCAGCGTGGTGGCGGCGACGCTGAAAGCGAGCGGCCCCAGGAAGCTGCCCGGGAACCAGTGAATTTGCGACAGCGCGGCGGCGTACGCGGCGAAACCGAAGAAGAGGCCGTGCCCGAAGGACAGGAGGCCCGTGTAACCCAGAAGGAGGTTGAACGCGAGCCCGGTCAGCGCGAACAGCGCGATCTCGGTGGCGAGGCTTTCGGTCATGCCGATCGCGCGCATCGCGAATGGCAGCGCGGCGAGAGCGACACCGAGGATGGTCAGCGGCCCCGGAACCCCAAGGAAACGCCGGGCCGCCCCAGGTTTCCTTGTCACCCTCGGGGGGCGGCCGGCGCGAGGCGGCGGCCCGGGGGCGTCTGACCTCATTCGAATTTCTCGAAGCGCTCGCCCATCAGCCCGCGCGGGCGGAACAGCAGGACGAGGATCATCAGGATGTACATCGACGCTTCGGCCGCCGGCGGATAGAACAGCACCGTGATGCCGCGCACGACACCCACGAGCAGGCCCGCGACGACCACGCCCCAGAAGCTGCCGAGACCGCCGATCACCACGACGACGAAGGTGGCGGTGATGATCTCGGTGCCCATCGCCGGCTGCACGCCGGCGAGCGGACCCGACATCACGCCGGCGAGCCCGGCGAGCCCCACGCCGAGCGCGAACACCGCGGCCAGCGCCGGGTTGAGGCTGATGCCGAGCGCGCGCACCATCTCGGGATCGCGGGTGCCGGCACGCACGATCATCCCGAACGACGTCTTGTTGAGCAGCAGCCAGCAGCCTCCCACGGCGGCGGCCGACACGGCGAGCACTGTCAGCCGGTAATAGGAATAGATGAAGTCGCCGGCGAGCAGCGTGCCGCGCAGGGCGTCCGGAATCGAGAACGGCAGGCCGGTCGTCCCCCAGATCAGGCGCAGGCTCTGCTCGATCGTCATCGCGAGACCGAACGTGAACAGCAGGCCCAGCATCGGATCCTCGCGGTAGAGCCGCTGCAGGAACAGCCGCTCGATCGCCACGCCGACCAGCGCCACGCACAAGGGCGAAAGGACGACCGCGCCGCCGAAGCCGGCGAATTGCTGGATCTCGTAGGCGAAATACGCGCCGACCGCGTAGAAGGCGCCGTGCGCGAGATTGACCACGCCGCCGAGGCTGAAGATCATCGACAGGCCGAGCGCCAGCACGATGTAATACGAGCCGACGAGCAGCCCGTTGATGATCTGTTCGAGGACGATGGCCATGTCAACGGCTCGGCGGGGAACCCGGGCCACGCGCCGGGCTACACGCCGGGTCAAACACCGATCGCGCGGTCACGCCATCTTGCAGACGTTTTCCGCTTCGGTCGGCTGGATCAGCTCGAGGCTCTGGTCGGGCTTGGGCACGGCTTCGACGATGTCGAAGAGGTCCCACTTGTCCTTCATCTTCGCCTTCTCCTTGACCTTCACCACGTACATCTCCTGCAGCAGCTGGTGATCGCGCTTGCGGAAGCTGCCCTTGCGCGCCTTCAGGATGTCGAACGACGCGCCCTTCTCGAAGTGCTCGATCAGCTTGGTGCTGTCGGTGCCCTTCGTCTCGGCGATCGCCTGGCAGAGGATCTTCGCCGCGACGTAGTCACCCCACGCCTGGTTGTCCGGCGGATAGCCGAACTGGGCGATGAACCGCCTGGTGAAGGATTGCGAGGCCGGCGTGTTGAGCGTGTGGAACCAGAGGCTCTGCCAGTGGCCCGAGAGCGAGTCGATGCCGGCGGCCCAGAACGGCACCGTGTCCATCGTGCCGCCGGTGACCGGGAACGGCAGGTTGTACTCGCGGTACTGCTTGAGGAACGTCGTCTGGTCGACGCCGGCAAGGCAGATATAGACGTAGTCGGGCTTGGCGTTCCTGATCTTCAGGATGTAGGCGCTGTAGTCGGGTGTGTTGGTCGGCACCAGGTCATTGCCGAGGTTGATGCCGCCGTTCTCGGTGAGGAAGCGCGACGAGACCCGGTACAGGTCGTGCCCGAACGCGTAGTCGGCAGTGAGGAAGTACCACTTCGCGCCCTTGATCAGGTTGTTCGCCTTCTGCCAGGTTCCGATGGTCTTGGTGTACATCGTGTTGCAGCCTTCAACGTGGAACATGTAGCGGTTGCAGCCGCTGCCGCGCAGCGCATCGGAGTTGCAGCCGGTGTTGATGAACACGATCTTGGCCTTCTGGGCCTGCTCGCCGATCGCGAGTCCCGACGCGCTGTTGATTTCGCCCAGCAGGCAGGCCACCTTGTCGCGCTCGAAGAGCTTCTGCGCCTTGGTCACCGCCGTGGCGGGATTGACGCTGTCCTCCGCCAGCAGATCCACCTTGCGGCCGAGCAGTCCGCCCGCCGCATTGACTTCGTCGATCGCAAGCGTCGTGCCGCGCAATCCGTACTGGCCAAGCTGCCCGAGGAAGCCGGTGCGCGGCGTCAGGTGGCCGATCTTGATGGTGTCGGCCTGCGCGCGCACGATCGCGGGAAAGCCGAGCGAGCCGGCCGCCGCGGAGGCGCCGATCGCGGCGGTTTTCTTCAGCAGGTCGCGGCGGGACGTCGAGGCCGGGGTGGGTTGCGTGGTGCGGCGATGCTTGTGCGGCATGGGGTTTCCTCCTTGGGGGCATGTTCGGGAATCGCGTGCTGCCGCCGCGGCCGGCCCGTCGGTTGCGGGCTTGTCGGCGTGCGGTGTGTCCTGCCGGCGTTACCCTAAGCCAATTTCCGGCCGAGGGCAACGCTTCGCGGGAAAGCAGGGTCTGACCTTGCTTTCCCGCGAAGCGTTGCCGCTCAGCGCCCGGCGTCGATATCGGCGAACAGCTCCTGCACCAGGTGGAACGCCGAGTTGGCCGCCGGCACGCCGCAATAGATCGCGCACTGCAGCAGCGTCTCCTTGATCTCGTCGCGGGTGACGCCGTTGTTGGCCGCTGCGCGGACGTGCAGCCGCAGCTCGTCGCCGCGGTTCAGCGCCACCATCAGCGCAAGGGTGATCAGGCTGCGCGTGTGGCGCGGCAGGCCGGGGCGCGTCCAGATCTCCCCCCAGGCGTAGCGCGTGATGAGCTCCTGGAACTCCGCGTTGAAGGCGTTGCGCCCGGCGATCGTGCGGTCCACGTGCGCGTCACCCAGCACCGCGCGTCGCACTTCCATTCCGGCGTCGTGGCGCTCGCGTTCGTCCATGAGGGGGGCCTTCAGTCGAGGAGAAAGGAAACCGGCGTTTCGTTGAAGCGCGGAGCGGCTTCGATGTTCGAGAGGTGCGCGGGATCGAGTTTTGCATGGCGCGTGCCAAGTCAGACGTCGAAGAATACCGTTTCTTCGGGCCCCTGCAAGCGAATGTCGAAACCATAGACGACCTGCCCGTCGCGGACCTCGCGCTGGCCGATCAGCGTCTTCCGGCGGACCTCCCATTCGATCAGGTTCAGCACCGGATCGTTGGCGTTCGCCGCCTCCTCGTCGGAAAAATACATCCGGGTGTGCAGCCCGAGGTTGATTCCCCGGGCCACGATCCACAGGCTCACGTGCGGCGCCATCACCCGGCCGCCGCGACCTTCGACCGATCCGGGCTTGACGGTATCGAAGGTCCAGACGCCGGTCGTGAAGTCCGAGCAGGCGCGGCCCCAGCCACGAAAGCTTTCGTCGAGCGGCTTCTTCTGCCGATCGGCAGGATGGTTGTACTTGCCGCCGGCATTGGCCTGCCACAGCTCGAGGAGCACATCGCGGACCGGCGTCCCCGAGCCGTCGATCACGCGGCCTTCGATGCGGATCCGCTCGCCGCGGGTGCCGGGACCGGCCACCGCGCTGGAGAAGTTCTGCTCGAAGATGTCGAACCCGGCCTCCTTCGGCGCGAGCCCGATGTGCACGTAAGGCCCCGCCGTCTGCGACGCGGTTTCCCTGAGGTACTTCAATTCGTTGACCATCGTCACTCTCCCTGCATCGGAGCGTCGGGCTGCACGCGGTTCTCGAACAGCGTGGCGCGCGCTCCGCGCAGCACGATGTCGAAGCGGTAGGCGAGGCAGTCGAGCTGGACGAACGCGTTGCGGTCGAGCGGCGCGATCAGCGCGCGGACCGCACGCTCGTCGGGAATCGTGCGCACGATCGGGCAGGTGGCGATCAGCGGATCGCCCTCGAAGTACATCTGGGTGACGAGCCGCTGCACGAAGCCGGTGCCCGAGATCGAGTAGTGGATGTGGGAGGGGCGCCAGTCGTTGACGCTGTTGCGCCACGGGTACGGGCCCGGCTTGATCGTGCGGTAGAAGTAGTAGCCGTCGGCGTTGGTCAGCGTCCGGCCGCAGCCGCCGAAGTTCGGGTCGATCGGCGCGAGGTACGTGTCCTTCTGGTGCCGGTAGCGGCCGCCCGCGTTGGCCTGCCAGACCTCGACCAGCGCATTCCTGACCGGCCGCGCGTTTTCGTCGAGGACGCAGCCGTGGACGATGATCCGCTCGCCGATGGGCAGCCCGTCCTTCGCGTAGTTCATGATGAGGTCGTGGTCGAGCGGGCCCAGCTCGTCGCTGCGGAACACCGGCCCCGTGATTTCGGACAGCGAGTTCTGCAGCGAGATGAGCGCGTTGCGCGGCGAGCGCAGCACGCTGGTCTTGTAGGTCGGTGTGAGCGCGGGCGGGTGGAGGGTGCGGTCGCGCTGGTAGAACTCGCCGTGGTCGAATTGCGCGGTAATCATTCGGGTCTCCTGACGAACGTCAAATGGAACGTCAAATAGGGTCAGACCCTATTTGCGAGGTGACGGCTTGCGGGCATCGATCGGCCGCCTTCTGGCGCGCTGCTCGGGCACGCTCGAAAAACTCTCAGCCTCTGACCCCATTCAGAGGCGTTCGATGACGACGGCGATGCCCTGGCCGACGCCGATACACATCGTGGCGAGCGCGTAGCGACCACCGGTGCGCCGCAGCTGGTAGAGGGCGGTGGTCACGAGCCGCGCGCCGCTCGCGCCGAGCGGATGGCCGAGCGCGATGGCGCCGCCGTTGGGATTGACCCGCGGGTCATCGTCGGCGAGGCCATGATCGCGCGTCACCGCGAGCGCCTGCGCAGCGAACGCCTCGTTCAGCTCGATCACGTCCATCTGCGCGAGCGTGAGATTCGCCTTGGCCAGCACCTTGCGCATCGCGGGCGCGGGTCCGAAGCCCATGATCCGCGGCGCGACGCCGGCAACCGCGGCCGCGACGACACGCGCGCGGGGCGTGAGCCGGTGGCGGCGCGCCGCGTCCTCCGACGCAAGCACCATCGCGCAGGATCCGTCGTTGACGCCGGATGCGTTGCCCGCGGTCACCGTGCCGTCAGCACGGACGATGCCCTTCAGCCTGGCAAGCGATTCGAGCGTCGTCGCGCGCGGATGCTCGTCCTGCGCAAAGATCACCGGATCGCCCTTTTTCGCGGGCAGCGTCACCGGCGCGATCTCCTCCGCAAGGCGTCCCGCCGCGATCGCCGCCAACGCACGCTGCTGGCTGCGCAGCGCGAAGGCATCCTGGTCGGCACGGGCGATGCCGAATTCCTGCGCGACGTTCTCGGCCGTCTCCGGCATTGAATCGATGCCGTGTTTCGCCTTCATCAGCGGATTGACGAAGCGCCAGCCGATGGTCGTGTCCTCGATCTTCGCGGCGCGGGAAAACGCCTCGGTCGCCTTGGCCAGCACGAACGGCGCCCGGCTCATGCTCTCGACGCCGCCGGCGATCACCAGCGCGGCCTCGCCGCATCGGATCGCGCGCGACGCGATGGCAATGGCGTCGAGACTCGAGCCGCAGAGGCGGTTCACCGTGGCGCCGGGCACCTCGACCGGGATACCGGCCAGCAGCAGCGCCATCCGCGCGACGTTGCGATTGTCCTCGCCGGCCTGGTTGGCACAGCCGTAGACGACGTCGTCGACCGCGCCCCAGTCGACATCGGGGTTCCTTTGCATCAGGGCCGCGATCGGCAGCGCGGCGAGGTCATCGGTGCGCACCGTCGCGAGCGCGCCGCCGTAGCGGCCGAATGGGGTGCGAATTGCGTCGCAGATGAAGGCGTCGGTCATGTTCTCTCCGGAAATCAGGGGTTGGCCATGGCGAGCGGCACGCCGGTCAGGCGCGCAAGCTCAGCGAGATCGAGACCCGGCACCATGTCGAGAACCCGCAAGCCATCGGCGGTGACGTCGAGCACGGCGAGGTCGGTATAGATGCGGTTGACGCAGGCGAGGCCGGTCAGCGGATAGGTGCAGCGCGGCACGATCTTGCTCTCGCCGCTCCTGGTGAGATGCTCCATCATCACGCAGACGCGTTTCGCGCCGAGCGCGAGGTCCATCGCGCCGCCGACCGCCGGAATCGCGTCGGGCGCGCCGGTGTGCCAGTTGGCGAGGTCGCCCGCGACCGAGACCTGGAACGCACCCAGTACGCAGAGGTCGAGGTGGCCGCCGCGCATCATTCCGAACGAGTCGGCGTGGTGGAAGAACGACGCGCCGGGCAGCGCGGTCACCGGCTGCTTGCCGGCGTTGATGAGGTCGGCATCCTCCTGCCCCTTTTCCGGCGCCGGCCCCATGCCCAGCAGGCCGTTCTCGGTATGCAGGATGATGTCGCGGCCCTTGGGCAGGAAATTGGCGACCATCGTCGGCAGGCCGATGCCGAGGTTCACGTACGCGCCTTCGGGGATGTCGTGCGCGACGCGCGCCGCCATCTGTTCACGGGTGTAGCGTTGCATGGGCGGTTCCCTCAGAGGCTGAGAGTTTTTCGAGCGTGCCCGAGCAGCGCGCCAGAAGGCGGCCGATCGAGGCGCAAAGCGCAGCCATAGCTCGGGCTATGGCGAGCATTGGCAACGACGAGCGGGCGTCTTCTGGCGTGATGAGCGGGCATGATCGAAAGACTCTCAGCCTCTCAGGCCTTGGCCGGCGGACGGGCGAGCGCGTCCGGCACGTCGATTGCAACCACGCGCTGCACGAAAATGCCGGGGGTGACGACGGCCTCGGGGTCGAGCGCGCCCAGCGGCACGATCGCGCGCACCTGCGCCACCGTGCATCTGGCGGCCGAGGCCATTATCGGCCCGAAATTGCGCGCGGTCTTGCGGTAGACGAGGTTGCCCCAGCGGTCGCCGCAATCGGCCCTGATCAGCGCCCAGTCGGCGTGGATCGGGTGCTCGAGCACATGGTGGCGGCCGTCGATCACGCGCGTCTCCTTGCCAACGGCCAGCAGCGTGCCGTAACCCGTCGGCGTGAAGAACGCGCCGATGCCGGCCCCGGCGGCGCGGATGCGCTCGGCGAGATTGCCCTGCGGCACCAGCTCGAGCTCGATTTCGCCCGCCTTGTACAGCGTGTCGAAATGCCACGAGTCGGTCTGCCGCGGAAACGAGCAGATGATCTTGCGCACGCGCTTCGCCTTCAGCAGCAGCGCGAGCCCGACGTCGCCGTTGCCGGCGTTGTTGTTGACGATGGTGAGGTCGCTCGCGCCCTGTGCGATCAGCGCGTCGATCAGCGCGGACGGCATGCCGGCGGTGCCGAAGCCGCCGATCATCACGGTCGCACCGTCCTCCATGCCGGCGACCGCTGCGGCGGCCGTCGGCACGGTCTTGTCGATCATGCTTTGGTCGAGTCGATCGCGGCCAGCCCGGCGATCGCGAGCGGGTAGCCTTTGACGCCGAAGCCGGCCATCACCGCCCGCGCGACCGGCGACAGCCACGAATGGTGGCGGAAGGGCTCGCGCGCGTGGACGTTGGAGATGTGCAGCTCGATCACCGGCACGGCGGCGCCCTTGATCGCGTCGTGCAGCGCAATCGAGGTGTGCGTGTACGCGCCGGCGTTGAACACGACGCCGGCCAGCGCGCCGGCGGCGAAATCGCGCCCCGCCTCGTGGATCCAGTCGATCAGCTGGCCCTCGTGGTTGGATTGCCGGAAGTCGAGCGCGTAGCCGTGCTGCGCGCAGGCCGCGGCGCAGAGTCTTTCGACGTCGGCCAGCGTATCGGCGCCGTAGACCGAAGGCTCGCGGGTGCCGAGGAGATTGAGATTGGGACCGTTCAACACCAGTGCTTTTTTCATCGACTCACCTCGTGGAAATGATCTGCCCGGTACGCACCGGCGAACAGGCAGCCGTCCGCGCCGTCGGCATGCGCGCTGCTCGTACTCCCGCCGGAGGTGCTTTCCCGGCTTTGCGTCGCGACGGCAGCGGCGGAAACGACGAAGGTGCCGAGGGCGCCATTGGCGAAGGACGGCATGATCGCGACGGTGTCCCCTTGCGCAAGGCCGCGCGTTGCATTCAACAGGGTCGCCTGCCCGGCGACGCCGTGCGTCTACTTCACCAGTTGCGTGTAGCCGTACAGCAGGATCATGGCGCCCGCGATCGACAGGATCCAGCCCGCCGGGTGGAACCGGCCGTCCGGCGATTTCCAGATCAGGCCGCTGATCAAGCCGCCGACAATCGAACCGCCGATGCCGATCAGTGCCGTTAGCCACCAAGCCATCGGCACCGGGCCCGGGTAAAACCAGCGCGCGAGAATGCCGACGATCAAGCCGACGATGATGGTCCAGATCAAGCCCATGATGCCCATGTGGTCCCCCTGGCGGTGGTGGATCGGAGTCCTCGGGCCCGAGGATCCTGCCGGGCGATTGATGCGGCCGGGCGCGGGCGGAGGCAAAACGATGCTAGCACAGCACCGCGGCGGTCAGGTTTCTGAGCGGCGTAAGGCTGGCGGGTCGTTGCGCGACTCTACTGCATTCATTGCAAGGAGTGCACGATGTTCGTTCATCCGCGCCTGACTCATGCTGCCCCTGCTGCCCGTGCCGCGGGGGCGTTGCTGCTGCTGGCCGCCGCCGCCGTCGCGCCGGCTGCCGGGTCGGCGTGCGTCGCGAAGAGCGGCCCGCAGACCACCGCGCTGGTGGAGCTCTATACGTCGGAGGGCTGCAGCAGCTGTCCACCGGCCGATCGATGGCTGACGTCGACCTTTCGCGCAAATGCCCCGGCAGCCGGTGCGATCCCGCTCGCCTTTCACGTCGATTACTGGGACCGTCTCGGCTGGCAAGACCGCTTCGCGTCCGC
>Ga0315271_10002759_pt1 | contig 11049 bp, 9 predicted proteins | sample C3_top_MG_FD_204664 | JGI IMG/M metagenome (GOLD analysis project Ga0315271, IMG submission 204664) | Sediment microbial communities from Yellowstone Lake, YNP, Wyoming, USA - C3_top | ecosystem: Environmental > Aquatic > Freshwater > Lake > Sediment | place: USA: Wyoming | collected 2017-08-01
CGGGCCGGCGACCAGGGTTGCCGGCGATGGCTGGTGAATAGTGGGGGAGAACGCCCCGTTCTTCAAGTCAATAATCATCGCCGTCTAGCCCTCGATGCCGCGCCATTCCAGGAACACTTCCACCACTGCGCGGGCGTCGTCGGTCCGTGGGGCGACGCCCTGCGCCAGATCGATGTCCCCGGTGGCCCTCCAGGCGATTTCAAGCGCCCTGAAGAGGTAGCTGTTTTTCAGCACCGCCAGATAGGCGGCCGTGCGCCTCTCGACCTGGGCGGTTTTGCGGGGAGACTCCGGGATCAGGTAGCTGTCGTCGATCCTCGCCAGCACCTTCGCCTGCTCGAGGGCGTCCGCGTTTCTGCCGGCCTGGAGGTAGAGTGCCGCGGCCGAGTAGCGGAGCGGCGCGTTCACCGGGTGTGCCGCGAGCGCCAGCCGGATCTGGGCGTCGGCGCGCGCGAAGTCCCGATCCGCAACGGCGTACAGGCGCCCCAGCGCCAGGTGCAGATCCGGATTCGTCGGTTCAAGAGCGGTCGCCCGCTCTGCAAGCGCTACCGCACGTCCCCTGGCCGCCGCACCGGTGAGGGCGCCGGAGGGCAGGGGCGCCTCGAGCGACTGCATCGTCTGGGCCCAATTCCCCATCGTGGCGTAGAGATCCGACAGCGCCATCGGGTACGCCGAGTTGAGCGGCTCCAGCGCGGCGGCCCGCTGCAAGGCGTCTACGGCGTTGCGGTAGCTCGGCATGGTGCCGTCGTCCAGGGGCTTGATGTCGAGTTCTTCCGTGGTCGCGTCGTCGAGGATGCGCTCGACCTGCCGGAAGTGGTAATCGGCGAGGAACCCCCTGGCCGGGAGATACAGGAGCAGGCAGGCCAGGGGGGCGGCGGCGAGGCCGAAGAGCAGCGTCGTCGCTGCAGATCGCGGCGCCGCGCCAGCCGGGGCGGGTCCGCCCGGGGCGCTCCCGGATGGCGTGAAGATCGCCGCGTGGGTCAGCCCGGCGATGACAGCGAACGCCAGGGCGTTGGCGGGTATGTGAAGATTGAAGTCGGCGCCGCCGTGCACTGCCATGGCGAGGCATGAAGACACGCCCCCGGCGCCGATGCACGTGGCGAACCGGTCATGTCTGCGCCTCCAGCCGCGGATTATGGTGAGGAAGAAGATCACGGCCATGCCGCCCGCGAGCAGAAAACCGACGATGCCGGTGTCGGTGGCCATCTCGACGTAGTCGTTGTGGGCGTGGTCGAACAGCAGGCGCGGGAATTTTGTCTGGTAGCGCCGGTAGCTCTGTTCGAACGTGCCGAGCCCCGTGCCAAAGAGCGGGAAATCCTTCACGATCCCGCAGGCATCTTTCAGGAGATACAGCCGGTGCACCTCCTTGTTCTGCTCCATATTCTCAAATCTCGGCGCGATCCGGTCCCAGGTGGGCAGGACGACCACCGCGACGATCGCGCCCGCCGCCAGCACGAGGGGGAGCACTTTCCCACGCAGCGAGCGCCTGCGCTGGGTGATCCACGCAAAAAACCCCGTCGAGACGGCAAATGCCGTGATGCCGCCGCGGGAGAGCGTCGAAACGAGGCACAGCGACATGAGCAATACCAGCAGGAAGATCCCCGCATAACGAGCAATGCCGGCGCTTGCCAGGAACTTGCCCAGCCGCCGGCCCACGGACAGATCACGTCGAGAAAGGGCCTCCGGAGTCGCGTGGACCAGCAGGCCCAGCCCGATCGGCAGCGCCAGCGCGAGATAGCCGGCGAAGTGATTGCGGTTGACATAGGGGCCCCAGATGCCGGCGCCGGAGCGCAGGCTCTCCTCGACCGGGTAGAACCAGAGGATCCTGCCGTTCCAGGTCAGCCGCTGGGCGATTGCGACGAGCGAGAGGAGTCCGCCCATGAAGAGGATGGTTTTCACGAGGAGCATGATTCGCGCCCGGGTGCGGAAATGCCCAGCCACCACGACGAAGACCGCGGCGCAGGCGAGCACTCTGAGAAGTTCCCGGCGCGTTGCGTCGGGGTAGAGGCTCACGGTGTGGGGGGAGCCCGGGGGGGCGCTCCCGAACTGCCGCCAGATGCCGAGGGCGCCGGGGGAGACCAGGGCCAGGACGCCCTCCGGCAGCGGCAGCACCTGCAGCAGGACGAGGACGATCAGCAGCAGGAAAAGGAACAGGATCGCGCGCGCCGGCCGGCTCCCCGGCAGCCGCACCCCATTCGTCCCGGCGTGCAGGAAGAAGAGGCCGAAGGCGGCCAGTTCCATGATCGAGATGGACCACGGCTCGACCGTCCCGAACGCGAGCGGGGTGAAGATGACAAGGAGGACAATGCCCGTGCTCAGCACCGGCGCCGGCCGATCATCTTCTTGTGCGCTTCGCGCCCTTCTTCTTGGAGTAGTAGGAATAGTAGTAATGAGAGGAGTACTCGCTGTGTCGCGCGACATCGATCTTGTTGAGCACCACGCCGAGGACGTTCGCCTTGACGCTCCGCAGGGACTCGACCGCCTGCTGGACCACGGGCCGCGGCGTGGTGCCGCCCCAAATGACCAGGATCACGCCATCCGCGATCTGCGAGAGGACCAGGGAGTCGGAGAAGACGCGCAGCGGCGGGGCGTCGAGGATGATCCGGTCGAACCGCGTGCGCGCGAAGGCGATGAACTCCTTCATCCGCATCGAGCCCAGGAGCTCCGAGGGGTTGGGCGCCTGGCTCCCTCCCGTCAGCACGAAGAGGTTGGGGTGCTCGCTCGTCTTTCTGATGACCGCGGGCGTCTGCGGGAACTGCAGCAGGTTGGTGAGCCCCGGCTCCGCCTCGAAACCGAACTCCTTGTGAAGATTGTGCCGTCGCATGTCGGTGTCGACGACCAGGACGCGCTCGCCGCTCTGGGCCATGGCCAGCGCCAGGTTGGCCGAGACCGTGGTCTTGCCTTCGTTGGGGATGGAGCTGGTCACGAGGAGGACCTGCAGGCGCGCGTCGACCATGGAGAGCAATACGCCGGTGCGGATCGTGCGGAACGACTCGGCGACAACCGATATCGGGTTGTCGCTCATGAAGAGCGGCCCTTCCTTGGTCTTGGTCAGTGGCACGACTTCGAAAAACGGCAGTTTCAGGATCTTCTCCACGTCGTCGGCGGTTCTGATGGTGCTGTCCATGTACTCGGCGAAGAAGGCGACAAACAGCCCGCCGAAGAGGCCCAGGAAGACCGCGAGCCCCAGAAGCATCTCCCGGCGCGGCTTCAGCGGCTCTTCGGGAGGAACGGCAAAGTCGACGATCTGGAGCGTCGAGGCGTTGATGCCGCTCGAGAGCGATGCCTCCTGCAGCTTTTTGAGCAGCAGGTCGTAGAACTGCCGGTTGCTCGCCGACTCGCCGGCAATGACGTTGAAATCGATGGCCTTGCGCGAGAGATCGAGCACTTCCTGCTTCTGCTGCTCCATCGTCTGGCGCAGGGAAATCTCGCGATTTTTCGCGATTTCGAACTCCGTCTTGGCCGTGTCCAGCATTTTGCGGGCCTCGGCGACGATGTTCTTCTGCACCGTTTCGAGCTGGGAGTTCAATCGGATGATCTGGGGGTGTTTCGGGCCGAATTTCTCGGAGATCTCGGAATACTGGCGCTGGAGCTCCAGCTCGTTGGTGCGCAGGCCCTGGATCACGACGTTGTTCATGATCTCCGGGACGGTCGCGAGGCGCTCGGGCGAATCGATCACCGACAGGATCTGGTTGTACTTGATCTCGGCTTCCTGCTTCCTGTTCTCGGTCTGAACGAGCTGGGTCACCAGCTCCTGGAGTTGCTGTGTCAGGACGCTCTCTTTGGACTCGAACGAGACGACCCCCTTGCCCTCGCGGTAGCGCTGGAGCTGCTTTTCCGACTCCTCAACCTTCGACTTGGACTCGACGAGACGGGCGGAGAGCCACTCCGCGGCGTCCTGATACGGCTTGACGCGCAGCCCGAGGTTGTATTCGACCAGGGTCGTGGCGATGCCGTTCGCCATGAAGGCCGCGACCCCGGGCTCCGTCGCATTGTATTTGAGCAGGATCACGTTGCTCTGCTTCGGGGCGTCCGACGAGAGATTCTCGAGGACAATGTCGGTGATGACCGAGTCGAGCTCCACGATGGGGTTCGGGGGGGCGGCCGTCTGAAGCGGCTTCCCGCGCTCGGGGAAAAGGCCGGTGACCGCCTTCATCACGGCGTGTACGCCGCTCTCTTTCTCTTCGAGCCGCTTCGCCTTCAGCTCGAGGAAATGCGGATTTTTATCGAGCTGGAGTTTCCTCGCCAGCCGGTCGATGAAGAGCCGGCTCGTCATGATCTCCTTCTGGGTATTGAAGTACTCGGTGGCGTCCCGCCGCTGGATGACGGCCTCCCCCTGGGCGAAGTTCAGCGTCTGATTGTTCTCGGAGTCCATCAGCAGCTGGACAGTGCCCTGGTAGATCGGGGTGGCCGTGAAGGCATAGACCGCCACGAGGGCGACGACGACGCAGAAGAAGGCGGCGACCACCCATTTCCTTCTCCGGATGACCCGCCAGTAGTCGAGAAGGTGGATTTCGTCGGTTCCCGAGATGTTCATGGAGGCTGCCTCATCCGCCGGCAGGTCAGAAGAGGCTCTCGGGCACGGTGATCACGTCGTCCGGCAGCATGAGATCGTCCATCTTGACGGCGAGGGTCGTCTCCCCGGCCTCGGATTTGCGGATGATCTTGACCTTGTTTTTTGCCGCCCTCTGGGTGAAGCCTCCGGCCAGGGTGATGGCTTTGAGGACGGTGAGCCCCCGGCTCATCTTGTAGACGCCCGGGACCTTGACGGCGCCGCTGACGTAGACGAAGGCCGCACGGGGGACATAGATGCTGTCGCCGTCGATGACCATGATGTTCTCGCCAGTGTCCCTGCCCTCCAGGAACGTGTTCAGGTCGACACCGATGGTCAGGTCCTCCTGCTGCGTCGAGCCAGTCGCGCCGACCTTGCGCTTGATTACCAGCAGGTCGCCCGCGTTGGTCGTCACACCCCCGGCGTCGGAGATCACCTCCATGAGCGTGGCGTTGCCGCGCAGTTCGATCAGGCCGGGCTTGATGAACTCGCCGAGCGCGGTGACTTTTTTCGACTTGTACTCCTTGATGAATACCGAGATCTGCGGCTTTTTGATGAATCCCTCGCGCAGCAGCGCGGCGATCCGCTCCTGCGCCCCGGCGATGGTCAGGCCGCTGACCAGGATGTCGCCGATCAACGGGAAGGTGATCTTGCCGTCGCCGCTCACCCTGACCTCGGTGGTGAGGTCGGGGTTGTCGTAGACGGTGATCCTCAAAAGATCACCCTCGCCGATGCTGTACTCCTGCCCGGGGGCGAGGGCCGGGGCGAGTGCCGCGAGCAGCACGACGAGCGCGGGTATCAGGATGGATTTAGTGCACAGGGCGCGCATCGTTGCGATACTCTTTCCGCTGCTGCTGCGTGATCTGCGCGGGGTGCGACGGGGGGGTTTTCGCCCTGACCGTCGTCGACTGATTCGCCCAGAGTTCGACCTCCGCCACGACCAGGTTCGAGATGTTCTTCACCCGGGCATTGCCGTCGAGGACGACCACGGTGGTTTCACCCGGCGAGACGAGGGTGACGAAATCGGCGGCGGTCACGGCGGCGGCGGCCTGGGAACACTCGACGTTGAAGCGGGAATCTGTTCGGGCGGCCACGATGAACCTCGCCTTCCCGCCGTTGACCTTGACGACCGCGGTTCTCCTGCCGCTCGCGGGATCGAAGGCATATTGCAGAATCCGGATGGAGGCGCCGGGCGAGAGGCTCACCACGGTGTCGTCCGTGAGCAGCAGCTGCGCCCGCGCGTCGTTTCGCGCCTCGAGGATATCGCCGACGGCGACGATGTCTCCCGTGCGCGCGAGCCGTGCGGCGTCGGTCCCCGCCCCGGTGACGCCAACCCGGCCCTCCACCGCAGTCCAGGTGCCGACAACGTCCACAGCGCAAAAGGACGGTGTCGGCAGCAGAGGGATCCAGAGCAGGAGCAGGCCGGCCAGGCGGGGGAAACCGGAGCGCGCATCATGGCGCAGGCCGGGGCGACCAGGCGATCCGCTGCGGACAATCACCTGCGAACTCAAGCTCGTGTCGCGCGCGATCCACGTTGCCGGGGCCGATCAGAGTACCGCCGGGATCAACGATATGCCGTTACCTTGAGGCTGACCGTGTTATAGGCCGCGTCGAAATTGGCGATGTTGGAGTTCCGGTTCGAGAGGCCGAAGCCCAGCACGAAATCGAGCCAGCTGTTGAAGGAGTACTTCGCGCCGATGCCGACGTGGGCGGTCTTGTCTTCCCTGACGACGCCCTCGGCGTTCCGCGCATTCGAATACTCGTCGGCGGAATACGAGCCCTCGATAACCCCGGACAACCGCTCCAGGAAGAGGTAGGTGAAATCGGCGAAGACCCCGGTCGTGGTGTAGTAATACGTGTCGTCGTACTTGCCCTCGTTGACGTCCCGCTTCCCGAGCAGTCGCATCGAGGCGGCGTCCGAGAAATGGTGCTGCAGGTCGATCGACGCCGTCCAGGTCGAATAGTCATCCAGGGAGGCGTCGGAGAAATTCTTCGACAGGAACCCGGCCTTCGCGGTCCCCTTGGAGTATTCTGTGATCTCCCAGGTCGCTCCGACGAACCCGGTGTGGACGACGTTGTCCTTCGCTCCCGACTCGTCGTACCCGACGTTCTTGAAGTCGTATTCCAGGAAAGCCGAGGTGTTGGGCAGGGCCCGGTAGTAGAGGAAGACCGACACCAGGTCCTCAGCGCGCGAGCGGTAGGTGCTGTCGAGGTAGTTCAGGGTCGTCCTCGTGTAGTCCAGCTGCGCCTGCGCAACGTCCACGAACGCGTACTTCACCGAAAGTGCCAGTTGGTTGTCGGTGTACATGTCCGAGGTGCCGCTCGGGGACTCCAGCGGCGTCTCCTCGCCCCTCACGTAGGTGTCCCCCACCTTGAGCTTGACCCGGTCGCCGATGCTGAAATCCCCCAGGCCGAAGATCTGATAGGGGGTGGCGTCCAGTTCCGTGTACTTCGCATATCTCCGCATTTCAGCGCCTGCGCCGAAGGTCAGCTCGTGCATTCGGAACGGCAGTTTCAGCGTGACGTCGGGGAAGACCGACGTGATGAAGTCGGACTTGGTGTTCTCCGCGGTGTAGTAGACGTTGTCATTGTAGGTCTCTTTGATGGCCAGGGAGGGGTGGACGAGCACCGGGCCGACCTGGAGAGGCGGCAGGACGTCCTGCAGGCTCTCCTCGGCACGGGAGGTCACGGGTGCCACCAGGGCCGAAACGAGGAGCACCACGGCCCCCCCGCGAATAAATCGAATCATGGTCTTGGTCTCCATTAGGGTTTGTGGGGACTCGCGTTCCCGCTCCCACCGCCGGCGCCGCCGCCGATGGAACCGCCGCCGATGGGGACGCCAAAGCTCGGCTCCACGCCGATGCGTCCACCGCCGGGCGCGCCGCCGCCAGGCGCGCCCCCGCCCGAGGTGCCCGCGAAGGCGTTGCTGATCTGCGTTGCGGTTGCGCCGTTTCTGATGGCGGCCGCGGAGATCGCCTCGTGGCTGGCGCCCGCGGCCGTCGCAGCCTGAACGACCGTCTGCAGGGGCGCACCCGCCCGCAGCGCTCCGGAAACGATTTTTTCCGCGTCGCACCCGCCCGTGATCGCGGCATACACGATCTCGTGCACCAGCGCCGCGTCGTTGTCGCATTTCTTGCAGAGAAACAACGCGAGCGCCTCGCAGTCCATGCCGGCTGCCACGGCCTGCTTGACGATCTCCGCATAGGATTTTTTCTCGGCGAGGGCCGTGGTGAGCTGCGCCTGTTGGGCGTCGGTCAGGGGGACCGCGATCGGGGGGGCGGCGGCCGGGAGTTGCTGGGGAACGCAAACCGCGGACAGGGCGAGCATGCCCAGACTACAAAGGACGATGGTGAGCTTCGTCAAGGTCAGCCTCCTCCGTGCGATGCCATTTCCGTGTTTCGGCGCGAAGGTTAGCATTCCGGCACCGCTTGTACAACCCATTTTCTGCCGGGGAAGGGGGGATTGCTACAGTTCGACCCGCGTGACGACGCCGTGGAGCTTGTTCGGGGGCAGCTCGTAGAACTGCACGATGTTCGGCGTGAGCTTCTTGATGGCCGAGAAGACGTGCCAGACCGGGTTGGTCGTGTGTATCTCCTCGACGCCGTAGAAGATCGTCTTCTCGCTGATGCCCGCCTCCTTGAGCACTTCCTCGACGTCGATGACCTCCATGTAGCCGACCTGGATTTCGAAGGAGCGCAGCCCCTCGCCCAGCTGCTCCTTGAAGAAGCCGGTCACGCCGTAGGGGTCCACGCGGCGCACGATCGAGACGATGATGTTGTCCTCGTAGATGATGTTGTTCTTGAACATCGTGTGGACAATGTACGGCGGGACGGCCAGGGCGTCCTTGGCGAAGAACAGCGCCGTTCCGCCGATCTTGTTCAGCGCGCGGTAGATCTGCTCGTACGAGAGCAGGAAGACGTCCAGCGGCAGGGGGCGCAGCTCGCGGTAGAGCTTCTTCTGGCCCTCGCGGTAGACGAGGATCACGGACAGGGGGATGGCGGCTATGACGAGCGACCAGTAGCCGCCGTGGGGGATCTTCGTGGTGTTCGACAGCAGGTACGCCAGATCGACCACGGAGATCAGGATCGCGACCGCCATGCGGCCGGTCTGGCCCCGGCGCGCGAAGATCCAGGTCATCATGACGCCGGTGATCGTCATCGTGCCGGTCACCGCAAGGCCGTAGGCCGCGGCCAGCTCCTTGGATTCCTTGAAAATGACCATAATACAGAGCACTGCGAAGAGCAGGAACCAGTTGGCCGAGCCGATGTAGATCTGCGACTGGCGCTCGTAGGAGGTGTACTTGACCTTGAACATCGGCATGATGCGCGTCGTGATCCCCTGGTAGACGATGGAGAACATGCCGCTGATCATGGCCTGCGAGGCGATGACCGTCGCGATCACCGAGAGCAGCAGGAAGGGGATGTAGAACGGGCGGGCCTGGTCGAAGACCATCTGGAACAGCACGTTCGTGGCGTGCGGGTGGCGGATGATGTAGGAGCCCTGGCCGAAGTAGTTGATGACGAGCGCCACGAAGACGAAGTACCAGGCGTGGATGATGTGCTCGCGCTTCAGGTGCCCCATGTCCGCGTAGAGAGCCTCGCCGCCGGTTGCGCAGAGGATGACCTCCGAGAGGATGAAGAAGCCCGCGAGCCCGCTCTCGGCGAGAAAACGCACGGCGTAGAGCGGGTTGAGCGCGCTGATGACCGAGGGCATCTGGCGAATCGAGGCCACGCCCGAGGCGGCGAGCACCGCGAACCAGAGCACCATCAGCGGCCCGAAGTAGCCGGCGACCTTCTCGGTGCCTTTGCGCTGCACGGCGAAGAGCCCGATGGCGATAACGCCCGCGATGAGGATCAACACCTTGGTCGGGACGCCCTCGAAGCCCGGGATGAGCAGTAAACCCTCGACGGCGGAGAGGATCGAGATCGCCGGGGTGATGACCCCGTCGCCGATGATCAGCGAGATGCCGATGTAGGTCAGGAAGGTCACGAAGGCCACCTGCCTCCCGCTCTTGAGTAGCGGCGAGAGGATCTCGCTGAGCACGATCGTTCCCCCCTCGCCGCGCTTGCCGAGGCTCATGGCGAGCCAGGCGTACTCCACGCTGACGAGCAGGGTGAGCGTCCAGACGATCAGCGACAGGATGCCGAGGATGTGGTCCTCGGTCGGCACCGTGAGCGACACGACGACGGTCAGGGTGTAGATCGGGCTGGTGCCGATGTCGCCGAAGACCAGGCCGAGCGCCCGCAGGACGCCGGTGGTCCAGCTCGTCTTACTGCTCACGGCTGGCTCCGGAATGCCGGGGATTGGTCATGCGCCCGGGAGGAGACGCGACGGTTGGGCCGCTTGCGAACATCAGGGCATTATGCGCCAACCGCGCAGACCTGCAAGGGGTGGGCGGCGCGGGAGGGGTCACCACTTTTTAAAGACGAAGAAGACGGCGAGCACCATGCAGCCGAAGCCCGCGAGGTGGTTCCAGCGCAGCCGTTCGCCGAGGTAGGTCACGGAAAAGCCGCTGAAGACGACCAGGGTGATGACCTCCTGGATCGTCTTGAGCTGCGGCGTCGTGAACTGCGCCGCCCCGATCCGGTTGGCCGGGACCTGGAAGCAGTACTCGAAAAAGGCGATGCCCCAGCTCGCGAGGACTGCCAGCCAGAGCGCCGTGGAACGGTAGCGCAGATGCCCGTACCAGGCAAACGTCATGAAAATATTCGAGATGGCCAGCAGAATGACGGTCTTCATGGGAGGGGGAGTGTACGGCAGGAGTCGCTCGACCGCAAGCCGCTTGATTTTTCGTGGCGCGGGGCTACACTCTGTCCGTCCTGGATGGGGCGCCGCCCGAGGCTGCGGCGCTCAAATGCGAGGTGAGGCGATGCGCCGCGGGGTTGCGGTTCTGGTAGTTGTCGCAGTATTCGCTGGTGCGGCGTTCGGGTGCGGGGAGGCTGGCGGCGGCACGGCTCGCCGGGTCAGGCTGCCTGCGGCATTCCCGGCGGACGTGCCGTTGCCGGAGCAGGCGCTCCTGCGCTCGGCGCGCGACCTCGGCAGCAAGGGGCTCAACCTGGTTTTCGAGACGGACGAGCCGGTCTTGGCCGTGGCGCAGCGCCTGCAGCAGCGGTTGGAGGCGGGAGGGTGGACGCTGCTCTCGGACGTGGTCGTCGAGGGCGCGGTGTTTTACAGTTATCGCCAGCGTGGGCGCTCGGTGGCCCTCGGGATCAGCAGGACGGGCGGGGTGACGGTGGTGGGGTTGGCCTACCATCAGCCCGAACCCGCAAAGGAAGGAGTTTAGGGGTGAGGTTTCGCTGGAGTGTGATTGCCGCGGCTGTGCTGGCCGCCGTTGCCGTTGTCGTTCCCGCGCGGGCCGAGGGGCCGGCCGCGCCCGCGCCCGCTGCCGTCTCCAAGCGCATCAGCGGCCACTGGACCGGCGCTAAATTGCGCTGCCAGAAAGAGGTGGGCAAGTTGGTGCGCTGCGGCACCCCGGCGGCCTTCGAGGTCACCTTCGCCGA
>Ga0315271_10002760_pt1 | contig 11046 bp, 8 predicted proteins | sample C3_top_MG_FD_204664 | JGI IMG/M metagenome (GOLD analysis project Ga0315271, IMG submission 204664) | Sediment microbial communities from Yellowstone Lake, YNP, Wyoming, USA - C3_top | ecosystem: Environmental > Aquatic > Freshwater > Lake > Sediment | place: USA: Wyoming | collected 2017-08-01
TCTGTTCGGTCGAACCGAACTCCACCAGGTCACCCAGGTACATGTACGCGGTGTAATCACTGCAGCGCGCCGCCTGCTGCATATTGTGAGTCACGATCACCACTGTGTAGTCACTCTTGAGCTCGGTGATCAGTTCCTCGATCCTCGCCGTCGAGATCGGATCCAGCGCCGAGCAGGGCTCGTCGAGCAGCAGGACTTCGGGCTTGATCGCGATGCCGCGGGCAATGCACAGCCTTTGCTGCTGTCCGCCGGACAAACTGGCGCCACTCTGGCTCAGCTTGTCCTTGACCTCGGTCCAAAGGGCCGCCTTGCGCAAGGCCCACTCGACGCGCTCTTCCATGTCCGTGGTGTTGAGCGACTCGAACAGTTTGACGCCAAAGGCAACGTTGTCGAAGATCGACATCGGAAACGGCGTCGGCTTCTGAAACACCATGCCGACCTTGGCCCGCAACAAGGCCACGTCCTTCTTGCTGGTCAGCAAATTTTCACCGTCGAGCAAAATTTCACCCTCGGCGCGCTGCTCGGGATACAACTCGAACATGCGGTTGAAGACGCGCAACAGGGTCGATTTGCCGCAACCGGACGGACCAATGAAAGCCGTTACCTTGTTTGCCGGAATTTCCAGGTTGATGTCTTTGAGCGCGCGAAACTTGCCGTAGTAGAAATCAAGATTTTTGACGGAAATCTTGCAGGTCTCAGGTGTGGCATTGGCAGTGTTCATGATCAAACGATGGTTGTATTCGGGGTGGCGACAGCTTCAGTGCCTGTTGCGGGTCAGAACGCGGGCCAGAATGTTCAGACCCAAGACTGCGAGCGTGATGATGAATACCCCCGCCCACGCCAGTTTTTGCCAGTTCTCATACGGACTCATGGCGAACTTGAAAATCGTCACCGGCAGACTGGCCATCGGTTCACTGAGGCTCGAGGTCCAGAACTGGTTGCTCAGGGCGGTGAACAGCAGCGGTGCCGTTTCGCCGGCAATGCGCGCCACCGCCAGCAGGACACCGGTGACGACGCCTGAACGGGCCGCTTTCAGCGTGATGCTGATGACGACTTTCCATTTCGGCGCGCCCAGGGCGTAAGCCGCCTCGCGCAGTCCGGCAGGCACCAGTTGCAGCATGTTCTCGGTGGTCCGGATCACCACCGGAACGACGATCAGTGCCAGCGCCATGATGCCGGCGTAAGCCGAGAACGATTTGAAGCGCGTAACCACCACCGCATAAACGAACAGGCCAATCACAATCGACGGTGCCGACAGCAGGATATCGTTGACGAAACGCGTTACCGACGCCAGCCAGCCCTGGGTGTCGAACTCGGCCAGGTAAATGCCGGCCATGACACCGATCGGTGTGCCGACAAAGGTAGCCAGCAACACCATCAGGAAAGAACCATAGATGGCGTTGGCCAGACCCCCTGCATCGTTCGGTGGCGGTGTCATCTGGGTCAGGGTGTCGAGCGTGAGTCCGGCCAGACCCAGTGTGATGGTTTCAATCAAGATCCAGAACAGCCAGAACAAGCCGAAGGCCATGGCCAGCAGGGACAAAGTCAAGGCCACCCGATTGACCCGCTTGCGCTGCGCGTAGCGCGCAAGGCGGGCTTGCTCCTGGGCCTGCGTCTGCAGCAAGAGGTCACCGGTAGCCCTGCGTTCACCGGCACTCACGTCTTTGCTCCTTCACCCTTGCGCAGTTGCGAAAGAAGAACCTTTGACAGGGACAGCACGACAAAGGTGATGAAGAAGAGAACCAGCCCCAGGTACATCAACGCCGCCTGGTGCAGACCCGCGCCGGCCTCGGCAAATTCGTTGGCCAGCGCCGAGGTGATGCTGTTGGCGGCCTGGAACAGGCTCAGCGAATCGAGCTGGTTGAAATTGCCGATCACGAAAGTCACGGCCATGGTCTCGCCGATGGCACGTCCCAGACCCAGCATGATGCCGCCAATGACACCGGCCTTGGTGTAGGGCAATACGACGGTGGAAACCACTTCCCAGGTGGTGGCGCCGAGCCCGTAGGCCGATTCCCTGAGCAGCGTCGGCGTCACCTCGAAAACGTCGCGCATCACGGACGCAATGAACGGAATGATCATGATCGCCAGAATGATGCCGGCCGACAGAATGCCGATGCCAACCGGCGGACCGGAAAAGAAAGCGCCCAGATAGGGCAAACCGGAAAACGCGGCCTGCAGGGGCTGCTGCACATAGGTGGCCAACAGCGGACCGAACACCAGCAAACCCCACATGCCATAGACAATCGACGGTATCGCCGCCAGCAATTCAATCGCTGTCCCCAGGGGTCGCTTGAGCCAGGCCGGCGACAGTTCCGTCAGAAACACCGCAATGCCAAAACTGACCGGCACCGCGATCAGCAGGGCAATCAAGGACGTCATCAGGGTGCCGTAAATCATCACGAGGCCGCCAAACTCTTCCTTCACCGGGTCCCAGGTGGTGCTGGCAAGGAATCCGAGCCCGTACTTGCTGATGGCAGGCCAGGCACTGATCGTCAACGAGACCAGGATCGCCAGCAGCATGCCCAGGGTCAACAGGGCTGCCCCTTTCGCCAGCCAGCCAAAGAGGCGATCCGCCAGCGGCCCCGAGCGGGCGCTCTTGGCCGGGGGCCTAAGGGTCATGACACGTTGCGGCAATATCACAGCTTGATTGGTGGACGACTGATCCGCCAGCAGTGTAGTTGACACCAGTTCTTACTCTGGTGGCGTCAACCCGGCGTTCAACGATTCGCCTACTTCAAGGCCACCGGTTTGCCGGTCGTGTCTGTCACCTGACTCCAGGCCTTTTCGACCGCCGTCACCACCTTCGCGGGCATCGCCACATAGTCGAGATCGGTCGCGCTCTTGCCACCATTCTTGTAGGCCCAGGCGAAGAATTTGAAGGTTTCGGTCGCGTTCGCCGGCTTGTCCTGCTTGGTATGCATCAGGATGAACGTTGCAGTCGAAATCGGCCAGGCGTTCTTGCCGGGTTGATCCGTGATCAGTTGATAAAACGACTTGTTCCAGTCGGCACCGGCGGCGGCCGCCTTGAACGCGTCTTCCTCGGGCGCCACAAAGGCGCCATCATGGTTCTTCATCAGGGTGTAAGTCATCTTGTTTTGCTTGACATAGGCATACTCGACGTAGCCGATCGAATTGGGCAGGCGATTGACAAAGGCTGCCACACCTTCATTGCCCTTGCCACCGGCGCCGACCGGCCAGTTCACGGCAGTACCCTCGCCGACCTTGGTCTTCCACTCAGGATTGACACGGCTCAGATAGTTCGTGAAGTTGAATGTGGTACCCGATCCATCGGCACGGCGCACCGGCGCAATGGCGGCGTCAGGCAGTGCCAGTCCCGGGTTCAGGGCCTTGATGGCAGCGTCATTCCACTTGGTGATCTTGCCCAGATAGATGTCGCCGAGCACCTGACCATCGAGCTTCATTTGTCCGGGCGCAATGCCCTTGATGTTGATCACCGGCACGGTGCCGCCGATCACGGTGGGGAACTGAAACTGTCCCTTGGCCTTCAAGACCTCATCGGTTTGCGGCATGTCGGACGCGCCGAAATCGACGGTTTTGGAGTCGATCTGCTTGATGCCGGCACCCGAACCCACCGACTGGTAGTTGATCTTGACGCCGGTCGCCTTGTTGTATTCGGAGGCCCATTTGGCGTACAAAGGCGCCGGAAAGCTCGCGCCGGCACCGGTGATTTCCTGCGCAGCGGCCAAATTGAAGCAGGAAATGGCCAGCACGCCAACGCCACTGATCAAGGAAATTTCGAACCTGGTTTTCATTGGATTACCTTTTGTGTTGAATGAAGAAGACTCCGCGGTAGCGAGCCAACTATAAGAAGCTTGTGTGACAGTGATGTGACAAGCTGCGAGCAGTGGCGTGGAAGGCGCACCGGCGATAAATGGAGTCCGCGAATGCTATGCTGGACCCCAAGTTACAGGAATACATAGCCGATGCAAGATGGAACACGCCTGGCTGCTGTGGATTTGGGGTCCAACAGCTTTCGCCTTGAAATTGGACGCGTCGAACACGACCAGTTTTATCGCACCGAATATCTGAAGGAGACGGTTCGCCAGGGCGGCGGCCTCGACGAAGAACGCAATCTGACGCCGGATGCGATGCAGCGCGGCTGGGATTGTCTGGCCCGATTTGGTGAACGCCTGGCCGGCTTCAACAGCAGTGAGGTCAGCGCGGTCGCCACGCAAACCCTGCGTGAAGCGCGCAACCGCGACGAATTTCTGCAGCGGGCCAATGAGGTGCTGGGATTTCCGATCGATGTCATCTCGGGCCGGGAAGAAGCGCGGCTGATCTACCAGGGCGTTGCCCACTTGCTGACGCCCAGCAGTGAACGTCGCCTGGTTGTTGACATTGGCGGGCGCTCTACCGAACTGATTCTCGGGCAAGGCCTGAAACCGAAACTCATGGAATCCTACCGGGTCGGCAGCATCGCCTGGTCAAGCCGGTATTTTCCCTACAGCCAGTTTTCCAGGCATGTTTTCCAAATGGCGGAGATTGCCGCCACGGCGGTGCTCGATGAAGCCCTCAACGCGTACCGTCGGGAAGATTGGGACCTGGCCTATGGGTCGGCTGGCACGATAGGCGCCATCGGCGACATACTGACCGCTGCCGGCTGGCCGGCTGGTTCCGTCACGCGGGACGGATTGAACTGGCTGCAGGACAGGCTGATCAGCGCACAGAGCGCCGACCAAATCCGACTGGTCGGCTTGAAAGAAGACAGGCGCAGCATCATTGGCGGCGGCCTTAGCATCTTGCGCGCCATCTTCGATCTGCTGCAAATCAATGAAATGCGGCTGGCACTCGGTGGCCTGCGACACGGCGTGCTGTACAAGCTGATAGGCAACATCTCGGACCGCACCGATATACGAGACAAATCAGTCCATCGGCTGGCGACTAATTTTGGCACTGATTCAGTTCATGGTCTGCGGGTCAGCAAGGTTGCGCTTCATTTGTTTTCCCAACTGCAGGCCAATCTGGCGCCGGCCGTCCTGAAAAATGAGCGGCCAGGCCGAAAGTTGGGCTGGGCCGCCCAGTTGCATGAAATTGGCAGCCGGATCTCGCACAGCGACTACCACAAGCACGGCGCCTACATTCTGAGCAATTCAGACGCCATGGGTTTCTCCTTGTCGGAGTTGCTCCGTCTCAGTCAGCTGGTCTTGGGACACCGGGGAAAGCTGCGCAAGCTCGATGTCGACTTCGAGGATGAGGAGTTCATGCAGCAATTGCTCGCCCTGCGTCTTGCCGTGATCCTGTGTCATGCCCGACGCGACCCCGATCTGAACGGCCTGCACCTGACTCGCGTTGCCGAAATGGACAAAACCTTTGCCATCAGCTACCGTGCCCGTTGGGCTCAGAGCTACCCGCAATCTGCTCATCTGTTGCGCGAAGAGGTGTTGGCGTGGCAAAAAACGCCGTGGAGCCTATCGCTGGACCAGGGTTGAAATCGGAAGCGCCGATTGCTCCGTGGCAGCCTACTCGAGACGCTCCAATTTTGTCGATAGCAGGATGGTCGAAAACGTATCGACCACGCCCTTGATCGCGCGAATCTTGTCGATGACCGCGTCAAGTTCCTGCGTCGATTCGGTCGACAGCATGGCGCACAGATCGTAGCGACCGCTGACCGAATATAGCTTGAAGATCTCGTGCCGCCGGGAGAGCGCACGCACCACCTCGGACTCGTTTTTTGACTCCATCGAAATCAGCACCATGGCACGGATGTCCGGCGACGACCGCGGACGTGCCACACCCACGGTATAGCCGGTGATCACGCCGCCCTCCTCGAGCGCCTTCAGTCGCAACTGGACCGTGCTGCGCGAACAACTGAGCGCCTTGGCCAGTCGCACCACGGGCAGGCGGGCATTGACCTTGAGAAGTTCGATGAGTTGGCGATCGAGGGTATCGAGAGGGGCGGCCATGTGCTTATCCGGCAGTTTGCGCTAAACACGATCATTGTGACTCAAATTTGCCGGTAATTTCAGCCAGTTTGCCCATTTGCGCTGGCCGCACCCGTCCTTAAACTTGGTGTCAACCATTGGCTCAGCGCACCCGCGCACGAGAATGAATCGACATCCAGGAGGCACCCATGCTGCAAAGAGTTAATTTCAATCCTGCCGGAAAACTGCTGACCCGCGAGGCGCTGGACGCCTACGACCCGGAATCGGAATCCTGGCAGAAGCAGTTTGCCCGCCGTTACACGCACCACTCGGAACTGGGCGGTGTGCTGAACAAGATCGAAAACGTCAACGAGACCGTCTACAACAAGTTTGCCGTGTCCATCACCCCGTACATGGCCAAGCTGATGGATCGCGATGACCCGAATTGCCCGATCCGCATGCAGTACCTGCCATCGCACTTCGAGGAGACCAAACCGGGCTTTGCGACCTCGCTCGACCAGTTGGGCGAAGAAGGCGACACCATCCCCGGCACCAGCGTCGTGCACCGCTACCCGCGCCGCGTGCTGTTTCTGGTCTCCAATACCTGCGCCACGCTGTGCCGCTTTTGCACGCGCAAGCGCATGGTCTCGCAGCCCGACGGCTCGGTGGCCAAGGACCAGATCGAAGCCTCGATCGACTACATTGCGGGCAACAAGAACATCGATGACGTGCTGCTTTCCGGTGGCGACCCCTTCACCTTCACCGACGAGCGCCTCGACTACATCCTGGGTGAGCTGCGCCGGCGCGCTCCGCATGTGCGCTTCCTGCGCATCGGCTCGCGCATGGTGGTGCAACTGCCGACCCGCGTGACACCCGAGCTGTGCGCCGTGCTCGAAAAGCACCGCGTGCAAATGGTCAACATCCACATCGACCACCCGAAGGAAATCACGCCGCTGCTGCGCCAGCGCGTCAAGATGATCCAGAAGGCCGGCGTCATGATGGGCCTGCAAACCGTCTGCCTCAAGGGCATCAACGACAGTGTCGAGGTCATGCGCGAACTGTTCATGCAAACGATCGAGATGGGCGTGCGGCCCTACTACGTCTATTCGACCGACATGGTGGAAGGCGCGCACCATTTCATCGTGCCGCACCGGCGCATGCTCGAACTGTACGAGGGCCTGCGCGGCTGGATCAGCGGCCCTGCGGTTCCGACCTTCATCGTCGACGGCATGGGCGGCCTGGGCAAGTTGCCCATCATCCCGAGCTATGTGCGCGAAGAAGCACGCGCCGATGGCAATGGCACCACCATCAAATGCCGCAACTACAAGGGCATGACGGTCGAGATGCCGGGCCTGGGCCAGAACTTCAGCCTGCCGACGCAAAGCAACTAACATCCATGCCACTATGAAACATGGCTCACCGTACGGCACGCACCGCGTGCTCGAACCGTTCGGCGCACTGCCGCAGGGCGCCTGGAAGATCGACAACACGATGGAGATTTGCGACAACGAGATCCTGATCGATGTGTCGGCCCTGAACATCGACGCCGCCAGCTTCACGCAGATCAAGGCCGAGGCCGGCGGGGACGCCGTCAAGGTTGGAGAAATCGTCCGCAGCATCGTCGAGCGGCGCGGCAAGCAGCACAACCCGGTGACCGGCTCCGGCGGCATGCTGATCGGCACGGTACGCGAAATCGGGCACGCTTTGGCCGACAAAATTGACCTCAAGGCAGGCGACAAGATCGCCACGCTGGTGTCGTTGTCGCTAACGCCGCTGCGCATCGATGAGATCAGGCAGATCCACCTGCACAAGGATCAGATCGAGATCAAGGGCCAGGCCATTCTGTTCGAGACCGGACTCTACGCCAAGCTGCCGTCGGACATTCCCGAGAAGATGGCGCTGGCCATTCTCGACGTTGCCGGTGCGCCGGCACAGACCGCGCGCCTGGTGCAGGCCGGCGATACGGTCGTGGTCATCGGCGGTGGTGGCAAGTCGGGCACGCTGTGCGTCTACGAAGCCAAAAGGCGTGTCGGACCGACCGGCTGCGTGATTGGCGTCTCGCCGTTCGAAGAGGCCTGTCAGCGCATGAAGGCGCTGGGCTGGGTCGACCATGCGCTGCAGGTCGACGCCACCAACGCGCTGGCCCTGATGGATGCCGTGGCCGGCGTGACGCAGAACAGAATGGCCGATCTGGTGATCAACTGCGTGAACATTCCCAACACGGAGATGGGCAGCATTCTGGCAACGCGTCAACGGGGCAAGATCTACTTCTTCTCGATGGCGACCAGCTTCACTGCGGCGGCGCTGGGCGCCGAGGGCGTCGGCAAGGACGTGGACATGATCGTCGGCAACGGCTACGCCAAGGACCATGCCCGCTTTGCACTGGCCCTGCTGCGCGAGAGCGCGCAACTGCGCCAGTTGTTCGAAGAACTCTACGTCTGAGGGAGCAAGAAATTACCAACGCCCCGAGCAAGCTCTGGAGTCGCATCGAAGCCGACACCCTGCGCACCCTTGCCGTCATGGGCATGAGCAAGAACACGGGCAAGACCGTGGCACTGAACCATCTGCTGGCCCAGGCGGCGGCGGCCGGCGTCAGCGTCGGAGTGACTTCGATCGGGCGCGACGGTGAAGACCGCGATCAGGTCTTTTTTGTCCCGAAGCCGCCGGTCCGGGTCTGGCCCGGAACGCTGGTGGCAACGGCACGCGCCACCTTGCAGCGCGCCAAAGTCCGCTACAAGCTTGTCGACACGACCGGCATCGCCAGTCCGATGGGCGAGATCGTGCTCGTCAAGGTGCTCGATGACGGCGAGATGGAGATTGCCGGCGCCTCGCGCGGCAGCGACCAGCGCAAGGTCATAGGCCGGCTGCAACAGTGCGGCGCCGCGCAGGTCATGCTCGACGGCGCGCTCGGGCGCAGCCACCACGCCTCGCCAGCCATCGCCGACGGCGTGATACTGGCCACCGGCGCTGCCCTCGGCGGTGGTATCGCCGACGTGATTCGCAAGACGCGCGACCGGCTTGCCATCCTCGGCATCGAACCCGTGGACGCCAGCACGCGGGCGCGCTGCGAGCCGTTGTTTGCGAACGGTGGCGTTGCCATCTGGAACCGCGCCGGCGAGATCGTCTTTCAGGCGCAGATTGCCACGCTCAATGCCGGCGCGGCGCTGCTGCAGCATAGCGACTCGGAACTGGGGGCCATCGCTCTCAGCGGCGCGGTGGCACGCTCGCTGTGGCAGGTTCTCACAGCCCTGGCGCTGCGCCACCCTGGCCTCACGGTGGTCGTCGCCGATGGCACGAAACTGTTTATCGAAAGCTCCGAACTCGTCGCCTTTCACAGACTCGGTGCCCGCTTGCTCGCCCTGCGCGGCATCAATATCGTAGGCATCACGCTCAATCCCTACTCCCCCATGGGCGCAAGCTTTGTGGCCGAAGAGCTGCTTGCGGCCGCACGTGCGGCATTTGCGGGCTTCGAGGTCAGCGACCTCATGTTGGATGAGACCCTACAACAAAAGGAAATTTCATGAGTCATTTGAAGTTGGATCAGGCGCAAATCGACCGCGCGCGCGACTCGGCGCGGCGCATTGCGCGTCAGGTTTTCGATCAGATGAGCCAGTTCACGACCACCACGGTGGAGCGCGCCACACTGCGCCTGCTCGGCATCGACGGGGTGGATGAAAACTTTGTTCCGTTGCCAAACCGTGTCATCAGCCACCTGCAGGAGCAGGGCATTCTGCAACATGGGGCCGCCACCGCAGTCGCAGCCGCGATGCTGGAACAGGGCTGGAGCGCGCAGCAGGTGGCCGAGGCGGTCGCAGTCGGCACGTTGACGCTGAGCCGCGCCAAGGACGAGAAGGCGGCACGTGCTGTGGCACAGAGCCATGCCCAAAGCATGTGCGCGGCCATTGCAGCACAGCGCGCGCACCGCGCTGCTCAGATCCAATCTCTGGGTGAAGGCCAGACGCCCTGGCTCTACCTGATCGTGGCGACCGGCAACATCCACGAGGACGTCATCCAGGCGCGTGCCGCCGCTGAACAGGGTGCCGACATCATCGCCGTCATTCGCTCGACCGGCCAGAGCCTGCTCGACTACGTGCCCTATGGCGCCACCACCGAAGGCTTCGGCGGCACCTACGCCACGCAGGAGAACTTCCGCCTGATGCGCGCCGCGCTCGACGAAGTCGGCAAGAAGGTCGGCCGCTACATCCGCCTGACCAACTACTGCTCCGGCCTGTGCATGCCCGAGATCGCGGCCATGGGCGCCATGGAGCGCCTGGACATGATGCTCAACGACTCCATGTACGGCATCATCTTCCGCGACATCAACATGCAGCGCACCTTCATCGACCAGTTCTTCTCGCGCATGGTCAATGCCTATGCCGGCATCGTCATCAACACCGGCGAAGACAATTACCTGACCACGGCCGACGCCTTCGATGCGGCGCACACGGTGCTGGCCTCGCAGCTGATCAACGAGCAGTTCGCCTTCCTGTCGGGTCTCAAGCCGGAGCAGATGGGTCTGGGCCACGCCTTCGAGATCCATCCCGAAATGGAAAATGGTTTTCTGTGGGAACTGGCCCACGCGCAACTCGTGCGCCAGGTGTTCCCGGACGCCACCTTGAAGTACATGCCGCCGACCAAGCACATGACCGGCAACATCTTCAAGGGCCATGTACAGGATGCGCTCTTCAACATCGCCAGCAGCGTCACGCAGCAGAACATCCACCTGCTGGGCATGATGACCGAAGCGATCCACACTCCCTTCATCCAGGACCGCTTCCTTGCCGTGCAGAACGCCAAGTACGTCTTCAGCACCATGAAGGACCTGCATTCGGAGATCGAGTTCAAGAGCGGCGGCCAGATCGAGCAGCGCGCGCAGGCCGTGCTGCAGGAGACCGAACAGATGCTCGCCACCATCGAGAAGATTGGATTGCCGGCGGCGATCGGCAAGGGCATGTTTGCCGAAATCTCGCGCACGCCAACCGGCGGCAAAGGGCTCGACGGCGTGATTCAGAAAGCCGCCGACTATTACAACCCGTTCCCGCAGCTGATGCTGCCTGGGTTTTTGGGGTCAGAGCCCAAATTTGCGGTGCCTTCGGCACCCCCTGCGGGTGCGGCGCGTTGCGCCGCAGCAAAATTGGTGTCTGACCCCAATAACCCGGGC
>Ga0315271_10002761_pt1 | contig 11046 bp, 10 predicted proteins | sample C3_top_MG_FD_204664 | JGI IMG/M metagenome (GOLD analysis project Ga0315271, IMG submission 204664) | Sediment microbial communities from Yellowstone Lake, YNP, Wyoming, USA - C3_top | ecosystem: Environmental > Aquatic > Freshwater > Lake > Sediment | place: USA: Wyoming | collected 2017-08-01
CGAGCGCCATCTTGATGGTGCCGCTGGGGGTCTCGAAGGTGAGCCCCTCGAAGGCGGCCAGGATCTGGTCCTGCGTGGGCGCGGCGGTTCCGGCTCCCTGCGCCTTCTCGTAGGCGGCCTTCAGACCCAGGATGGCCTGGGCCATGTGGTAGGCGGGGTAGTTCGGGGAGAGGACGAAGCGGTCCTGGTAGACCGAGCGGTAGAATCGGTTCAGCTCGTTGTCCGGCGCGTAGACGCCATGCGGGCCGCGGGCACCGATGATCGTGCCGTCGGGGAGCTGGTCGCCGAGCTTGTGGGTGGCGGTTTCACCGCACGTGAGGACGGCGGTGCTCTTCTTCAGCGCCCCGCGGGGAACGGCCTGGAGGACGAAGGCGTCGAGGTCGCCGCCCCAGAAGCTGGAGTGGATGACGTCGGGCTTGCCGCCCATGAGGGCCGAGATCTCGGCGCCGTATTGCCCGGCCAGCAGCTTGGGCATCTGCGAGGTGGTCACCTCGACGCCGGGGCGCAGCACCTTCATCGAGCCCTCGAAGTCCGCCCAGGAGTCCTGTCCCCAGGCGTAGTTCTGGTTGATGCCGGCGATCTTCTTGGCCTTGGGCATCACGTCGGTGACGTAGAAGGCGGCCGCCACGTTGTCCATGGCCGCGTGGCTGGACGTGCGGAAGACGTACTTGAAGGATCCGTCCTCGAAGATGCGGGGGGTGCCGCAGTCGAAGAAGACGGTGAGCGTCTTCAGCTCCTCTGCCACCGGGGCCACCGCCAGGCAGTCGCCGCTGGAGATGTAACCGATGACGGCGTCCACCTTCTGGCGCTGCACGAGGTCGCGATACTCGCTCACCTGCTTGGTCGTGCCGCCGGCCTCGTCGAGGAAGACGAGCTCGATGGCGCGGCCACCGAATCCCGCCTTGCCGTAGGGCGCCGGCACCTTCCCGGCGTTGATGGCCTCGGCGAGGACCTCGGCGCCGTTGCGGGCCGGGACGCCGAACGGACCGGCCGCCGCGCCGGAGAGGAACGTGACCACGCCGATGCGGAACTTGGGGACATCCTGGGCGCGGATACCGGTGTCGGGCAGCGCCAGCATCGCGCACGCGACGACCGCGGCAAGGAGGGTGCTGAGGAGACGGGGGCTTCGCTGGTTCGTCTTCATCGATGGTCCTCCGGCAGGGGGAACGACTGGGCGACGTGGAAGTTGCGTAGCATGACCAAGGGGGCGCTGGTCGAACTCCCGGCTCCTGTCACGCGATGGCTGACCCTGACGGGGGGCTCTGCTCGGGGCAGGCCCGCGGATCGGAGGGCGACGGGACCGAGAGCGCGCTCCGCGCACGTGTCGCCGAGATCGTCTTCGGCCACGACACCCGGGCCGGCAAGGCCTTCGACGTCGTCCTCATCGCCGCCCTCCTGGCCCGCGTGGCCGTGGTCATGCTCGAGACGGTCGGCGCGGTACAGGAAGCGTTCGGCCCGGCGCAGCGCGGTCGGGGGAATGCCGTCGATGCGCCCTCCCCGGACACGACTCCGACGCCCGCCACTGCAAGCGCTGCGGTGAGAAACTGGGCTGATCGACGGGCACCGAGCGGTCCTCTGGCCCCGAGGGCGTTCTTTGGGCTACAAGCCCCCCGCGCGCATCGGTAGAATGCGCGCCTTCGAATCATTTCCAGCAGAGGTGACGTCCCCATGGTCGAGTTCGGAAAGCGGATCCTGTTCGTCGGTTACGGCGCGGTGGCCCAGTGCACCCTGCCCATCCTCATGAAGCACATGAAGGTGAGCCCGAAGAGCGTCACGGTGATGGACTTCGAGGACCGGCGGAAGGTGCTCTCCCCGTGGACGAAGAAGGGCGTCCAGTTCGTGCAGAAGAAGGTCACCCGCTCGAACATGGCGTCGGTGCTGAAGAAGCACGTCGGCCCCGGCGACGTGATCATCGACCTGGCCTGGAACATCGACGCCTGCGAGATCCTCCAGTGGTGCCACGACCACGGCGTCCTCTACGTGAACACCTCGGTCGAGGTCTGGGACCCCTACGAGGGGGCCGAGAACAAGCACCCCACCGAGCGCACCCTCTACTGGCGCCACATGAACCTCCGCCGGATGATGGCCGGCTGGCAGGAGAAGGGCGCCACCGCGGTGATCGAGCACGGCGCCAATCCCGGCCTGATCTCGCACTTCACGAAGCAGGGGCTCCTCGACATCGGAAAGAGGATGCAGAAGGACGGCAAGGCCAAGGGGCGCGACGCCGAGGAGATCCAGCAACTCATGAAGGACCAGGCCTGGAACGAGCTGGCCCGGAAGCTGGGCGTGAAGGTCATCCACTGCAGCGAGCGCGACACGCAGATCACCGACGTGCCCAAGAAGGTCGACGAGTTCGTGAACACCTGGAGCGTGGAGGGCTTCCGCGAGGAGGGCACCACCACTGCCGAGATGGGCTGGGGAACCCACGAGAAGGAGCTGCCGGCCTACGCCGTCGAGCACCAGAGCGGGCCGAGGAACCAGATCTGCCTGGCGCGAATGGGCATGAACACCTGGGTGGTCACCTGGGTGCCGAACTACTGCATCCACGGCATGGTGGTGCGCCACGGCGAGGCATTCACGATAAGTGACAAGCTGACGGTGTGGGAGGGTGGCAAGGCGGTCTACCGCCCCACCGTCCACTACGCGTACTGCCCCACCGACTCGGCCATCGCGTCGCTGAACGAGCTGCGCGGTTACGACTACAAGCTGCAGCCCAGCTACCGGATCCTCAACGACGAGATCACGAGTGGATCCGACATCCTGGGCGCCCTCATCATGGGGCACCCGTACAACTCCTGGTGGGTGGGCAGCGACCTCTCCATCGAGGAGTCGCGCCGGCTCGTTCCGCACCAGAACGCCACCACCATGCAGGTGGCCATCTCGGTGGTCGCGGCGACGCTGTGGATGATCCAGAACCCGGACCGCGGGGTGGTGGTCCCCGACGACCTGCCGCACGAGCTCGTGCTCAAGGTCGCGAAGCCCTACCTGGGCAAGTGGATCTCCCGCGCCTCCGACTGGACCCCGCTCAAGCACTACACGAACGCGTTCCAGGGACACAACAACCCGCAGGTCGACACCTCCGATCCCTGGCAGTTCAAGAACTTCCTCGTCACGGACGGCGATTAGTCCAGCCGCCGGGAGGAACACATGCTTTCCGCCAAGCGTCTGCAGCAGCTGGCCCGCCATCACGGCACGCCGCTCTTCGTGGTCGACCACGACGAGCTGCGGAAGAACTACGCCACCTTCAGGAAGTACCTGCCGAGGGTGCAGGCCTACTACGCGGTCAAGGCCAACTCCGACCCGGCCATCGTGAAGACGCTCTTCGACGCCGGGGCCAGCTTCGACGTGGCCTCGATGCCCGAGTTCATGATCGTCCACGAGCTGATCCGCGAGATGCCGGAGAAGGAGCGGCAGGCCTGGATCTGGGACAAGATCATCTACGCGAATCCCATCAAGGCGAACGGCACGCTGAGGCAGCTCGACCGCTACCGGCCGCTCGTGACCTACGACAACCTCGAGGAGATCAAGAAGATCAAGAAGTTCGCGCCAAGGGCCGGGCTGGCCCTGCGGCTGCGCGTGCCCAACACCGGCGCCATGGTGGAGCTCTCCTCGAAGTTCGGCGCGTCGTCGGGCGAGGCCGTCGACCTCATCCTGGCGGCGGCGAAGGAGGGCCTCACGGTGGAGGGCATCTCCTTCCACGTGGGCAGCCAGACCACCAACTTCGACAACTACGTGCAGGCGCTCAACCTGGCCGCGAATGTCTTCCGCGAGGCGAAGTCGCGCGGCTACGGCAAGATGTTCCTGGTGGACATCGGCGGCGGCTTCCCGGCGCCGTACGACGACTCGGTGCGCCCCTTCCCCGAGCTGGCGAAGATCCTGAAGCGCGAGATCGATCGGCTCTTCCCGAAGGAGATCCAGATCCTGGCCGAGCCGGGACGCTTCCTGGTGGCTTCCGCCGGCACCGTGGTCTGCACGATCATCGGGAAGGCGGTTCGCGACGGCAAGCTCTGCTTCTACGTCGACGACGGCGTCTACCACACGTTCTCGGGTGTGATCTTCGACCACTGCCAGTATCACTTCAAGGCCTTCAAGAAGGGGCCGGAGGAGACCTGCTCGGTCTTCGGCCCCACCTGCGACGCACTCGACGTGGTCTCGATGAGCGAGCGGTTGCCGTCCGGCTTGAAGCTCGGCGACACGATCTACAGCCAGAACATCGGCGCCTACAGCCACGCCTCGTCGACCTCCTTCAACGGCTTCCCGCCGGCGAAGGTGGTGCACGTGAACCAGTGAGGTGACCCATGCCGCATCTGCAGTTCGAGATGAACTTCCCGGCGACGCAGGAGGAGAAGACCCGCTTCGCCTCCGCGGCCATCCGGTACTTCTCCGAGATCATGGACACCGGGACCGATCACATCGCGGTCACGCTGCGCTGCTTCGGCCCCGAGGACTTGACGTTTGGACGCGCCGCGCCGAGCGGGGGCCGCACCGCCTTCGTGAACGCCGACATCCGCCTCGGCCGCACCAGGAGCCAGAAGCGGCTGCTCGCCCTCGCCTACATCGACGAGATCGCGCGCACCTGGAAGGTGGCGCGCGAGGCGGTGTACGTCATCTACACCGAGCACGACGGAGAGAACTTTCAGCTGTCCGAACGGGTACTTCCGTCCTGGTCGGCCGGAGAGGACCCGCTTCGCGATCAGGAGTAGAATGAAGAAAGGCCCGGTTCGACGCGTCTTGGCCTGCAGGGTGACGCCATGAAGACCTTTCTCCGAGTCGTCGCGCTGTTCGCATCGTTCTCGCTGCTCCCGGTCGTGGCCGTCGCCACCGACTACGTGCCCCAACCGGTCCAGCCGACCGAGCCGGCGCCCACCTGGCTCCCGCCTCCACCGACCGAGATCGACGCGACGTCCGGGGAGGAGGTCGCGGTCCAGCAGGGCGCGCCCGCCGGACAGTGGGTCTACACGAGCCAGTACGGCTGGGTGTGGATGCCCCACGGGCATGCGTACACGAACGTCCCGGCCAGCGGCTCCGCGCCCAACATGTACGTCTACTACCCGGCCGTCGGCTGGTCCTGGGTCGTTGCACCCTGGGTATGGGGCTGGGGGGCGATGCCCTGGTTCGGATATGCCGGCTGGGGCGGCTACCCCTGGTACGGCTACGGATACGGCCGCTGGTATGGCTACGCCCGCCCGTACGCCTACGCCGGCTATTACGGCGGAAGCTACTGGCATGGCGGCCGCTGGAACGGCGTCGGCCCGGGTTACCCGGCTCACCCTCGCCCCGGCTACGGCGCGGCGACCCGCCCGGGCGGAGGGGTCCCTCCCGGACCACGCGCTGGCGGCGCACCTCCTCCCCGCACGGGTCCCGGAGCGCCTCCTCGCGTCGGCTCCGTCCCTCCGGTCCGGCCGGCGGTAGCCACAGGCCGGACGTATTCCGCGCCGGGCCGGACCTCTGTGGTGTCAGGCCGGCCGGTCGGTGCTTCGCCGTCGTACTCGGCGGGGCGCGGGTTCTCGCCGCAGTCCCCGCCGCAGTCCCGGACGTTCACCTCCGGCGGACAGAGCTTCGCGTCGCGGGGCTACGCCTCGGCCGCGCCTCGCGGAGGCTACTCCGGAGGCAACGGTGGCGGTTTCGGCGGCGGTTTCGCTGGCGGTGGCGCGTCGCGGGGCGGATCCGGTGGAGGCGGCGGGCATGGCGGCGGGCATGGCGGCGGACGCCGCTGAGGCAGTGGCCGACCCATTTGGGTAGCTAGACCCGGAGTCCCTGAGGGCAGCGCGAGGGACCGTGGGATGATGGCGCCCTTTCGTCTAACGTCGGCGCCCCCCAAGGAGACCAAGTGATTGCCCACGTGAAGCGAGGCGCCTCGTCCGCCCGCACGCTCTGCATCGACATCGGCGGCACCGGGCTGAAGGCGATGATCGTCTCGGCGCATGGGAAGCCCCTCAGCGCGCGCACCCGGGTCGAAACCCCTCGCCCGGCCACGCCACGGGCCATCGGCGCGGCGCTGCAGAAGATGATCCCTTCGAGAAGCGAGTTCGACCGGGTCTCGGTGGGGTTCCCGGGCGTGGTCGTCGACGGCGTGGTGAGGACGGCGCCCAACTTGCATCCCTCGTGGGCCGGATTCGACCTGGCCACGTCGGTCCTCAAGGCGACCGGGCGCACCACCCGCGTGCTCAACGACGCGGAGATCCAGGGACACGGGTCCATCCAGGGCCGGGGCGTGGAGGTGTGCATCACGCTCGGCACGGGCTTCGGCTTCTCGCTCTTCGTGAACGGCCACAACGTCCCCAACGTCGAGCTGGGCCACCATTCGTTCCGCAAGGACGAGACCTACGAGGACGTGCTGGGCGCCCGGGCGCTCAAGCGGCTCGGGAAGAAGAAGTGGAACCGGATGCTCGAACGCGCGATCGAGCAGCTCCAGCACACCTTCAACTTCCGGGTCCTCTACGTCGGCGGCGGCAACGCCAAGAAGATCTCCATCCCCCTGCCGAAGAACGTGCAGGTGGTGGAGAACGTGAATGGCCTGATCGGCGGCGTGAAGCTCTGGGAACGGGATTAGGTCTTGCCAGCCAGCGCCCGGGCCACGATCTGTCGGGCCTCGGCGACGATGGCGGCGAGGTGACCCTCGTCCCGGAAGCTCTCCGCGTAGATCTTGTAGATGTTCTCCGTGCCGGAGGGGCGCGCGGCGAACCAGCCGTTCTGCGCCACCACCTTGAGCCCGCCGATGGAAGCGCCGTTCCCCGGTGCCCGGGTGAGCTTGGCCGTGATGGGCTCGCCGGCCAGCTCGGCGTCCTTGACCGCGTCGGGCGATAACTTCCCGAGCCGCGCCTTCTCGGCCGGCGACGCCTCGGCGTCGATGCGCGTGTAGAGCGGCGAGCCGAACTCGGCGGTCAGCTCCCGGTAGTGCTCGCCCGGCTCCTTGCCGGTCCGCGCCGTCATCTCGGCCGCCAGCAGGTTCATGATCGGACCGTCCTTGTCGGTGGTCCAGACCGTCCCGTCGATCCGCAGGAAGCTCGCGCCGGCGCTCTCCTCCCCCCCGAAGCACAGGGATCCGTCGAAGAGGCCAGGGACGAACCACTTGAAGCCGACCGGGACCTCGGAGAGGCGGCGCGAGAGGCTGGCCACGACCCGGTCGATCATGCCGGACGACACGAGCGTCTTCCCGACCGCCGCGTCGCTCCGCCAGCGGGGGCGATGGCCGAGCAGGTAGCGGATGGCCACGGCCAGGAAGTGGTTCGGGCTCATCAGCCCGGCCGACGGCGTGACGATCCCGTGCCGGTCGGCGTCCGGGTCGTTCGCGAAGGCCAGGCTGAACCGATCCTTGAGCCCGACCAGGCCGGCCATGGCCCACGGGCTCGAGCAGTCCATCCGGATCTTGCCGTCGCGATCGACGGTCATGAAGGCGAACCTGGGATCGACGACCGGGTTCACCACCTTCACGTCGATCCCGTACTCGGCGTTGATGGGTTCCCAGTAGTGGCGAGCGGCTCCGCCCAGCGGATCTACTCCCAGTGACAGGCGGGCGTTCCGGATGGCCTCCATGTCGATCACGTTCCTTAGATCTCTCACGTAGGGGAGGACGAGGTCCTCCTCCCGGGTGGTGTCGGCCCGCAGCGCCGCCTCGTACGGCAACCGTCGGACCCCGGCGTTTCCGGCCCGGAGCAGCTGGTTGGCACGGTCCTGCACCCATCCGGTCACGTCGGAATCGGCCGGGCCGCCGTTCTGGGGGTTGTATTTGAACCCGCCGTCCTCGGGCGGGTTGTGCGACGGCGTGACCACGATGCCGTCGGCCAGGCGTTCCTTCCGCCCGCGATTGTGGACCAGGATGGCGCGGGAGACGACCGGCGTGGGCGTGAACCCGTCCCTCTCCTGCACGATGGTCTCGACCCCGTTCGCCGCCAGCACCTCCAGCGCGGTGCGCTGGGCCGGGCCGGACAGGGCGTGGGTGTCCTTCCCCATGTAGAGCGGCCCCCCGATGGCTGCCTGGCGCCGCCAGTCGCAGATGGCCTGGGTCATGGCCAGGATGTGGGGCTCGTTGAAGGAGCCGCGCAGCGCCGACCCCCGGTGGCCGCTGGTTCCGAAGGCCACCAGCTGGGCCGGATCGGAGAGGTCGGGCCTGTCCTCGAAGTACGCGCGCTCGAGCTTCGCGAGGTCGACCAGCAGTTCGGCGGGAGCGGGCTTGCCGGCCAGGGGCGAGGGCACCGTCACGGCGCCTTTCCCGCGGCGGCGGTCTTCCGGGCGATGCCCTCCAGAAGCTCGTTCCAGGACTTCACGAAGGCCTTCGCGCCGTCCTCCTGGAGCTGCGCGGCGAGCGCGTCGAGGTCGATGCCGGCCCGCGCGTGGCGTGCCAGGACCTCCTCGGCGTCTCCGCCGTCGGCGGCGAGCAGCGGGCCCGGCTCTCCGTGATCGGCGAAGGCCAGCAGCGTGGCCTCGGGGATCGTGTTCACCGTGTAGGGCGCGGCCAGCGCCTCCACGTAAAGGACGTCGGAGGCTGCGGGGTCCTTGGTGCCGGTGCTGGCCCAGAGCAGGCGCTGCGGGCGGGCGCCCTCGTTCTGGATGCGCTGCCACCGCGGCGAGGCATGGAGGTCACGGGCCGCCGCGTAGGCGCGCCGGGAGATGGCGATCCCGAGCTGGTTCTTCAGCCCGGCCGGCACCTTCGACGCGATCGCGCCGTCCCAGCGGCTGACGAACAACGAGGCAACCGAGCGGACGTCGGGGTCGAGCCCGGCCGCGATTCGCCGCTCGACGCCGCGGAGCCAGGCCTCCGCGGCCGCGAGGTAGTGCTCCCGGGAGAAGAGCAGCGTCACGTTCACCGGGATACCGGCGAAGGTGGCCTCCTCGATGGCCGGCAGCCCTTCCTTCGTGCCCGGGATCTTGATGTGGAGGTTCTTGCGGCCGGCGCGGGCGAAGAGGTCCTTCGCGGCCGAGAGGGTGCTGGCCGTGTCGTAGGCCAGGAGCGGCGACACCTCCAGGGAGACGAAGCCGTCCACCCCTCCCGTCCGATCGAATACGGGCCGGAAGAGGTCCGCGGCGCGCGTCAGGTCGTCGAGCGCGAGGTCGAAGAAGAGGGCCTCGCCGGTGCGCCCGGCCTTCACGCCATCGCTGATGGCCCCGTCGTAGGCCGCGCTCTTCTTCAGGGCCTGGTCGAAGATGGTGGGGTTCGACGTGAGTCCGGTGACCGACAGATCTTCGATATAGCCCTTCAGGGTGCCGGACGAGAGGAGATCCCGGGTGATGTTGTCGAGCCAGATGCTTTGGCCCACATCGTGGAGTCGCTTCGTCGCGTTCATGTGTCACCTCGCGGAGGAGACCGACAGTCTAATCGGGTTTGGGGCCCTGGCTTCCGACTTCGTGGGGGGAGAGGAACCCTCGGTGGCTTGCCTATGGGGGGCGGGACCCGACCGGGAGCTTCCCCTTCCCGCCCGCGTCGGTAACCTGCCGCCATGCGAACTGCCGTCGTCACCGGGTCCCAGTCGGGAATGGGGCTCGCCATCCGGCACGAGCTGGAGGCGAAGGGCTGGCGCGTGCTGGGCGTGGACCTCCCGGGCAACGGCGCCGAGGTGACCGCCGACCTGTCGAACGAGGCCGGGCGAGCCTCCGCCGCGAGCGCCATCCTCGCCGCCTCGGACGGGCGGCTCGACGCCGTCGCCGCCAACGCCGGCGTGGACCTGCCCAGGCCGGAACCGGTCTTCGGGCTCAACTACTTCGGCGTGGTCGATCTGCTCGGCCGCCTGCGTCCGGCGCTTGCCGCTGCCGGGCAGGCTCGCGTCGCGGTGACCGTCTCCAACTCCATCTTCATCACGCCGGGGATCCCGGCAACGGCCGTGCAGGCGCTCCTCGACGGGAACGCCATCCGCGCGGTTCGACTTCTCGAGGCGCAGCCGGCGCTGGCCTACGTGGTGAGCAAGATGGCCGTGGCCCGCTGGATCCGGGAGGTCTCACCTACCGCCGACTGGGCCGGCTCGGGCATCTCCATGAACGGCATCTGCCCCGGCCCGGTGATGACGCCGCTGCTGGAGCGCGACCTCGCCGACCCGCGCAAGGGGCCCATGATCCGCAAGCTCCCGCGCCCGCTGGGCGAGTTCACGCCGCCGCAGGCCGTGGCCGAGCTCTTCGAGTTCCTGCTCGGGGAGCGCTCGCGCCACCTGGTCGGGCAGCTCATCTGCATCGACGGCGGCAACGAGGCGGCCTGGCGAGCCGACGACTGGCCGCGGGCCTGGGACATCGAGACGCCCGCATTCCGGCGGCTGCTCGGCGCCTGAACGGACGGAGCCCGATCAGACGAGGTTGTGGAACACCCGCTGGACGTCGTCGTCCTGCTCGAGGGCGTCCACCATCTCGAGGACCTCCTTGGCCTGATCCTCCTTCAGCTCCACCGGGTTCTGCGCGACGTACTCCAGCTCGGCGGAGAGCACGGGCAGCTTTCGCTCCTCGAGCGCCGCTCCCATCTGGCCGAAGCTGGCGAAGGCGCAGCGGATGACCAGCTGCTTCTCCCCCTTCTCGCCGGTGCCCTCCCCCATCTCCTCGAGGCCGTGGTCGATGAGCTCGAGCTCGAGGGCGTCCTGGTCGAGCCCCTCCGGCGCCAGCCGGAACACGCCCATCTTCTGGAACTGGTAGGCCACGCTGCCGGTGGTGCCCAGGTTGCCGCCGTGGTTCTTGAAGTTCACCCGGACGTTGGCCACCGTGCGAACCACGTTGTCGGTGGCGGTCTCGACCACCACCGCGATCCCGTGCGGCCCGTAACCCTCGTAGAGCACGACCTCGTAGGCCTGCTGGTCCTGGCCGCCGGCCCGCTTGATGGCGGCGTCGACCTTGTCCTTCGGCATGTTCACGCCGCGGGCGTTCTGCAGCACGCGGCGAAGCGCCGGATTGTCCTTCGGGTTCGGGCCCCCCGACTTCACCGCGATGGCGATGTCCTTGCTGATGCGGGTGAAGGCCTTCGCCATCTTGTTCCACCGGGCGAACATGGTGGCCTTGCGGGTCTCGAAGATGCGTCCCATGGAGGGGCGGATACCGCACGGATGCCCTCCTGCGCAAGCATCACGTGGGATA
>Ga0315271_10002762_pt1 | contig 11045 bp, 13 predicted proteins | sample C3_top_MG_FD_204664 | JGI IMG/M metagenome (GOLD analysis project Ga0315271, IMG submission 204664) | Sediment microbial communities from Yellowstone Lake, YNP, Wyoming, USA - C3_top | ecosystem: Environmental > Aquatic > Freshwater > Lake > Sediment | place: USA: Wyoming | collected 2017-08-01
CTCCTAGGGGCATTGAGGATTCAAAGATGCGGTTCAGCAGCTCTGGAGGGGGGGGGCGCCTACCGCGCACCCCCCTCCGGCGAAGTTCCTACCAGCGGAAGTGCGCGAAGGCCTTGTTGGCCTCGGCCATCTTGTGGACGTCGTCCTTCTTCTTGATGGCGGCGCCACGGAAGTTCATGGCGTCCAGGATCTCGCCGGCCAGCTTGTCGCGCATGGTGCGCTCGCCGCGGGAGGCAGAGTAGGTCTTCAGCCAGCGCATGGCCAGGGACACGCGCCGGTTCTGGGGAACCTCCACGGGCACCTGGTAGGTGGCACCACCCACGCGGCGGGACTTCACTTCCACCGAGGGCTTGATGTTATTCAGGGCCTTCTGGAAGGCCTCCAGGGCCTCTTCACCGGACTTCTTGGCAACGATCTCGAGTGCTCCGTAAAGGATGCGCTCGGCGGTGGCCTTCTTGCCGCGCTCCATGAGAATGTTCACGAACTTGGAGACGGTGAGGCTGTTGTAGATGGGATCCGGGAGGATCTCACGCTTGGCGGGTGCGGAACGACGGGCCATGGAGTGCCTCCCCTACTTCTTCTTGGCCGGCGCAGCGCCAGCCTTGGGGCGCTTGGCGCCGTACTTGGAACGGGACTGGTTGCGGCCCGCGACACCAGTGGCGTCGAGGGTGCCGCGCACCACGTGGTAGCGCACACCAGGAAGGTCCTTCACGCGGCCACCGCGAATGAGCACGATGCTGTGCTCCTGCAGGTTGTGGCCCACGCCAGGGATGTAGGTGGTGCACTCAATGCCGTTGGTGAGGCGCACCCGGGCCACCTTGCGGAGAGCCGAATTCGGCTTCTTCGGCGTGGTGGTGAACACGCGGGTACACACGCCGCGCTTCTGCGGGCAGGCGTCAAGCGCGGGGCTCTTGGTCTTGTTCTGGAACGTCTTCCGCCCGTGGCGGATCAGCTGATTGATGGTAGGCACACCATCCTCCAAGGAAGGCACCGGTCATTCCGAGCCTGGGCCCGAGAGGTTCCATGGGAGGAACATCGGACAGATGAAAATCCTGCACCAGCCCACAGGGCCGGAACCATCTAGGCTAGCGGAATGGCCTGGAAAGTCAACGCATCACCTGTGACAGGAGGGAGACGGCACCCGGAGTCATCCGGCCAGGGGGCAGCCGCAACCGCCCGCCGCACAGCCATGGCCGCCCTTGGGCGCTTCGGACTTGGGCGCCTCGGTGGTAGTGGACGGGGCCGCAGGCTCGGCGGCCGCACTCTTGTACCAGCCCCCCCCGCTCAGGGAGAAAGCCGCCACCGACACCTGCCGGTGCATGCCTTCAGTGGCGCCGCAATCCGGACAGGCGTGGACCCCGGGCGCGGACAGGCTCTCCAGCTTCTCTTCGGGCCGGCCACAAGCTTCACAACGGTATTCATAGAGGGGCATGGCAGACTTCTCCTGGGAATCGTCCCCGAACTGATGATTTTATCCAGGTATTGCGATGTCGTCACTGACCCGTTTCTTCCAGACCCCCGAAGCCTTCCTGGCCACAGTCCCTCGCCCGGGGACCCTCTGCTTCACCAATGGCTGCTTCGACCTCCTCCACCCGGGCCATGTCCAGTACCTGGCCGAGGCCAGGGCCCTGGGCGACTTTCTCGTGGTGGGCCTCAACAGCGATGCTTCCGTGGCCAGGCTGAAGGGCCCCAGCCGACCCCTGCAGGATGAAGCCGCCCGCGCAGCACTGCTCCTGGGCCTGCGCAGTGTGGATGCAGTCGTGCGTTTCGACGAGGACACCCCCCTGGAACTCATCTGCGCCCTCCAGCCCGACGTGCTCGTCAAGGGGGGTGATTACACACCTGAGACGGTGGTTGGTCGGGATGTCGTGGAGCGCCGGGGCGGCAGGCTCGTCTTGATACCCTTCTTGCCGGGCCATAGCACCTCGCGCATCGAGGAACGCATCCGCTCGGGACGAGGCGTCACGCTGGAATAGCATGGAAGTAGACCGTTTGGATGACGCGGTGGCGGAAGATCCTCGCTAGCGTGGACAGAACAGCCCTGCCGGCTGGCTCCAAAGGAGGTTCCATGTTTCGGATGCTTGCAGTCACCCTCGCCCTGACGGGCATGACCCTTTCCGCCCAGGACATCAACGGGGGCGTCTACACCGGCCTCTCCCTGCCGGTGGGCGACCTGAAGGACAAGACTGATTTCGGCACCAACCAGTTCTTTGGCGCCCATGTCGGTGGTCACTTGGACTTCACCCTCACCCCCCACCACGAGGTTCGTGCCCACGTGACCCTGGCGAGATTCCCCGGGTCCCGCTGGGGAGGCCCCGCCGACTTCAGCAATGATTTCACCGCCCTGCAGGTCGGCGCCGACTGGGTCTACCACTTCCAGGGCCCGCGGATCGGCTGGTATACCCTCGCCGGTGCTTCCCTCAACAGCATCAAGGACGATTTCAGCGGGAACGGCTTCAGTGCCAGTAGCAGCCAGAGCGGCAAATTGGGTGTCCGCGGGGGAGGCGGCTACACCTTCAGCAAGATGTTCTCCCTGGAAGGCACACTCAACCAGATCTTCGTAGATCAGAACGGAAGCAACGGTTTCGGCTTCGACACGGCCACCTGGGCCCAGGTCAGCGCGGTCTTCCGCTTTGGACGGTGATGCTCAGCAGACGAAAAGGGGCCGCAAGCGCGGCCCCTTTTCGTGAAGAACAACTTCGGGTCTAGACCAGCGGCGCCAGCAGTTGCCAGTACTTCGGCAGGGGCCAGAGATCGGCGTCGCAGGCGTCCTCGAGGGCGTCGAGGGTTTCGCGGAGGGCGTGCTTGGACTGATTGACCTCTTTGCCAAAGGCCTCCGTGCGGGCATGGAGATCCTCGAGGGCCTCGGCCTTGGCAAGCGCGGCCTTCATCGCAGTCAGCCTCGCCTGGGCCTCGCCGGCCAGGGTGGCCTGGGTCTGCAGGGCTGCCTTCAGCGTCTCAGGTACCGCAACACCGGCGGAGGCCAACCTGCAGAGACTCTCGGCCCGGGAACCGAGGTCTGCGGTGACGGAGGGCAGGATCTGGGTTTCGGCCATCTGGCGCAGGACCTGGGTCTCGATGGCGATGACCTTCTGGTACTCCTCGTGGCGGATGTGGAGCCGAGATTCCTGCTCCCCTTCGGACAGGATGCCGGGCTTGGCGAGCACGGCCTTGACCGCTGGCTCCTCCCAAATGTGGAGGGCCGCCACGGTGTCCTTGGCGTGGGGAAGCCCCCGGCGCTCGGCTTCGGCCTTCCACTCGTCCGAGTAGCCGTTGCCCTCGAAGCGGATGGCCTTGGTCTCATGAATGGCTTGCTTGACCACGACCATGACCGCCGCCTTGTGCTCCTTGCCGGCCTTGAATTCTGCTTCCAGCTTGGCGTTCAGGCCATCCAGGGCCTCGGCCACGGCGGCGTTGATGACGGTCAGCGGTAGGGCGATGGGCTGACTGGACCCCACGGCGCGAAACTCGAACTTGTTGCCGGTGAAGGCGAAGGGGCTGGTGCGGTTGCGGTCCGTGGCGTCCTTCTCGATGCGTGGCAGGTTGCCGATGCCGAGATCGATGATGCGCTGAATGGAAACATCGGCGACATCGCCCTTCTCGATGGCGTCCAGGATGTGGTTCAGCTGGGCGCCGAGGAAGACAGACATGATGGCCGGGGGCGCTTCGTTGGCGCCGAGACGGTGGTCGTTGCCTGCGAAGGCGATGGCAGCGCGCAGTAGGCCGCCGTGGGTGTGGATGGCCTTCAGCGTCGCACTCAGGAAGTAGAGGAACTGCAGGTTCTCTTCAGGCGTGTGGCCGGGCTCCAGGAGGTTCTGCCCTTCGTCCGTGGCCAGGCTCCAGTTCACGTGCTTGCCGCTGCCGTTGACGCCGGCAAAGGGCTTCTCGTGCAGCAGGATGGCCAGGCCGTGGCGCTCGCCCACGGACTTCAGGATCTCCATCAGCAACTGGTTGTGGTCACTGGCAAGGTTGGCGGCCTCGTAGATGGGCGCGATCTCGAACTGGTTGGGGGCCACCTCGTTGTGGCGGGTCTTGGCGGGAATGCCGAGCTTGAAGCACTCCAACTCGACCTCCTGCATGAAGCCCAGCACCCGGGCCTTGATGCTGCCGAAGTAGTGGTCCTCCATCTCCTGGCCCTTGGGCGGCTTGGCACCCTGGAGGGTGCGGTTGGCGAACATGAGGTCCGGTCGCTGCTGCGCCAGTTCCAGGTCCACGGCGAAGTACTCCTGCTCCGGCCCGCACTGGGCCACGACGGCCGAATTCACGCCGAAGAACTTGAGGGCGGCCTTGGCACTGGTGGACACAACGTCCATGGACCGCAGGAGCGGCACCTTGTGATCCAGCGCCTCGCCGTGGTAGCCGATAAAAGCCGTCGGGATGCAGAGGGTCTTGCCCAGGGGGCCTTCCATGATGAAGGCCGGGCTGGCCGGGTCCCAGGCGGTGTAGCCGCGGGCTTCGAAGGTGGCGCGCAGGCCACCGCTCGGGAACGAACTGGCATCGGGCTCACCCTGGATGAGCTGGCCGCCGCTGAAGCGCTCGATCACCTGGCCGGGCTCGTCGTCCCAGGTGATGAAGGCGTCGTGCTTCTCGGCCGTGGCCCCGGTCATGGGCAGGAACCAGTGGGTGAAGTGGGTGCAGCCCTGCTCCAGGGCCCACTCCTTCATGGCGAGGGCCACGCTCCTGGCCACCTCGGGCGACAGGGGCTCACCGCGCTTCTGCGCCTGGCGGTAGGCCTTGTAGATGTCCTTCTGCAGCCGCTCGCGCATGGTCTTCTCGCTGAACGTATTGCAGCCGAAGTACTGGCTGATCTTGGTCTGGTCCAGCCGTGAGATGCTGGATGTCTCTGTTACCTGCGCCTTGGCCATGTATCCCCCCTTTGGATGAATGGATGAAACATGGATCCAACTAGACCGGGACCGACGTCCGCCCAGGAAGGGCAGTCATCGGATTCCCACATCCACCTGGACCCTGCGATCCAGCCCCAGGATAGCGGAAACGCACGTGTGGCAGCAGGTTTTCATGCGCCTGAACGGGCCCTCGCCCTGCTCGAAGACCTCCAGCGCCACCAGGCCGAGCTGCCCCGATCGGTGGCCCTGGCCTGGGAGCGGGTGGCCTTCGCCGAGGTGTTCGATCATTCAGAACCAGCCCTCCGCATCCGTCGATTTCTGGACAAGGCTTTAGACTGAAGGCCATGGACCTCACAGCCCCCTACCTCCCAGACCTTGCGAGCATCCCGGCTGGCCTCGACCTGCCTGCCGAGATCCGACGGCTGAAGGAAGAGCGCCGCGCAGTCCTTCTGGCCCACTACTACCAGGAGCCCGAGATCCAGGACCTGGCGGATTTCGTGGGCGACAGCCTCCAACTAAGCCAGCAGGCCGCCAGGGCGGATGCGGACGTCATCTGCTTCTGTGGCGTTCACTTCATGGCCGAGACGGCCAAGATCCTGAGCCCCACGAAGACCGTGGTGATTCCAGACATGGATGCCGGCTGCAGCCTGGCGGACCGCTGCCAGGCCGACTACTTTGCCGAATGGTTGAAGCAGTACCCGGATCACGACGTGGTGAGCTATATCAACTGCTCCGCGGGCGTGAAGGCCCTCAGCACGGTCATCTGCACCAGCAGCAACGCGGTGCGGGTGGTCGAAAGCCTCCCGAAGGGCCGCAACATCGTCTTCGCCCCGGACCGCCACCTGGGCAAGTGGGTCATGCAACAGACGGGGCGGGATATGGTGCTGTTCCCGGGGTTCTGCATCGTGCACGAGCAGTTCACCGCCAAGCGCCTGGCGGCCCTCAAGGCCCAGCACCCCACGGCCAAGCTCATCGCCCACCCCGAGTGCGATGCCAGCGTCAGCCAGCTGGCCGACTTCGTGGGTTCCACCGCGGCGCTCCTTAACTTCGTGGCCCAGGACAGCGCCACCTCATTCATCGTGGCCACCGAGGCTGGCATCCTCCACCAGATGCGCCAGCGCCGGCCCGAGGCCGAGCTGATCCCAGCCCCGGCGGATAGCGGCTGCAACTGCAGCCTTTGCCCCTACATGAAGCTCAACAGCCTGGAGAAGCTCTACCTCTGCCTGCGCGACCTGAAGCCCGAAATCACCCTGGACGAATCCGTCCGGGTCCGCGCCCTCAAGCCCCTGGAGCGCATGCTGGTCCTGGGCTGAGGTGGCCATGAGCGCCTGGAACCCCCACAGCTGGCAGCGCTTCCCGGCCCAACAGCAGCCGGGCTATGAGGATCCTTCGGAACTGGAAGGCGTGCTGGCCCGCCTGCGCCGGATGCCGCCGCTGGTCGTCCCCGAGGAGGTCAACCGCCTGCGGCTGCTGCTGGCGGAGGCTGCGTCCGGGCGGCGCTTCCTGCTCCAGGGCGGCGATTGCGCGGAGCAGTTCAAGGACTGCACCCCGGAAGCCATCGAGGGCAAGCTCCGGGTGCTGCTGCAGATGTCCGTGGCCCTCACGCACGGGGGCCGCAGGCCTGTGGTCCGGGTGGGTCGCATCGCCGGCCAGTTCGCCAAGCCCAGGAGCCACCCCACCGAGCGTGTTCATGGCCGAGAGATTCCCAGCTACCGGGGCGATCTGATCAACGGCTTGGAGGCGGAGGCGGCAGCCCGGCGGTCCGATCCCGGCCGCCTGCTGCAGGCCTACTTCCATGCCTCGGCGACCCTGAACCACCTGCGGGCCCTCACTGCCGGGGGCTTCGCGGACCTCCATCACCCTGAGCGCTGGGAGCTCCCCGGGAGCACGGCCGAGGTTCCCGCCTATCGCCGGACCCTCGACCAGGTGCGCGAATCCCTGGATTTCCTGGAGGCCCTGGGGGGCGTCCAGCGGGACGTGCTGGAACGCATCGACTTCTTCACCAGCCACGAGGCCCTGCTGCTGCCCTACGAGGAAGCCCTCACCCGGTGGATCAGCGAGGAGTCAGGCCATTACAACCTGGGCGCCCATACGCTCTGGGTGGGCGAGCGCACGCGGCAACTGGACGGCGCCCACATCGAGTACCTGCGGGGCATCCGCAATCCCATTGGCGTCAAGCTGGGCCCCAGCGCCACGCCGGACCACCTGCTGGCCCTGCTGGAGCGTCTGGATCCCCAGTGCGAGCCCGGCCGCATCACCCTCATTTCCCGCTTCGGTGCCACGCAGATCCAGGCCGCCCTGCCCCCCCTGGTCAGGGCGGTCCAGGCCACGGACCACCCGGTGCTGTGGAGCTGTGATCCCATGCACGGCAACGGCACGGAAAGCAGCAATGGACTGAAAACCAGGGCCTTCAACGCCATCCTTTCAGAGCTGCGCCAGGCCTTCGAGATCCACCGGGCCCAGGGTTCGCATCTCGGGGGCGTTCACATCGAACTGACCGGCGCGGCCGTCACCGAATGCACCGGGGGCACCGAAGGGCTTTCGGACCTCGACCTGACCAGGGCCTATGAGACCGGCTGCGACCCCCGGCTCAATGGGACGCAAAGCCTTGAGATGGCCTTCCTTATCGCCGAAATGATGCGGGGCTGAACCCGTTCCAGCCCCTTACTGAACGGTGGGGTGGAGACCCTCGGGTCCGAGCCGCAGGGCCAACTGGTCGAAGCTGGCGCTGAGGCGAAGCTCCGACCCCACCAGAAGATCCGGAAGAGGTTTGAGCCGGGGTGGCGGCAGGAACAGCACCTCGCCAGCCCTCAAAGGCAAGAGATCCAGGCCTTCCCAGTGCTTCAGGGACGTGGTCCGGCGAATGCTGCCCGCCCTCAGCTCCAAACTGCCCGTGGGCCAGGCGTCCGTCAGCCAGGTTCCCAGCACCAGACTCCCCGCCTCCTCCAGGGCCAAGCAGAAGCCGGCGATGGCCCCGCCTGCAGAGCCCACGGCCGCCAGGGAGGGCTGAGCCGAGGCTGATACCTCCGATCCTGGCCCCCTCACACCAAAGCGGTCGAGGATCCCCCCGTCCATCCGCCTCAGACCAGCGGGGCGGGGCAGACAGGGGCCCAGCTTCACCGCCTGGAGCGCAGGAGCCAGGCTCGCCGGCAGGGTCCCCCGCCGCTCCCACTTCTCGGCATAGGCCAGCGTCTGGCGCACCCTGGCCAGGGCCCGGGGCCCGCCCTCAAGCACACGCCGCAGGCTCGGGGGCACCAGCACCTCCGCGAGCCGATCAGCCTCGCCCTCGCCCAGCTTGCGGAGGCGGACGGCCTCGATGCGGTTCAGGTCCACCACCCGGCCGGAATCCAGACAGGCCACCAGGGCCCGGCGTTCGGCCGGCCCTTCGGCCCAGGTGGCAGTGCCGAGAAGCATCAGGGTTGGGCCTCCAGCCACTCCCGTGTGGCGGGCAGCAGGGGCCTGGGCCGATTGGTGGCGAAGTCCAGCATGACCTGCACCGTCTTCCCCTCGGCAAACAGCTCGCCGCCCAGACCCTTGGTGACGCGGTAGCTCAGTTCGAAGGAGCTGTTGCCAGTTCTGCTGCAGTGCAATTCCACCCGGACATCGTCGCCGAGCAGGATCGGCATGCGGTAGTCCACTTCCACCCGGGCCAGCAGGAAGCCTTCCTCCTGGAACTTCCGGCCGCCCAGGAAGGTCCGCCACCACTGAAACCGTGCCTGTTCCATGAAGCTGACCACCACGGCATTGTTCACATGGCCCATGGCGTCCAGATCGCTGAACCGAACCTCGATGGGGTGGGAAAAGGGCATGAGACCTCCAGGGATTGAGAGTGCCTAACAAAACCCCCGCGGGGTCGCGCGAGGGTCGCCGGGCGAGCGAGGCGAGGAACGCGAGTCAAAGCGTAGCGGGTACTACGCGCGACGAGTGTGACGATGGATCGCGACGCCCGCCGGCCCTCGCCCGGAGGGATGAAGCCCGGCAGGCGCTCCGCGGCGTCAGGTCCCTTGAACAACGAACCGCGTTGCCCTGCGGGCCCTTCCTTGCGGTGCATCCTGCCCGGCTTCATCGCGACCTCGTCGGGGTTTTGTTAGGCACTCTTAACCATACCGCCAACCCATGGCATCATGCGCCCGATGCCGACTCCGCTCCTGCTCGCCTATGACCCCGCCTGCACCCTCTGCTGCCGCATGGCCCTGTGGCTGGCCCGGAGGGACCGACGGGGGCTGCTACTCATCGTGTCCCTGAAGGATCCCACCCTGCTGGCCCTGGCGCCCGAGTTGGCCGGATGGCCCATCGAAAGGGAAATTCATGGCCTCGACCTGGGCACCCGGGAGATCCGCGCCGGAGCCGACCTGCTATACCCCATCGCCCGCCGACTGTCCGGATGGCGCTGGATGTCTCCGCTGCTCGCCATCCGAGGACTTCCCGCCATGCTGAATCGGGTCTATCTCCGCTGGGCCGTCGGGAGGTTCCGGCGCACGGGCCGCCATCCCTTCGCCTAACCTGGAGCGATGCTCGCCAATCCCGCCACCCCTTGGCACCCGGACCGCCGCTGGGCCGATCCCCTGCTGGCCCTGCTCACCTTGCTGGCCCTGCTGGCGGCGGGCCTGGCCCTGCTTGCCCGGCAGCGGGCCGGGCAGCGTCCCCCGGAGCGCGCCAGCCTCCAGGGTCGCCTGGCCGAGGTCGCCCTGGCGGGGCCGGGCCTGTTGACCGGCCGCCAAGGGAACTCCCGCGAGTGGACCAGGGCCCAGGCCCAGCTGAAGGAACCCTGGGACCGGGCCCTGCTGGCCGTGCTGAAGGCCGAACTGGCGCATCCACCAGGGGAACCTGCCGCCTGGATCGATCCGGCGACCCCGGCCGGACCCTCGGGACAGCTGTTCCGCCGCGCCTGCCTCGCCGCCTACGCCGGTGCGCCCGTGCCGCCCCGCGGGGACCGCGAGGAGGTCCACAGGCGCCTGGGCCATGGCTTTGCTGCCGCCCTGCTCGAGGCCCGGATCCTGGACCGCGAAGGCGGCGGCGAGGCGCTCCGCGCGGAGGCTCGGGGCGCCCTGCTGCTCCGGCTGGTCGGCCTGGGCAGCCTGGGTCTGCTGGCCCTTGGCCTGGCGGCTGGTGGGCTGGCAGTGGGCCTCTACCTCCTCACGGCCGGCGCCAAGACCGTCCCGCCAGCCTTGCCTGAATGGGAGATGTCTGGCCGGGCGGCTGCCTTCGTCTTCCTCGGGTGGTTCCTGGCCTTCTTCCTGGCGGGTAGCTTGGCGGGTGCGTTGCTCCGGCCCTGGCCGGGCCTGCGGTGGGCGGCCCTTCCTTTGGGCTACGCCTTCCACGTGGCCGTGGGTCTCTTCCTGATCTGTTCAGCTGAGGGGCTCAGTTTCTCTGCGCTCTGGCGCCGGGTGGCCCCAGGCCGAGGAGGCCGCGACCTCGCCTGGGGCATCGCCTTCCTCGCTCTGGCAGTTGGCTTGGTGCTGGTGGTGGCCTTGCTGGTCGGCTTGATCCTGAAGCCCGATCAGAGCCCCCAGCGAGAGTTGCAGGACTGGCTGCGCGGACTCGTCGGCTGGGCGCCGAACCTGGTGGTGTTCCTGACCGTGGCGGGGCTGGCGCCCTTCTTTGAGGAGTTGCTCTTCCGCAGCTTCCTGCTGCCGATCCTCGCCCGGCGGAAGCCCCTGGCCCTGGCCCTGATCCTGTCCGCGCTGCTCTTTGGCGCCATTCATCTTCAGCCGACTGGACTCCCCGTTCTCGGCACCCTGGGCTTCGTCCTGGGCTTGGCCATGCGCCAGACGGGCAGCCTGAGGTCGCCCCTTCTCGTCCATGCCTGCTGGAACGGCAGCCTGTTCCTGCTGCTAAGAACCTTCGCCTGAAGCAGGGCTAGGGCTTCAACGCGGCCTTGGAGAGCGCCGGAGCCATCCACCAGATGAGCACCACAAGCAGGGCTGTGAGAACCAGCCACTTGAAGACCGAGTCCCAGTCCGTGTCCCCCGACCCCGCGTCTGGTGCGGTCTTCCGGGAGGCGAGGTAGCTCTTCACCGGATCCTCGGCCAGGTCGATCTTCTTGGGCTGGCTTTCCCGCGGGGGTCGATCGATCGGCTCCGACCCGCCGCTGTCGAGGGCGACCGAAGCGATCCGGAACCGGGCAGTCGATACGCTGCTGCCATCCTCGTCGTGGGCCAGCATGGCAAAGAGGCGTGCCCTCATGCCGGCCGGTCC
>Ga0315271_10002763_pt1 | contig 11044 bp, 9 predicted proteins | sample C3_top_MG_FD_204664 | JGI IMG/M metagenome (GOLD analysis project Ga0315271, IMG submission 204664) | Sediment microbial communities from Yellowstone Lake, YNP, Wyoming, USA - C3_top | ecosystem: Environmental > Aquatic > Freshwater > Lake > Sediment | place: USA: Wyoming | collected 2017-08-01
TACGTCCGCTCGCTGATGCAGGCGTCGAACGTCACGCCCGTGGTCCGCGACCGTGCGGAGATGACGCCCGGACCGTCGCTGCTCAAGCGGCTCGACCTGGCGCACATGCCGCTTGCCGTCTCGCCGTCCATCTCGGAGCCCCCAGCCCCCCCGTTCGACAACGAGCCCTCACCAACGGCACCGGCCGCCCCGGCCAGCCACGCCGCCCTGCGCAGGGCCTACCCCGACGAGCGACCCGCCGTCGCATCGAAGTCCACGTGGGAACGATTCGTGATCACAGCGGACGTGGAGATCCACGTCCGCAGGCCGCTCGACCGCCTCGCCAACAAGCGCGTGGACCAGCTCGAGCGCATCGCCCGGGAGCTCTTCGAAGAGGAGCCGTAGCCGCCCGGCCGCGCGCGCCGGCCAGACCCGCGCGCCCCATCCCCGCCAACCACGCATGCGACACGAGCCGCGGCGTGCCAGTCGACCCTCAGGACCCGCCCCATCCGGGCCTCGAGCAGGCAGCATCGAGAAGGAGGCCCATCGTGACCAGTTACGAGACCCCCGGGATCACCCCGGACCCAGAGACCATTCCCAACCCAGACGGAACGGCGCACCAGCCCCGGCTCCGTGACCCCGGCCTGGCCGTCCGCTCGGACCGCCGGCTCATCCGCGCCCACGGCCGCAGCGAGCGCTTCCTCCTCGTCGATGTTGTGGCGCCCACCGCGGCCGTCGATCCCGCCCGTCGCCGCCCGCCCGTCAACCTCGCGTTCGTCCTCGACCGGTCGGGCTCCATGGGCGGCAGCAACAAGCTGTCGCTGGCCAAGCAGGCGGCCCTCGAGGCGATCCATCGGCTCGGCGACGCCGACCGCTTCTCCGTGGTGACCTATGACAACGAGATCGATGTCGTCGTCGCGGGCACCGACGCCACGGCTGCCGCACGGCAGATGGCTGCAAGCCGCCTGCGCGACGTGCGGCCGCGGAACAGCACGAACCTCCACGGCGGCTGGCTGACGGGCTGCGAGCAGGTCGCGGCCGGCCTCGCGCCGGACGGTGTCAACCGCGTGCTCCTGCTCACCGACGGCCTCGCAAACGTCGGCGTCACGGACCCGGGCGAGCTGGGCCGGCTGGCGTACGACCTCCGGCGTCGCGGCGTGACGACCAGCACGTTCGGCGTCGGGCTGGACTTCGACGAGGCCCTGCTGCAGACGATGGCCGACAACGGCGGCGCGCACTTCTACTTCATCGGCGACCTCGCGCAGATGCGCGACCACATCACGAGCGAGGTGGGGGACACGCTCGAGATCGTGGCGCGCGAGGTCGTCCTCGAGCTTGTGCTGCCCGAATCAGTCCGCGTGGACGCGCTGTCCCCATTCCGCGTGGAGCGCTCGGGCGGTCGCGTGCGGGTGTTCCTGGGCGACATGGTGTCGGGCCAGGTGCTCTCGATCGCGCTCCGGCTGACCTTCGACTTCGGGGAGGTCGGGCGCGAGATCGGGGCGCTCGTGCGGCTCGGGGATCGGGACGGCGCCTTCGACACCGCGCTGCCGGCGGTCGAGCCGGCCTCCTTGACCTGGACCTACGCGGACCATCCCGCGAACGACGTCCAGCCCCGGGTCGTGGAGGTGGACCGGTTCGTCGCCCGCATCTTCGCGGAGCGTGCCAAGCAGGACGCCGTGCGCCTCAACCGCGAGGGCCGCTACGACGACGCCCGCCGGGCGCTCGAGGGCGTCCGGGTCCGGGTCCGCTCGTATGCCGGGTCCGATCAGGCCCTCAACGGGCTCGCTGCCGAGCTCTCCGAGGAACAGGTCCATTACGCCGCCCCGATGGCCGAGATGGACCGCAAGGAGCGCTATTTCGTCTCCAGCACGCTCAGCCGGAGTCGGACCGTGGACGGAAAGACACGCAGGGCCTGATCGAGGCCTGCCAGATCGCGGCGACGGGGCGGCCACCAGGTCGCACCGTCGCCGCCCCGCCGTTCTTCCTTGACGATGCCCGTGCGGTAGGCCATGATTGGGCATGTAATCGATTGCCCCCGACTGTCAACCGGGCTGGCCGCCCGGGCCCCGGCGAGCACCGTGGACACCTCGCCGGGTGCTGCGGCCGACGTTCGGGATCGGGCGCCGCGGAGGAGCTGCATTCATGACCGACCCCGTTGCGACCCGTGATCCGGGCACGTACCACGACCGGCCGGCGGCCGCGCGGCAGCTCCTCCGCCGCGCAGCCGCACCCGGTCCCGATGGGCTGGTGTGCGGCATCGACCCCGACTCGGCCGGTTGGGACTGGACCACGTTCCACGTCTACCGGCTCGTCCCGGGCCAGCGGATCAGCCGCGCCGCGGACGGGCAGGAGCGCCTCGTCCTCGTGCTCGAGGGATACGCCGCCATCTCGGCGGGGGAGCGGGATTTCGGCACCCAGGGTTCGCGCAGATCGGTCTTCGACGGCCCGCCCCCGCCCGTCGTCCTCGTGGCGCCCGGTCTCGCCATCGAGATCGTCGCCGACACGGACGCCCTCGTCGGCGTTGCCGCGGCCCCGGGCGGACACGTCCGCCGTACTGCCCTGATCACGCCCGACGAGATCCTCGTCGAAACGCGTGGCGAGGGAAACACCAGGCGGACCATCCACCACGTGCTGCCTCCGAGCGCCGAGGCAGGGCGCCTGATCGCCTTCGAGGCCTATACACCCGGCGGCAACTGGTCCAGCTACCCGCCCCACAAGCACGACACGGAGAACCCGCCGATCGAGGCGCGGCTCGAGGAGCTCTACTACTACAAGTTCGCGAAGCCGGCGCAGGCCTTCGCGTTCGCCCGGGTCTACACGGCCGACCGGAGCCTTGACGAGGCCCTGACGCCAATGGACGGCGACATCGTGCTCGTGCCCGAGGGCTACCACCCGGTCGGCGTCCCGGCTGGCTACGACTGCTACTACCTCAACATCATGGCCGGCCCGAACCGCGCGTGGCACTTCACGCTGGATCCGGACCATGCGTGGCTCATGAACTGGAGCCCGGCCGCGCCAATGGTCGCCGAGGAGCCCGTGGAGTGACCCCGCCGGACTCCGGGTGGTTGCGCTCAAGTCATCGATCATCGATTATGTTCGGCAGCGCAACGTCCGCCCGGCCCCAAGACACGGAGATCCAATGACGTCGCCCATCGCCTCCGTCGACAGTCCGCTGCTGCGGATGGTCGAGTCAACCCAGACCGACTTCTGGAACGACTCCTGCGCCGTTGCCGAGCTTGCCTACGCGGTCGAGCGCGGCGGTACCGGCGCCACCTCCAACCCCGTGATCGTGGGCGAGGTGATGAAGAAGGAGAAGGACCACTGGGTGCCGCGGGTGCGCGAGATGGTCGCGCAGAACCCGACCTGGTCCGAGGTGGAGCTGACCTGGGCGCTGATCGAGGAGATGGGCGCCCGCGGTGCCGGGGTCCTGCAGCCCGTCTTCGACGCCTTCGACGGGAAGAAGGGCCGGCTCAGCCTCCAGACGAACCCCTCGAACTACCGGGACCCGGTGCGGATGGCCGACCAGGCCGTCCACTTCAGCACCCTCGCCCCGAACATCCAGGTCAAGTTCCCGTGCACCGCGGCCGGCCTCCAGGGGGCAGAGGATGCGACGGCGCGCGGCGTCGTCGTGAACGTCACCGTGGTGTTCACCGTCGCCCAGTGCATTGCCGCGGCCGAGGCCGTGGAGCGGGGACTGCGCCGCTACGAGGCTGCAGGTGGGGACACCAGCCGGATGGTCCCGGTCTGCTCGCTGATGGTCGGCCGGCTCGACGACTGGATCAAGGTGCTCGTCGAGAAGGACGACATCGCGCTCGACCCGGACGCGGTCAACTGGGCCGGGGTCGCCGCGTTCAAGCGGGCCTACGGGATCTTCAAGGAGCGTGGCTACCGCACGCGGCTGCTGTCGGCGGCGTACCGGCACCGGCTCCACTGGACCGAGCTGGTGGGCGCCGACGCCATCCTCACCATGCCGTACCCCTGGCAGGTCCGCTTCAACGCCTCGGGCATCGAGCCCGCCGAGCGGATCGGGGTGCCGGTGGAACAGCACCTGCTCGACGACCTGATCGCGCGTGTCCCGGACTTCGTGCGGGCATACGAGCCGAACGGCCTGTCAGCCGCCGAGTTCGCGGGGTATGGGGCGACCGCTCGGACCTTGCGGGGATTCGTCGGGTCCTACCACGATCTCCAGGGTGTCGTTCGTGACATCATGATGCCGAACCCGGACCTGAAGTCCGCCTGAAGGCAGTTCTGGCACTCCAATAATGCGGTGTTATGATCCGCGGGTCCCGCTCCAACGGAGGAACACAGATGGCGATTGAGACCCCCGAGCAGACGGCCGTGGCGCCGATCCTGTCCCACTGGATCAACGGCGCGCCCGTCGAGGTCCCACTCGATGCGACCGGTCCCGTCTACAACCCCGCCACGGGCCAGGTCATCGCCCGGGTCCCGCGCGGCGGCGTGCACGAGGTGGACCAGGCGGTCGCGGCGGCGGCAGCGGCCTTCCCGGCCTGGCGCGACACGGCGCTCATCGCGCGCAGCCAGGTCTTCTTCGCGTACCGCGAGCTCATGTGGCAGCATCGCGAGGAGCTGGCCCGGCTCGTCACCCGTGACCACGGCAAGACGTTCCCCGACGCGCTCGCCGAGGTCCTCCGCGGCATGGAGACCGTCGAGTTCGCCTGCGGCCTGCCGGTCCACCTCGCCGGCATGATGACGCCCAACGTCTCGACCAAGGTCGACGCGTTCACGCTCCGCGGCCCGCTCGGCGTCACCGCCGCCATCACGCCCTTCAACTTCCCGGTCATGGTCCCGAGCTGGATCGTGCCGATCGCGCTGATGTGCGGCAACACGGTCATCCTCAAGCCGTCGTCCCACACGCCCGGGGCCACCCACCTCCAGGCGGAGCTGTGGAAGCAGGCCGGACTGCCCGATGGCGTGCTCAACGTCGTGTATGGCGGCAAGGAAGCCGTCGTCGCGATCGTCGAGCACCCGACCGTCAAGGCGATCCAGTTCGTCGGGTCCACGAGCGTGGGCCGCTACGTCTACGAGGAGGGCACCAAGCGCGGCAAGCGCGTCGGTGCCTTCACCAGCGCCAAGAACGCGATGGTGGTCCTGCCCGACGCGGACATGGACCTCGCCGCCGACGCGGCGGTCGCCGCGGGCTACGGCTCGGCCGGCGAGCGCTGCATGGCGCAGACGCTCCTGCTCGGGGTCGGTGACGCCGTCGAGCGCATCCGCCCCAAGATCCTCGAGCGGATCGCCGGACTCAAGATCGACAACGGCATGGAGCCGGGCGCCGACATGGGCCCGATCTACTCCCGGGAGCACCGCGCCTCGATCGTCGAGTGGATCGGCCGCGGCGAGGCCGAGGGTGCCGAGCTGGTCGTGGACGGCCGGACGTTCGCGGGTCCCAACCCGGACGGCTTCTTCCTCGGCGTGAGCCTGTTCGACAACGTCACTCCCGACATGGACGTGTTCAACGAGGAGATCTTCGGCCCGGTCCTGGGCATGGTCCACGTGGACACCTATGACGAGGCCCTGGGCCTCGTCAACGGCCACCAGTACGCCAACGGCACCGCGATCTTCACGACCAACGGCGGCGCCGCCCGGCGCTTCAAGCTGGAAGTGGACGTCCCGATGATCGGTGTCAACGTGCCGATCCCGGTTCCGGCCGGCTACCTCTCCTTTGGCGGGGCGAAGTTGTCCGCCTTCGGCGATCTCGCGATGCGCGGTGAGGACGGCGTCCGCTTCTTCACCCAGCAGAAGATGGTCACCGAGCGCTGGCCCGAGCCCGGCAAGGAAGGCCCGCTGAGCCTGGTCTTCCCCGGCAACTCCTAGAACCCCCCCAGCGCCTCACGAGCCGGCTCCCGGGCCCACCACCCGGAGCCGGCTCTTTCACATCCCGCCCGCCACCCGCGGCGTCCCGGAACGATGAGGAACCTCTCATGCGGATCGCGCTCCTGGGCGCTGGCCGGATCGGCACGCTTCACGGCAGGCTCGTCGCCGAGCAGCAGGACGTGGACGAGGTGATCGTCTACGACGTCATCGCGGCGAGCGCCGCGCAGGCAGCGGCTGCCATCGGCGGGCGGGTCGCCGTCACCCCCGAGGAGGCCATTGCCGCTGCGGACGGCGTGCTTATCGCCGCGTCCACGAACATGCATGCCACCCTGGTCTCGCAGGCGATCGACGCCGGCAAGCCGATCTTCGTGGAGAAGCCGCTCGCATTCGACCTGGAGGAGACGGTTGCGCTCGTCGCCAAGGCCGAGGCTGCGGGCGCGGTTATCCAGGTGGGGTTCCAGCGGCGCTTCGACCCCGCCTACGTGGAGGCCAAGCGGCTGCTCGACAGCGGTGAGCTGGGGACGCTCTACATGGTCCGGCTCATCGCCCACGACCACACGCCCCGCCCGATGCCTACATCCCGGTCTCAGGGGGCCTGTTCCGGGACTCGTCGATCCACGACTTCGACGCCCTGCGCTGGCTGACCGGACAGGAGGTCGTGGAGGTCTACGCGACGGGCGCCGTGCGGAACTTCCCGATCTTCGCCGAGTTCGACGACGTGGACACCGGCGCCCGCATCTTCACGCTGGCCGATGGGACCATCGGCTCGCATGCCCAGACGCGGCACAACCCGCTGGGCTACGACGTGCGGATGGAGGTCGTGGGTTCGAAGGACGTGGTCTGCGTGGGCCTCGACGGCCGCACGCCGATCCGCTCGCTCGAGGCCGGCGCGCCCGAGATGGCGAACCCGGCGTGGGACTCGTTCCTCGACCGGTTCGAGGAGGCGTATCGCCGGGAGCTCCTCGCGTTCCTGCGGGTCGTCCGCGGCGAGATCCCCAGCCCCTGCACGGCGCGCGACGCGATGCAGGCGATGCGGATCGCGGTCGCGGCAACGAAGTCGCGCCTCGAGCACCGCCCCGTCCGGCTGGACGAGGTGCCCTGACGCACTGACCTTCGCCAGCGCGGGGCAGGGGAGTCGCCCCCGCGGAGCGGGCGATCAGCCTCCGCCGGTCGCGATCTCCTGGATCGTGACCCGTCGTCCTTCACGGGCCGACCGTCCGGCCGCGTCCACGACCTGCTGCACGCGCCATGCGTCACGGAACGAGGGCACCGCCACGCCCCCGTCGGCGATCGCCGTGACGAAGCCCCGGGCCATGTTGTCCCGTTCGCGGAAGGTGTCCTTGTACGTCTCGTGCACGGACCCGCGCCGCAGGCCCTCGTAGAAGCGGTCGGGGATCGGCAGCTCGGCGAGGCGGGGCCGCTCGACGGTTCGGCCGGCCTCGGCACCCTGGACCTGGACGCCCTCCACCCGCTCGAGCTCGTCCCAGTCGCAGGTCACGTGGAGGGTGCCGCGGGACCCGTGGAGCTCCCAGGCGTGGAGCTGGCCGAACCTCGACGGCTCGTAGGCCACCGACGTCAGGTGGAGCGACCCGGTCGCCCCGTTCGCGAACTCAAGCAGGATCATCGCCGAGTCCTCGGCCGCCGCGAACGGGGCTCCGTCCGGTCGCGGGGCGCGTGGCACGACGCGCCCGAAGACCGCTGTGACGGCCGTGATCTCGCCGTACAGCCAGCCCGCGATGTACGCCCAGTGCGAGCCCAGGTCGCCGGAGACGCCGGCCCCGGCCTCGCCCAGGTCGAAGCGCCAGATGTACGACCCATCGCGCCCGTAGTCCGCGTAGTAGCGCATGTTGAGGTGGTAGGGCCGACCGATGTACCCGCCGTGCACGAGCTCCTTCGTGTAGCGCGCGTAGGGCATGAACGAGTAGGTGAAGGGGCACATGTTGACGACGCCGAGCCGTTCGGCGGTCTCGGTCATCGCGCGGGCCTCGGCCGCGTTCATGCCCAGCGGTTTCTCGCACAGCACGTGCAGCCCGGCCTCGAGCGCCCGCATGGCGTACGGGTAGTGGTGGATGTTGGGGGAGAGGATCACCAGGGCGTCGAGCGACTCCGCCGCCAGCATCTCGTCGACGGTCGCATATGCGGCAGGCACGCCCCATCGGGTCGCGAAGTCGCGGGTGTGCTCGAAGCGTCCGCCCACGACTGCCCGAACGTCCGCTCGCGGGTGGCGGGTGAGGGCCGGCAGGTACATGGCATCCGCCCACCAGCTGGTGCCCACCACCCCGATCCGGACCTTGTCGCCCGCGGTGGTCATCAGACGCCGATCGACCGGAGGTACTCGCGGTTGCGGCGCGCGCTCTCGCATGGGTCGCCCATGCCCGGCAGGACGTCCTGTTCGACGACGATCCAGCCCTTGTAGCCGACATCCCGGAGCGCCGCCAGCATCCCGGGGAAGTCCACGCATCCCCGGCCCAGCTCGCAGAACACGCCGTGCGCCGTGGAGGTGAGGCCGTCCCACTGCCGGGCGCGCGACTCCGCCATGACGGCCGGGTGGCAGTCCTTGAAGTGGACGTGCCAGATCCGGTCCCGGAACTCGGCCACGGCATCCACGGGGTTCTCGCCGGTGCCGAACGTCCAGTGCCCGGTGTCGAGGCAGAGGCCCAGGAGCGACGGGTCCGTCATGGCCATGAGGCGGCGGACCTCGGCTCCGGTCTCGATCAGGGTGCCCAGGTGCTGGTGTACGACGGTCCGGATGCCCGCCTCGTCCCGGACCCGTCGGGCGAGATCGTTCGCGGCGTCCGCGTAGACCGACCATGTCTCGTCGTCCATCCCCTGCGCGGGCGTGATCCGGCCGGCCATCGTCCCGCGCACTGGGTCGCCGTACGGGTCGTTGCCGAGGACGATCATCGTGTCCGGGCCGCCGACCGCCGCGAGCAGTTTCGCGATGCGGACGGCGTCGTCTGCGCCCTGGCGGTGGCGGGCAGGATCCTGGAGCCACGGCGTGGAGAAGGAGGCCAACAGCGCGAGGCCCCGCGCGTCCAGCTCCGCCTTTAGCTCCACCGGATCAGTGGGCATGAAGCCCCAGTCGCCGAGCTCAGTCCCCGCGTAGCCGGTCTCGGTCATCTCGTCGAGCACCCGGCGATATCCGCCGGTCTCCCCGGCGACGTTCTCGATGACGCCCCAGGAGCAGGGGGCGTTGGCAATGCGGATCATGTCGTCGACTCCGTGTCGCGATCGGTGCCTCGTCCAGGCACGGGGATGGGACGCCCAGTGCTCAGTGCCGCGCGCTCGACCACGTCCCGCCGGATCCCATCTGCTGGAGCCGGCGTCGCAGTCACGTTTCGGTCGCTCCGGCCTGCGGCGCGGGTCCTGTGGACTCGCGCACGCGCAGCACCATCGGGATGCGGATTGTCTCCGCGTCGCCCGGGCTCTGCGGGTCGTCGAGGGCGGCCGCCAGCCGTTCCACGGCCATCCGGCCCATCAGCGCCTTCTGTTGTTCGACCGTCGTGAGGGCGGGCACGACCCACGAGGCAGCGGCGATGTCGTCGCAACCGACAACGCTGATGTCGTGCGGGACGCGGAGGCGAGCGCTTCGCAGGGCACGCATGGCGCCGATGGCGGTCATGTCGTTGTGGCACATGATCGCGGTCATGCCGGCGTCCAGTGCGAGCAGCTCCGTCGCGGCCTGTTCGCCGCCCTCGAACTGCCCGTCGCCCCGGAGCTCCATCAGGTCAGCCGGCGGGATGCCGGCGGCTGCGCAGGCAGCCCGGAACCCTTCGACGCGGGGGAGGTCCGCGGTGAACCCCTCGAAACCGCGGATGTAGGCGATCCGGCGATGCCCCAGACCCACGAGGTGCTCGACGGCGAGGCGGGTTCCACCCGTGTTGTCGCTCGTGATCACGGGAACGGGGAGGCCCGTGGGCTCCGCGTTCACGACGACCACCGGGACCGGGGACGCGAGCAGCCACTGCCAGCTCTCGTCGGAGAGCTGGCTCGTCGCGATGATCAGCCCATCAACCCGCCGGTCCACCATCAGGTCCAGGTAGTGCATCGCGCGGCGCTCGTCGTAGGCGGCGCTGCCCAGGATGATCGAGTAGTTGAGGCCGCGGGCCGCGTGGTCGGCGGCCTGGACGAGCTCGGGAAAGAAGGGGTTCTGGATGTCGGTGACGATCAGCCCCAGCGTCCGGGTCCGCTTCATGCGCAGCGAGCGTGCGACGCCCGAGGGCCGGTAGCCCAGCTCCTCCACGGCGGCCAGCACCACGGCGGCCGTGTCCGGCCTGGGGTTGCCGATGCCCGCCAGCACGCGGCTGACCGTGGCGGTGCTGACGCCGGCCCGCTGGGCGACGTCGCGGATGGTGGCCGGAGCCGCGCGCTCCATCAGCGAGGCACCACGGGGCAGGCGATCCCGTCTCCTGCCGCATCGACGCGGTTCCAGGCTGCATCCATGCGCCGTCGCCTCCGGGTGCCGTGTCTTGGCCGTGATCGACCACGCGACGGGAACGCGTAATCGATTTCTTAGGCTAGCGGCACCCGGAGTCCGGCGTCAAGGTCCCGCAGCGCGCCAGTCTGTATCCCAACGCCGGTGCTGGCGCGCTCGGAACGTGTTGGACCCGCTCCAGCCCGTCCCCGACACCGGGTTCCGCAGGCCGTCCCAACCCGCTGACACGCAGGCTCGTCAGATCGGGCAGGTCCAGGCACGGTCGTGTGCCCGAAACCCGGGTTTGCCTCCTGGGGCCACGCTCCGTCGGGGCCGTCTGGACACGTACGCGGGTCAACCCGGGTGAGACGGGGCAGCACAGGGAATGGGAGGCTTCCGAGCGTGCCTCCAACGCGCAATCTCGGGGTTGACCCGCCCGCGTCGCCCGCTACACTTGTAATCGATTGCACCACGGGCGGAGCGGGCGCGGCCGGAGCGGCAGCCCCCCGGGCGTCATCCCAGCGGAGAGGAGCACCCAGTTGAGCACGGTCCAGCTGACGGTGGGGCAGGCCATCGTCCGCTTCATGGCGCAGCAGTACGTCGAGCGGGACGGCGTCCACACGCGGTTCATCGCAGGTGTCTGGGGCATCTTCGGCCACGGCAACGTCGCCGGCCTGGGGCAGGCCCTCGAGGAGCTCGGCGACGAGTGCGAGATGCCGTACTACCGGCCGCAGAACGAGCAGGCCCAGGTGCACCTGGCGGCGGCGTACGCAAAGCACAAGAACCGGCTCCAGACGTTTGCGTGCACCTCGTCCA
>Ga0315271_10002764_pt1 | contig 11043 bp, 9 predicted proteins | sample C3_top_MG_FD_204664 | JGI IMG/M metagenome (GOLD analysis project Ga0315271, IMG submission 204664) | Sediment microbial communities from Yellowstone Lake, YNP, Wyoming, USA - C3_top | ecosystem: Environmental > Aquatic > Freshwater > Lake > Sediment | place: USA: Wyoming | collected 2017-08-01
GGCGCGCCATCCCCACGGGTTCGCCTCCGGCGCAGACTGTCATTGTGGCGATAGCGGCGGCCCAGAAAGAGACAAAAATCAGAAATGATTTGCACTGGCTCATGCACCCTCTCCCTTCAGTATTCTGGCCGTGGCGGCGTGGATGCGATGGCTCAACGAGACCGCGGCAATGGATAAGAAATCGCTTTTCTTGTGGTACGGACACTCGCTCGTTGAGACCCCCTGAATGCGCATTTTAATGAGGGAGAGTGTGCAGAAGCGGAATAGTGATGTCAACCTCAGGGCAAACGCGTTCGGAATCGGCTGAAACTGGGAGTAGCCGACAGGGGAAGGCTTCGTATTTGCGTCGAAACGCTGCGTTCACCGGGTACATTGATGGGAGGGCCAGTGGTCGGGCTTACCCGGACACCCAGTTTCCACAATCCGAGGTGGCGCAGCAGGATGCGTTCAATAGCCGCCCGACCGCGCCCCGCCGGCGCCAGGGGAGTTCCACCGCACGTTCAGGGGCATCGTGTGCCTCCTGCTTCGGCAAGGACCGCGCCCTGCCCGGAGGGAAAGAAAAAAGGGGCGCGCCGAAGCGCGCCCCTTACTTTCCGATACAGCGAATCGACTTAGTAGTCCATTCCGCCGCCACCGCCGCCCGGAGGCATGGCCGGAGCTTCCTTCTTCTCAGGAATCTCGGCAATCATGGCTTCGGTCGTGAGCAGCAAGCCGGAGATACTGGCCGCATTCTGCAGGGCCGATCGGGTGACCTTGGTCGGATCAATGATACCCGCCTTGATCATGTCCACATACGTCCCGTTCTGTACGTCGTAACCGTTCGGACCCTTTGCCTTCTTGACTTCCTGAACGACAATGGCTCCTTCCAGTCCAGCGTTGTCCACGAGCTGACGCAACGGGGCCTCGCACGCCTTACGTACGATTTCCACCCCGATCGCCTCATCGCCTGTGGCCTTCACGTTCGCCAAGGCCGAGATGGTGCGAAGCAGTGCCACGCCGCCGCCGGGAACAATGCCTTCCTCGACCGCCGCGCGGGTTGCATGAAGGGCGTCCTCGACTCGCGCCTTCTTCTCTTTCATCTCAGACTCCGTCGCCGCACCGACGTTGATCACGGCCACGCCGCCAGCGAGTTTCGCCAGCCGTTCCTGCAGTTTTTCGCGATCGTAGTCGGATGTGGTTTCTTCGATCTGCCGGCGAATCTGGTCGATCCGCGACTTGATGTCCGCTGTTTTCCCGGCGCCTTCGACGATCGTGGTGTTTTCCTTGTCCACGGTGATGCGTTTGGCCCGACCGAGCTCGCTCAGCTGAATATTTTCCAGCTTGATGCCGAGATCCTCGGAGATGAACTTCCCGCCTGTCAGCACGGCGATATCCTCGCACATCGCCTTGCGACGATCGCCGAAACCAGGCGCCTTGACTGCGCAGGCTTGCAGGGTTCCGCGCAGGCGGTTCACCACAAGCGTGGCCAGGGCCTCGCCTTCGATATCCTCGGCGATGAGCAGCAGAGGCCGTCCGGCCTTCGCAATGTTTTGAAGCAGAGGAAGAATATCCTGCAGGCTACTGATTTTCTTTTCATAAATCAGCACGAAGGCGTCTTCCAGAGCGCATTCCATGGTGTCGGCGTTGGTCGTGAAGTACGGGGAGAGATAGCCCTTGTCGAACTGCATTCCTTCCACGACATCCAGTGTGGTTTCGATGCTCTTGGCTTCCTCGACCGTGATGGTTCCGTCCTTGCCGACCTTGTCCATCGCATCGGCGATGATCTGGCCGACGGTGGTGTCGCCATTGGCGGAAACCGTGGCTACCTGCAAGATCTCGCTGGCGTCCTTGACTTTCTTGCTCATCTTGGCAAGTTCAGCGACGCAAGTTTCCACGGCACGGTCTATGCCGCGTTTGAGATCCATCGGATTTGCTCCGGCTGTGACGTTCTTCAGGCCTTCCCGATAGATCGCTTCGGCAAGCACGGTCGCGGTGGTGGTTCCATCGCCTGCGATGTCGCTGGTCTTGCTGGCGACTTCGCGCACCATCTGCGCGCCCATGTTTTCGAAGGGATCCCTGAGCTCGACTTCCTTGGCGACGGTCACACCGTCCTTGGTGACGGTCGGAGAACCGTATTTCTTGTCCAGAATGACGTTGCGACCACGGGGTCCCAGCGTTGCTTTGACGGCGCGACTGAGTTGCATCACGCCGCTTAAGATTTTCTGCCGAGCTTCGGTATCATACAATAATTGTTTAGCTGCCATACGAATGTATACTCCTTATCTGATAGTAGAATGCGGTTTCGCACTCAGTTGATGACCACGCCGAGGATATCTTCCTCGCGCACGATCTGATAGTCCTTGTCATCGATTTTGACTTCGGTTCCGCCGTATTTCGGCATAAGAACCTTGTCACCGACCTTCACATTGAAGGGGATCTTCTTTCCGGCGTCGTCCAGTTTTCCCGTTCCGATGGCAATCACTTTGCCCATGGTCGGTTTCTCTTTCGCCGTGTCCGGGATGATGATCCCGCCTTTTTTGGTCTCGTCCTCTTTGACGGGTTCCACCAGAACCCGGTCGCTGAGAGGGTGAATCTTCATGGGCATTCTATTCTCCTGTGTTTTGTTGGCTTCTCTTCCGTGATCTGTATGCCGACCGCCACCCGGCGGCGCATCTCCTTGACACCCTCCCGACAGGGATTCTCATCGAGAAAATCCAGAACGGGGGACATCGTTTGGGGCTCTCGCCCCGCACATTCTCATTTTTTCTTATCCTCATCCACGACGGTGAAATCGGCGTCGATTACATTGTCCGGTCCGCCCGTGCTTCCGGGGCCCGGCGCGGCTTTCTCTCCGGATTCGGCTCCGGGCGGCGACTGTGTCGCACGAGCCTGATTATACAAGTCGGCCGAGATGGCCTGCATGGCGGTGTTCAGTCCCTCCATGCTCTGTTTCATCCGGGCCGTGTCGTCCGAGGCCACGGCTTCACGCAAGGCGGTGATCGCCTGCTCGACGGGTGCTTTTTTCTCCGCAGCGATTTTATCGCCCTGCTCTTTCAAAAGCTGCTCTGTGCTGTACGCCAGGCTGTCCGCCTGATTGCGGGTTTCTACCGTTTCTCGCTTCTTAGCGTCTTCTGTCGCAAATTTCTCCGCATCCTTGATCATCTTTTCCACCTCGGCTTTGTCAAGGCCGCTGGATGCGGTGATGGTGATTTTTTGCTCCTTGCCGGTCCCGAGATCTTTGGCGCCGACATGCAGGATGCCGTTGGCATCGATGTCAAAGGACACTTCAATCTGCGGCACGCCCCGCGCCGCCGGGGGGATTCCATCCAGATGAAACTTGCCGATCGTTTTATTGTCGGCGGCCATCTTGCGTTCCCCTTGCAGCACATGGATTTCGACCATAGGCTGGTTATTCGCCGCCGTGCTGAAAATTTCACTTTTCTTTGTCGGGATGGTCGTATTGCGTTCGATCAACGGGGTGAACACGCCACCCAGGGTTTCGATTCCCAAAGTCAACGGGGCGACGTCGAGAAGAAGTACGTCTTTAACGTCTCCCTTTAATACTCCGCCCTGAATACCTGCGCCAACCGCCACGACTTCATCCGGATTAACCCCTTTATGAGGCTCCTGACCGAACAGTTTCTTGACCCGTTCCTGCACGGCGGGCATTCGCGTCATGCCGCCGACGAGAATCACTTCTTCGATTTTCGCATACGATAATTTTGCGTCTTTCATACACGCATCGACAGGGACGGCCGACCGTTCGATGAGGGCGGCTGTAAGCTGTTCCAGCTTCGAGCGACTGAGCGTGACATTGAGATGTTTCGGCCCGCTGGCGTCCGCCGTGATGAAGGGAAGATTGATCTCTGTTTGCTGGGAACTCGAGAGCTCGCACTTAGCCTTTTCCGCAGACTCCTTCAACCGCTGCAGGGCCATGGGATCCTTCGTGAGATCAATTCCGGTGTCCCGCCTGAATTCCGAAACGAGCCACTCGATGATCACCTGATCGAAATCATCGCCGCCCAGGTGAGTATCCCCGTTCGTCGCCTTGACCTCAAATACGCCTTCCCCTATTTCCAGAACGCAAATATCGAACGTTCCGCCGCCGAGATCGTAGACCGCGATGGTTTCATCCTTCTTCTTGTCGAGCCCGTACGCAAGGGAAGCCGCCGTCGGCTCGTTTATGATTCGCAATACCTCCAGGCCGGCGATCTTTCCGGCATCTTTGGTCGCCTGCCTCTGGCTGTCATTGAAATAGGCCGGAACCGTAATGACCGCCTGCGTGATTTTTTCGCCCAGAAAGGCCTCTGCGTCCGCCTTCATTTTCGACAGAATCAGCGCGGAAATTTCCGGCGGGGAATACATTTTGTCGGCCACCTTGACGTGTGCGTCGCCGTTCGGCGCGCAGACCACTTCATAGGGGACCAGTTTGATTTCATGAGTCACTTCGCTAAACTTCCGGCCCATGAAGCGCTTGATGGAGAAAACCGTATTTCGGGGATTTGTCACAGCCTGCCGCTTTGCAGCCTGCCCGACCAGTCGTTCCCCGCTTTTGGTGAACGCCACCACGGAAGGTGTGGTCCGGCCGCCTTCGGCGTTCGGAATCACCACAGGCTCGCCCCCTTCCATGATCGCCATACAGGAGTTCGTCGTCCCCAGATCCACTCCAAGTACTTTTGCCATAAATTCTTCCCTTTCGTCCGATATCCGGTCCTGCTAACCGAGCAATATAATAGCAGACCCCATGCCAATGAATGTTTAAACATATAATAATAGCTATTACATGCTAATGTACAATGGTTTACATTTTTATTTCCTTTTTCAAGTCTATTATACAACGAGAGAGACAAAATGGCACGTTAGGGATAAAGTGGCGCGCTTGGACAAGACAGGAATGGGGATAGAGGCGGACTGATTAAACGGGGCGCTTGCAAACCCTTCTTCGTCGGTTCTGCAAGCGCAGTATTCACAAGCCGGTAGTCCGCATTCAGGATCTGAGGCGCGGGGTGCGGTCCGACGCAGCGTCTGGTCAAGTCTTGATTCCTGAATTCTGTATTCTGACGGCTCGCTTGCAAACAATCCAGGGGAGTTTTGCAAGAGCCTCAAACGATAGAGTGCCGGTGAATGGTCAGGCGATCCGGGCTGACGTCCAGAAGGAGCCAGCCTCCGGAAACGAGGCGGCCCAGCCCGAACGTGGAAGGGCATACAACCGGGTGGAACAGGTCCCACGTCTTTGAGTTCTTCGCTCCGTGAGTGATGATGCGGGCAATGGGATATCGGGGAGTCCAGTTCGGAAGCCGACCCAGCCCGCGCGCGAAGTGAAGCAGAAAAGGAAAGTGCAGATGTCCGAGAAGGGTTCGTTCGATCTGCCCCAGTCGACCTCGCACTTCCTGCACCTCGGCCAGGACGCCTAGCGCGCTGGGATCATGGCAGAACAGAAGGATCCGCCCGTCGGGCGGGATTTCGGAAAACGTTCGGCGGATGTCCTCCAGATGTTGATCTCGCCGTTCCTGCCATAGAGGGATCTCCGCCTCCAGCGCTTCGGGCAGGAACAGGGGCAGGGTCAGCAGGGTGGAGTTGACACCGATCAGATGGATGGGATCTTCCGCGAGATGCCAGAACGACTGCAGACCCAGAGGGTTTTCTCCCCGCAGCAGGCTGGCCAACCGGATTCCGCCCCGTTTCAATACCGTGCTGTACTTGCCGAGCTCGTGATCGCCCATCACGAATAAGCAGCGATCCGGAAACGAACGACGCAGCAGATCGATCACCCGCGAAACGCTTTCAAAGGTGTGCGCATCACTGAGTCCAACGCCGTTTGTGTCGCCACTGTAGTCCCCGTTCGCGACAATCCAATCGGGGTGAAAGGGCGCCATATCGTCCAGCGCGCGCAGGAAACGGATCTCCCGGTCCTCGTCGCGCTGATTCCATAGCCGCCTTCGCACGCGATGCGCGCCCCGCTCCCACGTGCGGTGCGCGAGCGAACGGTCCACTCCAAGATCCTGCGCGATGCGCCGGCTGCGCTCGGATTCCTGGGGACTCAGAACGTGAAGGTCCGATAGAACAGCGATTTTCATAGTGTGGCTTTTGGGCACATGCCGATCCGTCGCAGGAGATCCCTTCCCGCGCAAGGGATCCCGCGAGCCGGGCTCCTCGTAAAGGGCGCGGTGCCGTTCACCGTCCGCTCAACGAAGAAGTCAAAACACGAATTTCCCGCCGTGTCCATTCAAAAGCAGGCGATTCCTGTCGCGGATCCTTGTCTCCAGACCCGGACATTGAGTCCCTGTCTTCCCCATTCCAGTGCACGGGAGTGTCTGGGGAAGTATACGTCGAGGCGATATCCGGTGATATCCCTCCCCGCATCCTCCACGCGGCCGTATCCATACCCCGGAACATACAGAAGGGTGCCGAAGGGGAACAAGCGGGTGTCCGCCGCGATAGTGCCCGGGCGGGCCCGTGTACCGCTGGCGGTGATGCCGACCTGCTTGCGCCGACCCCGCCGGGGACCGGTGGTGCTCACCGGCCGCCCAAGCCAGTTGCGCCGCCAACTACAGCAGAGGCCGCACGGGCAGTAGGCCGTGACGTCCATCCGAACGATCTCGGGGCGGTTTCGTTGCGAGGCGGGAAGACCATCCAAAAAATCTTTTTTCATCATGCATCCGCCCAGGAGGATCAGAATTCCAACAAGAAGAATCTGGATTCGCCCCCGTTTCCCCGCATAGCGTGTAGCCTTCATTCGCCGGAATCATACGACAGATGGGCGAAGAGGCAATCTCCATGATGCGGTGCCTTCCGGAGTAAATAGTTCCATTGCCATCCGTCTTCCGCTTGAGTACCCTTCCCTTGGGTTCATTGGATGCAGGATGGGAACCGGAGCCATCCGATTCAAATCGTCGGCAGGAGTTCCAGCGCATGAAACAAAAAATCATCTTGGTGATTTCGATCGTGGCGGGATTGAGCGCATTTTGGCTGACCAGCCGGTACTTGAAGGCGGAGCGTGATAAAATCTATGAGGGAGCGGAGCGAATTCAGATTCTGGCCGCAGCGACCGATTTGCCTGCGGGCACGGTGCTTCGAGCAGAGGATGTCGGAAAGAAATTCGTATTCAAGGCATCCATCGGAACTCAAGTGGTGATGATCGAAGACCTTTCGGCCATCATTGGGAAACGGGTGTTATATGCATTCCGGCGCAATGATCCGCTGATCTGGTCGCATATCGACGTACCCGAGAGAATGCGGTCCGGGCTCGCTTCGACCCTCCAGCCCGGGTTGCGTGCGATTTCGCTTGGGATCGGAGGCGAGGCGGCCGTCAGCGGACTCGTTCAGCCGAACGATCGAGTGGATATTCTTGGCACGTTTTCGTTTCCGTCCCGGACTCAGCCGGCCCTGATGGAATCCGTCACCCTGACCGTACTGCAGGACGTGACCGTCCTGGCCACCGGACAGCGGATGGCGAAAGGCGGCGAAGCGTCGGAAGGCGATAGCCGGTCTTTTGGATACAGCACCGTCACCTTTGAAGTCACCTCTCGCGAGGCGGAGCTCCTCGTGTTTGCCCAGCACATGCGGGGCCAGCTCACCCTTGCGCTTCGTCATCCGGAAGACGTATCCTTTGAACGCACTCTGCCTGAAGTGGACTTCAACTATCTGGAGAAGAGCCTTCCGGAACTCAATCTGCTCCGGCAGCGAAGCATTCGAAATAAGACTGAACTGTGATATGACGGAGACCCTGTATTTACAGATCCGCCGGCCCGGCAAGAAAGATCATGTCTTCCGGCTCGAATCAGGAATTTATCCGATCGGTTCGGACCCGGACAATCGAATTGTGCTTCCCACGGAGTCCGTGGCTTGGCGGCACGCCGTTCTGAGCGTGCTGGGGGACGGAGTCTCGCTGGAAGATCTTCCGCCCGCCGCCACTCTACTGAATCGCCTGCCCGTACACGGGCGGTTGAGGGTGTCGATCGGTTCGGTTCTCACGATCGGGGATTTCGACATGACGGTTCTGAATCGAAAACCGGAAGAGGAGGGGTCGGCTCCGCGCGCCATCCGCCCGGTCGAGTCGGCGGCTCCTCCCGAGGATGCGGCGGCACAGGCGCTTCTCAAAAGGGAGGCGGAACTTCGCGGCCGGTCGGTTCGCCGCCAGATTCATGAGGCCCTTCTCGCCCGGCTGGACATCAAGCGGCTGGCGGCGGGACATATCGAAGAGGCTGACCTTAAGCGACGTGTTCGCGAAACCATTCGGCAAATCGTCGCCGATGTTCGGGACCGGTTGCCCGCAGGATTGGACCCCGACCGACTCGCGCAGGAGGTGTGCGATGAAGCGGTCGGCCTCGGACCCCTGGAGGACCTGCTGGCGGATCCAGCCATCACAGAAATCATGGTCAATGGACCCGATCGGATTTTTGTGGAAAAAGCGGGAAAACTGCATCTGACCGAGAAGACGTTTCTCGATGACGATTCCGTCCGCGCGATTATCGAGCGGATTGTCGCGCCTGTCGGACGCCGAATCGATGAGAGTCAACCGTATGTGGACGCGCGATTGCCCGACGGATCCCGCGTGAATGCGATCATTCATCCGCTTTCCCTGATCGGCCCCTGTCTAACCATCCGGAAATTCTCTCTGGAGCCCTTCACGGCTGCGGATCTGACGCGATTCGGAACCTGGCCGGAGGAGTGGATCGAATTTGTCCGCGCCTGCGTGGTGGCCCGAAAGAACATTGTGATTTCCGGCGGGACCGGTTCGGGGAAAACATCTCTTTTGAATGTCATTGGCGGATTTCTTCCTTCGGACGAGCGTATTATCACGATCGAAGACGCTGCGGAATTACGGCTGAATCAGCTTCATGTAATCCGGCTCGAGGCGCGGCCGCCGAATCTGGAAGGGAAGGGAGCCGTGACGGTCCGGGACTTGGTGCGCAATGCCCTGCGCATGCGTCCAGACCGGATTGTGATCGGCGAAGTGCGGGGCGGCGAGGCTCTCGACATGTTGCAGGCCATGAACACCGGACATGAGGGCTCCCTGACCACGGTGCATGCGAATACGCCGCGGGATGCCCTGTCCCGGCTGGAGACCATGGTGCTGATGGCGGGACTCGATCTGCCGCTGCGGGCGATTCGCGAACAGATCGGATCTGCCTTGCATCTGATTATTCACGAGGCGCGCTTCAGCGATGGAACCCGGAAAGTGACTCGCATTTCGGAGATCGTGGGGCTGGAGGGGGATCAGATCACCATGCAGGATCTGTTTGTATTCGAGCAGACGGGGGTGGATGCGGGCGGAAAGGTGATGGGAACCTTTCATCCTACAGGGTCCGCACCGACCTTTTTGCAAGATTTTCAGGCACGGGGCATTACCCTGCCACGGGATCTGTTTGATCCCTCCAAGGGAAGGTCCTTATGACCTCGATCCTGTCCTTCGCCGTGCCGATTCTTTTCGGTCTGGCCGCCACCGGGCTGGTGTGGGCGCTGTTTCTTTCCTTGCGCACGGGACTCGATGCGTACGCCGGGGACTATACGAAGCAAACCGCGCTGCAGTACGAAGAGCTTTTCCTGTTTATCCCGGCCACTCAGATTATCCAAACGGCGCGGATCGCGGCAGGCTGTTCCTTCCTGCTTCTATTCCTGCTTCTGGGTGATTTCAGCGATAGCGGCGGCTATCTTCGCGGCCTCGTATTTGGCGCGCTCGGCGCGGCGCTGGCCTTGGCCGCCCCCCGGTTGTGGCTTGCGATTCTTCGCCATCGACGTCGGGCTCAGTTCAATCGTCAACTGGTGGACGGGTTGATCGCCATGAGCAGCGCCTTGCGCGCGGGCTTCAGCATCCTGCAGGCCTTCGAGTCCATCGTTCGTCAGGCACAGAATCCCATCGCCCAGGAATTCGGATTATTCCTGCAGCAGACCCGAGTCGGAGTGAAGTTCGAAGATGCGCTGCGCAATATGGAGAACCGCGTGGGCAGTGACGATCTCGCTTTGATGAATCAGGCCATCGAAATCGCCCGGCAGACGGGCGGAAACCTGACGGAAGTATTCGACCGGATTGCCGAAACGATCCGCGAGCGGATGAGAATCGAACAACGCATCCGGTCGCTGACTGCGATGGGCCGGTTGCAGGCCCTTGTGGTCGGATCGTTGCCTGCGATCCTGCTGGTGGCTCTTACGTTGATTGATCCAGCGCTGATGCGCCCCTTTTACACTTCGCGTCTGGGACTGGGCCTGCTGATGGGTTCGGCAGGTCTGGTGGTCGCCGGCGCGCTCTTGATCCGAAAAATTGTAGCGATTCGAGTGTGAGGGTGGCCGCCCTGGACGAAGAGGGCGAAACGATATGAATGGAGTCGACATTCTTGTTGGGGCGCTGTGGGCGGTCTGCGTGTCATCGCTCTTTTGGGCGATTGGGCAGGCAGGCAGCGAGATCACCTATGTGACCCTGGCGGATGGTCGTCGGGCGGAGCGCCGATTGCCCATCCTGTACCGATTACTTCTTCCTTTCGCACCCAATCTGGCACGCGTGGTCCATCACGAGCGGCTGGCTCCATTGCGGGCGCGGATGCAGAAGAGATTGATTTCAGCAGGCTTCGAGGGAGTGCTCGACGCAAGTGAATTTCTTGCGCTGCGGATTCTGCTTCTGGGGGTGGCTGGACCGCTGTGCATCCTGCTGCTTCGCCTTGCGATTTCGCCGCTTCCGGGCGGAATCGAAATGGCCTTTCGGCAGCGGATGCCTGTCGCGGGATTGCTAATTCTCTTAGCCGCCTATGTGCATCCGGGGGCTTGGTTGCGGCGCATGTTGCGCGCCCGACATCAGGAGATCGAGCACGCACTGCCCTTCGCTCTCGACCTGCTGACGCTCTCGGTGGAGGCGGGGCTGGATTTCATGTCCGCCATCAAGCGGCTCGTGGATCGCCGCCGCGTGGACGCTTTGAACGAAGAGCTCATTCGCATGTTCCGCGAAGTGCAGGTGGGGAAAACAAGAAAGGAAGCGTTGCGGGACACGTCGGATCGTGTAAACCAGATGGACCTCCGCACGGTGATGAATGCTCTGGTGCAGGCGTTGAGCATAGGCCAGCGGAGTGCAAA
>Ga0315271_10002765_pt1 | contig 11041 bp, 3 predicted proteins | sample C3_top_MG_FD_204664 | JGI IMG/M metagenome (GOLD analysis project Ga0315271, IMG submission 204664) | Sediment microbial communities from Yellowstone Lake, YNP, Wyoming, USA - C3_top | ecosystem: Environmental > Aquatic > Freshwater > Lake > Sediment | place: USA: Wyoming | collected 2017-08-01
CATCGTGCGCTCCGGCCAGCAGGTGCGCCGCGGCCAGGTCATTGCATTCGTCGGCAACACGGGAAAGAGCACGGGGCCGCATCTGCACTACGAAGTCCTGCGCAACGGCGTCCCCGTCGACCCGCAGGACTACATTATCAACTAGCCGGAGGTTGTTCCCGTGCGCGAGGCGACCGGTGCGTCCCTTCGGTCGTGCGTCTGCGCCGCCTACCTGTCGCAGTGCCCGGTGCTCGAAGTCTCGTAACTCGCCTGCGGCTCAAACAACGAGACTTCGTCCCTGCGGGACCGCCCCGGTCACCGCGCCGGGCTTAACGGCGGCTCCGCGCATCTCCCCTCAGTGACGCCCCAGCCGCCTCGCTGTGCACTTTGGACAATGACGAGGTGTACGTGAACTGGGGCGGGACGGGTGGTCGCATGGCGTAGCGCGAGGGCACTTGGGCGTCCGCACCGGAGCGGCCCCGTAGGGGCGAAGCGTGCTGTTTGAGCCGAAGGCGAGTTGCACGTTTCGAGCACAGGGGTGGACAAGCCCAGGTCGAGCGCGAAGCTGGCGACCGCACGGCGCTGTTCCGCCACCGCAACACACGGTGGCGCCGGTCCGTTGAATTTTCACCCGAGATGGTGGCAGGACCTGCTATAATAAAAATTTGATCACGAATTGATATTGAGGAGAGATAGATGCTCGGACTGCTACGGAAGGTCATCGGCACCAAGAACGACCGGGAGATCAAGCGCATCGCGGTGCTCGTCGACCGCGTCAACGCCCAGGAGCCGGCGGTGCGCCGGCTGGGCGACGCCGCGCTGCGCGGGAAGACCGTCGAGTTCCGGGAGCGCCTGGCCGGGGGAGCGACGCTCGACGAACTGTTGCCCGAAGCGTTTGCCGTGGTGCGCGAGGCCGCCCGGCGCACGCTCGGCATGCGCCACTTCGACGTCCAGATCCTCGGCGGCATCGTGCTGCACGAGGGGAAGATCGCCGAGATGAAAACCGGCGAGGGCAAGACGCTGGTCGCGACCCTGCCGGTCTACCTCAACGCGCTGCCCGGCAAGGGCGTCCATCTGGTCACCGTCAACGACTACCTCGCCAAGCGCGACAGCCAGTGGATGGGGCAGGTCTACCGCTTCCTCGGGCTCACGGTCGGCATCATCCAGCACGACATGCAGGACCGGGCCCGCCAGCTCGCCTACGGCTGCGACGTCACCTACGGCACGAACAACGAGTACGGCTTCGACTTTTTGCGCGACAACATGAAGTTCTCGCTCGCCGAGTTCGTCCAGCGCGACCTGAATTACGCGATCGTCGACGAGGTCGACTCGATCCTGATCGACGAGGCGCGCACGCCGCTGATCATCAGCGGTCCGGTCGAAGAGTCCACCGAGATCTACTACCGGGCCGTCGAGCTCTCCGAACCGCTGGTGGGGCGGCGCATCACGGACCGGGACGAAGTGAAGGCGAAATTCGACGGCACCTCGCTCGAGGAGGGCGTCGACTACCTCGCCAACGAGAAGAACAAGAACGTCTCGCTCACCGAGCAGGGCGAGCTGCGCGCCTGCCGCGCCTGGGGCGTGGAGAGTCTCCACGACCTCGACCAGATGGAGAAGCGGCACGTGACCCTGCAGGCGCTGCGCGCCAAGGAGTTCTACAAGCGCGACGTGGAATACGTGGTGAACAACAACGAGGTCATCATCGTCGACGAGTTCACCGGCCGGCTCATGCCGGGCCGGCGCTGGAGCGAGGGGCTGCACCAGGTGGTCGAGGCCCGCGAGAACCGGATCTTCCACCAGCCGGTGCGCGTCGCCGAAGAGAACCAGACCCTCGCGACGATCACCTTTCAGAACTACTTCCGCCTCTACGGCAAGCTCGCCGGCATGACCGGCACCGCCGACACCGAGGCGGCGGAGTTCAACAAAACGTACAAGATGGACGTCGTGACCATCCCGACCAACCGCCCGATGATGCGCGTCAACCAGGAGGACCTGGTCTACCGCACCGAGCGCGAGAAGTTCGACGCCGTGGTCGGCGAGATCGAGGCGTGCACCAAGACCGGCCGCCCGGCGCTGGTCGGCACGATCACGATCGAGAAGTCCGAGCACATCTCGACCCTGCTCAAGCGCAAGGGGATCCGCCACCAGGTGCTCAACGCCAAGTATCACGAACGCGAGGCCGAGATCATCTCCCAGGCTGGCCGCTACGCGGCGGTCACGATCGCGACGAACATGGCCGGCCGCGGCACCGACATCCTGCTCGGGGGCAACCCCGAGGCTCTCGCCCGCCAGCGCCATGCCGCACAGGGGCCCGAGGGGCGCTCCTACGAGGAGATCCTCTCCGAGTTCCGCGCCGTCACGACCAAGGAGCACGAGCAGGTGGTCGCCGCGGGCGGGCTGCACATCATCGGCACCGAGCGCCACGAGAGCCGGCGCATCGACAACCAGCTGCGCGGCCGCGCCGGCCGCCAGGGCGACCCGGGCTCCTCGCGCTTCTTCCTCTCGCTCGAGGACGATTTGATGCGGATCTTCGGCTCGGACCGCATCAGCGGGCTGATGGGCAAGATCGGCATGGAGGAGGGCGAGCCGATCGAGCACCGCTTCGTCACCCGCGCCATCGAAAACGCCCAGAAGCGGGTCGAAGCCCACAACTTCGAGATCCGCAAGCAGCTGCTCGAGTACGACGACGTCATGAACGAGCAGCGCGGGGTGATCTACGCCTGGCGCCGCCAGGTGCTCGCGGGCGAGATCGGCCGCGAGGACCTCGAGAAGATGATGGACGAGTTGCTCGACGGCCTGCTCGCCCCCTTTGCCGCTGGCGGCAATTTCCTCGACGTCGAGGAGGCCGCCGCGCTCACGGTCGGGTTGCGCAAGCAGTTCTCGCTCGAACCGGCCATCGTCGCCGAGATCCCGACGCTCCACCGCGAACAGCTGCGTGCTGCGCTTGGCGAGCGCGTGCGCGCCGACTATGCCCGCCGTGAGGCCGAATTCGGCGCCGAGTCCATGGCCCGGCTGCGCCAGTTCCTGATGCTGCAGATCATCGACACCCTCTGGAAGGAGCACCTCTACGCGATGGACTCGCTCAAGGAGGGCATCGGCCTGCGCGGCTACGGGCAGAAGAACCCGCTGACCGAGTACAAGCAGGAGGCCTTCGACCTCTTCGAGGCCCTGTTCCTGCGGGTGCGCGAGGAGGCGGTGGAATATCTCTTCGCGGCTCGGCCGGTGCGCGAGGAGGAGCTTCCCGTGCAGCGGCGCCAGGCCCCGCGCCAGGAACGCCACGATTCCGTCAGCCTGACCGTCGCAGCCGCCGGCGCCGCTTCCGCCGAAGGGGCGCAAGCGTCGATCGCCCGGCAGGCCCCGCGCGAGTCCCGCGGCGGGGAGGGGGTCGCTCACACCGTGCGCCGCTCGGCGCCGAAGGTCGGCCGCAACGACCCCTGTCCTTGCGGGAGTGGGAAAAAATACAAAAAATGCTGCGGCGCGGCGGAGGGGGCATGAGTCTCCGGCGGCGGCAGATGGTTCTTGACACGTTTTTTTGCCGCGTGCTAGACTTTCCAAGCTTTTTCGTGGAGTTAGGAGCATGTTCCGCCCGCGGGCGGCGAATGGGGGATAGTGGATGCGACGCATGAGCCGCCGGATGGTCCTGGCAGCGGCGATCGGCACGGGAGTGCTTGGTCTTTCGGTCGCCACTCCGGTGTCGGCTGCGACCATCCTCGTAAGACCGGGCAAACTCGATCACTTCGTGCTCACCGCACCCCCCTCGGCTCTGGCGGGCGAGAGTTTCCTCGTGCGCATCGAGCCCTACGATGCCAGCGGTAACCTCATCACCGAGTTTCGCGGCAAGGCGGGTGTCTTTGCGGTGAACGTTTCCGCCGGGGGTGAAGTCGTGCCGGCCAAGCTGCGGTCCGAGGAGTTCGCAGTCGGGGCCACGGTCAAAGTCACCACCCGCCGCGCGGGGATCCTCGATCTCACGGTGACCGAGGGCGAGGGCAGCACGCCGCTTGCCAGCGTGCAGGCCCGCATCCTGTCCAACAGGCTCGATCGTTTCGTGGTCAATGCGCCGCGTGATGTGACCGCCGGCGAAGCCTTCCAGGCCCGGGTCATCGCGCAGGACGCCTACGGCAACACCAAGGACGACCTTGCCGATATCCGCGAGGGCCTGCGACTGGAGATCCAGGGGACGGGCTCGGCTGCGGCCGTCGACAAGACCACGCCGGCCTTCCGCGGGGGAGAGGCGACGTTCACCTTCCAGCCGCGCAAGGCCGGATCGATCCGCGTCGCCGTGCAGGAGACGCGGACGCGCAGCGCTGGCGAGAGCGCGGCGATCAAGGTCAATGCGGCGGCGCTCGATCATTTCACCGTGCTCGGCCCCAAGGCGGCGGGAGCGGGCGAGAAGTTCGTTGTCCAGATCTCGGCCTACGACGCGTTCGAGAACCCGGTGTCGAATTACGAAGCGCAGGGCGACGGCGTCGTCCTGAAGTCATCCGGCACCGGCGTCCTGGCGCCGGCCGCCATCGCGGCCAAGGAGTTCAAGGACGGGCTGGCCCGGGTGACGCTGACGTACACCAAGGCGGAGGCGCTGCGCGTCGGCGTGCGCGAGCAGAATCGCGAGGCCGGCGGGGAGAGTGACGCCATTCTGATCACCCCGGGCGACCCGGACCAGTTTCGCGTGAACACCCCGGCGGAGGCGGTTGCGGGCGAAGGCTTCCCGGTTCAGATCGAGGCGCTCGACCGGTTTGGCAATCTCATCGAGGACTACGATCTGCGCGGCCTCGAGGTCCATCTGTCCACCGACGGCCGCGGCCAGCTCGCTCCGGCCACACTATCGCCCGCGTCCTTCGTGCGCGGCAAGGCCGCCGTCAGCCTGCTGTACACCCGCGCCGAGTCCTTCTCGGTGGTTGCCGCGCTCTCCAAGGAGGCGCTTGAGAAGCTGATTGCCGAACGCAAGCGCCAGGCGGCGGCTCCGCCGGCGCCGGCAGTCTCTCCTGAGGATGCGGCCCGGGAGCGGGAACGCGCGTCCGCAATCAAGGCGCGCGAGGACGCGCAGCGGGCGAAGGACGAAGCCGAGAAGAAGCAGACCAAGGAAGATGCACTCAAGGCGCGCGAGGATGCTCAACGGGCGCGGGAGGAGGCCGAGAAAAAACGGGCGCGGGAGACAGCCGCCGCCGCCGCCGCGCGCCAGGAGGCCGTCAAGGCCGCCGAGAAAGCTCCGGCAAAGCCAGTCTCCCCTCAGACGCCCGCGAAGCCCGCGCCAGCGGTCAAGTCCCCCGCGCCACGCCACGATGAACCGGCTCCGCCCGCCAAACCGGTGGTCAAGGTTCTCGAGAAGGTGAGCGTCGAGGAAGGGAAAGATCAGGTGCTCGTGCGGCTGTCGACGAGCGGGCCGGTCAGCTACAACGCCTCCACCGGTTCGCGGCTCTCCAAGGAGTGGATCTGGATCGAGCTCTTCCCGGTGCGCGCCGACGCCGCCGTAGGCAAGCGCGTGGCGGTTGCGTCCCCGCTTGTCGGCGAGGTCACGATCGAGCAGGCCGAGCCGGAAAAAGTCCGCGTCTCCCTGCAGGTGCTGCCGCCGGGCATCTCGTACGTGGTCACCCAACAGGACCGCTCGGTTGTGGTCAAGGTCGTCAGAACGGAGTAGCCGGGACCGGACGGCCCGCCTCACTCCGGACCAGTTCGTCAGCCCCCTGTGAGCGCCGGGTCGCCAGCGAGGCGGGCGATGCGCGAACGGAAAATCCTCCTCCTCGAAAATGTCGCGACACAGGCGGCAGGGGTGCGCGAGCACCTCGCCCAGGCGGGCTTTGAGGTAGCCGTCAGCCGCTATGAGGCCGACGGGCTCAAGCGCCTGGTGGAGTGGGCTCCCGACCTGGTGCTCGTCTCCACCGCCCACCCCGCCGGGGACTTTGGCGACTACTGCCGCCGCGTGCGGGCGCTCGGCCCCGGGGTCCGCATCGTCGTCACCTCACCGCTGAGCCGCGAGCGGCTGTTCCAGGAGCATCCCGGCCTGCAGGCAATCATCGACGGCGTCCTCCAGCGCCCTTTCAGTCATGAAGAGGTTGCTGCACTGTTCACACCCACCCCGGACGCGCCGAGCGATCCCGCCGAAGGTCCGGCGGCTGTCCCCGGCGACGTGGAGTTGCGCGCCGAGTTCCAGCGCCAGCTCGACGCCAGGTTCCTCGAGGTCCAGGAGCTCAAGCGGCACCTCGAGGTGGCGAGCAGGCGGGCCGCCTCGGCACCGGGGCTGGAGTGGCTGCAGTCGGAGAACGAGCATCTCCGGCAGGGGGTGGAAGAGGCGCGAAAAAAGGCCGCCCTCGCGCTGGCCACCGAACAGCTCAAGCGCAGCGAGATCGAGGTCAAGCTCGACAACCTGCTGCGCATGAAGGAGGACTTCGAGTTTCGCGCGGAGAACGAACTCGAGGACCGGTCGCGGGAGCTCGAGCGGTTGGGCGGGGAACTTCAGGAGCTGCGCAAGCGTTCCGAAAGGGAGGCAGAGGAGCAGGCGGCTCTGCGCGTCCAGCTGGAGCACGCGCTGGTCGAAAAAGAGCAGATAGAGGAGCGTCTCCACGCGTTGGAGAGCGGCGGTGCCGGGGATGCCGCGAAAGCAGAAACCCCTCCGGAGGCTGCGCCGCGCATTGCGGAGCTCGAGGCCGAGGTTTCCCGGCAGCGCGCGCAGGTGGCGGAGGGACAGGTTGTTCTTGCCGACGTAGCGGCGAAGGCCGCAGTCCTCGAAGCGTCGCTGGCGAGTCAGCAGGCCGCCTTGGAGGAGAGAGGGCAGCTCTTGGCGCAGGCGCAGACGCTGCGCGAGCGGGAGGCCGAGGCGCAGGCCGGGCTCGCTGCCGCGAACGAGGGTCGGACAGCCCTCGAGAAAGAGCTGGTGGATGTTCGGCAGGCGCACGCGGGGGAGGCGGGAATCGTCTCGGGCCTGAAGGAGCGGCTGACCGCGGCCGAGGCCTCCGTAGCCGAGGCGCAGGCCGGGCTCGCCGCAGCGAACGAGGGTCGGACAGCGCTCGAGAAAGAGCTGGCGGCTGTCCGGCAGGCGCGCGCGGGGGAAGCGGGATTCGTCTCGGACCTGAAGGAGCGGCTGACCGCGGCCGAGGCCTCCGTAGCCGAGGCGCAGGCCGGGCTCGCCGCCGCGAGCGAGGGTCGGGCAGCGCTCGAGAAAGAGCTGGCGGAAGTTCGGCAGGCGCGCGCGGCGGAGGTGCTCCAGGCTCGGGAGCACCAGAGCGAGTTCGCCGCCCAGATGCAGGAGTTGCTCGAACGCGCCGCGAGCGCCGAACGCCGCAACGAGCAGCTGCAGTCAGCCTGCACAGAGCGCGAGGAGCGGCTGGCCGCGAGCGAGGCGGCCCGCATTTCGGCGGCGGCCGCCGCCGGCGCACTCGTCGAGCAGAGCGCCGCCGAGGTCTCCGGGCTGCGCGCTCGCGCCGAAGGGCTCAACCGGGAGATCGAACCCCTGAGGGCCTTCAAGGCGAAGGTGGAGGCGGAGGCCGAGAAGAGCGTTCACGGTGCCGAGCTTCTCGGTCGGGAACTGGGAGAGTCGCGCGACCGCGTCCGGGAGTTGGCGACCGAATGCGAGCGTTTGACAGCGGAGCTCCGGGAGCGCGAGCGCGTGCTTGCCGGGGAAGTCCGGACCTGGCGCGACAGGGCGGAGGCCGCGGCGCTCGAGACCAGACAGATCCAGGAGCAGGGGTCTGCGCGCGCCAGCCGCGAAGAAGACGAGCGCCGGACAATTGCCGAGCGGCTCGAGCAGGCCGGCAGGGAATTGGCGGAGCGGGAAGTCCAGATTGCGGCACTGCGCGCTGAACGTGCGGCTGCCGCCGAGGCGCGCCGCAGGGAGGGGCAGGAGTTCGAGACGCGAGTGCGGGAGGCGGAAGCGGCATCCCGCGAGGCTCGCGACCGGCTCGCGATCGCGGACGCGGCGCTCGTTGCCGCGAGCGAGGACTTTGCGTCCCGGGAGCGCGAGGCCCGGCTCCAGCTGGAGGCGCTGCGGGTCTCCTCCCGTGAGCTCGAGGAGACGCTGGCGGCGCGGACAGTCCCGGAAGCGGGGGCGGCGGCCCCGCTTCCCGCGGAGCTGCACCGCATTCAGGAACTGCTCGAGGAGGTGATCTCCAGGGCCAGGACCGAGGCCGTGGATGACGCCCGGCGCAACGCCGAGCTCTCAGCGCGCCTCCAGACTGCTCTCGAAGAGCGCCGGCTGCTTCAGGAGCGGTTCGATCGCTCGAGTGCCGAAGCGATCGAACGCGAGCGGCGGTCCTCAGTGCTGCTCCAGAGCGCCTTCGGCCACAGCCCGGCGCCCCAGGCGGAGCGCGCCAACCTGCCGGCGGTCGTGCCACTCGACCCCGCTCCCACTGCGCCTCGCCGCAGGGTCGTCCTGGCGGGGCTCGCTCTCGTGGCGCTGGCGGTGCTCCTCGCGGTCTTCGGGTTGCACCGCGCCACGCCTCCCGCGGTCCGTGAACGGGCGCCGGCGGTCTCGCGCCGGCAACCCCTGGCGTCGCCGGCTCCAACCACCACGCCCCGCGAGGTCTGGGATCGCTGGACCCGCAGCGACAGTTCAGGCGGCGTTCTGGTGCAGGCCACGCTGCGCAGCGAGCAGCAGCTGCGAGCCGAGGTCGAGGCCGGTCGCGCTCGCGGCATGAGCGACGAGGACGCGCGGGCGGAACTCGAACGACGTCTGAGCGCATTTCGATTCGGCACCACCTATTACGTGACCGTCTACCTGAAGAATCTCGCTCCCGGGTACCCGGCGTATCTCGACGGCCTCCCCGGTCATTTCCGTTTGCGCGACAGCAGTGGCAAAGAAGTCCCGGCCTTTCTGCCGCCGGGGCAGGAGTGGGAACGCCGCATCTTCAGCTTTGCCGCCGGCACGCCCGGAGACCTGATCTACGAGGCGTCGGTTTCCCTCGGCTTCGATCGGGCCGGACTCTCCTCGTCGGTGGGGTACCTGCAGCTTGTCGTCTCGGACGTGGGGGCGGCATCGCGCCGTGTTCTGACCTGGGAGCTGGAGTAGGGCCGCGCGGCCCGGATTCCGGAAGCGGGTGCGGAACATGGTGTCTTCGCGAGGGCGCGCACGGGTTGTGGCGTGCACGCTTGCCCTCGGGGTCCTCTTTTCCCCGCTTTGCGGTGGCCCCGCCAGCGCTGCCGATGACCGCAAGGTCCTGCTGATCCTGCCGGTGGCGAGCGGGACCCCCGGCCAGGAGTGGTCGGCGAAGGCGCTCGGCGGCCTCCTCGAGGACGGTTTCAGCGCGCTGCGCTCCGTTCGCCTGCTTGCGGGGGCCGCGCGCGAGGTCGCCCTGCGTGAACTCTCGGCCGGCGCGACGGTGACCCCCGAGGCGTTCCTGGACACGTGCCGTCGCGCGGGTGCCGATCTGGTCGTGCTCGGCGGGAGCACCCAGACCGAGGGGCGCCTGGCCCTCGAGATCAAGTCCTTCGATGTCGGCGCGGCCCGGGAATTGCCGGCCTTTCGCGGGGACGAGCCGCTGGCGCGCGCGTTCAACCTCGTCGAGGCCGCCGTCCGGCACGTCGCGGCCGCAGCCGCCCTCGGCAGCGCGGAGCCGCTGTTCCCCAGAGGGGTGACGGTTTCATTGGAGGCCTACGCCGCGTATCGGGCTGCGCTGCTCGAGGAGGCGCCCGCGGCGCGCGTCGAGAAGCTGCGGGGGGTTCTCAAACTCGACCCCAACTACGCGGATCCCGTTCGTCGGCTCGGGGTCGAGCTGTTCCGGCTGGGGTCGCTGGACGAGGCCCTGGGCGTTCTGGAGCGGGCGGTCGCCCTCGACCCCAAAGTGGCTGAAGCCCGCAACAATTACGGGGTCGCGCTCGCCGCCGCCGGCCGCCCGGAACCGGCACAGCGGGAGTTCGAGGAGGCGGTGGCGCTGTCGCCGGACTACGCCGAGGCGCGCCTGAACCTGGCGCGCGTGTTCGAGGATCGCAGTCGCCCCTCGGATGCCGAGAAACAGTACCTCGCGGTTCTTGAGGCCGATGCCAGAAACGACAAGGCGCGTTCCGGGCTCGCCGCGATCTACGACAGCACGGGTCGGCCGGAACTCGCCATCAAGGAGTTTCGGCAACTGTCGGCGCGACGCCCGGACCTTGCCGAGGCGGAGTTCATACGCGCAGGCCAGGAGGCGCGCAAGGCCCGCGAGTACGCACGGGCCGAAAAGCACTTCCTGCGTGCCGCCGACATCAATCCACAGTTTGCGCAGGCCTGGGCGGAGCTGGGGACCAACAGCTACCTCGCCGGAGAGTACGCCAAGGGCGTGGAGTACTTCCGCAAAGCGCTGGCGATCGACCCGGGACAGGCGGCGTACCACTACTATCTCGGCCTCGCTCTCGACAAGGGCCGGCAGCAGGACGAGGCGCTGCGGGAGTACCGCCGCGCGGTGGAGCTGGGCGGTCCGCCCGAGGCACGGCTCGGCCTGGCCCGTGCGGCGCTCGATTCGGGCGACCCGGGCCTCGCGGTCGAGGAGTTGAACCGGCTGCTCGTGGTCAGCCCCGATCACGCGGAGGCGAAGGTCTTGCTCGCCCAGGCCACCAGCGAGATGGAGGCCCGCCGCCGGCTCCTCGAGGGCCAGAGCCAGTTCGCGAACCAGCGGCTGGCGCGGCTCGAACAGATCGTTGCCGACACCAATCGCGCCAACCGCGAGCTCGAAGAGCGCCTGCAGTCCGTCACGCAGGAGAAGCGGCTGCTCGAGAAGCAGGCGCCGCCGGAACGCGGTGCGGGCCCGGGGGGGCTTCAGAATCCGCCGCCGGCCGCTGCAGCACCCACGGCGCCGATTCCCGCGGCTGCCAAGGAACCTTCGCCGGCGGCTGGCGGACCGACGGCGGTCGAGTCCATCCGCGAGATCGCGCCTGCGGGAGACCTCGGGCGTGACGTTGAGCGGCTGCGGGGAGAATTGGCCGCGGAGCGCGACGCGCGACGACGGGAGGGGGCCGAGGCGCAAGCCGGCCAAGCCCTGTTGCGCGCGGACAAGGATCGGCTCGAGCGGGAATCCGCCGCGGAGCGGGAGCGTTTCAAGGCCGATCTGACCGCAACGGAGGCGATGCGCCGTGAAATCGCGGCGAAAACGAACGAGAA
>Ga0315271_10002766_pt1 | contig 11036 bp, 7 predicted proteins | sample C3_top_MG_FD_204664 | JGI IMG/M metagenome (GOLD analysis project Ga0315271, IMG submission 204664) | Sediment microbial communities from Yellowstone Lake, YNP, Wyoming, USA - C3_top | ecosystem: Environmental > Aquatic > Freshwater > Lake > Sediment | place: USA: Wyoming | collected 2017-08-01
GGTCATGCCCGGCTCGTATTCATCCAGGAGCGCGTCGTAGGGGTTCTGGTCCCCGCCGATGGCGCGGGCCGTCTCCCGGGTCACCTTGAGCACGGCTTCCAGATGGGGCCGAAAAGCGGCAAAGTCGTCGTGGTCTTTGGCATCTTCCCACGCCGCCTGCGCGAGTGAACACACCCGCGCGCGTTCGGCCACCAATCGCCCCGGAATTTTCACGGCGCGGTCGTGGGCTCTTTGGGCCTCCCGGACATCGGCGGCCTGGTCGAGCGACAGGTCCGTTCTCGCCGCGAGCTGAGCCAGAAGCTCTCCCAGCGAAGGCTCGGTGAGTTTGGCGTGCACCGCAGTGGCCAGCGCTTCCTGCTGATATCCCCGCTGTTCCACGCCCTTGCGGGGCATCATCACCTGCTGATCCCACTCCATGATCTGCTGGATCTCCTGGAGGTCGTGGATCGTCCGGCATTTCTCATAGAATGTTTCGATGGCGCTCTGCATGGCTCCCTCCCGAATGCACCGCATGGATCGGCCAACCCCATTGAGTGGAGAAGTATATCAGAACGGCCCCGCCCCACCGCAGAGACGAAATGCGGAGCGCTCAGGCCTCCGGTTGGGTACAATGGCGAAGGCTCCCGTGAGCCGTGGAGGATGAAGATCATGAAGGGATTTGCCAGACCGCTCGCCGCCGCCCTGGTCCTGCTGTTCGCCGTGAGCGCCGCCGCCCGCAAAGACCTTACGCTGGCGGACACGCTGAAGCCCGGAGCTTTTGGCGGTGCCCTGCCCCGTCAGGTCAAGTGGACGCCCGACGGGAAGGCCTTCTGCCTGTTCGAGGCCTCCGCCGGCGAGGCCTCAGACCTGATGGCGGTGGACCCGGACACCCTTCGGCGCCGTGTGCTCCTTTCCCAGGCGACCTTTCGGGAGGCCTTCGGAAAGCTCACCGGCCTCAAGGGGGAGGCCCTCTCCAAGGTCGCCTTTCGATCCTACGCCTTCAGTCCCAAAGGCCGATTTCTGCAAATGGACCTGCCCGATGGGAATTTTCTCTGGGACCTGAGAGCCTCCACCCTGCGACGACTCTCGGCTGCCGAAACCGAAGCCGAGGGCTTCACCTTTTCCCCCGACGAATCCAAGGTGGCGTTCACCGTGAAGGGCAGTCTCCTCGTGCTGGACCTCGCCACGGGGAACGAGACGCTCCTGGCCGAGGGCCGGGCGCCCGCGGTGACCTACGGCGAGGTGGACTGGCTCTACGGCGAGGAACTGGACCTGCACCGCGGCTTTTGGTGGAGCCCCGACGGATCCAAGGTAGCCTATCTGCGATTCGACGAGACGGGCGTCTACCAGGACCCCATGGTGGATGAAAGCGGGGACCACCCGGTGGTGCAGCCCCAGTTTTATCCCCGCCCCGGAGACGCCCTCCCCAAGGTGTCCCTGTTCTGGATCGGCGTTTCGGGCGGCCAGTCGCACGCCGTGGCGGGAGCCGATTCGGGCGAAGGCTACCTGCCGCTGGCCGGTTGGCTCCCCGACTCCAAGGGCATCGCCTACGGCCTCTACAACCGCGCCCAAGACCGGTTGGTGCTCCAGTGTGCCAGCCTGGGTGGGGGACCTCCCAAGATTTTGCTGGAAGAGCGGTGGCCCACCTGGGTCAACGTCCTGGAGGCCCCGCGTTTCTTGAAGGACGGCAGGTTCCTCTGGATGAGCGAGCGGGATGGATTTGCGCACCTCTACCTCTGCGCCACCGACGGCAGACCACCGCTACAACTCACCCAAGGTCCCTGGGGCGTGGACTCGCTCCTGGCCGTTGACGAGGTCGGCGGCCAGGTGTACTTCCTCGCCAACAAGGAGAACCCGCTCGGGTGCCAAGTCTTCCGCGTGGACCTGAGCGGCAGGAAGCTGGAGCGCCTCTCGTCGCCCGCGGGCTGGCATTCTGCCGATCTATCGCCGGACGCGCGGTGGTACCTCGACGATCACTCCACGGTTTCCGAGCCGAACACCCTTTCCCTCGTGGACGCGCGAAGCGGCAAAACCCGGCCCGTGGCCGAGAGCCGGCCCTCCGACCTGGGGGAATACGGATTCGTGACTCCCCAGTTCATGGAGGCAAAATCGGCAGATGGGCAGACCCTGCACGCCATGGTCATCAAGCCCAGGGACTTCGACCCGGCCAAGCGCTATCCGGCCATCGTGGAGGTCTATGGGGGGCCCCACGCCCAGGTGGTTCAGGACCGGTGGAGCCCGCGGTGGATGCCTCTCTACCAGCTATGGGCCCAGAGCGGCTTCGTCGTCTTCATCGCCGATAACCGGGGAAGCGCGCGCCGCGGCAAAACCTTCGAGGACACCCTGTACAAACGCCTGGGCAAGGTCGAGCTGGAGGACCAGCTCGCCGCACTGGACGCGCTCAAGCGCCTTCTCTTCGTGGACGGAGCCCGCGTTGGCATCTGGGGCTGGAGCTACGGCGGATACATGACCCTCTACGCCCTCACCCACACCAACGCCTACGCCTGTGGTTTCGCGGTGGCCCCCGTGAGCGACTGGCTCAACTACGACGCCTGCTACACCGAGCGGTATTTGAAACTGCCCAAGGATGACGCCGACGGTTATAGAGAGAGCTCTCCGGTACACGCCGCGGAGCGGCTGGAAGGACGCCTCTTCTTTGCGCACGGTCTCATGGACGACAACGTGCACTTCGCCAACAGCGCCATGATGGTGGACGCCCTGCTCAAGGCGGGCAAGCCCTTCGGCACGGCCTACTACCCTCGCATGAACCACAGCATCCACGAGAAGCCCGCGAGAGCCGACTTGTTCGCCAGGATGTTGGAGTTCTTCAAGACGAACTTGCAGCCTTAGGGATTGGTGCCGGGCGGCCTGATACGAGGTCGTCACGAGGACCCCAAAAGCCTCCCTGAAACTCCACGCTCTTTACCGGGCCTGCCGCGTCCGGGTACACTCGGTCGGGTTGCTGGGCGGGCGTCGGGGGAGGGGGCGCGAAAGGCCTTGGGAGGCGTCATGCGGGTGTGGCGGGAATGCGGGGCGGTGGTGCTGTTCGCGCTGGCGGCGCTAGCCCCGCGGGCCGACGACGACCCCTGGTCGCACTACGAAGCCGAAGGGGCGAGAATCGGCGCCCTCCGCATCCTGACCTCCGACGTATTCGATACGGGCAAGCCCCAAGAGAGCTACTGGCTGGCGCGCGCCGCCAACGCCGTGCACATCACGACCCGGGAGAGCGTCATTCGCAGCGCCCTGCTGTTCAAGATGGGCGACCCCGTGGATGTGGCCACCCTTCACGAGACGGAGCGGCTCCTGAGGTCTCTCCCGTGGGTGCAGGACGCCTCCATTGAACTGGTACCCGCCGGGCCGGGCTCGGTGCAGGCGGTGGTCAAGGTCCACGACGGCTGGAGCCTCAAGGCGGGCCTCAAGTTCAACCACGCCGGGGGACAGACCGACTGGCGAATCCGCCTTCACGAAGTGAACCTCCTCGGCTACGGCAAAGAGGTCATGCTCGGCCACGAGCGCGGGATCGAGAGGACCACCGACGAGGTGGCCTACAGGGACCCGCTTCTCTTCGGAAGTCGCTGGACCCTCGAGGCGGGCTATTCTCATTACTCCGACGGAAACGGCGGCCTTTTCAAGCTCGTCCGCCCCTTTTACCAGCTCTCGGTTCCCTGGTCCGCCGGGGCGGAGGCGACGAGGAGCTCGCTGGTCGAGACCCTCTATCAGGATGCGCAGGACATCTACACCTTCCCCGCCACGATCACCGACGCCAGCCTCTACGCCAGGTGGCGCTACCACTACGGGGACCGCACCGCGTGGCGCGCCGGCGTGGAGTTCCGCGTGGCGCAGGCCTCCTACGGTGCCCTGGACGTGCGGGTACCCGGCGTCCTATCCCCCCCGGACCTGGCACCCCGGCGTTTCGGGGGTCTGCTCGGATATTGGGCCGTGAGCCAGGACCGCTACGGAACTTTCGAAGACCTCCGGGGCATCGGCAGAACGGAGGACCTGAACTTGGGCTGGGACGCGGAGGTCCACGGGGGATACTTCGCTAAGGCCTTCGGCAGTGACGTCAGCGCATGGTACCTCGAATACACGGCCGACAAGGCGTGGCGCCTGGGGAGCAGTTCCCTCGCTCTGCTCCATTCCCAAGGACAGGGGCGGCTACAGCACGATGGCGGCTACGACGTCCTGGGCGTGGTCGAGGGCACCCTCTACAACCAGTCCCTTCCCTACCAAACCATTGCGGCGGACCTCCAGCTCACGGGAGGGTATAGGCTGGACCCAGAGCACACGCTCTACATCGGCGGGTTCGACGGGTTGAGGGGCTATCCCAACTTCTTCCGCACGGGCGACCGGCGGTGGCTGCTCTCCGTGGAGGACCGGATCATCACGCCATGGAAACTCTGGGGCCTCGTGCAGGTGGGCTTCGTGGCCTACGCTGACGCCGGCGCCATCCGCACCCCCGACGGCCATTTCACCAGGACCTGTGCCGACGTGGGTGCGGGCCTGCGATTCGGCAACCTGAAGAGCGCCTTCGGCCGCGTCCTTACGATCTCCGTCGCCGTGCCTCTCGCGAAGGTCCCCGGAGTGGACAATTACCAGATCGTCGTGGGGAATGTGATTCGGTTCTGAAGGGAGCAGGGAGGGGGAAGGGGAAAGGATATTGCGGATTTGGGATTTGGAATTTCGGATTTGGGGGACCCAAGGCCGAGCTGGCTCCCCCTGGTTGCCGATCACTTGATCACCCGATCACCTGATCACTCAATCACCTGATCACCCGATCACTCGATCACCTGATGACCTCCTTGCGCCCCGGCCTCGCGCTGGCCTATGCTGGAAGAGCGAGGGACTCACGGGAGGGCTCCCATGGAGCACATGGCCGTTCTGAAGGGCATGGACCTGTTCGTCGGGCTGGACAGCATGGAACTGATTCAGGTCTCCAAGCTCGTAAAGAACCGCAAGTACGACGCGGGCGCCACGGTCCTCAAGGAGGGCGAACCGGGCTTCGCGCTTTATGCCGTGAAGTCGGGTCTGTTCCGAGCGATTCTGGAGCATCCCGGCGAACCCAAGGAGCTGGCCAGTTTCGTGGCGGGGGACTCCTTCGGCGAGATGGCCCTCATCGACCACGCTCCCCGCTCGGCCACGGTGCAGGCCGTCACTTCCGGCGAGCTCCTCGAATTCGACGACAAGGCGTTCCAGACGCTCCTCGCGCACAGCGAGGTGCTCCGCCTCAAGCTCCTCCAGAACCTGGTGGGTAGCCTCGCCGCCAAGCTCCGCCACACCAACGAGCGCCTGGCGCAGATTCTGTAGAGAAAAAGCGCGAGATGCGATTAAGCGAGACGCGAAATGCGCTCTTCACCGCCCGTCGAGGCTAGCCCCGCCGTTTTTCCCAAGTCCCAAATCCGAAATTCCCCTCCTGCTACCCGCTCCCTGCTCCCTGCTCCCGGCTCTTAGAACTTCACCGGCGTGGCCTTTCCCGTTTCGAAATCGTACCGAATGAGCTTACCTTTGTCGTCGGGGAATAACCATGAGGTGACCCCGCCTGCAGACCCCTGCTCCGCCTCATCGCTCCGGAACCAGATCGAGTGGGTGGGCCGCAGCCCCGGGAGAATCCGAAGGTCACCCGTGGCAGGGTCGAACAGCCGCACATCCCCCTCATCGTAGATCTTAGTCTGGCGTTCCCAGGTTTCGACGACAACTTTGCCTCCCCAAACCTTGGGCCCGGCGACCGCGATGCGCGAGGCACCCAGGGGACAGGTCCGCTGAAGCTCGCCTTGGGTGGAAAACAGGCGCAGGAAGGATTGGGCGTTCCCCTTCTCGGCCGCGAGAATCCGTCCGTCGCCCATAAAAGATGCCATGGGATAATGCGGCCCCCATTCCGTGAGCACTTTGAGCACGGCGCCCGTTTGGGCGTCGCACAGGGCAAGCTGGTAGTTCCCCCCCTGCTGCTGGAAAACGGCAAGCATCCGTCCGCGCGTCGAATCCAACTGGAGCAGATAGGACCTGGAAGATACATGGCCGGTCTCTTGGAGCGTCTTCTGGGCCACATTGAATTCCAGGATGGTGGTCCCATCCGGCGCGGTCCTCGGGCCGCCGTCTCCGCGGAGAATGCGCAGGTGATCCCTGTCGAGGAACAGGAGCCGCGTGGTCCCCTTGACCGACGGGGCTGAACTCAAGCGTTGCACGACGAGGAGTTTCCAGGATGGGAGTTCGTAGAGGGAGAGGTTGTCCTCGGAAAGCACCGCCAGGCGAGAGCTATCTGGCGAGAAAGCCGTCCTCGATTCCCAGGCGGAGGAGATGGTGATCGCGTGGCGGGCCGGCTGAGGAATCTCCGGCCCGATCAAGTCGTAGGACACCACTTCCGAGGGTCCGTTGTCGAAGGAGAAGGGTGTTTCAAACGCCACGGCCAGCTTCCCGTTTGGTGAGAAGGCGACTGCGCTCCCCCACTGGGTTCCACCCACGCTTCGGTAGGTTCCCGTTTGCACGTTCACAATGAAACTTGCCCGTGCATAAGGCCCTCGATGCTTCAAGCCGCCTTCGATCAAGACCCAGGGCCCGGTGGGAGCCGAGGAAACCCTCATGACGGAGCGCAGGTCTTTTGGAGAAACGGTCACAGCCCACAGAGCATAGCCGTCGGCGGCCAACACGCCTGCGGTCAGAATCGTCCAGAGCGTGAGCGACAAGACGCGGTGGCCCCGGCGGAGGTCGGCGCGACCCAACATCGTCTGCGCGGCCCCGGCCGCAAGGAGCCCAGCGAGCAGACTCGCCGCGAACGCGACGATCAGAACCACGAAGAGGAGAGGCGTCTGGAAGGTCATCACGCGACGGAGGGCCCACCACGCCATCGCAGGCAGCAGCACCACCATGACCACGTCCAGGATGATCCAGGGGGAACTGAAGCGCATGACGCTTGCGGCGTGGGCGAAGGCCATGACGAGGAGCACGGCCACCGCCACGAGGATGGGCATCCACAGGGGAAGTAGGATTCGTGGGCCCACATCGTAGGTCCATAAGGGGTTTTCCAGGCCCGCCAGACTGGCCAGTCCGCCTCCGAGGAGACTGGCAGGAATGATCGCCACGAGCATGGCCCCGAGCACCACGGTCCAGGCGGCGGTGAACTTCCCCGCCCAGAGGGCCAACCCCGAAAGGGGCCTCGAGAAATAGAAGCCGTGGCGCCCCTCGTTGAGGTCTTGGCAGAGGACGGTGGCACCCAGGTACAGGGCCAGAAGTTCGCCGCCGATGAGGGCGAAAGCGAGTGCCCCCGTGTTGAGCGCCTCGGAGAACCCGAAGTTGCGGCTCATGATCCAGGCCATGGGGATGGGGATGATCCCCGCGACGAGCGCCGCCGGGAAGACCGCTCTTCGAAGGCGCAATTCGAGCATGAACACTTGAGCGAAGCCGCTCATGATAGCCCTCCTTCTTCACCCACCATGGCGATGAAGAGTTCCTCCAGGGAAAGGGAGGACGCCTCGACAACGCTCGGGGCCAGGTCTTGCACCAGCCGGGCGAAGGCAGCCTCATCGAAGGCGCGGACCACGGCTTCGGTCCCCCAGGCGTCTCGCCTCACCCTGAGCGGCGAAAGGGCCGCGAGGGATGGTGCGTCCGGCGACGGACCGGCGTCCCCGCTCCAGCGCACGGTGCGGAACTTCGATTTCAGGGCTTCCATCTCCTCGTCCAGGAGAAGGTGGCCGGCCTTGAGGATCCCCACCCGCGAGGCGATGCCTTCGATTCCGTGAAGATCGTGGGTGGAGATGAAGACCGTCGTCCCCCGGTCGGCGAGGTCGCCCACGAGTTCCTCGAAGAACTCCCTGCGGGCCACCGCATCCAACCCGAGGGTCGGATCGTCGAGGATGAGGACCTCGGGCATGGGGGCGAGCGCGAGCGCGAGGGCGAGCTGGTTCTTCTGGCCCCGCGACAGGCGTCCGAAGGGGACCTTGGCCGGAACGCCGAAGCGTTCCAGGCGCGAAGTGACGCCTTTCCCGTCCCATGTGGGATAGAGGCGCGAGCAGAAGTTCGCAAGCTCGAGCGCGTCGAGGGCCGGCGGCATGTCGGGTGATTCCGGGACCACGCCCACCCGTCGCATGGCCGGCTGGCGATCCCTCCAGGCATCCAAGCCGAAGAGGGCCGCGGACCCCGCGCAGGCCTTCCTCTGTCCCAACAGACACCGGATCATGGAGGTCTTTCCCGAGCCGTTCCGACCCAAGAGCGCGTAGACCTCGCCCTTCTGCACCGCCAGGGATACGCCTTCTACCGCGGTGGCCCTGCCATAGCGAACCGTCAATCCCGCGAAGGCCGCGACGGCGCCGTTCGTCTCCGCGCTCATGGTTGCCCCCCACTCTTGCCGCGGGCCAGATCTTCCCAGGCCCGGCCCAATTCCTCCGACGCATCTCCGCGGGAGGCGCCGATCGTCACGGCCAGGCTGGCGTAGCGCTCGGCGCCCTCACGCAGGGCCTCACGCCGTTCGGCTTTTCGCATCGATGGCGGCGCCTCCGCCACGAAGGTCCCCTCCCCCCGCCGGACATCGAGAAGGCCCGCGTCGGTGAGGTGCTGGTAGGCCTTGGACACGGTGGCGGGATTCACCCTCAGGTCACGCGCCAGATCCCGCACGGAAGGCACGCTTTGGCCGGGCCGGAGCTGGCCCGAGGCCACCAGGCGCCGCACGCCCTCTTCGATCTGCCGCCAGATGGGGGCCGCCTCCGCAGGGTTCACCCGCAACATGGGCCTCACGGCCCGACCCCCTCATCCCGTTCTCGCCGACAGAGCCCCATGGCCGCCTCCAAGTGTACCAGTGTAGTAGTACAGTAATGCCCTCGGAGCTATTTGTCAAGAGGGTGGGGAAGGATAGGTGGATAGGTGGATAGGTGGATAAGTAAGGAGATGGGGGGGGTGGGGATGCAAAGATGGGGGGAGGAGAAAGGACGAGACGGTGACATAAACGGATGCGGCCTCCTACTTTGAAGCCCCATAGTGCGAACGGAAAGCGCCATGCCGCCCGGATCGGGTCAGCTGAGAGGAAGGCGAGGCGGCCGCACCGGAGGCCTACTGAATCGGTAGGTTGAGGATGCGGACGCCGAGCTTGACGAAGCAGATGGCCCGAGACTGGCGGCCCCAGCCGTAAGCTACTTTCGCGCTTGCGCCCAGTGGTTCACGGGGCCGTGCCCATGGCCCAGGCCCGGCGCGGTGCGGATGGCCTCGGTGATGAAGGCCTTGGCCCGGCGCAGGGCCTCTTTGGGTGGGTGGCCCAGGGCGAGGCAGGCGCAGACGGCCGCGGAAAAGGTGCAGCCCGTCCCGTGCGTGTTGCGGTCGGAGTGGCGCGGTCCGCGCAGGGTCCACCAATCGGTACCGTCCCAGACGAAGTCGCAGGATTCGCCGGAAGGGTTCACCGGGCTGTGGCCCCCCTTCATGACGACGATGCGCGGACCCATCCGACGGATGAGTTCCGCGGCGCGGCGGAAGTCCGATTCCTCCTCGAGGCTGAATCCCGCCAGGGCTTCGGCTTCCGGGACATTGGGTGTCACCACGAGGGCCAGGGGGAAGATCTCCCGGACGAGGGTCTCCACGGCGTCGGGGGCGATGAGCGGGTCGCCGCCCTTGGCGCGCATCACGGGATCCACCACGAGGTTCCCGACGGGGCGCTCCCGGAGTTTGGCGGCCACGGCGGCGATGGTGGGGGCATCCACGAGCATCCCCGTCTTGGCCGCGTCGGCCCCGATATCAACAAAGCACGACTCCATCTGCATGGCCACCGTTTCCGGAGCGATGGCCTGCCATCCCTGAACTCCCACGGTGTTCTCCGCCACCACCGCCGTCACCGCGCTCTGGCCGAAGACGCCGAAGGTCTGGAAGGTTTTCAGATCCGCCTGGATGCCCGCACCGCCTGAGCAGTCGGACCCGGCGATGGTCAAGGCGCGTGGAATTCTCGTCACCAAGGTCTCCTTGTGCTCAATCCCAAATCCGAAATCCGCAATCCCAAATTCGCGATTTACCCGTACATCTCCACCAGCGGCTTGAGGGCCTCCACGACCTCGGCGCGCATTTCCTTCAGACGGTCGCTCGCATCCCGACGCAGGCCCAGGGTCACGGTGGCCGAAACAAGGTGCACGAAGTCGCTCCTGATGGCGTAGTATCGCATGGCCCATAAACCGCAGGGCGCGCCAAGCGCCACCGCGAGCGCTGCCCACCAGGGGCCGGCGGCCCGCCAGATCATGGCGCCTTGGCCCAGGTAGAACAGCGGGAAGAGAAGCAGGCCTGCATAGAGCTTGTAGGTGGCCACCACGTCCCGCTCTCTCCCCGCCGCGAGGGCCAGCCGCCCGGTCAGGAAATAGGGCAGGAAATTGAACAGCCACCCATAGAGGGCCGGCGGATAGCCCGCCAGGACCACCGCGAGGCGCTTCCAGGTGTGGATGAGCACCGGGCCGAATTTGGTTTCTCCGGCCACATCTCCGTCCCTTAGGCGAAGCAGTTCCAGCATCCGGACATAGGCCTTGGCTTTAACGAGAAGCGCGTGCAACTCCGTGGGGTGTTCGAATCGCACCCTGTAGAACTCCTCCAGAAGGCGGCGCGTGACCTCTACGCGGTCCAGGTCATCACCGGAAAGGCCCGCCAGCTCCAGGGCCATGCCTCGCACCGCGTCCACGAACCGCAGGTCCTCCCATCGCTCGGCATTGACGGTGAGAGACTCCAGCGCAGTCCTGAGGCGATCCGTCAGGGCCTCTACGGCCTCCGGATCGGTCCCGGCGCCCCAGGGGAGGTCCTCGTAGGGAACGGGCAGTCCGAAGGTGACGGTGACATCGCTCCGGAAGGTGGATTTGGCCGAGTAGTACAACCCCACGGGAAGGAGGACCGGGCGGGCGCCCCTCAGGCGGGCCCTTCCCACGATCCGCGCGGCCCCGGTTTTGAGCGGCTGCAGCCGGGAGAGGTCGTGGCTGATGCCCTCTGGGAAAAGGGCCAGGGCCTCCCCGTTGACGAGCAGGTGCTCGCAGGCCTGGAAGGTGGCCTCGTTGCGGGACATGTCGCTCCCCTCGTCCTTGCGGCGGTAAACGGGGAGCGCCTTGATCAGGCGG
>Ga0315271_10002768_pt1 | contig 11036 bp, 11 predicted proteins | sample C3_top_MG_FD_204664 | JGI IMG/M metagenome (GOLD analysis project Ga0315271, IMG submission 204664) | Sediment microbial communities from Yellowstone Lake, YNP, Wyoming, USA - C3_top | ecosystem: Environmental > Aquatic > Freshwater > Lake > Sediment | place: USA: Wyoming | collected 2017-08-01
GTAACGATCCGGCAGTTCCACCGGCAGCGTCACCCGGCCGGCGAGCCCGGCCTCCGCGAAGAGCGCGTCGTACCGGGCGGCGTTGCGGCGGCGCGCCTCGGTCCAGCCGGCCAGGTGCGGCGCCTTCACGCGCAGCACCGCCGCCTGCAGGGCGTCGAGCCGGAAGTTGCCGCCGATCACCTGGTGGTAGTACTGCCGGTCGGCGCCGTGCACGCGCATGCGCCGCAGCGCCGCCAGCAGGCCGTCGTCGCTCGTCGTGACGAGGCCGCCGTCGCCGAAGGCGCCGAGGTTCTTGCTCGGGAAGAACGAGAAGCAGCCGAGCCGACCGTCGCCGCCCACCACCCGCCCCTTGTAGCGCGCGCCAATGGCCTGCGCCGCGTCCTCGATGACGGCCACGCCCGCGCGGCGCGCGGTCTCGACGATCGGATCGAGGTCCGCGGCCTGGCCGTAGAGGTGCACCGGGATGATCGCCTTCGTGCGCGGCGTGATCGCCGCGGCGATCTGTGCCGGGTCGATGTTGTAGGTGACCGGGTCGATGTCGACGAAGACCGGCGTCGCGCCGAGCCGCGCCACGCACCCGGCCGTCGCGAAGAAGGAGTACGTGCTGGTGATGACCTCGTCGCCCGCGCCGATGCCCAGCGTCATCATCGCCAGCAGCAGCGCGTCGGTGCCCGACGAGACGCCGACGGCGTGCGTCACGCCGACCATCGCCGCCAGTTCCTGCTCGAGCCCCTCGATCTCCGGCCCCATGATGAAGCGCTGGCTGTCGCAGACGCGCGTCACCACCGCCAGGATCTCGTCTCGCATGGGACGGTACTGCGCCTGCAAGTCCAGCATCGGCACGCTCATCGTGCCAGAGGGCTGGCCCAATCCTGCTGCGGTCATGACGTAGTCTCCCGGGGGACGGGCAAGAGTTTCTGATGCTAGCACCCGGCCGGATCGCGCCGCAAGGCGGCCTGACGGCCGCGTCTAACGGCCGCGTTCCTTGATGGCGGCCCGCGTCTCGCGCTCGGTCTCGCGCCGCTTGATGGTCTCCCGCCGGTCGACGTCCCGCTTGCCCTTCGCGAGGCTGATGGCGAGCTTCACCCGGCCGTCCTTGAAGTACATCCGCACGGGCACGATGGTCATGCCCTTCTCGGTGGTCTTCCCGATGAGCTTGCGGATCTCCAGCCGGTGGAGCAGCAGCTTGCGCGGGCGCAGCGGCTCGTGATCGGCGTAGCCCCGGCTGCTGTACGCGCCGATGTGCACGTTGTGCACGAAGACCTCGCCGCCCTGGACCTTCGCGAAACTGTCGCGCAGGTTCACGCGGCCCTCGCGGATGGACTTGACCTCGGTGCCCACCAGGGCGAGGCCGGCCTCGAAGGTCTCGATCAGGTGGAAGTCGTGGTGCGCCTTCCGGTTGTCCGCGATGATGCGCTCGGCCTTCTTGCGCTCGTCCCGGGCCTGCTGGCTCTTCGCCATCACGCCGGCCCTCCCCCGGGCGCCGCCCCGGACGCGCGGGTGGCGGCCAGGCGCGCCGCCAGGCAGATCGCCTCCACCATGCTGCCGGGATCGGCCTTGTTGGTGCCGGCAATGTCGAACGCGGTGCCGTGGTCGACCGACGTCCGGACGATGGGCAGGCCGAGCGTGACGTTGACGGCCTTGCCGAACGCCAGCAGCTTGACGGGAATCAGCCCCTGGTCGTGGTAGCACGCGATGACGGCGTCGAACTCGCCGCGCGACGCGCGCACGAAGAGGGTGTCGGCCGGGAACGGCCCCGCCACGTCGATGCCCGCCGCCCGGCAGGCCTCGAGCGCGGGCTGAATCACCTGCTGCTCCTCGGTGCCGATCACGCCGCCTTCGCCAGCGTGCGGGTTCAGCCCGCACATCGCCAGCCGGGGACGCGCGATGCCGAAAGTGGGCAGCTCGCGCGCGGCCAGCCCCACGACGCGCTCGACTTCCGCGCGCGTCAGCAGGCCGGGGATGGCGGCGAGCGGCTCGTGGATGGTGGCCAGCACCACGCGCAGCGCCTCGGCGTAGAACATCATCGCCACCGACGGCGCGCCGGTCAGGTGCGCCAGCAGTTCGGTGTGGCCGTGCCACGGCAGGCCGGCGAGCGCGAAGGCTTCCTTGCTGATCGGCGCCGTGGCGACGGCGTCCACGCGGCCGCTCATGGCGTCGGCGACCGCCGCCACGACCGCGTCGTACGCCGACCGGCCGGCCGCCGCGGACAGTTCGCCCGCCGGGAAGGCGCGTGTCCCGATCGCGCCGTAGAACACCGGGTCGCACACCGCGCGCACGCGCGGATGGAGGGCGGCCTTGGCCGCGATCTCCGGCCCGATCCCCGCCGGATCGCCGAGCGTGACGGCGATGCGCGGCTTCCTCATCGCCCGCACTCCGATCCGCAGCCGCACGATCCGCCGCACCCGGCGCGTACCGGGTAGACCTCGTCGCCGCTTCCCGGCAGCGCCTCGTCGCGGACCGCGGCGGCGGCTGACGGGGCCAGCTCGTAGCGCAGGCAGCACTTCAGGCGGCCGCACAGGCCCGACAGCCGCGACGGGTTGAGCGCCAGGTCCTGCTGTTTCGCCATCTTGATCGAGATCGGGTCGAACGACTTCAGGAACGTGCTGCAGCACAGCGGCCGGCCGCAGGTGCCGTAACCGGTCAGCATGCGCGCCTCGTCCCGGACGCCGATCTGCCGCAGCTCGATGCGCGTCTTGAAGTCGGAGGCCAGCTCACGCACCAGCTCGCGGAAGTCGACGCGATCCTCGGAGGTGAAGAAGAAGACCAGCCGCGATCCGTCGAACAGCTGCTCGACGCGGGTCAGCTTCATCGCGAGGCCGCGCTCGCGGATCTTCATGACCCCCATCCGGAACGCCTCGCGCTCGCGCTGCTCGTGGCGCTGCCGCAGATACTGGTCCTGGGGGGTCGCGCGGCGCGCCACGCGCGGGGTGTGCTCGGTCACGGGCCGGCGGTCGCGCACCACGGCGGGCGAGCGCACGATACGGCCGAGCAGCGGCGCGCCGTCGGCCTGCAGCACCACGGTCTCGCCCTCGGCGAGCGGCGGGTCCACGCCGTTGGCCACGGCCACCCGGACGGCGCCGGCCGGGATGGTCTTGACGGTCACGAGGGCGCCAGGCGGGCCGACGCTCATAAGTCCCTGCATCTATAGCCGATCGGCGGATGCGTCTCGCTAAGGGTCAGATACCTAAGCTCTCACCTGCCATGCAGCTCAGGAATCTGACCCTTAGCGCTGTCAGAGCTGAAACGCGAGCCAGTCCACCACGATCTTGGGACTGGCGTTGTTGCGCTCCAGGGCCGACAGTGCCCGCCCGACGGCGGAAAACGCGTGCCCGAGCCGCTCCAGGTCATAGTGCCTCGCCAGGGGCTCGAGATCCGCCCTGAGATCGAGGTTGACCAGCGCGTGCTCGGGTGCGCGGGTTGTCAGAATCGTCACATCACGCAGGAGCGACGCCATCGCGCGCAGCCGCACGGCCAGCGCGCCACGCTCGCTCCCCTGCCCTTTGCCGTCCTTCTTCTTCCGGCCGCCGGCCTCCAGGAGCGCCGCGCCGACCGCGAGCCGGCTCCGCGGATCGCGCGCCCGCGCCGCCTCGACCAGGATGGCTGCTGCCACAGCCCGGGCCTCGGCCACTTCCCCGCTCGCCGACTCCAGCGCCCGCCCGAAACTGCCCGAGGCCATCGCCGCGGCGGCGCGCGCATCGCGCTCGCCGTAGCCGTGCCGCGCGATGAGCGTGGCCGCGATGTCCCCCGGGGCCAGCGGCGCGAAGCGCAACTGGCAGCACCGCGATCGGACCGTGTCGAGCAGCTCCGCCGGCATCGCGGTGACCAGCATGAAGATGTTGCGCGGAGGCGGCTCCTCCAGCACCTTCAGCAGCGCGTTCTGGCCGGCCGCGTTGAGGTCCTCGGCCCGCTCGACGATCATGACGCGCTGCCGTCCCTCGAACGGCCGGTAGCCAATCTGCCGGATGACCTCCCGGACCTGGTCGATGCTGATCTCCGACTTGTCCTCGGGTCGGACCACGCGCAGCACATCGGGGTGCTGCCCCCGGGCGATCTTGCCGCACGCGGCGCAGGCGCCGCAGGCGTCGAGAAGACCGGTCGCCGGGTCCGTCACGGGGCTCAGGCAGTTCACCGCCTTCGCCACGGCCAGGGCGACCTGGCGCTTCCCCACGCCCTCCGGCCCGGCAAAGACCAGGCTCGGCGGCAGCGAGCCATGCTCGATGGCGCGCGCCAGCAGGCCGACCAGGCGACGGTGACCGACAATCTCGCGAAAAGTCATGGGGCGCAAATACTTAGGGCGGGCCCAGAGCCACACCCAGCTACCTGATTCACCAAGCGCGCCTTACGGGAGAGAGTCTACCTCAGGGCAGGCGCCCTAAGCCATCCACCGCGCCTTGGCGGCGAGCACCAGAAACACGATCCCGATGCCCACCGCGGCCCGCCACTCCTTGTTGCGCCAGACCCGCGCCCAGTCGAACGGGCGATCGACCGACGGCCCCCGGCCGGCGCAGTAATCGTCGTAGGCGGAACCGAACCGGCCGCGCAGGAACGCTTCCTCGGTCCGGATGGCCGCGGTGTAGGTGATCACGAGATAGAGGGCGATGATCGCCGCGGCCGGGAGGCTCGCGGCGGCGATGCACACCCCGGCGCCCATCACCGACGACCCGACGTAGAGCGGGTGGCGGCTCCACCTGTACGGCCCGGACCTGGTCACTTCGCGGCTCTTCTCCAGGTGCCCGGCCGCCCAGACACGGACGGCTTCGCCGGCAATTGCGACCATGGTGCCGATGGCGAGCGCCTGCAGCGTCGGTGTGGCCAGCGCGAGCACGACGAGCCCAGCGAGGAACCCGAGCGGCACGCGCAACCGGGCGAGGCGCGCGGTCACGTCAGCCACGGGGCCTCCCGGACGCGAGACGACGATCGACGGCTGCGATGACTTCGTCGATCCCGATGGTGTCGATGCACGCGGTCTCTCGGCGGCACCGGCGCTTGTGGTGGCACTCGCACTCGTGGAACCGCGACACCGAGGTGTCCTCGGCCGCCCACGGCCCGTTGCGCGCGGGGTTGGTGGGCCCGAAGATGCCGACGACCGGTGTGCCGACGGCCGCCGCAATCTGCGCGGGCCCGGTATCCCCGGCCACGCACAGCGACGCGGCGCGGGCCAGCGCCAGCAGGTCGCCGATGGTCGTCGCCGGCGCCGCCGCGGCGGCGCCGCCCGAGGCCTCGACGACCGACTCGGCCAGCGCCCGCTCGGCCGGGCCCCAGGTCACGATCGACCGCAGGTGGTGACGCTCCTGAAGGTGCGCCGCGAGCGCGCCGTACCGATCGGCGCTCCACTGCTTGTTCGGCCAGCCGGCGCCGGGGTTGATCATCGCGAACGCCCCGTCGGCGGCGATCCCGAGCGCATGCCGCAGTTCGGCGACGCACGGCGACTCGGGCACGCGCAGCGGCAGTTCGATGCGGTCGGCGCTCGCGCCAAGCGCTGCGGCCACCGACAGGTTCTTCCGGACCACGTGCCCCGCATCGTCCGCCGCCACGCGCACGTTGTAGAACAGGCCGGCCGCCCGCTCGCGCAAGAACGGCGTCGCGAACCCGACGACGCGCCGTGCGCCGGACAGGCGCGCCAGCGCCGCGGACTTGACGAGGCCCTGCAGATCGACGGCGACCTCGTACCGTTCGCGCCGGAGCGCCCGCAGCACCGCCGGGATGGACGCGCCGCCGGCGCCCCCGAGCACGATCGTGCGGTCGATGATGGGCACGAACCGGAGCAGCGCCTGGTAGCGCGCGTCCACGAGCCAGTCGATGCGCGCGTCGGGCCAGGCCCGGCGCATCGCCGCCACCGCGGGCAGCGCGTGCACGAGGTCGCCCAGGGCGCCGAGCCGCACGACGAGGACAGAGGAGGCCATTCAGCGGGCGGTGATCCGCGACACCAGGTCGCGCGTGGAGTGGTCCTTCGGGTCGCCGACAATCGCGGTCCGGCCGCCGTAGGACTGGACAACGGGTCGCTCGGGCACGGTCTCGACGGTGTAGTCGGTGCCCTTGCAGTGCACGTCGGGCTTGTAGCGCAACAGCACGTCGGTGACGGTGCGGCCCGAGAAGACAATCACGTAGTCGACGGCGCGCAGGGCCGCGATGAGCTCGGCGCGGTCCGCCTGCCCCATCACAGGGCGCCCTTCGCCCTTGAGCGCCCGCACCGACTCGTCGTCGTTCACCGCGACGATCAGGCGATCGGCTTCGGCCTTCGCGCCCTCGATGTAGCGGATGTGGCCGACGTGCAGCAGGTCGAACACGCCGTTGGCGAGCGCGAGGCTGCGCCCGGCGGCGCGATCGGCCGCCACCAGCGCGTCGAGTTCGTCGAGGGTCACCACGCAAGCCATGTCGCTACGGCACCGGATGATCGAGGAGCCAGACGGCGGCGCCAATCAGGTCGTCGCACACGACGTCGGCGGTGATGCCGGGCTGGGGCTGGCGCTCCTCGGTGACGCCGTACCCGGTTCTCACGAGAATGCCCCGGGCGCCGATGGCGTTGGCGACCGCGATGTCCCGCCAGCGGTCGCCGATGACCACGGAGCGGGCGAGATCGATGTTCAGATCCTCGGCCGCGCGCAGGGCCAGGCCGGGCTTCGGTTTGCGGCAGTCGCAGTCGGTGCGGTACGCCGCCACGTCGGCATCCGGGGAGTGCGGGCAGTAGTAGTGCCCGTCGATGACCGTATCACCGCGCGCCGCGCACTGGCGCAGGTGCTCGGCCGTCGCCTCGACGAAGTCCTCACCGTAGAGGCCCTTGGCCACGCCTGCCTGGTTGGTGATCACGACGATGAGATACCCCGCGCGGCGCAGCAGCCGGATCGCGTCGAACGCGAATGGGTACAGCTCGAACCGCTCGAGGCGATCGACGTACCCCGCGTCGACGTTGATCGTGCCGTCGCGGTCCAGGAAGGCCGCGGGTCGCTTGTCCGTCACATCAGATCTCCCACGCGCCCAGTCACCTCGTCCACGGTGATGCCCGTCATGCACCGGTGATCGAGCGGGCACTCGCGCAGCATGCACGGCCGGCACCACACCGGCGAGGTGAGCACGGCCGCGCGCGCGCCGCGCGGCGCGGTCTCGCGCTCGCTCGTGGGGCCGAACAGCGCCACCACCGGCACGCCGGCCGCGGCGGCCACGTGCATCGCGCCCGAGTCGTTCGAGACCACCGCCGCGCACCGTGCCAGCACCGCCGCCAGCTGCGGCAGGCTCGTGCGGCCGGCCAGGCTGACCGGCCGGCGCGCGGGCGCCCGATCTGCGATCTTACCGGCTTCCTGCACGATTTCCCATGCCGTCCGCCCGTCGGCGGCGCTTCCGACGATCACGGTCAGGGCGTCGTGCGACTCGGCGAGCGCCGCGCTGACCCCGGCGAAGCGCGCGGGCACCCACCGCTTCGCGCCGCCGAAGGCGGCCCCCGGCGCGACGGCGATGAGCCGCGTGCCGGGCGTCCAGCCGTGCTCCGCGAGCAACTGCGCCGCCTCGGCGTCGGCCTCCGGCGGAATACGGAGCCGCGGCTCGTGCGCCAGGGTCGGGATGCCGAGGGCCTGGACGAGGCGGCGGTAGTAGTCGGCCTGGTGGACCATCTCCCGCGGCTTCGCGACGGCGCGCGTGAGCAGCGCGCCGCGGCCCTGGTGATGGTAGCCCCAGCGGCCGGCGACGCCGGCGCGCCACGCCACGAGCCCCGCGCGCACGGAGTTGGGCAGCAGCACGGCGACATCGGCGCCGGCGGCTCGCACCGTCTGCGCGTCCTGCGCGATGCCGGAGAGCCCGGATCGCGCCGTTCCGCCCTCGAGCGTGACCACACCCGCGATCCCCTCGACGCACGCGAAGAGCCCCGCCACGGCGGGCCGCGCGGCTACGATCACGCGGCCGTCCGCGCCGGCGTGCGCCCCGACGTCCGCGATCGCCGGCAGGGCCATCACCGCGTCACCGAGCCAGTTGGGCGCGACGATCAGGAACGTCATGGTTCGCCGCGATCGCTCTCGCGCGCCGCCGCCGGGAACATGCCCCGGTCCTGGCCCTCGGGCAGCGCCTCGTCCCTCCAGCGCCGGTGCATCCACAGCCAGAGCTCGGGCTGCCGGCGCACGTGCATCTCGAGGACATCCGTGCAGCGCTGCGTGAAGTCGCGGATCGCCTCCGGCGAGTCGTCCGCGGGCGGATCGACGGGGTGCTCGTAAATCAGCGTGTAGCGGCCGCGGCCACGCGGCGTGGCGAAGACGGGGATCACCGGCGCGCCCGTGCGCTGGGCGAGTACGGCCAGCGCCAGCGTCGTCGCGGCGGGCCGATCGAAGAAGCTGACGGTGACCGCGTCGGGCGCCTGGATGTGCTGGTCGATGAGGATGGCGACGGCGTCGTTCGCGGCGAGCGCCTTCAGCACGCGGCGCAGGGCGCCGCGGCGGTAAATGACGTAGTTGCCCGTGCAGCCGCGGATCCGCTCGAGCAACCGGTGCAGGCGGACGTTGTCGAGCGGCCGCGCCAGCACGCCCATGGGCCACAGCGCGGCGCCGTGCGCCATGGCGTTGATCTCCCAGCAGCCGAAGTGCCCGGTGAACAGCAGCGCGCCCTTGCCCAGCGCGTGCGCCGCCCGCACGCGGTCGGCACCCTGGAACTCGACGCGGCGCAGCATCTCCTCGCGTGTGAGGCCGCTGAACTTCAGCATCTCGAACAGCAGCCGGCCGAAGTGGCCGAAGACGCGGCCGACGAGCTGGCGGCGCTCGGCCCTCGTCTTGCGAGGAAATGCCGCAGCGACGTTCTCCATCGCCGTACGGCGGTGCCGGCCGTCGAGCGTGTAGAACAGGAACCCGAGGCCCGTCCCCATCGACTGCACGACGCTCCACGGGAGCCGCCGCGTGATCGCGGTCGTCAGCGCGACCATCGCGTACTCGAGCGCGTGGCGGACGGCCTTCATGCGCGCACCCCGGCCGGGCGCGCGCGCTCGTCCGCCAGCCGTTCGGCCAGCCAGCGGCGGAACGCATCGGCCGGCTCGATCCGGATGTGGAGCGGCACCCAGCACACCGGCATCGCGAAGGGCGCGAACGGGAGCAACCGCATCAGGTCCTTCTCGGTCGTGACGATCGCCGTCGCGCCGCACCCGCGCGCCGACGCCACCAGCGCACTGATGTCGCGCGGCCGGTAGCGGTAGTGATCGGCGAAGTGCGCCGTGCCGGCGATGTCCCAGCCCGACGCGGCGAGTTCGGCGAAGAACCGCGCAGGGTTCGCGATGCCGGCGACGGCGAACGCCCGTCCCGCGGACGGCTCGGCCGCGACGGCGCCGGCCGGGGCCCACTGCTGCGCGGCGCCTGGATGGCGGCTGAGCCGGAACAGGTGCGCGACCGGCACCGCGTCCTTGACGCGCGCGGCGTCGTCGTCGGTGGCGTCGGCCACCAGCAGCGCGTGCGCGGAGGCCGACGCGGATAGCGGCTCGCGAAGACGGCCCAGCGGCAGCGTGCGCGAGTCGCGCACATCCTGAGGCGTGACGATCACCAGGTCGGTCCCCCGCCAGAGCGCCAGGTGCTGGAACCCGTCGTCGAGCAGGTGGACCGTCGCGCCCAGGTGCAGCTCGGCGATGCGGCCGGCGAGATAGCGATCGCCGGCCACCAGCACCGGGGCGCCGGGAACCGACCGCGCGAGCAGCATCGGCTCGTCGCCGCTCTCCTCCAGTCCGGCGCAGACGCGCTGGCCGTCGGAGACCACGACGACGCCGGCGCCGACGTCCTGCCGCGCGTACCCGCGGCTGAGGATGGCCGGCCGCTCGCCCAGGTCGAGCAGCAGTTGCGCGAGGTACGCCACCGTCGGGGTCTTCCCGGTGCCGCCCACCCGGAGGTTGCCGACGCTGACGACGGGCCGATGCAGACGGCGCTGCCGCCCGGGCCGGCGCGAGGCGCGGCGGCGGGCGCGGGCGGCGGTTGCGTAGATCAGTCCCAGCATCGTCGGTTCAGCGTCCTGCGGGAAACGGCACGACGTTACTGGTCCCCGGAAGCGGCAGCAGCGCCGCGATCGCGTCCAGCGTCCGGACCTTGGCGCCGCGGTTGGCGTCGACCAGGGCGCGGGCGGCATCGCCCAGGCGCGTCCGGCGCGCCGGGTCCGCCAGCAGGTCGATGAGCGCGTCCTCGAGTTCGCGCCCGCTGCGGACCTGGACCGCGGCGCCCGCGCCCAGGAACGTGTCGGCGATCTCGGCGAAGTTCTGCATGTGCGGCCCGAATAGGATCGGCTTGCCGTAGATCGCCGGCTCCATGATGTTGTGGCCCCCGATATCCACGAGGCTGCCGCCGACAAACGCGGCCCAGGCCACCTGGTACACCTGGGCCAGTTCCCCGATCGTATCAAGGACGACGACGTCCGCCTTGATCTCTTCGTCGATGGTGAGGGCGCTCCGGCGCACCGTCCGGAATCCCGCCTCGCGCGCGAGGGCCTCGGCCTGGGCGAAGTGCTCGGGCTTGCGCGGCGCCAGGATGAGCAGCGGGTTGCCCGCGAGGGTGCGCACGCGCTCGAAGGCCTTCAGCACGATCTCGTGCTCGCCGGGCATGGTGCTACCCGCGACAATGACCGGGCGCTCGGCCGCGTGGAAGTAGCGGAGCACGCGGTCGGCCCCCCGCTCGAGCCCTGCGCGTTCTCCGGGCGCCTGCAGCGCGTCGAACTTCAGGCTGCCAGTGATCGTGATGCGGTCGGGCGGCGCGCCGAGCTCCTCGAGGCGGCCGGCGGTTTCCGCGCCCTGGACGCAGAAGCGATCGATGAGCGCCAGCACGCGCCGGAAGAGCGGCCGCACGAGGCGGTAGCGCGGAAACGACCGCGTGGAGATGCGGCCGTTGATCACGATGGTCCGGATGGCGCGGGCCTGGCACTCGCGCAGCAGGTTCGGCCAGATCTCGGTTTCCATCATGATGAACAGCTGCGGCCGGACAATCTCCAGCACCCGGCGCACCACGACCGTGAGATCGATCGGGAAGTAGAAGATGCCATCGGCCATCTGGAAGCTGCCGCGCGCGATCTGCTGGCCGGTCATCGTCGTGGTC
>Ga0315271_10002769_pt1 | contig 11029 bp, 11 predicted proteins | sample C3_top_MG_FD_204664 | JGI IMG/M metagenome (GOLD analysis project Ga0315271, IMG submission 204664) | Sediment microbial communities from Yellowstone Lake, YNP, Wyoming, USA - C3_top | ecosystem: Environmental > Aquatic > Freshwater > Lake > Sediment | place: USA: Wyoming | collected 2017-08-01
TCTTCTCCTGCGCTTCGACGTCCACCCGGAGCGCGCGGAGTGGCTCAAGTCGGCTCCGTGGGTCCTGCGGACGGCCCTGCGCCTGGAGCAGGAGCTCTTTCTCGCCGGTCACCACAAGGCGTTCGCCATCGCCGGTGGCCGGTCGTGCGACCTGGAGGCGGCGTGCGGGTCGCCCGAGACGTGCGCCAGCCGGGAGCGCCTGCGGCCCGGGCTCGCCGGCTGCGGCATCGACGTGTTCACCACCAGCGCGCACGCCGGCTGGCCGCTGCGAGTGGTAGCGGCCGAAGGCGAGCCGTATCATCGCTACGCGCTCCTCCTCGTCGAGTGAGCGCCGTATCTCGTGACGTGACGGCGAAGGCCGTCGACTCAAGCGGACGGAGGTCCGGCCCATGACCCCCATCGAGAAGATCCAGCGCGAGCACGGCATCGTCGGCCGCGAGCGCGAACTGGCGACCGCCCTGGCTGTGCTGGGCGCCGGCCGCCACCTGTTACTGGAGGGCCCGGTGGGCGTGGGCAAGACCACGGTCGCCCTGGCCGTCTGCGGCCACCTCGGCCACGATACCGTGCGCGTGGACGGCGACGACCGCTACTCGGAGAGCAAGCTCACCGGCTGGTTCGACCCGCCCATCGTGCTCAAGCAGGGGTATGGGGAAGAGGCGTTCTTCGCCGGACCGCTGGTCGAGGCCATGCGGGACGGCAAGGTGCTGTTCATCAACGAGCTGAACCGGATGCCCGAGAGCGTGCAGAACGTGCTCCTGCCGGCTCTTGACGAACGGCTGTTGCAGCTGCCGCACATCGGCGAGGTGCGCGCCGCCGACGGATTCCAGGTCGTGGCGACGCAGAACCCGGTGGAATACGTCGCCACCGGCCACCTCTCCGAGGCGCTGCGCGACCGGTTCGAGCACCTGGCACTGCTGTACCAGGGAGCCGACGAGGAGGCGGCGATCGTGGTCGCCGAGACCGGCTCCGACGACGCGCAGCTCGTGCGCACGGCCGTGCGGCTCACGCGGGCGACGCGGCTGCACCCGCGCTTTCGCAAGGGCGCGTCCGTGCGCGGCGCCATCGCCACTGTGGCGATCGCCGAGCGGCTGTGGGCCGACGACCGCGACGCCTGCGGGGCGGTGAGCCGCGAGGTGCTGCGTCGCGCGGCCGAGGCCGCGCTGACCACGCGCGTCGACCTGCGCGACGACATCGACGCCGACTTCGGCACGGCGCTCGACGAGCTCCTGGAGCTCGTCGTCGAGCGCGGCGAGGACCCCGACGTCGCGCTCGCCCCCGCGGAGTCCCCAAAAGCCTGACGCCCATCGGCGGGGCTGCGCTCCGCCATCAAGGCCGCGTGGAGGTCCGCGGCCTGCCGTTGTGCGCGCCGGAACCGCCCGCCGGCGACGCGCCGCTGGCGGCCCTCGCGATCCGCTACCGCGTCGACCCGGAGAACCTGGACGGCTGGACGATCGCCGTGAACCTCACGCGCAGCGACTGCCGCATCGCCGACCCGGGCCTGCGCTTCTACGCCGAGCGGCTGGCGGCGCGGGCCGTGCTCCAGCGCGCCGCCCGCCTCGTGGGCCCGTTGCAGTCGGCCACCCACACGGTGCGCGAGCCGCTGCGCGAGCCGTGGGCGGGCGAACTGGACGTCGAGGCCACGCTCGACAAGGTCCTGGGCAAGCCGTACCCGGAGGCGGGCGACTGGATCGCCCGGCGGCGGGTCGACCGCCGCCACCAGGTGGTGCTCATGCTCGACACTTCGCTCAGCATGAGCGGCGAGAACATGGCCATCGCCGCCGTGGCCGCAGCGGTCCTCGCGCTCAAGCTGCATCCCGAGGACCTCTCCGTGGTCGTCTTCGAGGACAAGGCGAGCGCGGTGACGCACCTCGACGTGGCCGACCAGCCGGCGGAGGTGGTCCGGCGCATGCTCGACCAGCCGGTGCGCGGCTACACCAACATCGAGGCCGCGCTGGCGCTCGGCGCAGCCGAGCTTGAGCGCGGCCGCAACCCCCGTCGCAGCGGCCTGCTCATCACCGACGGCGTCGTGACCGCCGGCGGCGACCCACGGCCGCTGGCGCACCGGTTCCCGCACCTCGTCGTGCTCCTCACTGAGGACTACAAGATGAATCCGGAGCTCTGCCGCGAGCTGGCCGACGCCGGCCACGGCGACGTCTTCCCGGTGCGCACCTACCACGACCTGCCGGCGCGCCTCCTCGACGTCACCAACCGCATCCTGCGCTGACGCACGTCGGACTGTCACTGCACGTCCACGCCAGGGACGACTGGCCGGCTGACCGGACGGTCGTCCCGCGATGGACGCGCTGTAGTTGGTTGATGCCAAGCACCGTTGGCGGTGCCGCGAACGGTTCCATGGTGCCGCGTCCGGTGCCGCCGCCGGTGCCGCATCCGGTGCCGCGTCAGGGCCCGCGGCGCTCGACCATCTGCGTGTGCCGGTCTCGGTCTGCAGTATCGCCTGCGGACTGCAGTGCCGCATGCGGCACTGCCTGCGGATCTGCGGCACCGGACGCGGCACCGCTGGCGGAGTCGCTGCGTCACGCACATACCTGCCCGGACTGGTTGGTCCCGGCCGTGGCCGTGCGAGGCCGGAGAAGGCGACGGCCGGCACGGGAACCCGCAGGCCACCCCTGCGGCGCCCGGCCCGCGACCGTGACACCCTGAAGCCGCGACCGTGACGCCGGAGGTGGCGACCGTGACGATTGAGGCCGCGGCGGTGACGATTGAGGCCGCGGCGGTGACGCCCGAGGGCTGCCGTGCGGTAGACTTGCCGCTCGGGCGCCGCGGGGGCGCCCGATCGACCGTGAGGAGTCACGTGGCCCTGTTCGGCCCGCCCAACGTCGCCAAACTGGACGCCCGAGGCAAGATCGACGGCCTCGTCAAGGCGGCCAAGTACAAGAGGGACCCTGAGGTCGCCGAGGCGGCGCGCCTGGCACTGGAGGGGTATCTGGACAAGCTCATCGCGCGGCTGCAGACCAAGAACATCGTGCAGCTGGACACCACCCGCGAAGCCCTGGTGCTCATCGGGCCGAAGGCGCGCGACCGGCTCATCTTCGTCGTCAAAGAGGGTCATCTGCACCGGCGCCAGGATGCGGCTTACGTTCTGGGCGTGATGAAGGACCCCGCCGCCGTCCCGCAGCTCTGCGTCGCCATGCACAACCCGGACCCGTTGCTGCGCATGATCGTCGTCGAGGCGCTGGGCAAGATCGGCGATCCCGCCTGCGTCGACACGTTGCGTAAAGCCATGGGTGACGTGGATCCGTCGGTGGTCGGGGCGGCGCGCAAGGCGCTCAAGCAGATGGGTGCGCTTCCGAGCACGAAGTGAGGCCGTCCTCGCCCCCGCCGTCGCGCAGGGGTGATCGGGCGCGGGTAGAAAGCCCAGAGAGATGACCGACACGATGGACCACACGACCAGGCTCAGCGGAGAAGTCTTCTCGCGCGTGGTGCGAGCGGGTGCGCTCGCGGTCGTGCGCGAGCAGGAGGCGCTGAACCGCATAAACGTCTTCCCGGTGCGCGACGCCGACACGGGCGCCAACCTGGCGGCGACGCTCAAGGCGGCGGCGTCCAGGCTCGGGAGCGCGGCTCCCGACTCCGTGGGTGATGCCGCGCGCGCCGCCGCCGACGGCGCCCTGGACGGAGCCCGAGGCAACTCCGGGGCGATCTTCGCCCAGTTCCTCCACGGGCTCGCCTCCTCGATGGAGCGGCTGCGCCAGGCCGACGGGCCGCAGTTCGCCGCCGCCGCGGTCAGTGGCACGGAGTCGGCCTACTCGGCCCTTCAGGACCCCCGTGAGGGCACCATCCTCTCGGTGCTGCGCGCCTGGTCGCGCGAGCTCAGCCGGCGCGCGCAGGAGGAGGACCTGCCGGAGCTGCTGCACAGCGGTCTGGTGGCGGCGCGGGAGGCTCTCGCCGCCACGCCGCGCCAGCTCGAGGTCCTCGCCCGCAGCCACGTGGTCGACGCCGGCGGGCAGGGGTTCGTGTTCTTCCTCGAGGGACTGATCGACTCGTTCAGCGGCAACGAGCCGGCATGGGTCCCCATCGAGGCCCACCCGCACGGTCTGCCGCCCTTCTCCGGCGACCACGAAGAGATCGACGAACGCTTCCGCTTCTGCACGGAGGCTCTGCTCACGCCGCGGGGCGGCACGCGGCTCTCGCGGGACGAGGTCATGGCGCGCTCCGCCGAGCTCGGCGAGTCGCTGGTCGTGGCCGGCGGCGAGGCGCGACTGCGCGTGCACATCCATACCAACGAACCACAGCGCTTCTTCGCCGCGCTCGCCGAGCTCGGGCACATCGAGCGCACCAAGATCGACGACATGGTGCTGCAGCAGCTCGCCTGCCGCACCACCGCCCTGGGCCTGGTCACCGACTCCACCACCGATCTGCCCGAGGACGAGTCCATCGAGCTCGGCATGGTGGCGGTGCCGCTGACGCTGACGCTGGGCGACGAGGAATACCTCGACGGCGTGGACATCACGCTGGACGGCTTCATCCAGCGCATCCTCGCCGGCTCTGGAGTGCCGCGCTCGTCGCAGCCGGCAGTGTCCGACCTGGCCCAGACGTACCGCCGGCTCCTCGAGTGCCGCGACGGCGTCATCTCGGTGCACATCGCCGCCGCCCTCTCGGGCACCGTGCAGGCGGCCAGGGCGGCGGCGCGTGAGGTCGATGCGCAGCGCATCCGCGTGGTCGACTCGTGCTCCGTCTCGATCGGCGCCGGCCTCCTGGTCGAAGCCGTCGGCGAGGCCATCACCTCCGGCGCCGACCTCGACGAGGTCGAGCGCATCGCCGAGCGCGTGAAGCGCGAGATCAAGGTCTTCGGCGCCGTGCGGTCGCTGGACTTCGCCGTGCGCGGCGGGCGGGTGAGCCCGCGCCTCGCGACGTCGATGGACCGACTGCACCTCTCGCCGATCATCATGCTCGACGAGACCGGCAAGGCGGCCAGGGCGGGCGTGGCGCTCGGCTTCGACCGTGCCCTGAACGCCATCGTGAAGCGCGTCGTCCGCTACGCCGACGGCGCGCCGGCACGGGCGATGGTGGTGCACAGCGGCGACCAGGCGGGCGCGGACTTCGTGGCCGCCCGCCTCAGCGAGCGCCTGGGCGGCGACGTCCCCGTCGTGCGCGCCGGCGCCGTGCTCACCACGCACGTCGGCCTCGGCTGCGTCACTGCGGCCGTGCGCCGCATGCCTGACTGACGCGGGCTCGCCCGGCCGCCCGGCGTTTCCACTACCCTCCCGAGGTTTTTCCCCGGTGACGCGTGGGAAGTGACTTGACGGGCCCGCGACCGGGCCCGAAGTACGAGGAGGGTTCGATGGCAGTCCGCATAGGCGTGCCCCGGGAGACCGCGACGGGAGAGACGCGCGTGGCCCTGGTCCCCGCCGTGGCCGAGAAGTACGCGGCGCTGGGCGCCGAGATCCTGGTCCAGCGCAGCGCCGGTCAGCTGAGCCACATCCGCGACGAGGAGTTCACGGCGGCCACGATGGTCGACGATGCCGCCGACATCTTCGCCGCCGACGTCATCCTGAAAGTCGACCCGCCGTCGCCGGCGGAGGTCGAGCAGATGCGCGAGGGGGCCGTCGTCCTCGGCCTCCTGCAGCCCTACAAAGCCGACGACGCCATCAAGGCGCTCCGCGACCACCGGATCACCAGTTTCTCGCTCGAGTTGCTGCCGCGCATCTCGCGGGCGCAGTCCATGGACGCGCTGACCAGCCAGGCCTCCATCGCCGGCTACAAGGCCGTACTGATGGCGGCCTGCATGGCCGGCCGGTACTACCCGATGCTGACGACGCCGGCCGGTACCCTCCGACCGGCCAAGGTCCTCGTGCTCGGCGTCGGCGTGGCAGGACTTCAGGCCATCGCCACCGCCCGGCGCCTCGGCGCCGTCGTGGAGGCCTATGACGTGCGCTCGGTGACGCGCGAGCAGGTGCAGTCGCTGGGCGGCCGCTTCATCGACACCGGCATCGACGCCGAGGTCGAGGGCGGCTACGCGCGCGAGCTGACCGACGAGGAGAAGGCGAAGGCCAAGGAGATCGTCGACAGCCACATCGTCGAGGCCGACGCGGTGATCACCACGGCCGCCATCCCCGGCCGGCCGTCGCCCAAGCTCATCACGGCCGACGTGGTCGAGAAGATGAAGTCCGGCGCGGTGATCATCGACATGGCCGCCGAGGGCGGCGGCAACTGCGAGCTCACGCGGCCCGGCGAGCAGTACAACCACCCCAACGGCGTGTTCATCTACGGGCCGCTCAACATCCCCGGCATGCTGCCGGTGCACGCGAGCGACCAGTACGCGCGGAACCTCATGCACTTCCTGACGCCGTTCCTCAAGGACGGCGAGCTCGCGCTGGACTGGAACGACGAGGTCGTGGCCGGGAGCGTGCTGACCCGGGACGGCGCCATCGTGAACAAGGGCGTGCGCGAGCGGATCGAGGGGCCGGATGCGCCGGCGCCGGAGGCGCCGGCCGAGCCGGCCCCGGCCGCCGACCAGGCGACGCAGGAGGCCGACGCCATGGGCGCGCCCGACGAGAACCTGCCGCCGCAAGACGCCGCCGACAGGGAAGGGGGCGGGTCATGATCACCGGCTTCGCCGCCGTCTACATCTTCATCCTCGCCGCCTTCGTCGGCTACGAGGTCATCTCGCGGGTGCCGGTGATCCTGCACACGCCCCTGATGAGCGGCTCCAACTTCGTGCACGGCATCGTCGTCGTAGGCGCGATGATCGCGCTCGGGTCCGCGACCACGACCCCCGAGCGCATCGTCGGCTTTCTGGCCGTGATGCTCGGCGCGGCTAACGCGGTCGGCGGCTACGCCGTCACCGAACGCATGCTCGAGATGTTCAAGAGCTCCGGCGACCAGAAGAAGGGCGCAGCGGCCGCGGCCCAGACGAAGGGAGGCGGCGATGCGCACTGACCTGATCGAGATCGCCTACATCGCCGCCGCCGTCCTCTTCATCCTCGGGCTCAAGAGCATGAGCTCGCCGCGCACCGCGCGGCGCGGCATCATCTGGGCCGGCGTCGGCATGCTCGTTGCGACGATCATCACCTTCGCGACGCCGGGCATCAGCAACTTCGTCTGGATGACGATCGCGCTCGTCATCGGCGGCGCGATCGCCTACGTGGCGGCGCGACGCGTCGCCATGACCGACATGCCGCAGATGGTGGCCATCTACAACGGCATGGGCGGCGGCGCGGCGGCGCTGATCGCCGCCGTCGAGTTCATGAAGCCGGAGACGATGCCGACGAGCTTCGCCATTCTCGGCATCATCGGCGCGCTCATCGGCTCGGTCAGCTTCAGCGGCAGCATGATCGCCTTCGCCAAGCTGCAGGGCATCATCAAGAAGTCGTTCCTGTTCCCCGGCCAGAACGTCATCAACCTGCTGGTGCTGGCCGGCGCGGTCGCGCTCGCGGTCATCGTGGCCCTGCAGCACACCGGCAACATGGGCGGTTCCGAAAGCCTCGCGTTGATCGCGTTCTTCGCCCTCTCGCTGCTCTACGGCGTGCTCATGACGCTGCCCATCGGCGGCGCCGACATGCCGGTCGTCATCAGCCTGTACAACGCCCTCACGGGCCTGGCCGTCGGCCTCGAGGGCTATGTGCTCGGCAACGGCGCCCTGATCATCGCCGGCATCGTCGTCGGCGCGGCCGGCACCCTGCTGACGCAGATGATGGCCAAGGCCATGAACCGCTCCATCGGCAACGTCCTGTTCGCAGGGTTCGGCGCCAAGGGCGGGCAGGAGCTCGAGTCCATCGAGGGCTCCATGAGGGAGTCGAGCCCCGACGACGCCGCCGTGACTCTTGCCTTCGCCCAGAAGGTCATCATCGTCCCCGGCTACGGCATGGCCGTCGCCCAGGCGCAGCACAAGGTCTGGGAGCTGGCCAAGCTGCTCGGCGAGCGCGGCATCCAGGTGAAGTTCGCCATCCACCCGGTCGCCGGCCGCATGCCCGGGCACATGAACGTCCTGCTCGCCGAGGCGGGCGTGCCCTACGACATGATCTACGACCTGGACGAGATCAACGGCGAGTTCCCGACCGCCGACGCCGCCATCGTCATCGGTGCCAACGACGTCGTGAACCCCGCCGCCCGTGACGATCCCGGCAGCCCGATCTACGGCATGCCGATCCTGGACGTGGACAAGGCGATCCAGGCGTTCGTGATCAAGCGCGGCCGCGGCGCCGGGTTCGCCGGCATCGAGAACAAGCTGTTCTACGCGGACAACACGCGCATGGTCTACGGCGACGCGCAGGACGTGGCCGGCAAGCTGATCGCCGGCGTCAAGAAGACCTGAGAGCCGCTCAGACGAACACGTGCAGGTGGGCCAGGTGGCGTGTGCCGTGAGTGCGCGGCATCCCCGGCCGCCAGTGATCCGACGGGACGAAGATGGACGGTGCCCGGACGGCGCCGACGGCTGCGAACATCCTGTGCGCGAACTCGCCGCTCATGCCGGCGGGGGCGAGCGGCCCCACAGCCACCGCTCCGTCGGCGGGGAGGGCCGAGAGGGCCTGCGGCCGCTCGGCCATCGCGCACGGCGCCGGCGCGCCAGCCACATCGCCTGTAGCAGGCGCCCCCGCCGGGCTCAGGAGCCCGGCCACGGTCAGCGCCGCGAGCGCCAGGCAAAGGCACGAAATCGTCATCACGAGCCTGCGGTCCATGGATCTCTCCTCTCGCGTGCCGTGTCTCAGCTGCGATCCTTCTCGTGCAACCTAGTACGCCGGTCCGATTGACGCCTCACCCCGAATGGGTGATATCCCGATCCGCCGTCACCGAGCGCCACCGCTGGCTACGCCGAACGCTTCCTCCTCCGCCGCACCCGGCGTAGAGTGCGGTCCTCGTACTCCCCCGGAGTACGGGAGCACTCGTCCGCGAGTCGGGAGGGAGAGTCATGGACCAGAAGAGGAAGCGTCGCTGGCTGCACGTTCCGTCGCCGGCGATGATCGTGGCGTGCGTCGCACTGTTCGTCGCGATGGGCGGCACGAGCTACGCGGCCGTCACGCTGGCGGCCAACAGCGTGGGCACGAAGCAGATCAAGAACGGCGCCGTCACCGCCGCGAAGATCAAGAACGGCGCGGTGACCACCGCGAAGGTGGGCAGGCTGCCGGGCGCGCGCGTGCGCGACACCGTGTCCACTCTGGTGGACTCCAACGCCACCGCCGTCCTCTCCTACAATGCGATCGACTTCAACGTCGGAGCTGTGTTCGACCCCGCGAAGCCGACGCGCATGACGGCGCCCGTCGCCGGCAGGTATCTGATCATCGCGACGACGCGCTGGGAGTCTGACGTGAACGGTCGTCGAACGACAGCGCTCGAGGTCAACGGCGCCTCGCAGATCGCGCGCAGCAACGTCTCCGGCTACTGGCAGGGCAGCGGCACCCCTCTCAGTCCCGAGCAGTCGGTGCAGGCCGTCTACAGGCTGAAGGCCGGCGACTACGTCGAGGTCTGAGCATATCAGGATACCGGGAGTACGCTGAACCTCCTCACCTTCGTGGACAACGGCGTGACCTTCACGATGCAGTGGATCGCGCCGTGACCGACGGTTGAGCTCGTCCCAGCGCCGGCCGGCGGTCCGTCTGCATCAGCGGGACCACCGGCCGGCGCGTTGACGTTGCCCGTCACCCCTTGAACCCGGACACCGCCCCGCCAGACTGGGAGGGTGTCCGAACTCATCGACCAACTACAACGCGCCCTGCGGGCGCGCCACTACAGCCGCCGCACCGAGCAGAACTACTGCCTCTGGGTGCGGCGGTACATCCGCTTTCACGGGCTCCGCCACCCGGCGGACATGGCGGAGCCCGAGATCAACGCCTTCGTCACGCACCTGGCGGTCGCCGGGCACGTCAGCGCCTCGACGCAGACCCAGGCGCTCAGCGCGATCCTCTTCCTCTACCGCCATGTGCTGCACCGCGAGGTCGGCGAGCTGCACGAGCTGGTCCGCGCGCGGACACCGCGGCGGCTGCCGGTCGTTCTGAGCAGGGACGAGGTCCGCGCCGTCCTCCACGAGCTCGACGTCGCAGACCGCCAGAGTTGGCTGATCGCCTCCCTGCTCTACGGCGCAGGTCTGCGGCTCAACGAGTGCCTGCGCCTCCGCGTCCTCGACCTCGATCTGGCCGGAGGCGAGCTCACCGTCCGCAGCGGCAAGGGCGGCAAGGACCGCGCCACGACGCTCCCGCAGGCGCTCGTCCCCGACCTCCGCGACCAGCTGCGCCGCGCGCAGCTGGTCCACGACCGCGACCTCGGCGACGGCTGGGGCGCGGTCGAGCTCCCCGACTCGCTCGAGCGCAAGTATCCGCGCGCCCCCTGGGAGTGGCGCTGGCAGTGGCTGTTTCCGCAGCAGCGTCGCTGGACCGACCGGCGCACCGGCCATGAGGGCCGTCACCACGTGCACCCGAGTACCGTGCAGCGCGCGATGCACGACGCCGTCCGGCGCGCCGGCATCGACAAGCACGCGACCTGTCACACGCTGCGGCACTCCTTCGCCACGCATCTGCTCGAGACGGGCTACGACATCCGCACCATCCAGGAGCTCCTCGGCCACAAGGACGTCGGCACCACCATGATCTACACCCACGTCCTGCAGCGCGGCGGCCAGGGGGTGCGCAGTCCACTGGACGCCCTGTGAGATCCCGACGCTGCCATCACGGCCTGACTCTTGAAAAGCGTTACCGGTCAAGGTAACGTTTAGATGCCGAAGAGACGACGCGGTGGCTACGTGTTTCTCGGTTGGAAGGGAGATCACTCGCCACGTCACGTCCATGTCTACCGTGAGGGCCGGTTCATCGTGAAGTGGGACCTGGACAACTGGCAGCCGATCAGGGGACACGCCTCGCGCCGCGTCCTCCGGCTGATCCGCGAGCTCCTGGACGAGGGACTGCTGTGAAGATCCGCTCAGTCACGGCCAACAACCGCCGGCGAGTCTTCGAGATAGAGACGCGGACTCGCAGCTATGTTTTCCCGTACGGCGCCGTGGAGCCGCGGCCGGGGAGGGACGATCCCCTCCGTGACGTGCGCGTCGACGAGGAACTGGGGCGGGAGGGGTTCACCTATGTAC
>Ga0315271_10002770_pt1 | contig 11029 bp, 6 predicted proteins | sample C3_top_MG_FD_204664 | JGI IMG/M metagenome (GOLD analysis project Ga0315271, IMG submission 204664) | Sediment microbial communities from Yellowstone Lake, YNP, Wyoming, USA - C3_top | ecosystem: Environmental > Aquatic > Freshwater > Lake > Sediment | place: USA: Wyoming | collected 2017-08-01
CCGCTCGAGATCTCCTCGGCGGCCTGCGCGAACAGCCCGTTCGCCGCGCCCTTGAAGAAGAGGAACGTCGGCCGGGACTCGAGCTGCGGGTCCTGTTGCAGGAGGCGCTGGTAGCGCTCCTCGAGCGTCGACAGGTGACCGCGCTCCTCGTCCGCGAGTTTCTGGAACACGCGGCGGCCGCGGGCGTGGTTCGTCAGGCGCGCCGCGCGCGAGTAGAACTCGAGGCCGCTGCGCTCGGTGGCGATGGCGATGCGCAGCGCGTCGCGGGCAAATACCAACTCGCTCGTCGTCGGCTCGGGCTGCGGCGACCGGCCGGCCCGGCACGCTTCGCACGTCCCGTAGATCTGCAGGACGCTCTGCCGCGCGGAGAAGTTGCGCGCGCCGGCCACCTCCTCGATGAGCGCCTCGATGTCGGAGCTGAGGAACTCGAAGGACCGCGTGCAGTTCTGGCAGATGAGGTGGAAATGCCGCGGGTGCCGGTAGGAATGCTCGAACCGGAACCGGCCCTCGCCGAAGTCGACCTTGCGCGCGATGCCGGCGTCCACCATCCACTGCAGCGTGCGGTAGACCGTCGCCCGGCTGATCCGCGCGTCCTCGCGATGAATCAGGTCGACCAGGTCGTCCGCGCTGAGATGGCCTTCGTGCGTGAGGAACACGCCGAGGATGCGCTCCCGCTTGGACGATCGTTTCCCGCCTGCGGGATGCAGGCGGGACACGTCGGGAACGATGGCTGGTGTGGCTGTGGACATCCGGGGTGAGTCCCCCGCAACGCGCCTAGCCGCTGAACGACGAGCCGCACCCGCAGGTCGACTTGGCGTTCGGGTTCTTGATCGTGAACCCGCCGCCCGTGACGCTGTCCACGAAGTCGACTTCGGCGCCGTTCAGGTACTGGGCGCTGATCGGATCGACGAAAATCTTCACGCCCTTCGACTCGAGGGCCTCGTCGCCGGGACCGGGGTTGTCCTCGATCATCAGGCCGTACTGGAACCCCGAACAGCCGCCGCCCTGCACGAACACGCGGAGACCGCTCGTCTGCTTCTGCTCTTCGGCCAGCAACTCGTTGATCTTGGTGGCGGCCGACTCGGATACGTTAATCATCGGGGCTATCCTCCGGGAGACTCGGTCAACGATTCTCTGATTATAGCGTGACACGGCCCGCCGCGTCCGTCGCGGGAAGATCCGCCGCACGCCCTGGTGCTCGTATCGTGTTATCTTACAGCGTCTTAGACGCTCGGCGGCGGCGAGCGGATCCCGCCCGTCGCCTCGGGAGATGTGGCCTCATGGCGACCGAATACCCGTTCTACCTGGCCGGCCAGTGGGAACGCACCGGACGGGCGCTACGCGTCACCAACCCGTTCGACGGCTCCCTGGTCGCAGGAACCTGGCTGGCCGGCGAGGCGGAGGTGGAGCGGGCCACGGCGGCGGCCGTCGCGGCAGCCCCGGTGATGCGCGCCATGCCGGCCTACGAGCGCGCGGCCATCCTCTTGACGGTGTCTGCCATCCTGGCGCGCCGCCGGGAGGAGATCGGGCGCGCCCTGGCGGGCGAGGCCGGCAAGCCGATCAGGGACGCGCTGACGGAAGTCGATCGCGCCGCGATGACCTTCCACGTCGCGTCGGAAGAGGCGCGGCGGATCGGCGGCGAGGTGATCCCGCTCGACCTCGCGGCTCACGGTAAAGGGCGCCTCGCCCTGGTCCGGCGCTTCCCCATCGGCCCGGTGGCCGCGATTTCCCCCTTCAACTTTCCGCTGAACCTCTCGGCCCACAAGCTCGCGCCGGCCATCGCCGCCGGCAATCCGATCGTGCTCAAGCCGGCGACCAAGACGCCGCTGTCGGCGCTCTTCCTCGCGAGCGCGCTGGATGAGGCCGGCGTGCCGAAGGGCGCCGTGAGCGTCCTGCCGATGTCGCGGGAGCTCGGCGATCGCCTGGTCACCGACGAGCGCTACAAGCTGCTCACCTTCACCGGGTCCTCGTCGGTCGGCTGGGCCATGAAGGCGCGCGCCGGCAAGAAGAAGGTCATCCTCGAGCTCGGCGGCAACGCCGGCGTCATCGTCGACGAGTCGGCCGACCTCGCGTGGGCCGCCAGGCGAGTGGTCACGGGCGGGTTCGCCTACGCGGGCCAGAGCTGCATCTCGGTGCAGCGCGTGTTCGTGCACGACCGTGTGTACGACGCGTTCGCCGCCGACCTGGCGGCGCGCGTGGGCGCCCTCGTCGTCGGCGACCCCCTCGATCCCGCCACCGATGTCGGCCCGATGATCGACACGGGCGAGGTCGACCGAATCGACGCATGGGTCCACGAGGCGGTGGCCGCCGGCGCCCGGGTGCTCGTCGGGGGCGCGAGGGTCAGCCCGTCCGTCTATGCGCCCACCGTGCTCGACGGCGCGCCGGAAACGGCGAAGGTCTGCGCGCAGGAGGTCTTCGCGCCGCTCATCGCCCTCTACCGCTTCACCGACTTCGACGAGGCGCTCGCCGCGGTCAACCGGTCCCGCTACGGGCTCCAGGCCGGGGTCTTCACCAACGACCTGCGCCGGACGCTCGACGCGTGGGACGTCATCGAGGCCGGCGGCGTCATCGTCAACGACGTCCCGACCTGGCGCATCGACCACATGCCGTACGGCGGCGTGAAGGACTCCGGCATCGGGCGCGAGGGCCCGCGGTACACGATCGAGGAAATGACCGAGCCCAAGCTGCTGGTTATCAACCGGGACATCGGCTGAGTGCGCCGCCCGACACCCCATGACTGACGAACCGTCGAACGGCGTCACATCGTTGCTCGCGCGGATCGGGCGCGGGGACCAGCATGCCATCGACGATCTGTTCCCGCTGGTCTACGCGGAGCTTCGCCGCATCGCGTCGCGCGAGATGCGGCGCGAGCGCCCGGGCCGGACGCTGCAGGCCACGGCGCTGGTCCACGAGGCCTACCTGCGCCTCGTGAAGGACGCCACGCTCTCCGCGGCCAGTCGCGGGCAGTTCCTCGGCATCGCCGCCCACGCGATGCGGGAGATCCTCATCGAGCGCGCGCGTGCCCGCGTGGCCCAGAAGCGCGGCGGCGGCGCGGCGCGCATCACGCTGGACGAATCGCTCTCGGCGACGCCCGGCTTGTCGATCGACGTGCTCGCCCTCGACGAGGCGCTGCAGCGGCTCGCGCGCCTCGACCCGCGGCACGCCCAGGTGGTCGAGCTGCGCTACTTCGGCGGGCTCTCGGTCGAAGACACCGCGGCGGCGCTCGGGCTGTCGCCCGCGACCGTCAAACGCGCGTGGACCCTCGCCCGCGCCTGGCTCTATCGCGAACTGGGCGGCACCGGCGACCCCAAGGCGGCACCCGGCTCATGACGACGCCTGACGACCGCTTCGCCCGCATCAGCGCGCTGTTCGACGAAGCGCTGGCGCACGCCCCTGCCGACCGCGGCGCGTTTCTCGACCGCGCGTGCGCCAGCGATCCGGGCGTCAGGGCCGAGGTGCTCGCGCTCATCGACGCGGACGCCCGCGCCGGCGGGTTCCTCACCCCCGACGGGCCCGGGGTCCGTGCCCTGCTGCTTGGCGGCGACGGCGACGCGCGGCCGCCGGGCACGGTGATGGGCGCGTACCGGATCGAGCGCCGGCTGGGCGCGGGCGGCATGGGCGCCGTCTATCTCGCCCACGACACGATGCTGGGGCGCCCGGTCACGCTGAAAGTGCTCCATCCCGACGCTGGGGCCGACGCGAAACGGCAGGAGCGCCTGCGCTTCGAAGCGCGCGCGGCGGCCGGCCTCGCGCACCCCAATATCGCCACGGTGTACGCGCTTGAGGAATTCGACGGCGAGCTCTGCATCGTCGGCGAGTTTGTCCCCGGCCGGACGGCGCGGGAACTGCTCGAGGAAGGCCCGCTCGGCCTTCAGGACGTGCTGCGCATCGCAACCGACGTGGCCCGCGCCCTGGAGGCGGCGCACGCGCGGGGCATCCTGCATCGCGATCTCAAGCCCGAGAACATCCTCGTGGGCGACAACGGCGTCACCCGCGTGCTCGACTTCGGGATCGCGCGCCCGCTGACGCCGCCGGAAGGGCCTCGCCTGACCGCGACCGGCATGGTCATCGGTACGCCGGGCTACATCTCGCCGGAACAACTGGAGGGCGCGCACGGCGACGCGCGGAGCGATCTGTTCTCGTTCGGCATCGTGCTCTACGAACTGGTGACGGGCGCAAACCCGTTCCAGGGCCCCACACCGGCGTCCACCGCCGCGCGCATCCTGACACTCGCCCCGCCGCCGCCGAGCCGCGTGAACCCGATCTCGCCACCGGCCTTGGACGCGGTGGTGGCGCGCTGCCTGCGCAAGGATCCGGCCGCGCGATACCAGGCAGCAGCCGAGGTGATCGCCGACCTCGTGCGATTGGCCGCCGTGATCGCCGGCGGCCCGGGCGCGACGCTTCCCGGCCCGGCTCCCGCACCCGACTCCGAGCCACACCCGCAGGCCCGCGCGTGGTGGCGCATTCACCAGCGCGCGGTCATCGCGGTCGTCGCCGCGCTGGCCATCGGCGCGTGGTGGGTGGCGTCGTGGGTCGGAGGGCCGCTGCGCTTTGCGCTGTTCGCCTGCGTGCTGGCGCTGGCGGTCGCCGACGGGACGTTGCGCGTGAACCTGCTGTTTGTCGAACGCCAGCGGCTGTCGGCGACGGCCAGCCAGCTGGCGCGCGCGAGGCCCTGGCTGCTAACGATCGAACTCGTCATGGGCGTGATCGTCGCGGGCGCGGCGTCTCTCGTGCTCGACCGGCACGAGGCCGTCGGCGTTGCCATGCTGGCGGTGAGCGCGGCGATGATCGTCACCGCGTGGGCGATCGAGCCCGTGACGACGGGTGCGGCGTTCAGTGGCGCGGCGGATACCGCGCCTCCTCGGCCCCCGTCTGCCGATCAATCAGGATGAGCGCCGCACGTCCGCCGGCGACGCGCGCGTGGTGCGTGGTGCCCGTCTCGGTGTCGGTCACCTGCACCTCCAGATCTCCGCTCGTCTCCGACACGATCGTGTAGAGCGTGTGCCGCGCGAATCGCGCGGCGTAGACGAGTACCGACGACGGCGCATCGGTCGTGCACACCGGTGTCACGCCGGCCGTGCGCAGTGCGAACCGGTACAGCGCCGCGGTTGCCGCGCTCTCGTCCGACATTTCGAGCGGCAGCGGAGACCAGACGACGCGTCCGCGCCCGTGGGTGAGGAGGCGGACCGCGGGCTCCCCGGTCGTGACGGCGGCCTCGACGCGCTGCATCTTCTCGCCGCGGTAGCGGATATCGTGGCGCACGCCGTCCACGAACACCGTTTCCTCCGGCATGACCGGACGTACCGCTGGCGACAGGTCGAGCGACGCCATGCGCCCGGTCGGCAGCCAGTGCTCGTCGTCGTCGAACGGCCCCGTCACCGCGAGCGTCGTGCCCTGCTCCACCCAGACCATCAGGCGCGTCCAGGCCGCGCCCGACAGGATGCGCGGCGACGGCAGCACGACGAGCTTCGGCGTGCCTGGCCACGCGTCCAGCCCGAACTCGCTGGCGGCCGACATCGCGACCCGACAGTCGTGGTGCATGGTGCGGACGGCGCGGCGCGTCGCCTCGACGGCCTGCGACCGCACGCTGAACTGGTTCGCGTGCGGAATCACCAGCAGCACGTCGTTGCGGACCCGGCCGCTCATGTGCGGCGCGGCCTGCACGGCGAAGCGCGCCATGCCTCGCCACGCCGCGAACTCCGGCTTGAACGACCCGTCGACCCTCATGAGGCCGATCGCCGCCTCGTTGTCCGACGGCAGGTACGGGTTCGTGTGCCATGCCCACTGGATGAAACCGGCGCCACCGACGCCGACGGCGAGCGCGAGCTTCCGCTCGAGCAGGTCACGCACCTGGTCCTCGGTGCGCCACGCGCGGCCATCGGCCGTCTCGTAGTGCATCACCCCGGTTTCCTGCACCAGATTGGGACGCGTCGGAAGCGTCGACGTGACGATGTCCCAGAGCTGGTCGTCGTTGAACCACCAGGTGTGGATGCTGGTGAGATCGACGGCGTCGCCGAAGAACTGGTTCGACGGCCGCTCGACGACGCCGCCCTCGTCCTGGCCGACGGTGACGAGCGCCTCGGAGCCGCCCGCCTCCTTGATCGCCGCCGCCATCGTCTGCGTCCACCGCCGGAACATTTCCTGCGCGAACAGCCGGTAGTCGAGCGCCTTGAGTGGCTTGCGTCCGCCGAGGAGATTCGTGTCGGTGAAGTCGGCGACGGGCGGTAGGACAAGCTCTTCGCCGGGCGCGCATCGCCAGATCTCCTGCAGCCGGAGCAGGTGCGCGTCGCGGGTCGGTGCCGGGTAGCGCGCGGCGAGCCAGGCCTCCCAGGCGCGCTGTTCGAAGGCGTCGAAGTTGGGACGCGTGGTCCACAGTTGCGCGGCCGATGAGAACGACGGCTCGTTGATGAGATCCCAGATGAGGCTCTTCACGCCGCGGTAGCGCCGGACGATCGCGGTGATGAACGTCCTCTGGGCCTCGATCGCCTTCGGATCGAAATACGGGTTCGTGCCGCCCCACGCATGCGGGAGGAACGCGAAGAAGGTGAAGACCACCGCAAGCCCGTATTCGTGAATCGCCGACAACAGGTACGCGTCGAGCGCCTCGAGCACCGCCGGCGTCGGCTGGCCGGACGGATCGGCGTGCAGCGACCACCCGGTCCAGATGCCCGTGCGGACGATGTTGCCGCCCTGGGCACGGATGGAGCCAAGCCCGTTGGAGATGGCGCCGGACGGCTCGACCAGGAACCGTCGCTGCGCATGCGCCGGCATGAAGGTTGTGCCGGCGGCGACGAACGGCTGGTCGTTCCGCGTCAGCGTCGTCCCGGTCGTGCCAAGCGGCGAGCCGAAGGACAGGTCGTCAGCGCCGCGGACCCAGCAGTGGTCGGCGGCAGACGTCATCAGCAGGTTCGCGCCAGCCTGTTCTGATCCGATCGGCGAGACACCCGCCATGATGCGGACGGGCGTGCCGGGCATCGCAACCGGAACGCTGAGCGTGGCGTCGATGACCGGCCCCTCTCCGGCCAGCGTCACTTTCGTCACCTGCGGCACCAGTTCTCCCGAGCCGCTGCGGACGCTCACAAGGAAGTCTGCGCGGAAGGGCGAGGCTGCGGGCACGCCCGGCCGCACGTAGCTCACCACGATCGACAGTGGCTGGCCGGGCTCGATGACCCTTCGCGTGGAACGCAGTTGCAGCCGCTGGCAGCCCATCGCGGCCGCACGCACGAGGTCGCGGATTGCGCTGGCGCCAGGCTGCCGATCAGAGGTGGCGAAGACCCACCGGCCTCCGGCAAATTCCCCGGCCATCCGGTCGATAAGCACGGCGGGCGCGGCGTACGGATAGCCGGCATGCGGATCGTCGGCCGCGGCAGGCCGATTGACGTGGATGAGCCCATCGAGGATCGCCTCGCGCGGCCCTTCGGATCCGTCTTCGTCCGGGAAGAGCTTCGAGGACGTGAGCCGCACGGAGAGCGCCCACGCACGGGCCGGACCTGACGCGCGCCAGTCGAGCAGAAGTGCGGCCGTCCAGGCGTGCGGCGAGGCCATGCGCAGCTGGTCGCCCGGCGCGATGTCGATCGGGTAGGCCTGCGTGATGCCGAGCAAGCGATGAAACGTGGTCTGCCGCGCCTCGTGGCGCCAGCGCCCATCCTCGAGGACCGCGGGCACGGCGAACGGCGCGCCGCCGAGGTTCACGAGGTTGCCGCCGCTCTTCAGGAATGCGTAGATCGCGGGCCAGGCCGGTTTCGGAAATGCGCTACCCGCGGTCATCAGGAGGAGATCGAAGCGGTCCCGCGACAGTTGGGCCGTCAGGTCGACCGCCGGCAACCACGCGGCGTCGCAGTCGGCCAGCGCCGCTCTCAGGCCGGATTCGTCCGGGCGCTCGACATCGGCCGCCGCGAGGCCGGGCTCCCACAGCACGGCCACGCGGGGCCGCTTGACTGGCGCAGTTCCGGGCTGCTGCCCGGCCGCCGCGATCGTCGCCGCGCCCATCGTGCCCGCGACCGCCACGCCGCCGACGGTCTGGAGGAACTCTCGCCGGTCCATGGCCCCCGCCCTCCAAAATGAGACTGCGATGAGAAAATGTACCTGTCCCTGTTTTTCGCTCATTCAGGCCCGTGCGGGCGCCTGCATTCCCCCGGCCTCGCGTCGGTCGCACCCTCCAAAATGAGACTGAAATGAGAAAATGTACCTGTCCCTATTTACTGGGGTCGGACATCGAGGGCGGGGCCGAGGTGGCGGCCGTCGCCCAGGACGAATTGGGGTCTGACCCCATTTTCAGGCGCAGGCGGCCGCCGGCGGCGATGTCGGCGTGCGTGAACCAGCACCGGTCGAGCGGTGTGCCGTTGAGCGTGGCGCCGGTCACGTAGAGGTTCGCCGGCGTCAGGCCCTCGGCCTCGACGACGAAACTCCGCTCGCCGCCAAGATCGATGCTCACCCGGTCGACCAGCGGCGACCCGATCACGTAGGTGCCCTCCGCCGGGTTCACCGGGTAGAAGCCCATCGCGCTCAACAGGTACCACGCCGACAACTGGCCGCAGTCCTCGTTGCCGCAGAGGCCCTCGGGCCCCGTGGTGTAGAGGCTGGTGGCGATCCGGTTCGCGCGAGCCGCCGTCTTCCAGGGCGCGCCGGCGTACGCGTAGAGATACGCGATGTGATGGCTGGGCTCGTTGCCGTGGGCGTACTGGCCGATGAGCCCCGAGATGTCGGGCGAGGCGCTGGCGCCTTCGATGACCGACGGTTGGTCGAACAGCTCATCGAGCTTCTTCACGAAGGCGGCCGGCCCTCCCATCAGCGTCATGAGGCCCTTCACGTCATGCATCACCGACCAGGAGTACTGCCACGCGTTCCCCTCGGTGTAGGCGCCCTTCTCGTGCTGGGCGAACCGCGGCGAGAACGGCGTCTGCCACGAGCCGTCGCTCATCCGGGGGCGCATGAATCCGGTCGACGGGTCGAACAGGTTCTTGTAGAAGAGGGCGCGCGCCTCGAAGAAGCGCCGATCGGACACGCGCTCGAGCTTGCCCGCCAGTTGCGCGATGCACCAGTCGTCGAAGGCGTACTCCAGCGTCTTCGACACCGACTCGGGTTCCTGATCGGCGGGGATGTACCCGCGCGCGTCGGGCGGTTTCAGCCACTTCAGGCCGCGCGCGTCCTGCCCCGCGCTCTTCCGGGCGGCCTCCAGCACCTCGCCGCGGCTCACGGTGGTGAGGCCCTTCATCACCGCATCCACCATCACCGGCACGGCGTGGTAGCCGATCATCGTGTTGGTCTCGTTGCCCCAGAGCGGCCACACCGGCAACTGGCCGCTCTCGCGCGCAAACGCCAGCATGGACTGCACGAGGTCGTCCACGCGGTCGGGTTGCACGATCGTCAGCAGCGGATGCAGCGCGCGAAACGTATCCCACAACGAGAAGACGGTGTGGTTCTGGAAGGCGCCCGTCTGGATCGTGCCGTCGGCGCCGCGGTAGCTCCGGTCCACGTCGCAGAACACCGTCGGGGCGAGCAGCGCGTGATAGAGCCCCGTGTAGAACACGGTCTTCCGGGCCTTGTCCGGCGTCTCGATGCGCACGCGCTGGAGCTTGCGCTCCCAGGCATCCTCCGCATCGCGGCGCGCCGTGTCGAACTCCCAGCCCGGCGCCTCGCGCTCCAGGTTCTTGCGGGCGCCGTCCAGGCCCACCGGCGAGATCGCCACCTTCAGCAGCAACGGCTCCCCGGGCCGCAGCGAGAACCGGAACAGCCCGCGCGCCTTCTTCGCCTGCACCTGGCGGCGCTCGGGTGACGCATCGGTGCCTTCACCGAGCAACGATCCCATGATCGGCTTCGAGAACCGGGCGACGAAGTACACGCGCTGATCCCGCGCCCACCCGGTCGAGAACCGGTAGCCCGAGATCGTCGTCGGCCCCTCGATGGTGAGTTGCGTCTCGACGGGCTGATCCCCGTTGATGGCAAACCCCAGGTCGAACACGACCGCGGGCTGCTTCCCGGCCGCCGGCTTGAGGAAGGAGTAGCGGTGGCAGCCGACGCGCCTCGTGGCCGTCAACTCGGCCTTGATCTCGTAGGCCAGCAGGTCCACCGCGTAGTAGCCTGCCGACGCCTTCTCCCGCTCGTGCGAGAAGGGCGACGTCACGTCGGCCGGCATGTCGGGGCCCGCCATGGTCGGCGTGACGAGGATGTCGCAGAGGTCGCCGATGCCCGTGCCGCTCAGGTGCGTGTGACTGAAGCCGGCGACCGCCGTATCCGAGTAGTGGTAGCCGGCGCACCAGTCCCAGCCCTGCTTGCCCGAGTCCGGGCTGAGCTGGACCATGCCGGACGGCATGCTGGGCCCGGGAAACGTGTGGCCGTGGCCTCCCGTCCCAATGAACGGGTCGATGTACTGCGCCAGCCGGTCACCCGACGGCGCACCCGCCTGCGCCCACACGTCGGCCTGCCCTCGGCCGGCGATCCACAGGCCGCCCATCGCGGCCCCCCTCAGCACGTCGCGTCTCGAGATCATCAGTACCTCTGACGCCTACGTTAGCCGAAGTCGCGCAGGCGGGCCAAACCGCGCGAACAGGACCGCCCGAACGGGACGGGGAGATGACGCGGGACGGGGACCGGATCGGGCGGGGAGAACCCACCCGACGGTGCGGCCAGGAGCCGAGAGGCGGAAAACGCGGCAGAGCAATCCGCGGGACTTGCCGCGGGACCGATTTCCGCTCGGAACCCGGCCGCACCGCCGGGATGGGCCCGGTGCGTGCGGCTCTTCCGACCTGACTGCTTACGTGACTACCGACGTAACTGCCGTCGTTACTACCGGCGTAACTGCGTCACTACCGTCGTCACGACGTTTGTCACTCTCGACGTCACTGTCGACGTCACTGCCTTCATCACTCGCCTCGTCACTGTCGACGCAATTACGTCACGACCGACTGACGACCTACGCAACGTCTTCTTCGATGCGTGGCACCTCCGGGTGTTCGGTGATGTGCATGTCATGCTCGATGGGCGGAGCCGCGAGTCGCACCGAGAACCAGATGGCGATCGCCATGACGAA
>Ga0315271_10002771_pt1 | contig 11028 bp, 10 predicted proteins | sample C3_top_MG_FD_204664 | JGI IMG/M metagenome (GOLD analysis project Ga0315271, IMG submission 204664) | Sediment microbial communities from Yellowstone Lake, YNP, Wyoming, USA - C3_top | ecosystem: Environmental > Aquatic > Freshwater > Lake > Sediment | place: USA: Wyoming | collected 2017-08-01
AAATCAAGACCTGACCCCGTTTCTATTTCACGCGGGCGAGGAGATCCTTCACGGCGTCCTTGTGGACGAAGAAGGCGAGCATCTTCAGCTTCACGTAGTCCTCGTGGAAGAAGTAGTAGCCGGGGTGGTCGTTGTTCCAGGCGCTCGACCAGGAGTCCTTCACGAGAAACCAGTCCTTTCCGTTCTTCGTCAGCCAGCCGACGACGTGGAGGTCGTGGTCGTCCGTGGTGCCGCCGTTGTCGAAGCGGAACTGTCGGGCCGCGTCGTCGATGTACGCCGAGGGGATGTCCCACGTCGGGACGACGGCGATGCCGGGAGGGCCGATGGAGTAGCCCGGCTCGGACATGTCGCCCGCGACGACGACGGAAAAGCCGTTTCGCACGGCCCCCTTGATCGCCGAGAGGAAGGCGTCGAGCGGGACGTTCACGTACTCCCTGCCGTGCCACCAGTTGTCGGGGACGGCGTACTCGGCCTTCTCCCAGTAGGGCCGCTCCATCGTGGAGAGGATTCCGACGTAGTCGTCGGGGTCGAGGCGGACGACCTTCGCGAGGTATTCCTTCGGCGTCAGGGAGACGCCGTCGACGGCCACGGTGGCGGGCGGGGCGCCGAGGTGGTGGTCGAGGATGGCCCGCACGGTGGAGACGACGGCCTCCTCGTTCCAGGCGCCCGCGGCCTTCACGCCGTCGAGGTAGGTCCTGATCTCGGCGTAGACCGTCGATGCGTGGTCGTGCTCCTTGCGGCCCTCCGGGAGCCCCGTGTAGGAGTCGGCGGGGAGGGCGCCGTGGTTGCGGAGCGTGCGGAGAACGGCCGCGGGCTGCGAGCCCTCGCCGTACACGGATGTCCTCGACCTCACCCACTCCCTGGACTTCTCGACGTGCTCCCAGTAGACCGTGTGGAGGGCCGAGAGCCTCAGCTCGCGCTTCGTGAGCCGCCAGGCCTCCGACTCGAGGAACGAGGTCGTCGAGAAGCACCAGCACATCCCCGAGATCCCCTGGCAGACGGACGGCTGGTGCCAGACCTTCGTGAACTCCGACACCGCCTTCGGCGCGTCGACCGTGGAGAAGTCGACCCACATCCGCTTCTTCGCGGCAGGCTCCTCCTTCTTCCGCACCTCGGCCTTGATCGCGTCCAGGCGGGCGTCCTTCTTCTCGGCGAAGACGGCCCCGTCCCGGCGTTCTTCTGCGGGGACCGCCGAGGCCGGGACGAGGGTGGCTGCGAGGACGGCGATTACGGCGGGTGCGAGGTGGTTCATGCGGGGGGCCTCCGAGCCCGTGGGAGTCTGGCGCGATCGGGCGCCGCGGTCCACACCCCGAAAGGGGCGGCTAGACTCGGCCCCATGTCTCTCCTCCTCGCCGGGCTCGACGACTACCTCCTCTCGATCCTCCCGCCGCGGGATGCGGTCCTGGCGCGAATGGAGGCGGACGCCGCGTGCCGGGAGATCCCGATCGTCGGGCCGGCGGTGGGGCGGCTCCTGGCGCAGTACGTGCGGCTGACCGGGGCGCGAAGGGTCTTCGAGCTCGGGAGCGCGATCGGCTACTCGACGATCTGGCTCGCGCGAGCCGTCGGACCCCAGGGCCACGTCTTCTACACGGACGGCTCGGAGGAGAACGCCGCCGAGGCGCGCCGGAACCTCGAGGAGGCGGGTGTCGCGGAGCGCGTCACCGTCCTCGTGGGCGACGCGCTGACGGCGCTCGACCGGACGGAAGGGGAATTCGACCTGGTCTTCAACGACGTGGACAAGGAGGGGTACCCCGACGTCGTCCGGCGCGCCGTGCCACGGCTTCGGGTCGGAGGGCTCCTCGTGACGGACAACGTCCTGTGGGACGGCGCGCTCCGGCTCCCGCCGTGCGAGGACGACGCGGAGACGGCCGCGATCCGGGAATTCAACGGGCTCTGCTACGCGCACCCCGACCTGGAGACGACGATCGTGCCGCTGCGCGACGGCGTGTCCGTCGCCCGCCGGATCCGCTGACCGCCCGTGCGCCTCGGCGCGTCAGCGCGCGGGGCGGGTGGGACCGGAACCGGCCGGACCGGGGCCGGCGGGCGCCTTCGGGTCGCGGATCTTCCTGCGCATCCTGCCGAGGGAGACGTTGAGCGGGTTGTCGCGGTGGAGGAACGGGATGACGGGGGATTTCCGCGCTCCCATCTCTGCCATCAGGCGAACCAGCCCTGAGTGCTTCGGGTCGAGGGCGAGCCCCTTCTCGAGCGCGTCCACCGCCTTGCGGCGGCTGCGTCCCGCGATCCAGACGCGGGCCATGTTGTAGTGGACGTCGGGGTTGTAGCGGTCCTTCTCGACGCCGAGCCAGCAGAATTCGGCGGCTTCCTTGATGCGGCCCCGGTGAAGCGCGAGACAGAGGCCGTAGAAGGAGAGGAGCGGTCCGGAGAGGCGGTGCTGCTCCCGGCCCACGTGGCGGTAGGCCTCGGCGAGGAAGATCAGCCCGCGCTCGTACTGGGCCGCTTTGGCCGCCGAGATCCCCATCTCGACCAGGTCCTCGAGGTTCCCGGTGCGCCACTCGGAAAGGACTTCTGCGGGGGAAAGCGTGTCGATGGGCATCGGTCTCCGAAGTCTGGGAAGGTGGCTCCGTGGTGTCAAGCGGCGGATAGGACGCGGACGACGGCGGCCCGAAGCGCGCTCCCGTCGAGGCGAAGCGCTTCGATCCGTTCAGCGGTCGACCTGAGCGCGGAACGCGCGGCTTCCGCGTCGGCCCTCAGACGGGCCGCCTCGGCCGTGCGGGCCTCCATGGACGTCCGCGCGGCCTCGAGCCGCCGGGCGAGGGCGGCCCCCTCGTCGGCCGCGGCCCGGCTGGACCGGATCGACTCGGCGAGGGCGCGTTCGAGCTGCTCACAGAGGCCGTCGAGCGTCCCGAGGCGCTCCGACGCCAGAGCCCCGCGCTCCTGGCCCGAGGCCGCGGTGCCCGCCGACTCCTCGACGAAGGTCGCCACGTTCCGGACGCCGCCGCCCGTCCGGCGGGCGGCCTCGGAGAGCTCGCGGGAGAGCCGCCGGGACTCCTCGAAGAGTCCTCGCAGCTCGGCGGCCGCCTCCTCGAATGGGGCCCCGGCGTCGCCCGCGCGGGCCGCCAGGAGCGAGACGTTCAGGCCGAGGAGGTTGGCCCGGTCCGCGAGGCCCGCGAGGGAGGAGGCGAACGGGAGAAGGGCGTCGGCGCTGCGCGAGAGCTCCGCGAGGCCGCGGGACAGCCCCCCGTCGAGGGAGGCGACCCGCTCGAGGGCGGAACGGAGGCTGCGGACCTCGTCGGCGAGGCGGGAGCGTTCGTCCGAGATCCGCTCCGCGGTCGCCAGAGCCCTTTCGACGCCCTCGGAGCCGGACTCCGGAGCTGTGGCTTCGCCCAGCTCGAGAGCCGGGGCGGAGGGAGGCATCGGCGTCCGGAGACGCTCCGTCGCGGCCGCCAGGGCCGGCTCCGACGCGTCGAGGCACGCCGCGAGCCGTGCGGCCGGGGGTTCGAGCGCCGCCGCGAGACGCTCGAGCCGGACGGATCCCGGCGCCGGGAGGGCCCGTGGCACGGCCGGCTCGGGAAGGGGCGCGGGCGGCTCGCTTCCGACGCGATCTCCAGGGACGGGATCGGAAGGAGCGGCCGGCGTTACCGGGGGAGAAGGGTCGGGACGGGCAGCGGCGAGGCGGGTCTCGATTCTCCCTGTCCGCGCGCGTTCCGTCCGGAGGGCGCTCCAGGTGGAGGCGAGCGCGACGAGGGAGATCGCGAGGAGGAAGGCGAGGACGAGCTCCATCGGCCCCGAAAGCGTACACCGCTCCACCGCTCCCGCCTAAACTCGACAGCCGCATGCTGAAGCCGCTCTTCCTGAAGCCGGGACGCGACGACGCCGCCCGACGCCGCCACCCGTGGGTCTTCTCGCGCGCCCTGTCGGGGACCCCGCCCGGCGCCGCGGAGGAGATCGAGGTCCGCTCCGCGTCCGGGGCTCTTCTCGGCCGCGGGTTCGCCTCCCCCCGCTCCTCCATCGCCGCCCGCCTCTGGAGGTTCGACGACGGGCCGCTCGACGCGGCGTTCGTGAGCGGACGGGTGCAGGCGGCGGCGAGGTTGCGCGAGCGCTTCGTGCCGCCGCTGACCGACGGCTACCGTCTCGTTCACACCGAGGGGGACGGCCTTCCCGGCCTCGTCGTCGACCGCTACGGGGACGTCCTCGTCGTCCAGGCGACGACGGCGGGGACCGAGGCGGCGCGGCCCCTCTGGCTGCCGGCCCTTCGGGCGCTCTTCCCGGCGGCTTCGATCCTCCAGCGCAACGACCTCGCGAGCCGCCACGGGGAGGGGCTCGAGCTCGAGGACGAGCTCCTCGCGGGAGAGCCTCCTCCCGGTCGCGCCCCCTTCCGGGAAAGGGGTGTGGCCTACCTCGCCGACCTGGCGGGCGGCCAGAAGACCGGCTTCTTCCTCGACCAGCGGGAGAACCGTCACCTCGTCCAGGGGCTCGCCGCGGGGCGGAGCGTCCTCAACCTCTTCTCCTACTCGGGAGCTTTCGGCGTCGCCGCCCTGGCCGGCGGCGCCGCGCGCGTGACGCACGTGGACGTCTCCGAGCCGGCCCTCGCCCTCGCCCGGGAGAACCACGCCGCGAACGGGCAGGACCTCTCCCGTGTCGAGACGGTCGCCGCCGACGTCTTCGAGGACCTCCGCGACCGCGTGGGGCGGGGCGAGACGTGGGACGTCGTCGTCACCGACCCGCCCGCCTTCGCGAAGAAAACGCCGGACGTCGACCGCGCCTGCCGGGGCTACAAGGACGTGAACCGGCTCGCGCTGAAGCTCCTCGCGCCGGACGGCGTCCTTCTCGCCTGCTCCTGCTCGGGCCCGATCTCCGCCGACCTGTTCCAGAAGGTCCTCTTTGCCGCCTCGCTCGACGCGGGGGTCCCGGTGCGCCTCCTCGAGCGGCGCGGCGCCGGGCCCGACCACCCGGTCTCGATCGACTGCCCCGAGACCGAGTACCTCAAGGCGTTCCTCCTCGCCCGATAGAGGGACATGGCCAACGTCGTCCTCCTCGGCCCGGTTCCCCCCTGGCGGAGCGGCATCGCCGACCAGACGGTGAGGCTCGCCCGGGCGATGGTCCGGCTCGGCGAGCCGCCCCTGGTGATCACCTTCTCGCGGATGTACCCGCGTGCGCTCTACCCGGGCGCATCGGACCGCGGCGACGGAGCCTTCCCGACGGACCTCGAGGTCGCTCCGATCCTCGACGGCTTCGACCCGCTCTCGTTCCGGCGCGCGGCCTCTCTCGCGGCCGCGCGTGGGGCGCGGCTCGTGGCGTCGGCGTTCTGGACCTCGGTCTTCGCGCCCCACCTCGCCCTCTTCCTCTCTGCGCACCGCGCCGAGGCGCCGGAGGCCGTCCGGCTCCTCCTCTGCCACAACCTCGCCGACCACGAAGCGGGGGCGCCCCGCAGGGCTCTCGCCCGCCTCGCGCTGCGGCGGGCCGACGTCCTCGCGGTCCAGAACGCCGGAGACCTGGCGACCGCCCGGCGCGAGGTGCCCGAAGCGCGGGCCGTTCTCGTGCCGCACCCGTCGGAGCCGGCCTCCCTCGTACCGCGCGGGGAGGCGCGCGCCCGCCTCGACCTGCCGGCGGGCGCGCCGGTCTTCCTCTTCAGCGGTCTCCTGCGGCCCTACAAGGGGTGGGACGTCCTCCTCGAGGCGTTTGCAGAGGTGAAGCGCGCGCTTCCCGACGCGCTCCTCCTCCTGGCGGGAGAGCCGTGGGGCGAGGCGAGGCTCCTCGCCGGGCGCCCGGCCCCGCCCGGGGTCCGCCTCTTCCTGCGGTTCCTCCCGGCCGAAGAGCGCGGGCTCCTGTTCGACGCCTGCGACGCGGTCGTCTGCCCCTACCGGCACGCGACCGGCTCGGGGATCGCCGCCGACGCCGTGGCGCACGGGCGACCCGTCATCGGCTCGGACGTCCCCGGGCTCGCTGTCGTCGTCGAAGAGGGGGTCTCCGGCCTGCTCGTCCCGCCCGGAGACGTGCCGGCCCTCGCCGCGGCGATGCTCCGCTTCGTCCGGGACGGGCTGTCGGCGCGCCTCACCGCGGGGGCCGCCGCGCTCGGCGCGCGGTTCACGCCCGAGGGGCACGCGCGGTCGGTGCTTTCCCTTGGGGGAATCGTCGCCTGACGGGTCCCGGAGGGACCGGCTAGACTCAGAAGACCCGCGTGCCCGTCGCGCGCGGACGAGGACCACCGCGAATGGCGATGCCGAAGATGTTCCGGGACCGGGTCGTGTCGATGGAGCAGACCTGGGAGCTCGGAGAGAAATACCTCGAGATCCTGGCAGAGCTCGTGCACGAGGCGCTGCCGCGTTTCCGGATGGTCGGACACGACTTCGACCATGACCGCGACTTCTTCTTCCTCACGGTGAGGAGCGCCGAGCCGGACGAGGAGAAGCAGGTCTCCTTCACGCGGATGGTCCTGGCGGACCGCGCCTGCGTCCCGCTCGTCGTCGACGAAGTCCACACGCCGGTGCGGGCGCGGATCGTCGAGGCGATCCGCGCGCAGACGGAGAGCCCCGAGATCGTCGTCGCCTTCCGCTCCGTCCTCTCCGAGGAGGAGCAGGCCGAGGCCGACGAGATCGACGCCGTCTGGCGGGCGGAAGAAGCCGTCCGCGAGGCGGCCCGCAGGGCCGAGGAAGAGAAGCGGCTCGAGGAGAAGCGCCGTCAGCGCGAGGCCGAGGAGGCCCGCCGCCGGGCGCACAGGGACAAGGGGCGCCCGCGAGGCAGCGAGAACCAGGGCGGGGCTCCCGCACAGGCCCAGGCGCAGCGGGGCGGCGCGCAGGAGGCCGAGGGGCGCGGGAAAAAGCGCCGCCGTGGCCGTGGCCGGGGCGGCCGGCCCGAGGGCGCGCCCCAGGGCGAGCCGTCCACGACGGTGCCGGGCGCTCCCCAGGCCGGCCCGCACCAATCCGCTCCGCAGCAGGGCGGTGCCAGGCCGTCGGGCGATCGCCCGCGCGGCGACAGACCCAAGGGCGACCGTCCGAAGGGCGACCGTCCCCGCGGGGACCGTCCCCGTGGCGACCGCCCGCCGGGGGACCGGCCCCGCACCGACCGTCCCCAGCAGCCGCGTCCCCAGCCGCCGCCGCCGGCGCAACGCCCGGAAGGCGCCCCCGCGCCGTCCGGGCCGCCGGAAGCCGGGGCGGGCCGCGAGGGCGGGAACCGCCGCCGTCGCCGCCGCGGCCGGGGCGGGAGCCGCCCCCAGGGAGGCGGCGCGCCAGGTGGCGGAGCGCCACCGGGGGGCGACTCGGGCGGAGCCGGCTGAGATCCGGCCCCGGAAGCACCTCCCGTTGGCCTTGAGTCCGCCTACAACGCGCTCGTGCCGGGAGGGACGAACGCGTCGACGCGGTCCGCGTCCTCGTCCGAGACCGTGACGTCCAGCGAGGCGATGGCGTCCTCGAGCTGATCCATCGTCCGCGGCCCGATGATCGTCGAGGTCACCGCGGGGTGACGGAGCGTCCACTTCAGGGCGAAGCGGGCGAGGGTCGTTCCCTTTTCCGCCGCGAGCTTCAGGAGCTCCTCGACGACCTCCATCCTGTGCACGAATTTCGGATTGCCGAGGTCGCCGATCCACTTCACGGCGCGCGGCGTGTCGAGCGGGTTCGCCTGACCCTTGCGGTACTTCCCGGCGAGCCAGCCCCCTTCGAGCGGGCTCCAGACCATGTTCCCGATGCCGAAGCGCTGCGTCATGGGGAAGTGCTCGGCCTCCATCGTCCGGCGGAGGATCGAGTAGGGCGGCTGGAGCGAGATCCAGCGCTCGAAGCCGTGCCGCTCGGAGACCCAGAGCGTCTCGACGATCTCCCAGGCCTCGAGGCGGACCGCCCAGGGGCCGACGCCGGGGTCGGTCGCGTGGCTCGTGGAGCAGCCGATGTACCGCACCTTTCCCTGGCGCACGAGGTCGGTCAGCGTCGAGAGCGTCTCCTCCCACGGCGTCGTCCGGTCGGGGCGGTGGATCTGGTAGAGGTCGATCACGTCGGTCCCGAGCCGGCGCAGGCTCGCTTCCACCTGCTCCTGGATCGCCTTGCGCGAGAGCCCCTGCTCGTTCGGCCCGGGACCCATCCTCGACCAGACCTTCGTCGCGAGGACGGCCCCGTTCCGCCGCCCGGCGAGCGCCTTCCCGACGATCTCCTCCGACGAGCCCTCGCCGTAGTTGTTCGACGTGTCGACGAAGTTGATTCCCGCGTCGAGCGCGCGGTGGACGATCCTCACGCACTCGGCCTCGTCGGTGTTTCCCCAGCGGCCGAGCATCATCGTCCCGAGGCAGAGGGGAGAGACCTTCAGGCCCGAGCGTCCGAGGTTCCGATACTCCATGGCGTCCTCCGGCGGCGGCAGCCGCGTGCGAAAGAGTATGCCGGGCGCGTAGACTCCGCCGCCAACAGCCGGAGAATCGGGGAAAACGAGCGCCACCGGGCTCGATGAGAGGGAGAAGCCATGATCAAGAAGGGTTGCGCGATCGCCGCCGTCATCCTCCTCGGCCTCTTCGGGGGGTACTTCACCCTCCTCCACGGAAAGATCGAGACGATGCCGGCGCTCATCCTCTCTCTCTTCGGGGCGATCGGTCTCGTCATGGTCGTCTCCCAGCTGAAGGCGGTGATCTTCGGCTCGGGCGACTCGGGGGCCCTGAAGCGCGCCGAGCAGGGCCTTCCCCTCGAGGACGGGCGGGAAGAGGCGGTCTGGGGCCCGATCGAGCCGCTCGGCGCGGAGCTGGAGGCGCCCTTCAGCGGCCAGCCCTGCGTCGCTTACGAGTACGACGCGAAGAACCCGTCCACGACGGATTCCGAAGGGGACGTGCGCCCCGGCGGCTCGACGCTCTCCGGCTTCGCCCTCTGCCCGTCGGTCATCCGGTCGAGCCGGGGAGACGTCAACCTCCTCGGCTTCAGCCTGCTGACCGAGTTTCCCGAGACGGTGCTGAAGGACCCCGAAGACCGGGAGCGCGCCGTCCGGTATGCCGGGTCGACCGAGTTCACGGAGATGGGGATCACGAAGCTCGGCGCGATGCTCTCGACGATGGACGACGCCATGTCCGACGACGACGGCACGGTGAAGAAGGACATGCGGATGAAGGCGGCCACCGAGGCGGACCTCGCGGCGTGCACCCTGACGGAGAAGCGGATCGCCCCGGGCGAGACGGTCACCGTCATCGGGCTCTGGGACGCGGCGCGGGGAGGCCTCGTGCCGAAGCACCGCGGGAAGTCGACGATCGTCCGGCTCATGCCGGGGGGAGGGGCGGCGATGGTGGCGCACGCGCAGAAGCGCCCCTGGGGCCTTCTCGCCTTTGCCCTCGTGTGGGCGGGGTTCTCCCACGTCATCATCTGGCTCGCCTTCACGAGAGGCACGAAGTGACGTGCCCGAGCTCCCCGACGTCGCGCTGTACGTCGAGCACCTGACCCGGAGACTCGCGGGCAGGACGCTCGAGCGCGTCCGCGTCGCCTCGCCGTTCCTCCTCCGGACGGTGGCGCCGCCCCTCTCGTCGGCCGAAGGAAAGGCGATCCGCGGGTTCCGGAGGCTCGGGAAGAGGGTCGTCTTCGAGCTGGAGGGCGGCCCGTTCCTGGCCGTCCACCTGATGATCGCGGGACGCTTTCACTGGAAGGACGCGGAACGGGCGCCCGTGCCGAAGAAGGTGGGCCTTGCCGCCTTCGACGTGTCCGGCGCGACGCTCCTCCTGACGGAGGCGAGCCCGAAGAAACGGGCGGCGCTCCACGTCGTCGCGACGGAGGAGGAGCTCGCAGCCCTCTCGCGCGGCGGCATCGAGCCCCTCGAGGCGGGCCTCGTCTCCTTCGCCGCCGCGCTTCGGGCGGAGAGCCACACGGTGAAGAGGGCGCTGACCGACCCGCGGCTCTTCAGCGGAATCGGGAACGCGTATTCGGACGAGATCCTGCACGCCGCGCGGATGTCTCCGTTCGCCCTCACCCGGAAACTCGACGACGACGAGGTGGCGCGCCTCTTCGAGGCCACGAGGTCGACCCTGGCGACGTGGCTCGACCGCCTGCGCGCGGAGAGCGGGGACCGCTTTCCCGAGAAGGTGACGGCGTTCCGCACGGACTTCGCCGTCCACGGCCGCTACGGAAAGCCCTGCCCCGCGTGCGGCGACCCGGTGCAGCGGCTCGTCTACGCCGCCAACGAGGCGAACTACTGCGCGACCTGCCAGACCGGAGGAAGGCTCCTGGCCGACCGCGCGCTGTCGCGGCTTCTCAAGGACGACTGGCCGAGGACGCTCGAGGAGCTCGAGGAGGCGAAGGCGGTCCGACGCGTCCCGGGTTGACCCGCGCCGGGCCTCGTCGCGGGCGACGGTCAGGCCACTGCTTCGACGGCGAGGCGGTGCCCGTCGACCGACAGGACGACGAGGGTCTGGTCGTCCTCGGGCGGGCGGTTGCGCGTGAAGCGCTTCACCGCCGAGAGGAGGGCGTGGCGGATCTCGCCGGCCCCTCCGCGGGCAGCGTCCCTCAGGACGTCCTCGAACCTCGTGAAGCCGAACGGCTCGCCGTCGTCGTCGAGCGCCTCGATGAGGCCGTCGCTGTAGAGGACGAGCCGGTCGCCGGGGTGAAGGCGCGCGGCGTGCTCGACGAACGGCTCCCGGCGCCTCACCCCGAGCGGGAAGCCCCACGCCGAGAGGGGCTCGACCACCCCGCCCCCGGCCCTCACGACGTACGGGTCGAGGTGGCCGGCCGAGCAGTAGCGCAGGTGGCCCGTCGCGGGGTCGAGGACTCCGAAGAAGAAGGTCATCAGCATCCGCTTCGGCGCCGTCTTCCGGACCGTCTCGTTCAGCACCTCCATCACGCGAACGGGCGAGGAGTCGTGCCCGGTCTGGACGAGGAGGGCCGACTTGGCCATCGCCATCACGATGCCGCTCGTCAGGCCGTGCCCCGCGACGTCGCCGAAGGCGAGGCCGATCTTCCCTTCGGCGAGCGGGAGGAAGTCGAAGTAGTCGCCGCCGATCTCGGAGGCGGCGCGGTAGTGCGACGCGACGACGACGCCCGGCAGCTTCGGGTCGCTCGGCGGGAGGAGGGCCGCCTGGATCCGGTTCGCGGCGTCGATCTCGGCCTTGACCCGCTCGCGTTC
>Ga0315271_10002772_pt1 | contig 11024 bp, 9 predicted proteins | sample C3_top_MG_FD_204664 | JGI IMG/M metagenome (GOLD analysis project Ga0315271, IMG submission 204664) | Sediment microbial communities from Yellowstone Lake, YNP, Wyoming, USA - C3_top | ecosystem: Environmental > Aquatic > Freshwater > Lake > Sediment | place: USA: Wyoming | collected 2017-08-01
TCAGCGAGGAGTATTCAGCGGCAGTGGAACAAAAGCAAATAGCCGAGCAAACCGCCCTGCAAGCGCAGTTCATTGTTCAACAAAAGAAACAGGAAGCGGAACAAGCCCGCCAGGTAGCTCAAGGTCAGGCAGATTCAGTTGTAATCCAGGCAAAAGGTGCTGCCGAAGCCCGCTTGATCCAGGCGCAGGCAGAATCCAAGGCGTTGGAATATATCTCTTTGATCCTAAAGGATAATCCCAACCTGCTCACCTACCAGTACATCACAAAACTGGCTCCAGACATCAAGGTCATGCTTTTGCCAAATGGTTCACCATTCTTATTTCCTTTGCCAGATGTGACTACCCCCTAATTATTTTTAAATGATTTTGGGAACCGAATGTATTTTGAAAACTTTTTCAGTAAATAGAGATTAAAATGAACGAAGAAAAACCTTCCGGCAAGAAAATCCGATTGACCAGTCTCTCCAATTGTGCGGGTTGAGCTTCCAAACTAAGTGCGGAGACGCTGGCGCAGGTCCTGCGCCCTGTTCAATCAATATTCCATGGTTCCGATTTCCCGGATCTGTTGGTAGGTTTGGATGATCCAGACGATGCGGCTGTCTGGCGGTTGGATCCCGAACGTGCATTGGTGGTGACGACGGATTTCTTCACCCCGGTGGTGGATGATGCGTATGATTTTGGTCAGATCGCCGCAGCCAATGCTCTTTCTGATATCTATGCCATGGGAGGACAACCTTTCCTGGCGCTCAATATTGCCGCATTTCCAACCGACCTGCCACCAGAAATAATGAGCGATATCCTGCGTGGAGGCGCTGAAAAAGCCCTCGAAGCGGGTGTTGTGATCGCTGGCGGGCACACGGTCCGTGACCAGGAACCCAAATTTGGCCTGGTGGCGGTCGGATTCGTTCATCCTGAAAAAAAACTTACCAAAGCAGGTTTACACCCAGGTGATCACCTAGTGTTGACCAAGCCTCTTGGATTTGGGGTGACCACCACGGCACTTAAGCAGGAAAAAGCAGATCCCGCCGATGTAGCTGTGGTGGTGGAATGGATGAAGCGTCTGAATAAGGATGCCTCCTTGCTTGCCAATGAATTCAGCTTGCATGCGGGAACCGATGTGACCGGTTTTAGTTTGCTGGGTCATGCTATAGAGATGGCAAATGCGTCCCATGTCAGACTGCAATTTTCTTTTAAGGATATCCCATTTGTGGCGTGCGCTGAAAAATATGCCAAAATGGGGACTTTCCCGGGTGGAGCTTTTGATAACCGCAGATATTATGGGTCGCATGTAGATTTTGCAGCCGGGATCGGTAAAGAACAGCAAATGCTCCTTTTTGACCCGCAGACAAGTGGAGGATTGTTGCTGGGTGTGCCACCGACTGAAATTCAAAGGTTCCTGGAAAAAGCGAAAGAAATAGACCTGCCAGCCTGGGTGGTTGGAAAAGTGATGGATGGGAAAGACGTCGAGGTGGTTTGAGAAATGGTGTTATCTAAGCTCATGAAAGTCCATTTCAATGTCTGAATTTACCCGCGACATTCTGTTAATTATTGGTCTTTTGATATTAAATGGGATTCTGGCTATGTCTGAAGCGGCTTTATTGGCAGTCCGCCTGGCTCGCTTGCACCATCTGTCGAACGAGGGCGACAAACGAGCCAGATCCGCTCTAAAACTTGCTGAGAATCCGAACCAGTTCTTATCCACCATCCAGGTCGGGATAACCCTTATCGATGTCATGACTGGTGCCATCGGTGGGGCAACACTGGCGATCATTGTTTCAGGGTGGATCGCGAAAAACAAAATATTGGAACCTTTCAGCCATTCCCTTGGTTTGATATTAGTAGTTGGAACAATAACATTCCTTTCGATCATCCTGGGAGAGTTGGTCCCAAAAAGGTTGGCACTGCGACAACCCGAACGTGTGGCATCTTTCGTGGCGAGACCCATGGAAATCGCTTCAAAGATAATGTCTCCGATCGTGCGGATGTTAAGCGCCTGTACAGAACTTGTTCTTAGATTGCTCGGGGTACGTGCTTCCAATGATCCCCTCGTAACAGAAGAAGAGATCCAGGTCTTATTGGACCAGGGGACACAGGCCGGGGTTTTTGAAGAGACCGAACAGGATATGGTCGAAGGAGTATTCTCCCTTAATGACAGGCGCTTGTCTTCATTAATGACTCCGCGAAGTGAAATCATTTGGCTGGATGTGAACGATTCACGCCAGGAGATCCGCAGAAAAATTTCTGAAAGCTCCTTTTCCCGGTTGCCGGTCTGCTCAGGCAATCTGGATCATCTTCTTGGTGTGGTAAAAGCCAAGGATGTGCTCCTGGCGGAATTCAAAAAAGAAAACGCCCAGTTAAAAGATATCCTTCAACCAGCTTTGTTCCTGCCCGAAACTGCTTATGGAAAACATGCCCTGGCCATGTTCCTGGAAGGCAAGGCGGAGGTAATTTTTATAATCGATGAATTTGGGGTGGTGCAGGGTCTGGTTACCATTGTGGATATCGTCTCCGAGATCATCGGTGAGGTAGCGAATGCAGGCCCGCAAGCCACACAGCGCCAGGATGGCTCCTGGTTGTTGGATGGCATGCTTTCAGTTGAAGACTTTAAAGAAATATTCAATGTCCATGCGCTTCCCGACGAAGATGAATACGAGACGCTGGCAGGGTTGGTCTTATTCTTAATGGGTCGCATCCCCAAAGCAGCCGACCTGTGTGAATGGAATGGGTTGCGTCTGGAGATCATGGATATGGATGGCAACCGGGTTGACAAGGTTTTGGTCTCCACTCTACCAGGTCTACCTCCAAAAAACGTAGATAAAGCATAAAAGATGAGATATCTGATAAAAAATAATCAATATTTATCGCACCGTTCCCCGGTTATGGGATCAGCCGGGATGGTGGCTGCATCCCAACCGCTGGCGGTCGCGGCGGGATTGGAGATCTTAAAAAACGGTGGCAACGCGGCAGATGCAGCGGTGGCAGTTGCAGCCACCCTGAATGTCACCGAGCCTACTTCCACCGGTATCGGGGGGGATTGCTTTGCACTTTATTTTGATTCCAAGACAGGACAGATAAGTGCTTTGAATGGATCCGGTCGTGCACCGGCTGATCTGACGCTTGAACGTCTGCAAAAAGAGGGAATGGGAACTGAGCTTCCACCTTTCCACCCATACACCATTACAGTCCCTGGAGCTTGTGCCGGATGGTTCGACCTGCTGGAGCGGTTCGGGACACGTTCAATGTCCGAGAATTTATCTCCCGCCATACGGTTGGCTGAAAGCGGATTTCCTGTTGCGCCGATCACTTCCTATTTTTGGAAGCGAGGCGCAACCAGGCAATTGGCTTCAGCGCTGAATGGCAACCAGATGACCATTGACGGTCGTGGTCCTGAACCCGGAGAAATATTTAAGAACCCAGGATTGGCTCATACATTCAGATTGATCGGGGAAAAAGGCCGGCAGGCGTTTTACGAAGGGGAGATCGGGGAAGCGATCGTGGAAATAGTGCGCCAGGCAGGTGGATGCATGGGTTTGATGGATCTCGCCAATCACCGCAGCACATGGGATACACCCATCAGTACGGATTATCAAGGTTTGCGGTTATGGGAATGCCCACCTAACGGGCAAGGTCTGGCAGCGTTGCTCGCTGTAAATATCCTTGAAGAATATGATCTGCATAGTTTAAAACCAACGGATCCCCTGCGGATGCACATGGAAATTGAAGCCATGCGCCTGGCTTTTGTGGATACGAGCTGGTACCTGGCAGACCCGGTGTTTTCAAAGGTGCCGGTACCGGAGTTGTTATCAAAAACCTATGCACATGAGCGGCTGAAATTGATCGATCCTAACCATGCCACCATTGATCAGAAAAAAGGTGTGCCGGTGGCTTCGACGGATACTGTTTATTTTTGCGTGGTGGATGGAAATGGAAATGCCTGCTCGTTTATTAATAGTAATTACATGGGGTTCGGTACCGGGATCGTTCCTTCAGGATGTGGATTTACTCTTCAAAATCGAGGTCATAATTTCAGCCTGGAAGAAGGTCATCCAAATTGCATCGCTCCCGGAAAACGCCCTTACCACACCATTATTCCTGCCATGATCACCCGTGAAAGTGATCGCAGCTTGTTAGCAACAATGGGAGTAATGGGAGGTTTCATGCAACCCCAGGGTCACTTACAAGTTTTCCTGGCACTGGCGAATGACCAGTTGGATCCCCAGGCTTGCCTGGATCTGCCGAGATTTTGTATTGAGGATGGCACCGCCGGGGGAAGCATTGCCTTGGAAAGTGGGATCCCGGCAAGGACTATCACTGATCTGCGCACACGCGGTCACAACATTCGCGTGGTGGGAGGGTACGAAAGGGCACTATTTGGTCGAGGACAGATCATTCAGCGGGACAACCTGACCGGTATCCTGACCGGGGGAAGCGATCCCCGGGCAGATGGATGCGCGATGACTCTGGTTTAGATTCATTTTTTTCGACGCCAGGTCAAACAGATCGCTGAAAATATATTACCAAATTCCGATCCCAACTCTATTCACCTGCATCATTAACCAATTAATGTCAGCAGGCACCAAAAGCTGCTTATTGCCATTGTAACAATTCCAAATACCGCAAACAATAAACGCAATTTGGATGTAAGGGATTGACCCAAGCCCAGCAAGAAGAATGCCACTGCCAGGATGGTTAAAATGGCTATATAAATATCCGCTTTCTTGCTCCATAAATGATATGCATCTGAAGCAGCATTATTTTTACTTACCAGGGATTTTGCGAGGACGTTCTGTTCATCCATGTAGGCTTGTATATTGGGGGGTTGATCCTTGGTCTTTGGAGCGTAGCGTGGATCAGAATAAAAAAGGGAGAGTTTGGCAGCCTGGTCTGCCCGAGCCTGTTGAACAAGTGCCTGGAGGTAGGCAATTTGTGCGTCCGCCTGGTTCCCTTTGCTGGCTTCATCCAACGAGGTGTAAGAAAAAACCAGGGATTCTTGTGTGTTCTTAAGCACTTCCCCATAAGATGCCATATCATACGTGCTTTGAATACTCGAGCGCAGGATCTCTCCGGAAGCCAGGATGGAATAATATTGTGAATCGATATTTGCCTGGTCGGAGCGGATGCTGGCATCCGTCTGCAGGTAGCCGACAATCGCAGCCAATATTGTGTTCAGGATGATCAAAACTAGAATCGGTTTCTTCCAGCCATCGGATTTTTGTTCGGGAAGTGCTTCGGTACTCATATCAGCCCTCCCAGCGAAACATAGAAAAATGATTCCACTGCCACGAACCAAAACACACCAGCCAGAAAAATGCCAATCCCAAGCAGGAGTGTAACGGTTGTCATCCATTTGCTGCTGATCTCTGCCAGGGTCAGCCAGAGCAGGCTGATCGCCAGCAGAATGAGGGAGATCGATTCCCAGCGCTTCTGGGAGAAGTAATTCTTTGCCTGGTCAAGGGTTGCTTGAGGATCAAGTTTGAACAATTCCTGATTATCCTTTTCCAGATCCGCAAATCGTTTTTCCAGGTCGTAGTTGCCGTCGGGTTTCAAATATTTAGTATCTGTCCCGAGGGGAGATGAAAGTAACTGTAAACTGGGTAGCAAGTACTGGCGCAAATTCACTGCTTGAGCAGTCTGGGTGGGATCCCCGCTTTTTTCCATGGCGACGACACCAGCCAGGTAGATCGAGTAATCCCGGGCGTAGGAGGCTTCTTCAAATACTTTTCGCCAGTCTTCATTTGCAGAAGTTTGTTTCTTAATTGCATTGATCAGTCCGAGGTGAATGATATCGCCTGAGTTCGATCCGATAACGTTTATCCGCCAGACAACCAGGGCTGTAGTTAACGAGACCAGGGCGATCAAGAAGGCGACTATTATCTCCAACCGGGAACGATCGAGCCATTTGTTAGTAGTCATGATCTCCTCTTTATTAGACTTCAGGATTGGACAGCCCCACATTCGGGGCAGAATTTCACCCCGGCCGGGATCTCCTTGCCGCATTCTGTGCAAAACTTCTTCGCAGCAACTGGTTTTCCACATTCAGGGCAAAATTTTCCACCGGTCAACTTGGCTCCACAATTTGGGCAGGCAGCCACAATGGTTTGTTTAAATTTTTCGGCACTTACCTCAACATTGGCATAAGCGACTTCGCGGGCTTTCTGCACGGTCGCTTCCGATTGAGCAGCGGCGAATTCTTCTTCCAGATCTGGAGCACAACCTTTGCATAATGTCTGGGTATCATTCCAGCAATCTGCATCCACAAATTTTCCACATCTTTTGCATTTTTGGAAATGAGGTCGTGCTTGCTCAACGGCCGCTGCAAAAGCTGTATCGTGAGCTTTTTCCCAACTGGCAGATTTTGCCCGGTTGGCAAGGTTGGAGGCATTATTAAAAATACCTCCCAGCAGACTGCTGGCGGCACCCAATGCATTGGCAACATTACCGGTCAACGAGGACTGGAACTCGGTCTGAAAACCATTTCCACAACGGTCACAAAAAAATTCAAATTGAAATCCCTGATCAGTGCTTAGATCTTGATAATTGCGAGTAAATTGAATAAGTGCCATTTGCCATTCCTCCAATTTTTCTAAATTACAGATCTTAATATTTACTCAGAACAAATTTTTAATTTGGGCAAGTATAATACTAATTGAATAATTATTACCATAAATTGTGAGATTCGAAATAAATTCTAACTATCATTAACGGTAAAAAGGAAGTAAATTGAAAGGAAAAAAAGGTGTCAACATCCATGTTGATGGTGTGGTGCAGGGGGTTGGCTTTCGTCCTTTTGTGTATGGATTGGCAAAAAAATTCAACCTTGCAGGTTGGGTGCGGAATACATCAGCTGGTGTGGATATCGAGCTGGATGGGTCAAAGGATGCTCTTGTTTCCTTCATCCAATCATTAAAAGATGATGCCCCCCCGTTGGCGCAAATTGATGACATCCAGTTTGCCTGGCAGGATGCAAAAGGCTATCGCAATTTTGAAATAATCCATTCTGAATCTGTCGCTGATTCTTTTCAGCCGATCTCTGCGGATGTCTGCACCTGCGCTGATTGTTTGCGCGAGATGTTCGACCCAAACGACCGGCGTTACCGGTACCCATTTATCAATTGCACAAATTGTGGTCCTCGCTTCACCATCATCCAAGATATTCCCTACGATCGACCCAGCACGACCATGGCACCATTCGAAATGTGTGAAGACTGTGCAGCCGAATACGCCAACCCGCTTGACAGACGCTTTCATGCCCAACCAGTGGCTTGTCCCAGGTGCGGACCGAAAGTCTGGTTGGAAACCAAAGGCGGCGCTAAAAGAATTAAGATTGAAAATGAGAACGCCATCTCTGAAACTCAAAATCTTCTCGGGCAGGGCAAGATCCTGGCCATTAAAGGATTGGGCGGATTTCACCTGGTATGTGACGCAAACAATTCCCAGGCTGTGGCAGAATTGCGCCGTCGAAAACTTAGGGTGGACAAGCCATTCGCATTGATGCTACCAAGCCTCGATATCATCCAAAAATATTGTTTAATCGATAAAAAAGAAAAAGCATTGCTCGAATCTCATGCCCGACCGATCGTGCTGTTGGAGCGCAAACCTGGATCAACCATTGCAATGGAAACAGCCCCAGGGCAAAAAACTCTGGGAGTAATGCTGCCGTATACCCCTCTGCATTACCTTCTATTTGATACCGGGTTCTACGATGCACTGGTGATGACCAGCGGGAACCTCAGTGATGAACCGATCGTGACAGATAATGAAGAAGCGCTTAACCACCTGGGATCACTGGCGGATGCTTTCTTGTTACATGATCGGGAGATCCATATTCGCTGTGATGATTCGGTGGTTCGTGTTTTTGAAAGTGAGATATTGCCGATCCGGCGCTCGCGCGGATACGCACCATACCCGGTCCACTTGAATTTTACGCCTCCGGCTTTGCTGGCATGCGGAGGTGAATTAAAAAATACTTTTTGCATCACCCGCGGTAATTATGCCTTCCTCAGCCACCATATTGGCGATCTTGAAAATTACGAGACCCTAAAATCGTTTGAAGATGGAATCAGTCACTTTGAAAACCTGTTCAGGGTGGAGATCAAAGCTCTGGCGCATGACCTGCATCCCGATTACCTGGCAACCCGCTATGCATTGAGAAGAGCAGAATCGGAAAGCCTGCCTGCTTTCGCTGTCCAGCATCACCATGCCCATATCGTTTCCTGCATGACTGAAAACAAGCTGCCTGGTGATCGACCAGTGATCGGTGTGGCATTTGATGGGACTGGTTACGGAGAGGATGGCAGCATCTGGGGCGGGGAATTCCTGGTTTCAGATTTCCAAAGCTTCCGAAGGGATTTCCACCTCAAACCCATACCCATGCCGGGAGGTGACCTGGCAGTTCGGGAACCCTGGCGGATCGCGCTCGCCTGGCTGGATCAGGTTGGGATCGAATGGGGTGAAGACCTGGCACCAGTTCAAAATTTACTGGTGCAGCCAAAACTCAAGGGTATATATCAACAACAATTGAAAACCGGTTTGAATTCACCCAAAACAACCAGCATGGGGCGTCTGTTCGATGCAGCATCTGCTCTGGCTGGAATAAGGCAAATTGTTAATTATGAAGCCCAGGCAGCCATTGAGTTGGAATCTTTGGTAGATGCAGGAGAAACTGGTTTTTATGAATTCGAGGCAAGCTCCGGTACGATCGACCCTGCACCTTTATTCCGATCCCTTGTCAAAGATCTAAGGAAAGGGATAAGCCCTGGAAAGATCGCTGCCCGATTCCATAACGGTGTTGCAGAAATGACTTTGCAGGTGTGCCAGTCCATCCGCAGTCAAACAGGTCTCTCCGATGTCGTTTTGAGTGGGGGGGTCTGGCAAAACATTACTTTATTAAAAGCCAGTCTATCCCGATTACGCAGCAGTGGTTTTGAAGTTTATATTCACAAATTGGTGCCACCAAACGATGGGGGACTATCCCTGGGGCAGGCGATCGTGGCAACAACCCGATTAAACCAACCCAACAACAAGAACTAATAATTGCCGGAGATCAAATGATCCCGATGCAATTTACCCAACTAGATTTAATTACCAGCCACAACTGGGACTGGTATTGATCCCGGCTGATTTTCCAATTTGTTTGAACATGGTTACGTTGGTGAATGGCTCGCCCAACAAACCATCATGGATAGACCAGGATCGCAGGCGGATGCTGTGTTCCACATCATGGTTTCTAAAAGGGGACGACCCATTTAAAAGAGGATGAAGATCTCCAGCTTCCGAGAATCCATTTTCTATCCGTTCCATAAGTTTCTTTCCCACTTGATAGGAAAAACCATAACGTTCGAAGAGGATCGCATTATGATAATACAAGGGTTCAACAAAATAAAATTGGTGACCAAGGCTTTGAACAAACTCCTCGAATTTCACGATGGCTGCCGGTAACATTCTCAAGCCTGAGCGTACCTGCCCGGGCGCAAGTCCGGCGAGCATGGCTGCGGTCTCCGCAGGTAAGTTCCTTTGGAATGTTCCAAATTGGGTGGGTTGTCCATCGGGCAGACGGTCAACATCAAAACGTTTGGCAAATGGATCATTCAAGATATAAAGCAGGATATGGATCTGCCCGGAAATGGTGTCTGTCAGGTGACCGTACAGGATCGGGTCAGGAAAACCAGCCTGGTGGAATAATTTCATTTCAACATCAGTTTTTCCAGGGGTGAATTTGAAACTAAGCAGCGAATTGCCTTCTTTGTCCTTAAAAGAGGTGGAAATGCCAAACCGTTCAAGCAATTCAAGGGGGATCAGGCGGGAATATATTTCCGTTTTTTCAATTTCGTTGAGTAAATTGATCCTACCAATGGTGTAAGCCATAATGTTTTACTCCCGTTTGCTGATCTGACGTTCAATCTCACGGTCAGTCTCACGCTTGGCGATGGCAGCTCGTTTATCGAATAATTTCTTCCCGCGTGCGATGGCGATCTCCAATTTTGCCCTTCCACCCTTAAGATAGATACGCGTTGGAACAATGGTGACACCTTTTTGACGAATGGCGTCCCATAATTTCTTAATTTCCTTTTTATGCAACAGAAGCCTGCGCTGCCGTTTGGGTTCATGATTGTTTCGGTTTGCCTGTTCATATGGTGCGATATGGGCTTCCACCAGCCAGGCATTCTTTCCATCCACCCTTACATAGGCTTCCGCCAGGCTTACCTGCCCGGCACGAATTGACTTTATCTCACTACCATGCAAAGACAGACCGGCTTCGAATTCTTCAAGCAGGAAATATTCAAATTTGGCTCTGCGATTGGTGGCGACAACCTTGATATCCATGGTTTGATTTTAACACAAGCAAGAGGCGTTCAACCCCATTTGAGGATCGCCAATCCAGCAATGAGACGAAATATTCCGAATATGAAAAGAGCCACTCCCAAACCGATATCTTCAGCTATAACTGGACCGAGCAAGGAACCGATCAGGATGGCTGCATTCAAGATGATGTTATACCAGGCAAGGTATGGCGGTCGGTTACTCTCAGGGATCTTTTCCAGAAGGTAATTCGCCAGTGCTCCGCCCACCAATGCCCAGGCAAAACCACCCACCAGCGATATGATCATGTAATGTCCAAACCCGGATGAAAACGATAACAGGATGGGATACAAGCTCATTAAAAGAACCCCTACTCCAGTTACTTTGTGGTGACCAAACCGGTTGCTGATCCGTGAAAATTGGGTGGAACCAATAAAAACTGTCAGATAAAAACCTGCATTGCCAATGCCTATTTGCTGATCTGTCAGGTGCAGGATATTGACAAAATAGATGGGAAATAAAGGGATCGTGAGGTACTGGGCGATATGAAAAAACAAGAGGACGAGCAAGGTGTTTCGAAAAGGTGTTTTCCAGATCGCATCCCGGAGAGACATATTTCGGATCTGGCTCAACCAACGGACAATCTTGTTTTTTGGAAGGATTCGGTCAGGATCTTGATCTATTCCGTCCACAGAGACTGGAGAAGGTTGAACCAGGGATCGTAC
>Ga0315271_10002773_pt1 | contig 11023 bp, 8 predicted proteins | sample C3_top_MG_FD_204664 | JGI IMG/M metagenome (GOLD analysis project Ga0315271, IMG submission 204664) | Sediment microbial communities from Yellowstone Lake, YNP, Wyoming, USA - C3_top | ecosystem: Environmental > Aquatic > Freshwater > Lake > Sediment | place: USA: Wyoming | collected 2017-08-01
ACGCGCTCAGCTACGTTGACCTCGGCAAGGATGGGCCGCTGGTGATGGAAGCGCCACCGGGATTGCAGGGCATCTTGCTCGACTTCTGGCAGCGCCCCATCCCGGTCGATGGTGGCAAGTTCTTCGGTGATGTGGGCCTGCCCGGACCCGACGAGGGCAAGGGCGGCAAGATGCTCCTGCTCCCTCCCGACTACAAGGGCGAGGTTCCGGCGGGTTATTATGTTTACCGCTCAGAGACCAACAACGTGTTCGTCTTCCTGCGTTCGTTCTATCAGGATCCGAAGGATCTCACGGCCGCCGTGGCCGTGATGGAAAATACGAAGATCTATCCGCTGAACGGCGAGGCCACCGCCAAGCCGATGCAGTATCCCAACGCCTCGGGCGTTCCGGTCAACGAGTTGCCTACCAGCGATGGCAGCGCGTTCGACCAGCTCAAGGCGCTCGTGGACAGCGAAGGTGCCAACCTCGCCAGCTCCGATGGGTTCGGCATGCTGGCGTCCATCGGCATCATCAAGGGAAAGCCGTTCAACCCCGATGCTAAGACCAAGGCCATCCTGGATCGGGCCGCCAAGACCGCCTACAAGATGAGCCGCGTCATCGGCTTTGAAGACAAGGTGGGCGGCCTCGACCTGCACGTCTATGCCGACCGCACCTGCTGGCTCAATCCGATGGCCGACGGGACGCCCGCGAATCCGGGCGGTGTGAAGAACCTCGCCTGGGAGAATGTCGCTGGAGCCTACCCTTACCTGGATCTCGACGCCCGCATCTGGATGTTCACCGACTACTACTCGATCAGCCCGGGCATGGTGTCGCAAATCCCGGGCAAGGGTGCCAAGTACATGATCGCGTTCAACGACAGCAAGGGCGAGGCCCTGTCAGGTGGCAGCAACTATAAAATCAACCTGCCGGCCAACATCCCCGCCGCCAACTTCTGGTCCGTGACGCTCTACGAGGCCGAGAACGCTTCCGGCCTGGCCAACGGTAAGCCGTTCCCGTCGCTCGGTTCGCGCGACAAGCCGACGCAGAATGCCGACGGCAGCACGGACATCTACCTCGGCCCGAAGGCGCCCACCGGCAAGGAAGCCAACTGGAATGCCACCGTGCCCGGCAAAGGCTATTTCGTCATCCTCAGGCTCTACGGCCCGACCGAAAACGCCATCAACAAAAGCTGGAAGCCCAGCGAAGTCGTGAAGGTGAAATGATTCGATTGTGAAACACGCGGGCTGCCCGAGTGGCCGGCCCGCGACTTCACCAGCTAATCAACCATAGAAAGAACAAAACCATGAGATCAAAAAACATACTCGCCGCCGCAGGGTGTGTGCTGGCAGGTTTGACTCTCTGTCTGGCGGTAACACCGCAGGATGCGGCAGCGGCCACCACTAAAGCAGATAAACCTAACATCGTGTTTATTCTTACCGACAACCTAGGCTATGGAGAAATCGGCTCTTACGGCGGCGGCATCACGCGCGGCGCGGCCACGCCGCGCATCGACTCCCTCGCCAAGGAGGGCATGCGTTTATTGAACATGAATATGGAAACGCAGTGCACGCCGAGTCGTGCAAGCCTGATGACGGGGCGCTGGGCGATTCGTTCAGGCACCCATTCCGTGCCGTTTGGCGGTGTGGCCGACGGCCTCACCCAGTGGGAAGTGACCATGGGCGAAGCGTTGTCGGATGCGGGCTACACGACCGGCTATTACGGCAAGTGGCACCTCGGCAGTCACGACGGACGCTTGCCCAACGATCAGGGTTTCGACGAGTGGTTCGGTATACCGCGCACAACGGACGAATCGCTATGGCCAACCGCACCCGGGTGGTCCCCCGATATCATGCCGCCGGAACAGATGATGGAAGGCAAGAAGGGCGAGAAGAATCGTGCGTTAGAAATCTATGATGTGGTGCAGCGGCGGCTGATTGACGCGGAGATCACCAAGCGCTCAGTTTCGTTTATCGAGCGGGGTGCCAAGTCTGGCAAGCCATTTTTCGCCTATGTGGCGCTCACGCAGCCACACCTGCCCACACTGCCGAATCCAGCCTTCGCCGGCAAGACCGGCAACGGGGACTGGGCGGACATGCTTGCTGAAATGGATGCCAATGTCGGCCAGATTCTCGATGCGGTAGACAAGGCGGGCGTGCGCGACAACACGATCTTCATCTTCACCAGCGACAACGGGGCCGAGTTCCTCAAACCTTGGGACGGTTGGGCCGGCCCTTGGCGTGGCGCGTATTTCACTGCACTTGAGGGCGGTATTCGCGTGCCCTTCTTGGTTCGTTGGCCCGGCAAGATCGCCGCCGAACGCGTGAGCAACGAGATTGTGCATGGTGTGGACATGTTTGCCACACTCGCCAGATTCAGCGGCGCCAAAGTACCCACGGATCGGCCGATCGACAGCATTGATCAGTCTGCGTTTTTCCTCGGCAAGACCGAGAAATCGGCGCGGGAAGGTTTTCCAATCTGGGGAGCAGAGCGTTTGCAAGCAGTGAAGTGGCGTAACTGGAAATTACATTTCATACGCCAGGACACCATGTTCGACCCGCCGGTTAAAAACCCTACACCGACCATTTTCAACCTCTACACCGATCCGCGCGAGGAGAATCCGACGGTGGATACTTGGGTGGTGAAGCCGATGCTGAAAATCGTGGGCGAGTTCGAGGAAAGCGTGAAAAAGTATCCACCCATTCCGATGGGTACGCCAGATCCCTACACCCCGCCGAAGGTGAAGTGAGCAAAACCTGCATAACACCCCGTGATTTATTCATAACACACAATTGGTGGAACAATGGAAAATTTAACTGAGACTGCAAACATGCCGCACGAAACAATTTCCCGGCGCGAGTTCCTGGCCGCCTCCGCGGCAGCCGGCGTAACGCTGCTCCTGCCCGGATTCGTCTCCGCGGCACCGGCCGGAGCGAAGACCTTTACCATCCTGCATACCAACGACATGCACGCGAGCTTCATTGGCATGGGTCCGGCTTCGGATTACACCCCGTTCTCGCTCAACGATGACACCACCCGTGGCGGCTACGCGCGGCTGACCGGATTGATCGCGCAACGGAAAGAGGCGCGAAATGGTCAGGGTCCGGTGTTGGTGCTCGACGCGGGTGACTACAGCATGGGTACGGCGTTCAGTGCCGCGACGCGCGAGACCGGCGGAGAACTGCACCTCATGGGCAAGATGGGGTATGACGCCACCACCTTCGGCAATCATGAATTCGATCTCGGGCCTGCCGGCCTGGGCAAGTCCATCGGCGCCGCCGTCAAGGCTGGTCGCATCCCGGCGGTGCTCGCCGCGAACACCTGTTTCCCAGGCAGCGACGCCACGTTGGCCGACCTCCAGCGTCTGAGCAAAGAGGGTGTGATCCGCCGGTATATGGTGATTGAGCGTGGCGGTTTGCGCTTCGGCATCTTTGGCAGCCTTGGCAAGGAGGCCATGATCTACACCAGTGGCGGCGCCACGACCTTTGCCGACCCCACTGCAGCGGCCAAGGAGGTGGTGAAGATCCTGCGCGAGACCGAGAAGGTGGATGTGGTCATCGCGCTCAGCCACGGCGGCCTGGAGAAAGGCAAGGACGGGCGCTATACCGGCGGCGAGGATGTGCACCTGGCCAGGGACGTGCCGGGCATCGACGTGGTGATCAGCGGCCACAGCCACACGGAGCTGCAAGAGGCGATCATCGTCAACGGCTGCACGCCCGTCGTCCAGACGGGGAAGGAAAGCAGGAACCTCGGCGAACTGGTCATCGCCCTGGATGGCGGCAAGCCAAAGGTCGTGTCCTATAATCTCCTCCCGATCGACGACAGCATCGTCGGCGACCGGGCCATCGCCGCCGACATCGAACGGCTCAAGAAGTCGGTCACCGGAGCCGCATTCGCGTCGCGCGGCTACCGCGTCGATCAACCGCTGGCCATCGCGCCGCGCGACTTACCCAATACTTACACCGACATCGCCGCCGGAACCCTCCTGGCCAACCTCGTCACCGACTCGTTTCGCGCCGCCACCAAGGCCGACATCGGGTTCACCGCTAACGGCATGATGCGCGCCGGTCTTTATCGCGGGAAGACCGGCGTGGTGACAGTCTACGACGTGTTCGCCGTGGCGCCGCTCGGTTCCGGCGTGGTTGATCCGACACCCGGCAGCACGCTCGTGACCGGTTATTTCACCGGCCAGGACCTGAAGAATTTACTTGAGTTTTTGCTCGTGGATAACCCGGCTCACCCCGGCGAATATTTTCCGCGCAGCTCCGGCATGCGGTTCCGCTACGACTCGTCGCGCCCGAAGTTCGACGTCGTGACAGCTATTGAACTGGGCGACCTTGATCGTAGCTACCGTGTTATCGATATCACCGGGGCAGATGCGCGGCTTTATAGCCTGACTTGTCCCTTGATGCTCGGCCCGATCATCGTCGCCATCCCCAAATATACCAAGGGCAAGTTGGCGCTGGTGCCGAAGAAGAAGGACGGTACACCGCTCACGTCGAGGGTCGAGGCGCTCGAACTGCCTCGCGAAAACGCAGGCTACCTGCTGCCGCCGCCGGGGACGACAGACCCGGCCAGTGTCGCCACCGCAGTGGGAAAGCATGCCGGCCGCGAGATCAAGGAATGGCAGGCGATCATGGATCACCTGCGTCACCTGCCGGTCAAGAACAAGGGCGCATTGCCAATGATTCCGGTGGATGCGCGCGCCGCCGAGAACCGGGCGATCAAAATGGGCTGATCGAGTATTGGTGGGTTTCCCGTAACGCCAGAAGGTTAGCAGTATCTCTTCTCGACAAGGAGCTGGAGTCGCTCCAGAATGTTCCGATGGACGGCAACTGACGGCGCGCTAAATTAAAACTTGAGGCGGCCCTGGGCATTCAAGCCGCGCGAGGCGCGACGATGTAAATCGCCAGCACGCGGATAGCAATTTTTTTTCATGGAGATGAAGCGATGAGACATTTTGAGTTGCGCGGAACATGGCTGATTACAGCCACGTTACTTCTGGTGCAGGGCTGTGCAACGCCCTCGCGTCTGCCGGCGGTGCCGCTTGAGTCGACGACGAAAGCCGAAATTCCGGGCATGCCGGGTGTACGTTATTTTGGTGGTGGCGATATGTCGGAGTTTAGCAAAATCGCGCTCGTAGCGGCCCGCAAGGAACAGGAATTCATGCAGAAGCAAGGACACAAGGGACCGCTGCCGCCTGCGATTTACGTGGCGATTTCCGGTGGCGGCGACAATGGGGCCTACACGGCCGGACTGCTCAATGGCTGGACGGCGGCCGGAACACGGCCTGAGTTCAAGCTTGTCACTGGGATCAGCACCGGCGCGCTGATTGCACCGTTCGCCTTTCTCGGGCCGAAATACGACGCGTTACTCAAGCAGGTCTACACCACCATTTCGCCGAAGGATGTTCTGGTGCCACGCAACGTCGTCGCGGGCGTTTTTAGCGATGCGATGGCGGACAACACACCGCTGTGGAATCTGACGCGTCAATCTGTGAACGCGGCTCTGTTGAAAGAGATCGCCGCAGAGTACGCGAAGGGTCGTTTTCTGCTGGTCGCTACCGCCGATCTGGATGCGCGCCGCGCGATCATCTGGGACATGGGAAAAATCGCGAGTTACGGTACTCCCCAGGCTTTGGATTTGTTCGTGGACGTCATGATGGCTTCGGCTTCGCTTCCCGTGGCATTCCCGCCGGTACTGATCGACGTGCAGGTCGATGGCAAGCGGTACCAGGAAATGCACGTGGACGGCGGCGTCATGGCGCAGGTGTTTGCTTATCCCATCGCGATCAAGGTCAAAGAACAGGCCGCCGCCGCCGGGATCAATCGCGAACGCAAGCTCTACGTGATCCGCAACGCCCGGCTAGACGCGGACTGGGCGCAGGTCGAGCGCCAAACCTTAAGTATCGCCGGGCGCTCGGTCGCCTCGTTGATTTACAGCCAGGGCGTCGGCGATCTCTACCGCATCTACGCCACTGCCCAGCGCGATGGCGTTGATTTCAATCTGACGTTCATCCCACCCACCTTCAATGCCCCGCACAAGGAAGAGTTCGACAACGAGTACATGCGCAAGCTGTACGCCGTGGGTTATGACTTCGCAGCAAAGGGAACGCTGTGGGACAAGGTGCCACCCGGATTCGTGGCGCTAACCGCTGCGGGCAAATAGCTGATGCCGTGCACACACCATGCTTGACCGGCGTACGCGCCTCGCGAGTACGGGCACGGTGCTCCCTTAAGTAAGGAAGCGCTGAAAAAGTTCTCTAGCCGTCATATCGGCGAAAGCCGGTATCCAGGAAAGCCTATTAAGACCGCTGGTTTCCGGCTTTCGCCCACTACTGTCCGGAATAACCTGCCACACGTATTAAGGCGTAGGGTGCGCTTGCGCACCGTTCCGCGCGCTATGGTCACACGATGCTTCGAATGCTAATCGTAACGCCGTGTCTGGCACTGGCAGAAAATTCTTGAAGCCTGTATTGATTCAGATCAATACCAGAAAATTGGTCCCGATGTAGGCTAGCGTCAGCGAGGAAGTGAAGTCATTGCTGATCTATGAATTATCAAAGGGGGCGCACATGACCATACGCCACACAACCCATCTTCGCCGCTTTGCGGCCATGCTTCTCGGCACGACACTCGCTCTTGCTTTGCAGATGCCTGCTGCCGCGCAGACAGCGGAAAGCAGCGACACCGACGCCTGGCAGTTCGAGATCACACCCTATGTTCTCGGTGCAGGACTCAACGGAACGGTCGGCATCGGCAGTGTGACGGCGAACGTCGACATGAGTTTCAGTGATCTCCTTGATAATCTGGACTCGGGATTCATGGCACTGTTCGAGGCGCGCAAAGGCCGCTGGACGTTTGCCGTGGAGGGAATTTATTTTAAGCTCAAGGGCGAGGGCGCCGACTCGTGGCAAGGACCAAACGACACCACCGGCACCGCCAGTCTGGAAGCGACCGTGACCGAGCAGTTGTATCAGCTCTCGGCCGGTTATCGGGTACTGGATGAGCGCACCAAGGTCGACGTGATCGGTGCTGCGCGCTACACACAGCTCGACACCAAGCTGAACCTGACCCTGACCACCGGATCGCCGCTGTTGCCGGACGGCAGCCGCAGTATCAGCGGTGCTGAAAGCTGGTGGGACCCGGTGATTGGCGTGCGCGTGCTCGTGCCGCTCGCCGAGGCGTGGACCCTGGTCGGCTATGCCGATATCGGCGGATTCGGTGTCGGTTCCGATCTCACCTATCAGTTGCTGGCGGGCGTGAACTGGCAATTGTCCAAGGTTGTTTCGGCCAAGGTCGGCTACCGTTACCTCTACCAGGACTACACGAACGACGGTTTTGTCTGGGACATGACCGCGAGCGGCTTCTATCTCGGTGCGGGGTTCCGGTTCTAAGGGCGTCGTCCAGCCTTATCCCGGAATGGATTGATCTGTATCAAAGGCTGTTGTTTTACGTAACAGTAGGATGGCGTCACTGTCCTAACCCGGAAAGAGGACCGCACCTTGGGTTACCTGCCAACCGCCATCACCGCCGGTACGGAGGTGACCGCCTGAATAACAGAAGAGGAGCGTACTCGTGTCCAATGATACAAAGCAGATCAAGGAAACAACGTTTGAAAATACAAAGCTGAACGTTGTCCCATTAAATTGGAAAGAGGTGTGGTACACGAATTGTCCCCTCGTGTCCGCCAGCAATGTTGATCAGGAACTGGGCTGGACCCGGGAGGAGTACAAGAAGCTCGGCGTGAAGTACGACTACTTCCGCAATACCCGCGAGAACGACTTCTACCCTCACTACATCCACAACCTCGACAACCTGATCCGCTTCGGGGGCCTGTTCCCGCCCATCCAGGTTCATGCGGACATCCGTCGGACCAGGCTCTTGGGAGTGACCCATGTGCCGCACGAAGGCGGCTGCATGATGGTGCGCGCCAAGGACAAGATCTTCCGGATGAAGGATCTCAAGGGGAAGAAGATCGGCCTCTCGAAGAGCATGAATAGGATCAAGAACGACTGGTGGCGCATCCAGGAGGAACAGGGCATCGAGTTGATGCTCATGATGAACGACATGACCCGCAAGGATGTCGAAATCGTGGAGTTTCCCTACGCGGATGACTGGTACAACAATCCCAAAATGCTGGAGCCCCTGTACAACCCGTCCGACCTGTGGATTCAGCGTGATCACAAGCATGACCTGGCCTTCCGTCCGCTGGAGACCGCGCTGGAAAAGGGCGTTGTCGATGCGATCTACACCCAAAGCAAGCCCTTCCAGCACCTGCAGGAAGCAACGGGCAAGTTCAAGGCGATCGAGGATCTGTCCAAATATCCGGATTGGACCTTGCAGGTGGCCAACATCCCCGCCGCCATCACCTGCAGCGATGTGATGGCCGAGCGGCATCCTGAACTCGCCGTCGCGTTCATGAAAGGTATGATCAGGGTCGGGCGCTGGGCCAACGAGCACAAGCACGCCGCGTCGGTGATCCTCGACAAGCAGACCTACTACCTGGACGTAGAAGATACGTACAGAGGCATCAAGGACGTGGACATGGTGCCCAACCTGTCGCCGCAGAACCTGGTCGCCGTGGAGATTGGCAAGGACTTCATGATGAGCCACGGCTACATCAAGAACGACTTCGATGTGCACAAGTGGGCCGCACCGGAGTTCCTTGAAAAGGCCGCCAGAGAACTGCTAGAGGATGAATGGAAGAAACGAACCACTTCAAAGCTTCCGCAGACGGCTTCGCCGCTGGCTTTTGGAGAACGGCTCGGGTAGCCGGGAGAATGCTCAGTATCTGTAATACCCTCGCCATTTCTCAAATGAGCGAAATGGCGAGGGTATAGAATTCATGGTCAGTTAGACGAACGCCTTGAGAAGGCGGTGAGCAGTGAGCAATCAAGAAAAACCTGCCTCCCCGTCAAGCCAGCAGGTGCTCGAAAAGAAGCTGACCAGCCTGGCGCTGTATGTGACGGCACAAGAGGCGTATGAACTGTGGAGGGCTGATCCGGAGCGGGTCAAGATTCTCGACGTGCGCGCGCTCGAAGCGTACCTTTTCGTTGGCCATGCGGAGATGGTGAGAAACATCCCCATTGCCATCAACTGTAGATTCAGCGCAGACATAACAAGGTTCACCCACGCGGAGACTTGCCAATGAACGTCACACGCAGAAACAAGCATCTCGTCGCAGTTCTTGCCGTCGGGTTCGGTTATCTGCTTGAGGCAGGCATTGCATCGGCTACTGAAGTCGTCGCCAGCCCGATGCAGGTGAAGCTCTATCCCATAGCGCAGATTTTCATGCTTCTGCTCCTGATGCTCGGGCCGTTCAAGATTATCGGTCCGTTCGCGAAAATCACAAAGGGTGCGGGGGCTGCATTCACGTACCGGATCGCAATGCTATCGATACTTTATTCGAGTCTCGCCCTCTTGGTTGCTGCCTTCCTCGGCGAGAGTATCCTGAGTAATTACGGTATTCCGCTGCCGGTACTGGCATTGTCCGGGGGCATCATTCTCTTTCTCGTGGCATTGCAGAGCGTCCTGCAACAGTTCACGCCGCACAGCGAGATCGCAGCGGACGCGGAGCCGACACCGACCATGAACATGGCGCTGACGCCGCTTGCCTTTCCGACGATTGTCACACCGTATGGTATCGCCGCACTTGTCGTGTTCCTTGCGCTCAGTCCGGACCTGCAGACACGGTTGTCCATCGGCGCCGTCGTGGTGGCAATCATGCTGCTGAATCTGATCGTCATGATCTTGACGCGACACATCATGCCAGTACTGGGTATCGTGTTGCCGATTCTGGGCGCTGTGCTCGGTGTCGTACAGGTGGCATTGGGGCTCCAGATCATCAACCGCTCGCTCAAGGCGCTGGGGGTTTTGTGAGACAGAGACTCAATTATCACATGTTGTGTGACAGGAGCGCGCACCTATGGCAGATCAGGTAGCAGGCAGTCCATCAGAAGAACTTTCTCTTACCAACAGGCTGGCGCTTGAGCGTACGCGTGCTGCCTATGAGCGTACGCTGATGGCCTGGGTCAGGACGGGCACATCACTGATTACGTTTGGTTTCGCTGTCTACAAGTTTTTCCAATTGGAGATATCAGGGACCGACTATTATAAAGAGCCACTCATAAAAACGTCGCTCATCGGACCGCGCGAGTTCGGACTGGTGCTGATCAGCATCGGCCTGTTAGCGCTCTTGCTTGGCACGTTCGAGCATCGGCGGGATCTGCAAACGTTGAAAAAGGAATATCCCGGCATGCCCACGTCAGGCACGCAATTGATCGCACTTCTGATCGCAACGCTTGGGTTGCTGGCATTCATCGGCGTCGTCTACCGCTTTTAGCATCTTTGAGTGGGCCATATGAACATAATTTCGCCTCATCTCTATGCCGAGTGAACAACAGTGAAACCTTACACGCCTGATTCTACCAAGGGTAAGCACTTCGCGCTCTGTCGTGGAGTTGTTGTTCCGACAATAATAATGCTAGGGGGTTCGCTCGAACGCTTGCTAGATTGATTTCTGACGTTGCCAAACAGAACGACGCCAATAACTTTATGAGAATCTCCCGACCACTATATTTTCTCGCTCTTGCCTGCGCGCTGGCAGTGTCAGACGTGTCGGCGCAAGAACTTGAGCCGCGGACCTACAGTAACACCCCCACTGGACTGAATTTTCTGATCGCTGGCTATGTGTACACGCAGGGCGGCGTGGCGGCCGATCCAACGGTTCCACTGGAGAATGTCGATATTACGGCGCAAAACGCTGTGCTGGCCTACGCCCGCAGCCTGGATGTGTGGGGAAAATCCGGCAAGTTCGATGTGGTGTTGCCCTACACCTGGCTTTCGGGAACGGCAGAGTTCGCCGGGCAGCCGACGGCGCGTGACGTGAACGGTTTCGGCGACCCGCGATTTCGATTTGCGGTCAACATCATCGGCGCACCGGCGTTGTCCTTGACCGAGTACGCGAGCTACCAGCAGGATCTCATCGTCGGCGCGAGTTTGTCGGTGTCGGCACCGCTCGGCCAGTACGACCCGAGTAAGGTCGT
>Ga0315271_10002775_pt1 | contig 11021 bp, 11 predicted proteins | sample C3_top_MG_FD_204664 | JGI IMG/M metagenome (GOLD analysis project Ga0315271, IMG submission 204664) | Sediment microbial communities from Yellowstone Lake, YNP, Wyoming, USA - C3_top | ecosystem: Environmental > Aquatic > Freshwater > Lake > Sediment | place: USA: Wyoming | collected 2017-08-01
AGTTGTCCGCGAGCAGCCGGATAACGAAGGAGCCGTTGCCCTGCACCTGCGTCGTGTACTTCGTCCAGCTCTGTCCGCCCGGGCCCTGGGACTGCGGCGTCTGCCCGGCAACTCCCCAGGCATTGATCCACCCGGCCCCGGTGAACCAGTCGTTGATCCAGGGATGCGACAGGCCCGTGACGGCCGGATGCGGGTTCTGCCAGTTCGCGTTGAGCCCGACCGCCGGTGTCGCGGTGCAACTGGTGGCCGGCCACGTGGGATCGGCCGCCGTCGGGATGATCGGGTCGAAGGCCGTGACCGGCGTCGTGCCGCTGGCATACGACTGCGTGGCGTTGGCCACGCGCCGGGCGACGGGCGTCGCGGCCTCGGGCTGCATGGGGGCACGCGAGGACTCGGCGCACGCGGCGAGCAGAACAGCCACGGCGAGGGCCGTGAGGCGGAGCTTCATCTGCGGACTCCTGGGTCCCAGTGCGGACCCGTCAGGTGGGGGACGGCCTTCGACACGAAGCGATCGAGCTGCGCAAACGACGCGCCGCGGCGGCCTGCGAGAACGACCGGGGGACTAATGAAGGCGTAAGCCTAGAGCCGCTCCGTTATCCACCTGTTACCCGGCGCCGCCAACGCCTTGCGGCCCGACCCTCCGTGGCGCGAGACTTGTCGCCGTGCGGGACGCGCCGAACCGCCGCCCCTCTCCCGCCGCCCCCTTCGCGACTTGATTCAGACACAACCTGCCAGCAGCAGGCTGGCAACCGTTGTCACGCTCGGGCGACTCGGATTCGCCGGACCACGAGAGACGGACTCCGCGCGGCTGCTCAGCCAGCCCAAGCGCGTGGCGCTGCTCGTCTACGTGTTGCTGTCGCAGCGCGGCGGCTCGATGTCGCGTGACCAGATCATTGGCACCTTCTGGCCCGAGTCCGATACCACGCGCGCGCGCAACGCGCTCAGGCAGTCACTCTCCTTCCTGCGCAACTGCCTCGGCGACGAGGCCGTGGTGAGCATCGGCTCGCACGGCGTGGCCGTGGCGGAGTCGGTGGAATGCGACGCCGTGCAGTTCGAGTCGCTGCTCGACACCCATCGCAAGGAAGAGGCGCTGGGCCTCTATTCCGGCGAGCTGCTTCCGGGCTTCCACAGCGGCGGCTCGATTGCCTTCACCGAGTGGCTGGAACGCCGCCGCCAGCACCTGGGCCAGCGTGCCGCAAAGGCCGCGTGGGACCTGTCGGCGGAATGCGAGGCACGCGGCGACCTGCCCAATGCCGCGTTCTGGGGCAAGCGCGCGCTCGCACTGTCGCCATTCAGCGAGTCGGAGGTGCTCCGCCTGCTCAGGTTGCTGGAACGCACGCGCGACTTTGCCGGCGCGCTGCGCGCGTTCCACGGGCTGCAGCACGCGCTGGCGGCGGAGTTCGGCAGCCAGCCATCCGTGGAGACCGCGCGGCTTGCCGAAGGCATCAAGCGGCAGCTCGAAGCAGAGGGCCTTCACTTGCCGGCGTTGCTGGGCACCAGGCGATCGGGCACGGATCGCCGGGAGGCGGAGCGCCGCCACGGGCAGGCCCGATGGAGCGGCGTCGAGCGGCGTGGCGCGACCGATCGCCGCGCGGCCGAGAGGCGCTCCGGCACCGATCGTCGCGAGATTCGCTGAGCCACGCCGAGCGCGGCCTGCGTTGCGCGTTGCGCGACGCCGAGCCATGGTATGCGCGTCCGTCCACAGCCCGTCCCCACCGAGCACTCCCATGATCTACACCGCTGCGCATATCGCCACACAACTGGAAGGCGAAGTCGTCGGCGACGGCACCGTCGCGCTCACCGGCTTCAGCTCCGCCGAGCGGGCAGTCCCCGGCGACCTGACGTTCGCCGAGAAGGACACCCACTTCGCCGCCGCCGATGCCAGCGCGGCATCGGCCATTTTGGTGTCGGGTCCGTTCTCCTCGACGAGCAAGGTCATCATCCGCGTCAAGAACGCCCGCATCGCCGCCGCCCGCGTGCTTCCGCTGTTCTTTCCGCCGGACGAGTTCGCTCCCGGCATTCACTCGAGTGCCAGCGTCGCGCCCACGGCGCACGTGGACGCGTCGGCGCACGTCGGCCCCGGCTGCGTGATTGGCGACGGCGTCACCATCGGCGCCCGCACCGCACTGCTCGGCGGAAATCACATTGGGCGCGACTGCCAGCTGGGCGACGACGTGCGGCTGCATCCCAACGTCGTGATCTACGCGCGCACCCGCATTGGCCAGCGCGTCGCGATCCACGCCGGCACCGTCATTGGGTCTGACGGCTATGGCTACGTCTTCGACCAGGGCCGGCACCGCAAGGTCCTCCAGGTCGGCAACGTGATCATCGAGGACGACGTGGAGATTGGCGCCAACTCCGCCATTGACCGCGCGGCGCTCGGGTCCACGGTGATCGGCGCCGGCACGAAGATCGACAACCTGGTGCACATCGCCCACAACGTCGTGTTTGGGCAGCACTGCCTCATCATGGGCCAGTGCGGATTTGCCGGCAGCACCCAGTTCGGCAACTACTGCGTCATTGCCTCGCAGTCCGGTGTGGCCGGGCATCTCACCATCGGGAATCAGGTGACGGTCGGCGGGAAGTCCGGGGTCACCAAAGACCTGGCCGACGGGCAGACCGTGCTCGGCTTCCCCGCCGTGCCCGACAAGCAGGCCAAGCGGCAGTGGATCGGGGTGCAGCAGCTGCCGGACCTGATTGGGCGGGTGAGGGAACTCGAGAAGCAGTTGGCAGAGGTCACGGCCAGGCTGGGGTCCTGACGAGCGCGCGGTCCAAGGTCCAGCTTGAAGCACTGTGGCACGACGCCCGTCCGTTAACGGACTCCAACGACGGCGAGCCACTCGGGGAGCATCGGACACCCATCGCCCAGTCCGGAGAACGGCCATGCCTGCGTCGTACCTGATCAATCGGAACCTGGGCGTCGTCTTCAGTCACGCCTGGGGCGTCCTGACGGACACCGACCTGCTGGAGCATCAGCGGCGTCTCGGCGATGATCAGCGGTTCGAGCCCAGCCTCAACCAGATTTTCAGTTTTGAGGATGTCACCGAAGTCGAGGTGACCCCAGCGGGCATCCAGATCCTCGCCGAGCGAACGCTCTTCGGGGCGGGCTCCCGGCGAGCGCTTGTTGTACACCCTGGTGCCATGAAGCTGTTCGGACTCATGCGCATGTTCGAGATCCTGACATCCAAGCACCCCGATCGGCTGCGGGTCCAGTTCGACCATGTGAAGCAGGCGCTTGAGTGGATCGGGGTACCCGATTCCGGCGGAGCTGCCGGCGACTGAAGTCGTCGATCCGAGCATGCCCATGACCACGCCAGCAGTTGCGCCGATCGCCTCGCACGAAATCGATGCCCTCGCGCGGCTCATGCGCGACACCATCGAGCCGCTCGCCTACTACAATGAGCGCGCCCGCCGCGCGGAGCTGGCCAAGTACACGGCCGACGGACTGCGCGCGCTGGCGGCGGCGGATCCGCAGGCCGTGCTCGTCGCGCGTGACGGCACGGCGATGGTGGGCTTCTGCGTCAGCCGCTTTGACGACGGCACCATCTGGCTCTTGTGGTTCGGCACCGCGGTGCACGCCCGCGGCCGGGGCGTGGGCGCCGCGCTGCTCGCGGCACTCGCGGCCACGTTGCCCTCACGGCAGGCGCACAAGGTCTGGTGCGACTCGAGGACCGACAACGTGGAGTCGAAGTCCGTACTCGAGCGCGCCGGCTTCCGCCGCATCGCGACGCTCACCGACCACTGGTTCGGCCAGGACTACTTCCTGTGGGAGTGGTACCCTACTCGTTGACGTGCACCACCGTGGCCGGCGAGAACCCGTTGAAGGTCGTCGCTGAGGCATAGGTGTAGGCGCCGATCATCTCGCTGTACACCAGGTCGTCACGCTTGAGCTCCGGCAGGTCCTCCGCCATCGAGATCACGTCGAACGCGTCGCACGTCGGGCCGAAGACCGCCGAGAGGCGCGTCTTGCCGCGCTTGAACGCCTTCACCGGATACTTGCAGTGGTCGAAGATCTGGCCTGAGTACGTGTGGTACACGCCATCGTCCAGGTAGTACGACGGCTTGCCGTCGCGCATGGACTTGCCGATGATCTTCGAGATGGCGTAGCCCGCGGTGGCCACGAAGAAGCGGCCGGGCTCGGCCAGGATCTCGATGTTCTTCGGGAAGAGCCGGTTGATCTCGGAGCTGATGATCCGCGCGAGCTCCCGGAACGGGCGCACTGTCTCGTCGTACGGCGCGGGAAAGCCGCCGCCGATGTCCACCAGGTTCATCCTGGTGTACCCGCGGGCCTTGGCCTCGGCGTAGATCTCCGCGGTGAGGTTCAGCGCCTCCACGTAGTTCTGGAAGTTCGTCGTCTGGCTCCCGACGTGGAAGCTCACGCCCTCCACAACCAATCCCTGCCGGTCGGCCTCGAGGATGAGGTCCACCGCCTCGCCGGGGGCGGCGCCGAACTTCGACGACAGCTCCACCATGGCGCCGAGGTTGGACACCTTCAGGCGCAGCACGAGCCCCGCGCGCGGCGCGTACTTCTTGATCTTCTCGATCTCGTCGAGGTTGTCGAACGTGACGAGCGGCTTGTACTGGTCGAGTTCCGCGAGCGTCTCGACCGGCTTGATCGGGTTGGCGTAGATGATCTTGTCCCAAATCCACTGCTGGCGCTCGCGGGCCGGCAACTTCTTGATGTTCTCGTGCACCAGGTCGAACTCGGGCATGGACGCCACGTCAAAGCTCGATCCCTGCTCGAAGAACGTGCGCACGACGGCGGGATCGGCGCCCGCCTTCACCGCAAAATACGGCTGCACGCGCGGCAGGTACTTCCTGAACGTCCGGAAGTTCTTCCGCAGCTCGTCATGGTCAATGACGAGCAGCGGCGTGCCGTGCTTCTCGGCCAGCGCCTTCAGTCGGGCTTTCGAGATCATTCGCCGTCCTTGACCAGGAAGTTCTTGAACTGCCAGGGATCCTTGCGGTCGAAATCGGGCTTGTTGTAGCCCGGGAACGGATTCACGTAGTGCTTCAGCGGCGTCCAGTCGGACGGCGTCGAGATGAACTTGCCGAGGTACGGCTTGGCAATGCCGAGCACGAACTCGTGCGGCAGGTCGTCGGGCACCACGACGCCCACGTCGGGATTCTGGATCATCCACACCGTCGCGGCGACCACCGAGATGGCGACCTGCATGGTGGTGGCGTTCTGGTGCGGCACCAGGCGGCGCGACTCCTCGATGCTGAGGTCGCTGCCCGTCCACCACGACTGGTACGGATGGCCCATCAGCAGCGCGCCGAGGATGTCGGCGCCGCTGGTGATCTCGTCGTTCATGATGCGCTGGTTGTCGTTGAGCTTGTAGTCGTAGCCGCGCATTTCGTTCAGCGAGGCGATGGCCACGTCGCTCGGGCAGTAGGCGTAGTGCACCGTGGGACGATACACCGCCTTGCCCTTCTCCCACACGGTGAGGTGGTCGGAGATGGTGAACGCCTCGCCGTGGCGCACGACCATGCCGCGCACCGTGTAGTTGGGCACCCAGGTGCGGACCCACGTCTCCATGCCCATGCGCGCCAGGCAGATCTGGTTCTTGGGGCCTTCCTTGTGCTTGAACGCGTGCGCCGGCAGCTCCTTCTCGTGCGTGCCCCAGCCCATCTCGGCGGTGGTCTGCCCCTCCTCGCGGAAGCCCTCGATGCTCCAGGTGTTCACGAACTCGTCCACCTGCTTGGGCTTGTTGCTGATCTGCGTGTCGCGCTCGGAGCAGTGAATCACCTTCACGCCCAGCTGGTGGGCCAGGTGGTTCCACGCCTGCGCCTGCGCCAGCTCGCCGATGAGCTCGGCTTTCTTGCCCTTGAACTTCTTGTCGGCCAGCGAGGCGGCGGCGATGTCGAGCAGTCCCTGCTTGGTGAAGTGCGAAATGAGGCCCGGGTTGGCGCCGTGCTCGAGCACCGCCGTGGGGCCCTTGGTCTTCCACTTGGCCATCATCCGGCGGACGTTCATGTGCCGCCAATACAGCGTCTTCTCGGTGGGGTGCTGCTTTGGGCCCGCCGCGTACGGATCCCAGAGCTCGGTGGACGTGTTGACGTAGAGCACGCCGCGCTGGTGGCACCAGTCGAGGATCTCGCAGGCATCAATGTTCCACGCGAGGTCAATGATCACGTCCCCCGCGCCGACGAACTTGCCCAGCAGCGCCCCCATGTTCTTCTCGGTGACGCGGTCGCGCACGAACCGGACGCCCTTGGCGGTCCACTTCTTCAGCTTCTCCGAGCGGTCCTCGAAGTCCATGACGGTGACGTTTTCGGGCGCGACCTTGAGGTGCTTGAAGAGGATCGGCAGCGTGCATTCGGCCACGGCACCGTAGCCGACGAAGAGGATCTTGTTGTTGAATCGGGTCATGGAATGTCTGAGGTTGAGCGACAGCGGGCGGGCCGTGCAGGCACGGAGGAGTGCGCGGTTCGCGCGCAGGTTGAATTGAATAGCGTCGTCGTCATTTTGCCAGAGAATTGCCGGAATTGCCGTGGCGGGGTTCGGCGCTCGGGCGCATCGTTCACGGCGCGCCCCGGCATGCGCCGGCCGGCCCAATGACCACTCGGACCATTCTCCCATGAAGAACAGAGCGCCTCACGACGGAGTGTACGCCCGCATCGGGCCCTCGCGCATCCACGGCGTGGGGGTGCGCGTGATCCGCGACATCCCGGCCGGCGCGCTGGTGTTTGCGGGCGAAAGCGAGCGCGTGGCCTGGACGTCGCGCGCCGCCGTGCGACGGATGCCCAAGGAGATCCGGGCGCTGTACGAGGACTTCGGGATGGTGGCGGGCGACCGCATCGGCGTGCCGCCCAGCCTGAACATGTTGTCGGTCGGCTGGTACGTGAACCACTCCGACCGTCCGAACGTCGAGGCGGGCGACGACGGCCGCTTCCGTGCGCTGCGCCGCATCCTGAAGGGCGAGGAGCTCACCGCCGATTACCGGACCTTCGTGGACGAGCCGCTGCCCTTTACGCCGCGGCGCGAACGCGGCGCGCAAAAGAAGACGCCGGGCCGGCCGAAGGGCTGAGACCTACACGCGCGAAAGTCGCCCGCCCGGCGGCACGCGCCGCTGGGCAAAATCAATCAGCGTGTTCGCCACGTCGGCCTCGACGTAGTGGGGATCAACCGCGATGTCCGTGATGAACAGCGCGCCGTGCCCATCATCCAGCAGCCGTGCCACGCCGGCGACGTCCAGTCCGTCCCACGCGGCCAACGTGAGGATCTCGGTCGTGGCGGACTCCACGTATCGTGAATCGTCGGCGTCACCCGCCACACGACGCGCGAAGGTCGCATAGAGCGACGGCGTGAGCGGCCCCACGCGGCACGTCATGGGGCCCGCTGAACGCCTTGGCGTCGCGGCCGGCGCGGCCACGGCAACATCCTGCGCATCCGACACGACGCCACGGGCTCCCGGCTCGGCCGACGCGAACGGCGCCCGCCGCACCCGGCGCGACTGATGCCAGGCCTGCCACACACGCCCGGCCACCGTGCCCACGAGGTACCCGCCGAGTCCCGCGGAGAGTCCGCCGCCAAAGATCCAGGCGATGAAGATGGCCAGGCCGCGATCGGGCGTGCCGTTCTCGAACGACGCACGAAGCACCGGCCAGCCGAACGCGCCCCCCGCCAGGAACCCGAGAACAAAGAACGCAAAGCTCGTGGCATCCGCCGTGATGCCGCGGCGCCGTTCATAGTATTCCGACACTTCGCTCCCATGTGGCCTGGACGCGGCCGGTTGCGGTTGGGCGCCACGAGCGGGCGAACCTGAGTGTGACGGGGCGGGCGGATGGTGTCAACGGCAGCGCGCCCTGTGCATCCGGCCATTTCCGGGGTATGCATTCAGTACCCCTCCGGTGGTCATTCCATGAGTGCACACGCGAACATGCTCTCTCCCTTTCTCGACCGGCTGGCACAGGCGCATCACGCGCACACGCTGCCCCCGGGCCTGCGCGCCTCCGCCCAGAAATGCGCCGACGAGTGCCTGGCGATCCTCTTCCCGCACTTTCGGCCGACGGCGTGCGCCGACCGCGCCACGGTGGACCTGTGCGTCGAGCGCCTGCGCGTGGACCTCACGGCGCTCGTGGCGGGGCTCGCCCCGCTGGCCGACGGTCGCGCGCTGGAGCCCGACCGCATCACGGAGGATTTCATCGAGGCGCTGGCCGACGTGCGCGCGCTGCTGCTGCTCGACGCCGAGGCGCACTTTGACGGTGATCCCGCGGCGCGCAGCGTGGACGAGGTGATCCTGGCATATCCCGGCTTTCGCGCCGTCGCGCTGTATCGCATGGCCAATCACCTGCACCGGGCGGGCGTTCCGCTGCTGCCGCGGCTCATCACCGAGCAGGCGCATCGCGAGACGGGCATCGACATCCATCCCGGCGCCACCATTGGCCGCGCCTTCAGCATTGACCATGGCACCGGCGTCGTGATTGGCGAGACGACGGTCATCGGCGACCGCGTCAAGCTGTACCAGGGCGTCACGCTCGGCGCCGCGAGCGTGCGCAAGGCGCTGGCCGACGTCAAGCGACACCCGACCGTGGAGGACGACGTCGTGATCTACGCCAACGCGACCATCCTGGGCGGCGACACGGTCATTGGCGCGTCGAGCGTCATTGGCGGCAACGTCTGGCTGACGCACAGCGTGCCGGCCGGTTCCATGGTGTCGCACGCCGGCGCGAGCGAACGCCCGCGGACCGGTGAATACGAAATCCCGCCTGATCGCACACCGTAACCCCGAACTGCGAGGCCCCCCATGCGCACTGACAGCGTGCTCGGCACCATCGGCAACACCCCGCACGTGCGGGTGAACCGCCTGTTTCCCTCGCGGGTGAAGGTCTGGCTCAAGCTCGAGCGCGCCAACCCCGGCGGCAGCCTGAAGGACCGCATTGCGCTGGCGATGGTCGAAGACGCCGAGCAGCGGGGCGTGCTGAAGCCGGGCGGCACCATCATTGAGCCCACGTCGGGCAACACCGGCATCGGGCTGGCGCTCGTTGCCGCGGTCAAGGGCTACAAGATCACGCTCGTGATGCCCGAGTCCATGTCGGTGGAGCGCCGCCGCATCATGGCGGCGTACGGCGCCACGCTGGAGCTGACGCCCAAGGAGCTGGGCATCAAGGGCTCCATTGCCAAGGCGCAGGAGCTGGCGGCGCAGACGCCGGGGGCGTGGATTCCGCAGCAGTTCGAGAATCCGGCCAACCCGGCCATTCACCACCACACCACGGCGCGGGAGATCCTCCACGATTTTCCGGAGGGTCTCGATGTCATCATCACCGGCGTCGGCACGGGCGGTCACCTGACGGGCGTCGGCGAGACGCTGAAGGCGGTGTGGCCGTCGCTGAAGGTGTATGCCGTGGAGCCCGTGAAGTCGCCGGTGATCAGCGGCGGCACGCACTCGCCGCACAAACTGCAGGGCATCGGCGCGGGCTTCGTGCCGGAGAACCTGCACCGCGCCGTTCTCGACGGCACCATCCAGGTGACGGAAGAGGATGCGTTCGACTACGCGCGGCGTGCCGCCCGCGAGGAGGGCATCTTCGTGGGACCGTCGTCGGGTGCGTCGCTTGCCGCGGTGGCGCAGAAGATCCCAGACCTGCCGGACGGCGCGCGGATCCTGTCGTTCACGTACGACACCGGCGAGCGGTACCTCTCCGTCGAGGGGCTGTTTCCTCTGCCGTAGCGGAAGGCCGCGGCCTCCCCGTATTATCCATCAGGAGACATGATGCCCCCCGCCACGCCCCGCATGCCTGAGCCGACCGAGCGGCGCGGGCAGGTACTGCGTTTCGAACTCACGCTGTCAACGATGCTGGCGGTGGTGCTCGTCGTCGCCGGCCTTTGGCTGCTGGGACGGTTGCTGCCGGTGGTGCTCGTGCTCATCACGGCGCTCTTCATCGCCGGGACGCTGAGTCCGGCGGTGGAGTGGCTGGTCACGCGAAGCGTGCGGCGATCGGCGGCCATTGCGATCGTCTTCACGGCGCTCCTGCTCGTCATCGTCGCGCTCCTCGCACTGACGATCCCCGAACTCGTTGCCCAGGCGCAGAGCCTGGTGGCGCAGGAGCCGGCGCTGCGTGCAAAGGTCGTGGCCTTCCTGGCGCGTTCGCCGCTGACCGGGCCACTCGCGGTCTGGCTGCAGAAGGTCCGCTTCGGCAGCTGGCTGTCGAACCCGGAGGCGCTCGCGTTTTCTGGCCGCCTGGCGGAAGGGCTTGCCTACGGCGTCGGCGCGATCTTCCTGGCGCTCTACATCCTCATTGACCGCGACCGCCTGCGCGGCGGGCTCTTTGCCCTCGTGCCGCGCCGGCACCACATGCGGCTGTCGCGCGTCATGCTGAACCTCGAGACCATCGTCGGCGGGTACATTCGCGGGCAGCTGCTGACGTGCGTCCTGCTGGCCACGTTCATGTTCATCCTCCTCGAGGCCTGTGGCGTGCCCAACGCGCTGGCCCTCGCGGCGTTCGGCGGCGTGGCGGACGTGCTGCCGTACATCGGGGCACTGCTCACCATCGTGCCCGCGGTCGTGGCGGCCCTCGGACGGGGACCGGCCATCGTGACCATCGTGCTCGTGGCGATGCTTGCGTACGAGGAGTTCGAGAGCCGCGTGCTGGTGCCGGTCGTGTACGGCCGTGCCCTGCGGCTGCCATCGTCCATCGTGCTGTTCTCCCTGATGGTCGGGGCGACGCTCATGGGCATTGGCGGCGCGTTGCTCGCCCTGCCGGTGGCCGCCGCCATCCAGATGCTCATTGACGAACTGCGCGTGGCCCTGCCGGGTGAACCGGACGTCATCGAGGGCGACGACGTGCTGGCTGCGGACGATCGCGGCGAGGAGTTGTACGAGAAGCTCACCGAGGGCATGCCGGCCGCGCAGGCGGCCGCCATCGCGGTGGAGCTGGCGGGCGATCGCAAGCGCGAGGACGCCGACGCGGCAGGGACGCCGGACGCCACCGCAACGGACATGCCGGCGGACGCGTAGCGGGCACCGGCGTGACCGGCGCTGCCACCGCGTCAACGGCTCAACTGGCGGGTTTCGTCTGCG